>Ga0065714_10003135_pt1 | contig 13508 bp, 9 predicted proteins | sample MisRhiReplicate2_FD_59101 | JGI IMG/M metagenome (GOLD analysis project Ga0065714, IMG submission 59101) | Miscanthus rhizosphere microbial communities from Kellogg Biological Station, MSU, sample Rhizosphere Soil Replicate 2: eDNA_1 v2... | ecosystem: Host-associated > Plants > Roots >...
GTTTTCAATATCTTCAGCTTATTCAAAATAGTACCCTCGCATTTTCTTCACTGGAACCCTGGATTCCGGCTTCAAAAACGATTAAACCACAGAAATCCGATTATGTTTCACTGGGTTACCGCTACAGTCCCTCTATTTGGAGATGGTCTGCAAATGCCTATTATAAGCATTTAAGCAATCAACTGGAACTGATTGACCATGCGCAGATCATCAAGAACCCTGAAGTAAGGAAACAATTAAGGGCAGGGAACTCTAATGCCTATGGCATCGAGGTGGAATTGACCAGAACCACAGGGCAGCTTTCAGGAACAATAGCTTATAGCTATTCCAGAGTCTTTCGTAAAATAGCAGAAATTAATCTTGGAAAGGAGTTTGCCGCCAATTACGATATTCCACATGAATTAAAAATAACAGCTCATTATGACCTGAATAAGCACCTGTCTTTTCAAACCTTTTTTGTTTATTCAAGTGGAAGGCCACTGACGCTCCCGGTAGGTTATTACCAACATGATGGTTTAAATGTTCCTGTTTTTGAAGACAGAAATACCGCAAGATTCCCTTCATTTAGCAGACTGGATGTTTCTGCTCAGTATCAGTTCCAAATCCGGATGCCAGGTGGAAGATTCCTGAATAATGTGCTCTCTGTTGGTGTATATAACCTGTATAACCGTAAAAATCCTTTATATTATCATTTGAACTCTTCTTCATTTGAAGCAAAAAAGAGTAGTATTGAATATGGTTTGGGATTTTATCCGTGGATTGCTTACAGTTTCAAGATCTAGTATGAAAAGACGATTTTTGATAGGTATAATGCTTTTAATAGGACTCAACGGATGTAAAAAGTCGCTGGATGATCAGTTTTTAGTGCCTAAGCAGCAGTATGATCTTTCAGTGGAAGGGGGATTCAACACCAGGACCGTCACACAATATATCCGTCTGTCAAAACCGGCATTGAGTGCTAATGTAGATCCTGTGCCTATCTCTAAAGCGCTGGTAAGCATTAATGACGGTAAATCAGATCTGGTATTTAAAGAGTCATCTACCGCCGGGGTATATACCGCAACCAATAGAAATGAGCCTAATTATAACGGAGCGTATACGATGAAGATCATTTACAACAATAAAACTTATACCGCGGTAGATACTTTACGTCAGGTGGTAAATATTGTAGATGATTTCCTTCCCTTATCTACAAAAATCCTACCCAATGGTGCTTATAGTGGCACTATTCCAAAACACACATTTGGCTATCTGAATCCAAACAAATGGATGATCTCCTATCAGGATATTCCATTATGGAACCCGGGAAAGTTTGATCAGAGTAAATATTATAGTTATACCCATTTTCTAGGGTCTCCCAATTCTCTTTATCCACTGAACAACCTAAAGAGAACCTTTCTGTTAGGTAAGGATGAATTTATTACAATTTATAAAATCTCTCTTTCTGAGCGCTATGCGAAGTATTTGTATGATATCTTCATGGAAACGGATTGGAGCGGATTGTTCTCTAACGTACCGGTAAATGCGATGGGAAATATCACCGGAAACGCGCAGGGTTATTTCTATGCAATTGATGTAGATGCCAGAAAATATAAAGTCAGTGAATTCTAAGAATTTGTTTATGGCCTCGATATTGCATGTGTCTTGTAAAAGAAGGGCTTATGAAACAGGTACAATCAAGTAAGAGAACTTGGTGGAAATGGTTGCTTGGTATTTTTGCAGTATTCTTCATCCTTATCCTGGGTGCTTTATTGTATTTTAACGCCAGGTGGAAGCCAATTCTTACAAATAAGCTAAAAGAAGGTGTCCGCAATCGTTCCTTTAAGCTTTATAAATTGGATTTTCAGGACATCACAATTAATCCTCTCACAGGAAGTGCATCATTGCATCAAGTCTCACTTACTCCCGATACCGTCATATATAATCAACTAAAAGCAAATCAACTGGCGCCGGCCAATATATTTAAAGTAAAGTTAGAAAGGCTTCAGTTGAGCAGAATAGCCTTGTTAAGGGCTTATTTTAAGAGAGAGATCGATATGAAAGCAATCGTGCTCGAGCAGCCCTCTATTCAGATGATTCATTATAAAGTTAAGCAGCGTCCTGAAGTAGAAAAAGAAGCACCTACGTTATATCAGATGATATCTAACCGGCTTAAATCCATCAATGTTAGTGCTATCAAAATCATTGACGCTGATTTTGATTATATCAATGGCGAAACATCTCAAACATTGAATTCGGTGAAACATTTAAGCATCAATGTTAAAGATTTTCTGGTTGATTCTCTTTCTCAGTTCGATACCACCAGATACTATTACGCTAAGGATATCGGTTTCCAATTAACAGGGTATAAATCTATTGGCAAAGACAAAATGTATACGATTAAGGTCGATACCGTTAGTGGTACTGTATCCGGAAAGGACATGCATATTAAAGGTGTACAGATTATTCCTATGTACCCCGATCTTACTTTTACGCGTAAGTATACCTACGGAAAGGATCGCTATGATCTTAAGTTTAATCAAATCAGTTTTACCGGAGTTGATTTTGAAAGGTTAGATAGCGAAGGTAGTCTTCATGCCGAAGCGCTAAAAATAGGGCCGGCAAAGGTTAATATTTTTGTAAACAGAGAGCTGCCCGCTCCACCAAAGCTGGATAAGGTTCGAAACTTTCCACATGTGGCGCTAAAACGCTTGCCCTTCCAGGCAATTGTTGATACCATAAAACTTAATAATGTTGATGTAGCCTACACGGAATACAATCCCATCAGTCAGAGAAGAGGAACAGTATATTTTCAAAATCTTAGTGGGAGGATCCTCAATGTAACCAATGATTCATTGCAGCTCGCTAAAAATAACAATGCCATAGCTAATTTGTCGGCATTGGTTATGAAAACCAGTAGAATTGATATCCGTATTAACTTTAACCTTACCGATAAGAATGGAGCCTTTAGTTACAGAGGAACGGTAGGACCAATGAACCTGCTCACCTTAAACCCTATGGTAAAAAACATGGGTCTGCTTGAAATTGAAAGCGGAAAAATGCAAAAAACAGACTTCAATATTCAAGCGAATGCTAACGGCTCATCCGGTATTGTACATTTTTACTACACGGACCTGAAAGTGAAATTGCTTAAAGAAGGGGAGGATGGAGCCGCTCCTAAGAAGAAAGGATTTTTGTCCTTTCTTGCAAACGCCATCCTGATAAAGAATGCAAATCCGGATAAAAATGAAGCGCCAAGAACGGCAAATGTGACTTACCAGAGAACGCCTGCGGCTTCGTTTTTTAATTTGCTGTGGAAAAGTGTTTTTCTGGGCATGCGCGAAACGGTTGGAATAGGAGCTGTGCCCGTTAAAACTCCGGAAGAAGCAATGAAGAAAATAAAGGATAAAAAGGAAGAACGTAGGAAGGAACGTAAGGAAAAGAATAAAAATTAAGGACATTGGGTACTTAGTCTTTATTTCTTCTTCGTTGTTCCTTGCTCCTTTATGTGTATATTAGGCTAAACTACATTGTTGCCTATGTCTGTAAGCGTCGGAAAGAAATACGTCATCCTAAAGTGGTTTGCTGCAGCGCTGTTGTTTGTTGCATTAATGCTTACCGCAATAACCTGGTATCTGGGCGCAAAGCTTAGACCGATTATTACTGCTGAATTAAAAGATCTGGTATTAAAAACAACAGGCAATTTATATCGGATAGAGTTTTCTTCTGTGAGTACAAATGTTTTAACCGGGGAGTCGTCTTTAACCGATGTGAAGATTATACCCGACACAAATGTTTACCAAAAACTTATTCTTTCCAGGCAAGCTCCAAATAACCTTTACCATATAAAACTTAAAAAGCTGGCGGTCAGAAATTTCCACCCCATCAGGTTATGGCGGAAGAAAAAATTAAATATTGATCAGCTGTTGTTTGATAATCCTTGTATTGAAATGACCAACAGACAGTTTGATTATAATGATGAGAAGCATCCCGATTATAAAAGGTCGACTTATGATTATGTCTCCAAATACCTTAAGGAATTGCGGGTTAAGACCATAGATTTTAAGAATGCCAGCTTCAAATACATCAATAATAACAATCCAGATAAGCCCGAAATAGATGCTGTTAATAATTTGAATATTACCCTTAAGGATTGGCTGATAGATGCGCATTCAATCACGGATGAAAGCAGAATCTATTTATTGAAAGATGTGATTATAAACCTGAACGATTACAATTATGCCACTCCTGATAGTTTGTATTTTGCTAAATTTGATCAGCTCAGTTTTGCTGCTTCTTCGGGTAAGTTAAACATTAATAATTTTAGTCTTGAACCCCGATACAGCGAGTTGACTTTTGGGAATACATCCGGCTATGCCCAAGACAGGTACAGTATACAAATGGCCGATATAGATTTTTCAGGAATTAATTTGCCATTATACATATTAAAGAAAGAACTTTTTGCAAAGGAAATGAGTATCGCAAATGGCACACTGGCTGTGGTGAATAACAATACCCTCCCTAAAAAAGTAGAGAACAAAATCGGACAGTACCCGCATCAGCAATTGCAGAGAGCAAAGCATAAGCTAACAGTAGCTAAATTAAACGTAAATAACCTCGATATCAGCTATGCTGAGTTTGATAATGGTGGTAAAAATAAGGGGGTCATTACTTTTGATCAAACCTGGGGTGTGGTTTCTAATGTGACGAATGTGGAGAAGACCAAAGCTAAAAATCCCTTTATGGTTGCGGCTCTCACTTCTTATGTGATGGGCTCTGGGAAGCTGGATGTGAATTTTAAATTCAATCTGACGGCCAAAGATGGCGCATTTTCTTATTCAGGGGCGCTCGAAAATATGGAGGGTAAAGCTTTGAATAGGATTACCAAACCATTGGGACTGGTTAAGGTAAATAGTGGCCATATTAATAAACTGGCATTTAACATTAATGCAAATGATCACCTGGCCAAAGGGACAGTTAGTTTTGCTTACAATGACCTTTCTGTAGCCTTAATGAAGAAAGTTAAAGGAGAAGATCGTTTGGTGAAGCAGGGCTTGATTTCATTTCTTGCCAATGCATTGATCATCAATTCTGATAATCCTAGCGCTGANGGGCTATTTGTTACCGCACCNATTAATAACAAAAGGGTCGAAACCGCCTCTTTCTTTAATTTCGTTTGGAAAACACTGTTTCAGGGGGTAAAGTACAGCGTAGGACTTACACCTCAAAAAGAACAGGAAGTTAAAGACCAGATTGCCAAATTTGAAAGAATGAAAGCGGACAGGAAAGAGCGTGTTAAACGTAGAGCTGCAAGGAAGCGTAGATAGATAAAAGGGAGGAGGGATGGTTTTAATATAAAAAGAGGTTGCCTGAATAGTTTCGGGCAACCTCCTCTTTATATTCGGTTTTTACTTTGAAAGTTCTGCNGGTACTGGTTTGCTCAANAGGTTTTCATAGTAAAAGCGCATGCGCTCNGCTTTATCATGCGGAGTTTTAACACCGCCCCAGCCATGTCTGCCNCCAGGATAAATCATCAGCTCAAAATGCTTGTTCGCATCCTGAAGTTTATCAATCAGTTGGATGGTGTTCTGCATATGTACGTTATCGTCCATATCGCCATGCATAATACGCAACAAGCCTTTGTAATTGTTCACGTAAGTCAATACTGATCCCTTTTTGTAGCCCTCAGGGTTTTCTTTAGGGGTATCCATAAAGCGTTCTGTATAATGTGTATCATACAGCTCCCAGCTCGTAACAGGTGCACCTGCATAACCGAAATCGAAATCGTCGGCACCCATTGTTAATGCCATGCAGGTCATGTAGCCACCATAGCTGTGTCCTGTTATAAGAAGTTTCTTATTGTCCACCCATGGTCTAGCTTTTAACCATCTTGCAGCGGTGGTATAATCCTTCATTTCCCATTTGCCCAGGTTGCGATGCATTAAAGCTACACCGGCCTTACCAAACTGTCCCGAAGCACGGTGATCTACAGCAATCTGTATGATTCCCTCATTTGCCCACCATTGGTTGGCTACGCCTTTCCAGGTATTAGTTACCGTTCCGGCATTCGGACCACCATAAATACTCATTACAACAGGGTATTTTCTATTCTGGTCAAAGTTTGTAGGGTAAGTAATCACAGCAGGCAGGTTATAACCATCATCCGTAGGGATGGTGATCATTTCTGTTTTACCAAAAGCGTACTGATCAAATTCAGCAGCTTTGCTATCCCCCAGTTCTTTAATTACTTTTCCTGTGTTATCCAGCAAACTGCGCTTTTGGGGTGTCGAAACATTAGAGTAAGTGGTGATGAAATAGGTTCCGTTTGGTGATAATTGAACCTGATGCGTATAATCACCAAAAGTTAAACGCTTTAAATTCTTTCCATTATAACCAACACGATATAGATCGGTGCGGGTAGAAGCCTCTTTACGGGCCATGAAATAAACAACCTTATTCTTTTCGTCTACATGCATCAGGTTGGTCACTTGCCAGTTGCCGCTGGTTATTGGATTGATGAGTTTGCCATCTAAAGTGTACAAGTAGAAATGTGCCCAACCTGTTTTGTCGCTTTTAAGGATGTAGTGCTTCTTATCCTGTAGGTATTCAATTCTTCCGTCAAAATCTAGATCAACCCATGAAGGCTGCTTCTCATCATATATTTCTTTTTTCGCACCTGATACAGGGTTTACTGAGTAAAATTTCAGGTTATCCTGACCGCGGTTCATCCACTGAACCATTAAATTACTCCCGTCATAGCTCCAGTATGGCGTGCCGAAATATTGATCGTCTTTCTCGTTAAAATCAGCCCATACCACCGGACCTCCGATGGTTTTTACAAAGCCCACCTTAACCTCCGGATTTGGATCTCCTGCTTTAGGGTAACGTGTTTTTTCAACATAACCATGCTGTCCTGTTGATCCATTGATGGGGAACATTGGAACTTTAGTATCGTCGAAACGCATAAAAGCTATATGCTTACTGTCTGGTGCCCACCAAAAGGCACGGTAGTTAGTCGGTCTGCCTAAAATCTCCTCATAATATACCCATGACGACCAGCCATTATAGATAACATCGGTCGCATCACTGGTGTATCTAATCTCTTTTGCTGTCTCTGTATTCACGGCAAACAAGTCATTGTTGCGTGTAAAAGCTACATATTTGCCATCTGGCGACAATACAGGGTTCTTCTCTTCGTCCCTATTGTTGGTTAAGCGCTTAGGCTCATCTTTTCCGTATTTGATGTAAATATCGTTCTGCTCGACAGATACTTTTACATTGCTTACAGCTGGAGGTGTATAAGGGCTTCTAGCTCCTGATTTGATGTCAACAGCATATAATTTACGGTCTTGAGCATCCATTTCGATATAATGACTGTCATCGCTCCAGCCAGTTATCATGCTCATGGGATTGGTTAGTGAGGGCTTACCCGCAAAGATTTGTTGCTGGTTTAGTTTTTTAAGTTGAGCTTGTGCAGGAACGCTAAAAAGTAATGCGCCTGCCAAACCCAGGATTAAGGTTGACTTCATTTAGATGTGTGGTTTATATTTGACATTAAAAAGGCGCCCTTAATAAAGGCGCCTGTATACTATATTAAAACTTTAGGTTACAATACCCAGTTCCAACCAAATTCATCAGGAGCAAGTCCGTAACGAATATCGTTTAATGTTTTAGCAATACCTGCAGAAACAGTACGTGTTGCAGGATCAGTTAAAGTATAAGTTTTACCCAGGTAACCAATTTCACCAATTGGTGTAACAGTAGCTGCGGTACCTGCTGCAAATGCATCAGTAAGTGTTCCGTTTTCGATTCCTTCGATTATTTCTTTTACGCTTACACGTCTTTCTTCAACCTCAATACCTGCTTTTTTGGCAAGCTGAATAATTGTATCACGAGTTACTCCGTCTAAAACTGTACTTCTTACCGAAGGCGTTACCAGTTTACCATTGATCACAAAGATCAGGTTAGCTGTTCCGGCTTCTTCAATATATTCATGTGCAGCAGCATCAGTCCAGATCAATTGATCAAAACCTTCCTTTTGTGCTTCAGCAAAAGGATATAATGAACGTGCATAGTTACCAGCGGTTTTGGCAGCTCCAACACCACCATCATCAGCACGGGTATACTCCATCTCGATTTTTACTTTCAATGCTTTGCTGTAGTAAGGACCAGTAGGAGTGGTCAATAAAGCAAAAATATATTTGTCAGATGGTTTAACACCTAAATATGGGTCGGTAGCAAACATTACCGGACGGATGTATAATGAATAACCATCTTGTGCAGGTACCCATTTCTCATCAATATCGATTAAGGCAGCAATACCCTGCATAAAGATCTCTTTAGACACAGCAGGCATAGACATGCGAGCTGCAGATTTATTAAAACGCTCAAAGTTTTTCTCAGGTCTGAATACACTGATTTTACCGTCAGCCTGGCGATAAGCCTTCATTCCTTCAAAAATTGCTTGTCCGTAATGTAAAGCAGAAATTGCCGGGCTCATTGGAATCGGACCGTAAGGAAGTACCTGCAGGTTAGACCACTGTCCGTTATCATATTCAGCAATAAACATATGGTCAGAAAATACCTTCCCAAATGGTAACTGAGAAAAATCAGTTACTGTAAGCCTGCTGTTTTCAGCTTTCGTGATTGTTATATCTAGTGTCTCATTCATTGTAGTAATATTACGTGATACAAATTTAAGAAAAAATGCCCTTTCAGTGGTTTTTATTTTTGATTATGTAAATCTTTAATCCTCATTATTAAGTGTTTTCAATCAACAGGGGGCTAAATGCTCTCCGTTTTTATCCTTAAAACAATTTTTAGTAAGTTTGTCTTATCAATAACCTTAACTCTTGTAACTCTAAAACTCCAATGATTAGTGCAGCTCTAAATACACCTGTTTACCGAAAAACTCTGGTAGAATAATTATGCCGGTTTTTCAAACAGAATCAAGCAGTCTGCATTATCACGAATACGGAAATGGCGATCAAATCCTACTTGCTTTTCATGGCTTTGGTATGCGCGGAACGCAGTTTAAGGTGCTGGAAGAAGCTTTTGAAAAAAAGTATACTATCATTAGTTTTGATTTGTTCTTCCATGGTGAAACGCAATTAAATGATAATTCGGTTCAATACATACGCAAAGGACTTCAGTCTAAACTTTTTTCGGATCATATTGATCAATTCCTCACCGCCAAATATCCTGATATAGCTAAAGTTTCGCTGTTGTCTTATAGTATTGGAACGAGGATGGCACTCTGCCTAATTGAAAATTTACCCCAAAGAATAGCAGCAACTTATCTGATTGCGCCCGATGGAATCGAGCCAAATAAGCTATTGCGAATGGGTGGTGCCAACTACGTTGTCAACAGAATCTTTTATAAGCTGGTTTATAGCCCTAAAACAGTTAATTTTCTCTTAAATTCGTTGTTGAAACTGAATTATATTGATGATGCTATCCATCGAATTTTAAAGGCAGAATTTGGCACTACGGCTACCAGGCTAACCTGTTACAATACGATTACTTATTATGCCCAATTAGATTTTAACAGAAAGCAAATTGCCGAAGCAATCAACAGGCATAACATCAACTGCCATCTGTATTTTGGGAAAAAGGACAAGCTTTTTCCAAGTAAAATAGGCGAGAGATTTAGTACATTACTAAATGAACCAAACATCCATGTATTTGATGATGGGCATGAATTGGTAAATGCACATATGAATAATTATTTGACCACTCAATTGCAACAATAGAATGATTAAGGATCAACCGATAAGATTTGTACAATGGCTAATGCTGGCGACAGAGAAATATTTGTTAGCCAAATTTTCCAAAATAGCCTTTTTGAATGCTCCACAAATTAATCCGGATGTGGCAACTTTGTTGTTAATGAATCATTATAGCTTTAATGACGGCCCTTTGATGCATCTATTATGCAGGAAGGTGCTGAAAAAGGAGTTTAAAGTGATGGTGCTGGAAGAGCAGATGCACAATTTCAAGCCGCTAAAATACATAGGCTGTTTCTCGGTTAACAAGAAATCAAAATCAATAGTTGATTCGCTAAACTATGCAGCTTCGTTATTAAATGATCCAAAAAACATGTTGGGGATTTTCCCTCAGGGCGGGGTTTATTCGCAACATCTGGATCGGATCCATTTTGAACAAGGGCTAGACCGGATTTTAAAGAAGAACAAACAACCAATACAAGTAGTATTTGCTGTAGTTCTTTTGGATTTTCTGGCAAATTTTAAACCCAAAGCTAATGTTTATTTGATGGATTATCCAGGCGAGCAGGATTCGGTAGCGATGGAAAAAGCATACAATATATTCTATCAATCTTGCAAGCAAACCCAACGGAAACAGTATAATCCTCCTGCATACACGCTAGATTAATTGAGCCGATTTGGTTTGCTTATTCAAGAAGGTTATTACAATTAATACAACACCCTGAATTTTATGGTATGTTCAATCTTCTTCAGGAATTTAAATAACTGCTTGTCGTATTGTGCATTGATGTCTGTAATTACATAACCGATGCTCGAATTGGTCATCAGAAACTGACCCACGATGTTGATGTCGTGATAAGCAAAGGCAGTATTGATTTTTGCCATAATTCCCGGAACGTTTTTATGAATATGGATCAGACGGTGAGACTTATCAATTCTTGGCAGTTGAAGGTTCGGGAAATTACTGCTGAGATGCGTGGTGCCCGTATTCATGAAGTCGATCATCCTTTTTGGAATAAAAACATTGTTGCGGGGATTGCCTTTTACATCATCAAAAACAACAATTCCCTGCTCTGTACATTTTTGCAGGTCAATTTTGTTTTTTGCATTTCCAAGATAACCTATGGTCTTTAATGTAATTGCTCTTTGCAGTTGGTCGTCTGTTATTTTCTCTCCATCAGCAAGCAACATCATATGCACATCTGCTACATACTTCTCTTCGAAGCTTGTTTTATGACGTATAGAGAAACCGTCCTTTTTTAACATCTCTATGCTCTTAGGATCTACATCGCCAATAATCAGGCATAAGATCCTGTTTTTTGGATAAGATATTGCTCTTGGCAAGTTGTTAACATAAAGGAATTCGTCAAAACTGGGAGTAACGTGGTCTGCTTTTTTAACGATGCTTTCTCTTGCAATATTCTCCGTGAAGGCATAGAACTTCTTGATGAGTCCGCTCTCGCGAAGTTGAAAGTCTGAATAACCATCGCCAATACCATACAGGTCGCCTTCAAGGTTCATCTGCTGCATCAGCTTAACCTTTCCGCCTTCTTCACTTAAGGGGTTGGAATGGTCGTAATCTATAATCTTGCCATCTCCTGTGGTCACAAAAGTATTGGCGTAAATGTTTTCTTTTTTAATGTGATATTGGCTCACTACAGGAGTGATGAATTCTTTAAAGCCTCCTGAAACGATCAATACTTCATCCGCATGTTTTTTAAAGAACGCCGCATTACGGGAGAAAGAAGCAGAAACTTTTTTCTTCAATACCTTGATCAGCTGTTTCAAATGATCTTCCGTAGCTTCCAGTAGTTTTACCCTTTGCGCCAGACTCTCGCCAAAGGAAAGTTTTCCCTCCATTGCAAGATTGGTATAATCTTCAATTTTTTGAAAAATAGCCTCCTTCTCAGGGTGCTTTTTAAGGGAAATTCGTGCCAGCTCGTCTAAAGCTTCAACTTGAGTGAAAGTGCTATCAAAATCAATGATATAAAAATTCTTTTGCTTCATCCGTTTAGAAGTGTGAAATTTAGGTCGTTACGTTGTTAATAATTGATTCAAATATACGAAATCATTGTAATTTTATCAGTTATACGGTAGAATGATTAGAAAAATCGTAATTATTGACTGCAGATTTCTTTAATACTTTGCTTTAAAGGCTTAAACTCGATCCCAATGGTTTTTTTTATCTTCTCATTGCTGTACAAGCTTTTGTTTAAACTGCTCCTGGCGGTATCGCTGGTTAGCCCGGCAGGCTTTCCTGTAAACAACGACGCTAGTTTTGCCGCACGCCATGCAATGGCCAGCATCCAGGGTTTGGCTTCCCTGGCTGGGGCTTTCATGCTGTAGCCTTTTGCTATCTCTTCAAAGAAATCTTTATAATGATAGTTCTCAGCTGAGATTGTAAATCTTTCCGCTGTTTCGTTACTGTTCATCAGAGCAATCATGCTTTTTGCCACATCACTCACGTCAACAATGCCTGTGGCCCCCCTGGTGTAAAAAGCCAGGCCATCCTTAACCAGTTTAAAAATGGCACCACTGCCTTCAAAGCCTGAGCTTTTACCAATGATTACTGACGGATTGACAATTACAGCATCCAGACCTTCGGCTATACCTCTCCATACTTCCATTTCTCCTTCGTATTTGGAGATTGCATAAGTATGCGCCTTAAGATCATACTCCCAAAAATCTTTTTCCGTAATTAAAGCGCCCTTTTTGGCATTGCCTAATGCTGCAACGGAGCTTACATGTAAAAGTCTTGCGCCAAAAGCTGTGCAAAGATTAACCACGTTGCTCGTACCTTCGATATTAATCCTTAATAATGCAGCTTTATCTTTGGGGTTAAATGAAACAAGTGCGGCACAATGATACACTTTAGTAATGCCTTCAAAAGCATCTTCCAGGTCAGAAAGATCGTTAATGTCGGCAATTACCCATTCAATCAGGGGATTGCCCATAATTAAATCCGGAATAACAGACTGTTCCCGTTTTAATGCCCTGAGCTTGATGCCCTGGCTGGTTAACAGATAGATGAGTTCGGATCCTAAGAACCCAGTAGCACCGGTAACCAATATCATTTCATTTTTTTTAGGATGTTCATTAATATATGCGGTCAAAAATAGATATTTGAGGCCATACATTATATTACAATATGTCTTTATCAGATTTTTTTTCTCCGGTAAACCCCGATAAATTTAAACCAAAACAGGGATTCTATACCAGTCAGCTAGGTTTAAAGGTGGGTTTTTATACCGATAAATTCCCAGANCTGGACGAAAAACAGTATGATATTGCCATTTTTGGTGTGCAGGANGATCGTGCTGCGGTAAATAATGAAGNCTGTGCACTTGCTCCTGATTATTTCAGGTCGCAATTTTATACCCTCAATGAAGGGGCTTTTACGACTAAAATTATTGATCTGGGGAACATTAAAGCTGGGGCCAGCATTTCAGATACCTATGTGGCACTGAAAATGGTGGTCTCAGAATTGATAAAACTGGATATTGTACCGGTGATTATCGGTGGAGGGCAAGATCTTACGTATGCACAATATCTGGCTTATGAGAGTCTGGAGCAGAAGGTCGACCTGGTGGTAGTAGACAATAAATTTGATCTGGACGAAGAGGATCAGGAAGGTCTGGCTGCAAAGTCCGACACGTATCTGAATAAGATTCTTTTACATCAGCCCAATTATCTTTTTAACTTTAGTAATATCGGTTACCAGACCTATTTTGTGAATCAGGATAGTTTGAAAGTCATGAGCAAGCTGTATTTCGATGCACATCGTTTGGGCGAGTTTGCTAAAGA
>Ga0065714_10000783_pt1 | contig 13504 bp, 10 predicted proteins | sample MisRhiReplicate2_FD_59101 | JGI IMG/M metagenome (GOLD analysis project Ga0065714, IMG submission 59101) | Miscanthus rhizosphere microbial communities from Kellogg Biological Station, MSU, sample Rhizosphere Soil Replicate 2: eDNA_1 v2... | ecosystem: Host-associated > Plants > Roots >...
TTACTACTGTGCGAAACCTACTATTCCATTGGCGGTGGCTTTGTCATCGATCAGCAACAGGCGGCGAGTGGCCAACTCGATCAAGATCTGACCGAACTGCCCTATGACTTCAGTACAGCGGCACAGTTGTTGAGCCAGTGCAACGCCCATGGGCTGCGCATTTCCCAGCTGATGCTGGCGAACGAGAGGGCATGGCGCAGTGAAGACGAGATCCGCCAGGGGTTGGCGCAGATCTGGCAGGCGATGCGTACTTGCATGGACGCCGGGCTCAAGCACCAAGGCGTATTACCTGGCGGATTGAATGTGCAGCGCCGTGCGGCGCGCCTGCACCGCAGCCTGCTGGAAATCGGCAAACCGAATGTCATCGGTTCGACCTTGAGCGCCATGGAGTGGGTAAACCTGTTCGCCTTGGCGGTCAACGAAGAAAATGCCGCGGGCGGGCGCATGGTCACCGCACCCACGAACGGAGCTGCGGGGATTATTCCGGCGGTGTTGCAGTACTACATGAAGTTCTGCCCGGAGGCCAAGGACAGCGACGTGGTGGACTATTTTCTCGCTGCGGCGGCTGTCGGCATTCTGTGCAAACGCAATGCGTCGATCTCTGGGGCCGAGGTCGGTTGTCAGGGCGAGGTTGGTTCAGCCTGCGCGATGGCTGCTGCCGGCCTTTCGGAAATCCTGGGAGCCAGTCCCGAACAAGTGGAAAACGCGGCGGAAATCGGCCTGGAACACAACCTCGGATTGACCTGCGACCCTGTCGGTGGATTGGTGCAAGTGCCGTGCATCGAGCGCAACGCCATCGCAGCGGTGAAAGCGATCAATGCTGCACAAATGGCCTTGCGCGGCGACGGCACCCATTTCATCTCTCTTGACCGGGTCATCCGCACCATGCGCGATACCGGTGCCGACATGCATGACAAATACAAAGAGACCTCCCGTGGCGGGCTGGCCGTCAGCTCCATTGAGTGCTGAGCCACCTTGAGCAACAGGAGAGCGGTACATGCTGAAACTGACTAAATCGTGCCAGCAACAACCGCCGGCACTGCGCATCGGCTTCTGGTTGCTGGAAGCCTTTGACTTGTATGCGCTGGCCAATGCGCTGGAACCTTTGCGCTTGGCCAACCAGGTGGCCGGACGCAGCGTCTGCCAGTGGCAGATTCTCAGCCTGGAAGGCCGGGATCTGAACGCCAGCAACGGCATTGCCACCACGACCACGCGACTGGATCAGACACAACCCCTGGATGTGTTGATCCTCTGTGGCGGCGACAACCTGCACACTCGAACGGAGCATCCAGTCCTGCACCAGCAGTTGTCCCACTGGGCCGCGCAGCCGGTGGGCCTGGGCGCATTGGGCAAGGCCGGTTGGCTGCTGGCGCAGATTGGCGCGCTGGACGGTTTCCGCTGCAGCCTGCCGGAGCCCGATCCATCGCTGTCGTTTGCCGCTTTGCGCGATTTGAGCCCGGTGGCCGCACCCTTCTGTGTCGACCGCCAGCGTCTGACGTGCGTCGGCCCGCAGGCCGTTCAAGGGCTGATGCACGAACTGCTGGCCCGGACCCATGGTCGCGGCCTGGTGCTGCGTATGGAAAAACACGCAGCCCGTCAGGCCAGGCCTCTGCAACCGATGCACAACGCCCCGGCAAAACTTCAGGCGACACTGGCGTTGATGAATGGTCACCTGACCCGCACATTGGGTATCGACGAACTGGCTGAGGCCATGGGCATTTCCCGCCGGCATCTGGAGCGGCTGTTCAAACGCAATCTGGGGTGTTCGCCATCACGGCACTATCTGGACTTGCGCCTGCAACAGGCACGTCGGTTATTGCAGGCTGGTGAACGGCCGATGACGGATATCGCTCAACAGTGCGGATTTGTTTCGCTGCAGCACTTTTTCCGTTGCTACCGTCAATACTTTGGTGCGCACGCGCGCGAACATGCGGAAGCGGACTTGCTCGCGATGAGGCCCTGAAAGTCGACACCGATGTTGGCTGTCACCGCTATCGTGAGCAAGCTCGCTCCTACACTGCCAATGCCCCCTCCAAGCGGCTTTCATNGCGCTTGCCGGGGGCATTGTCGTTTCTGTCNAATGACCCTCTGGGCCACCTTCGCAAAGAGCGGATCTGATCAACTACAGGTCGGATTCGCGCAAAAAACCTCACCTTGCATCTGTTCGAATGATCTTCAGCGGCCCGCCAGAGTGGCGCCTCCGTCGCTCAATCACTGACAAGGATAAATGACATGCAAATGCCGAAAACCATTCAGATCAAGAACGGCGAAAAAGTGACTCCGACGTTCTCGGCTCAGGAATATGCCAATCGCCAGTCCAAATTACGGGCGTACCTGGCGCAGAACGATATCGACGCGGCAGTCTTCACGTCCTATCACAACATCAACTACTACAGCGATTTCCTCTATTGCTCGTTCGGTCGTCAGTACGCATTGGTCGTGACTCAGGACAGTGCCGTGACCATCAGCGCCAACATCGATGGCGGTCAACCTTGGCGCCGCACCATGGGCACTGAAAACATCGTCTACACCGACTGGCAGCGTGATAACTATTTCGTCGCGATCCAGCAAGCATTACCCAAGGCCGGGCGTATCGGCATTGAGTTCGACCATCTGAATTTGCTCAACCGCGACAAGCTTGCCAGTCGTTATCCGCAGGCCGAACTGGTGGATATCGGCGCGCCCTGCATGCGTATGCGCATGATCAAGTCCGCCGAAGAACACGCGATCATCCGTCATGGTGCCCGCGTCGCGGACATTGGCGGTGCCGCGATCGTCGAAGCCTTGCGCGATCAGGTTCCAGAATACGAAGTGGCTCTGCACGCCACCCAGGCCATGGTGCGCGAGATTGCCCGCACGTTCCCTGACTCAGAACTGATGGACACCTGGACCTGGTTCCAGTCCGGCATCAACACCGACGGCGCCCATAACCCGGTGACGTCGCGCAAGGTCAACAAGGGCGACATCCTCAGCCTCAATTGCTTCCCGATGATCGCCGGTTACTACACCGCACTGGAACGTACCTTGTTCCTGGATCACTGTTCCGACGAGCATCTGCGCTTGTGGGAAGTGAACGTCAAAGTGCATGAGGCCGGTCTGAAACTGATCAAGCCGGGCATGCGCTGCTGCGATATCGCCCTGCAATTGAACGAGATCTTCCTGGAACACGATCTGCTGCAATACCGCACCTTCGGCTACGGCCACTCCTTCGGTACGCTGAGCCATTACTACGGCCGCGAAGCGGGGCTGGAACTGCGCGAAGACATCGACACCGTATTGGAGCCGGGCATGGTGGTTTCCATTGAGCCGATGATCATGCTGCCCGAGGGCCTTCCGGGTGCTGGCGGTTATCGTGAACACGACATCCTGATCGTCAACGAACAAGGCGGGGAAAACATCACCAAATTCCCGTATGGCCCGGAACACAACATCATCCAAAAGTAAGACCTTGCGCCGCACAGTGAACCTGTGCGGCGTTTTACTTCGGTGAGTGGCAAAAATCTTCCCGGCGGCTGAGATAAACCTGAAAAAAACAACGCATGCTCGTCAAGAACGCGCAGCATCTACTGACCCTTAACCCTGCCAAGTAAAACAATAGAGGGTATTTGTCATGTTCTACGTCCCGACTTCCTTTCTCGATAACCGCACCTCTACAACCGGAGGTGCCTAATGAGCCCACAAAGCGCAAGCCTTACGCCGTCCCTGGCCCAGACACTTGAACAGACGTCCGAGCGCAAGGCCTTGCGGCGCGCAGCCAGTGCCAGCTTCATGGGTAACTTCGTCGAGTGGTTCGACTACGCGGCCTACGGCTATCTGGCCACTGTCATCGCGCTGACGTTTTTTCCGCAAACCGACAAGGCGACCGCGCTGCTGGCAACATTTGCAGTGTTCGCGCTGTCGTTTATCGTCCGCCCGCTGGGGGGACTGGTCTGGGGCCACTTTGGTGACAAGTACGGGCGACGCAGTGCGTTGTCCTGGTCGATTCTGATCATGTCGATCTCGACCTTCTGCATCGGGATCCTGCCGACTTACAACCATATCGGCCTGTGGGCACCGGCATTGTTGCTGCTGATTCGCTTGTTCCAGGGCTTCTCCGCTTCGGGTGAATACGCCGGGGCATCGGCCTTTCTGGCCGAGTACGCCCCCGAGGGTAAACGCGGTTTGTACACCAGCATTGTCCCGGCGAGTACGGCGGCCGGTCTGCTGTTTGGCGCGGTGTTCGTGGCGGGGCTGCATGCGTGGATGAGTGTCGAGGACCTGCACAGTTGGGGGTGGCGCTTGCCCTTTTTGCTGGCGGCACCGTTCGGGCTGGTGGGGCGCTATATCCGCATGAGTTTGCAAGACACACCCAAGTTCCTGGAGATGGAAAAACGCCTTGAAGCGAAGGAGTGCGCGACCCACGCTCCCGTTCGCGAACTGCTGACCGTACATCGGCGCAGCGTGTTCATCGGGATTGGCGTGACTTGCCTGAACGCAGTGGCGTTTTACCTGTTGCTCAGCTACATGCCAACGTATCTGTCCACCGAGATGGGCATGAGCGAGAGTGATTCGTTTCTGGCGTCGACGGTGTCGCTGGCGACCTACATCGGCCTGATTTTTCTGATGGGCAAGCTGTCTGACCGGTTCGGCCGCAAGACCATGTTGCTGACTGCTTCGGTGCTGTTCCTGGCGCTGACATTTCCGCTGTTCGGCATGCTGGAAAACCAGCCGCTGATCGTGATTTTGATGATCCAGATTGCCTTCGGCGCCATCCTGGCGATGAACGACGGCACCTTGCCGTGCTTCCTCGCCGAGATATTCCCCACCCGCGTACGTTTCAGTGGTTTTGCCTTCAGCTTCAATATCGCCAATGCCGTGTTCGGCGGCACCGCGCCGTTTATCGCGACCTGGTTGATTCAACTGACCGGCAACAAAATGGCCCCGGCCTGGTACCTGCTGGCCGCAGCGGCGGTGGCGTTGGTTGCCATGCTGGCTAGCCGGGAGACTGCGCATACAGCCTTGCAGGACTGACAGATCTGGTGCGTTTTAGAGGCATTTATCGGAACGCTGGCTCGCTTGCACAGTGACCGAGTTGTCCAGACGGACGCGGTTTAATGTGGGAGCGAGTCAGCTCGCGAAGAAGCCAGTCCAGTCAACATCAATATTGAATGCCCGCCTGCCATCGCGAGTACCCAATCAATGCACCGCAGCCACTTGTTTGCGCTCACCGATAGGCGATACCCCGAAGAAGCGGCTATAGCATTTGGAGAAGTGCGCAGGTGATACAAAGCCGCAGGCNAGGGCGATATCGCGTACTTGCGATTCGCTGCGCAGCAGCAATTGCCGCGCCCGTGAAAGGCGCAATTCCAGGTAGTACTGGCTCGGCGTGCGTTGCAGGTGCTTGTGAAACAGCCGTTCCAGTTGCCGCACCGACACCTCGTTCAAACGCGCGAGTTCCTCAAGGCCCACCGGCTCCTCGAGATTGGCTTCCATGATCGCCACCATCTGACTGAGCTTGGGCTGGGACGTGCCCAGTTTTTGCCGCAATGGCACCCGCTGTTGCTCCTGCGCGCCACGCACCCGATCACACAGTAGCAATTCGGCCGCGTGGGCCGCGATATCCCGACCACCCGGTTCGCGGGCAATCAATTGCAGCGTCATGTCCATGGACGCCACGCCACCGGAGCAGGTGTAGCGATCCCGATCCAGCTCGAACAGCTGGTTGGAAATGATGATCCCCGGGAAACGCTCCTTCAGCGCTTCGATGTCTTCCCAGTGAATCGTGCAGCGATAGCCCTTGAGCAAATCGGCACGTGCCAACAAATGACTTCCNGTGCAAATACCGCCCAGTGGTACCTGATCATGTGCCAACTTGCGTAGCCAATTAAGCAACGGTCTGCTGCTGTGATTTGAGACGATCGGGTTGGAGCCGACAACGAACAATATGTCGAGCTTGGGTGCATCGGTGATGGTGTAGTCGGGCAGGATGCGCATGCCATTGCTGGCGGTGACCGGCTCCAGGCTGGCGGCGATGATAATCGTGCGGAACATCGGTTTACGCGCTGCCATATTGGCCATGCGCAAGGTTTCAACGGCGGAGGCGAAGCCGATGGTGGTGAAGTTGGGGATGACCAGAAAGCCCACGGTTTTTACCGGCCGTTGTTCATTAGCCGAACGTCCTGTAGTGGGTTTCGCCACTTGGAGTTTCGCCATCATTACCGCTCCTCAACTGCATAAGTGACGCGCTCTGCGGCAAGCCGCCGACATCGGCAACATCATCTCGTTTTTATGGTTGTTAACCCTGCTTATGGGTTTCTGGATCTTACACTGTGTCCCGAATCAATAGGCATATCGAGGAGGAAGAAGGGGGGACGGGCAAAAAAAAACCGGCCCGCTCATCGTGGTAAGCGGGCCGGAAAGAGGTGAACGGTTAATCGTTGGTGCGGTATGTAAATNAAGCGTCTGGGGTTTATTTGTTCACGCCAATTCTGCTTTGCGCACGGTGCTCTTCCTGGCGTTGAAAATGGCACCCATACAGACAATGGACAGTGTAAGTGCACCCGTAGCAATCACTTCCATGCGGTGCTCGGGCAAAATCAGCATGACAATCAGGATGCTCAAGATGCAGAAGATAACCAGGTAGCTGAGCCAAGGGTAAAACCACATCTTGAAGGCGATCGGCTGTCCTGAAGCATTCATCTTCTTGCGAAGTATCAGTTGAGAAACAGCAATGGCCAGATAGACCAGCAGCGCAACAGCGCCAGAGCTGGCCAGGAGGAAGGAGAACACTTCGTTGGGGGCAAAATAATTCAGTGCTGTAGTCAGGAAGCCAACCGCTGTACTGGCCAGCACCGCAATATAGGGCACCCCTGAAGATGAGGTTTTCTGAAGGACTTGAGGGCCATCCCCGCGTTTGCTCAACGAGTAGACCATGCGTGACGCTGTATAAATGGCTGAGTTAAGGCAACTGGCGACAGCAATCAGTACGACGATATCTACAATCATTTTTGCGTGGGGAATATTCATCAACTCAAGCGCTCTCTGATAAGAGCCGACTTGCATCAGCATCGGGTCGTTCCAGGGCACGATGGAGATGATGAGGAACACCGAGACGATATAGAAGATCCCCATGCGCCAGACGACGGAGTTTGTCGCGCGGGTGATCTGTTTGGAGGGGTTCTGGGATTCGGCCGCTGCAATGGTGACGATTTCTGTGCCCATGAAGCTGAATACTGTGGTGAGCATCGCGCCGATAACGGCGGTCATGCCGTTGGGNATGAAGCCACCAAACTCNTTGCTCAATTGAACGACACCACTCACGGTCGTATCAGGCAATGCACCGACCAGGGCAAGCGCGCCAAGCGCGATAAAGCCCAGNACCGCAATGACTTTGAGCATGGCGAACCAGAATTCGAACTCCCCGTAACGAGCGACACTGAACAGGTTGGTCAACGTCAGCAGACCGGTTACCGCGATCGCAAACTCCCAGGTTTGTATCGAGGGAAACCAGGCGTGCAAAATCGCGGCGGCGGCAATGGCTTCGATGGGAATGACCAACACCCAGAACCACCAGTACAGCCAGCCGATGGTGAAACCGGCGCTACGTCCCATCGCCCGCTCGGCATAGGTCGAAAATGAGCCTGTATCAGGCGATGCTACGGCCATTTCTCCCAGCATGCGCATGACCAGCACCACCAGGGTGCCGGAAAAAATGTACGCCAGAATGGCGGCCGGTCCCGCAGAAGCGATGGCGTGTCCTGAGCCGATGAACAGGCCGGCACCGATGGCACCGGCAATGGACAACATGGTGACGTGACGCTGCTTGAGGCCTGGGGCCAGAGTTGAGCTGCTAGACATGAGACTTACCCTTTTTATTATGCTTTGGAGGGTTAACTGCGGGTTCTTGTTTTGGCACACCCTTGTGCTCGTTATGTTTCTAAATCAAAAGCCTCTCGTACTGCGGCGCTGATGCCCGAGACACACACTTCAAGAATCAACTCGCCTTTCTCGCGACTGGAGCCTTTAGGGGATGACAGTGTTCCGCAGGCCGGTGTGCGCTCCGGGATGATGGGGAAGACGTCGTAAGGCGGGAAGGTCGCTGGCGGGTGATCAACGGCACGACTCAGATCGACCTTGTCGGGGTGAAGAGCCAACATCAAGGACGTTTCGAAAACACCGCCATGTTCTATATCCCAGCCGAGGAATCCATCGGGATACAGCTTTTCGATGACGCCAGGATCGTTAACGAAGTCCCAATAGGACAGCACCACCACTTTGAAGTCANTGATGCCACCGTAACGAAGTTCACGAAGCGCAAGGTCAATACCCTCGACAATGAACATCGAGTTTTCATAGTGACCATTCATCATCACCAGTTTGCGTGCGCCATGGCGCGCCAGTTCTCTGATGATGTCCTGCACGGTGTGGGTCAGCGTGGCGCCATCGAGACTGGTCGTTCCAGGAAAGTGGTTGCCGCCTCCTGATTTCTGCTGAGACTTGTAGCCATAGGCGAGTGCAGGCAGAACCAGGCCGCTGACATTCTGCGCTACCGCTTTGCATATCGCGGTCGGCAGCAGAACATCGACCTCCATGCACAGGTGATGGCCATGCTGTTCAAGTGCGCCCACTGGCAGAAAGATCGGGCAGCCGGTAGCGACCTTCTCGGCATACTCTGGCCAGGTGAGTTCTCCAATAACGACACTGTTGTTCATCTACACACCCTCTGAAAGTGATTGACCGCTTGGTGACTTTTAACCGGTGGATGGGCGCGTTTGCCTATGGTCTGACCGACCCTTTGGATTGCAGGAATCGAAGGTGGCGCGTAGAGCAATTCGATCAGAGGGGGAGGGCGCCGATTTGTCTAAATCCGACCCGTAAATGACAAAACACCCTTTAACTTGTCATTTCTGTCCGGTTATCGGCCGCTTTTGAGTGAGAAGGGCCGTGAGTCGGATCTGACAAAGTCCAGGTCGGACGCGCACAAAAACGGGTGATGGCGACCTGCTGCAATGCATCCAGCCAGCCAATGATGCGTGGGGTTGGCAGCGGCAGCAGCAAGCAAGCGCAAAAGGATGAAACGGACAGAGGCACTTTCCATCACCCGGGAGAGACAATAATGAAAAATCGCATCGACCTTTCACGCCGTACATTTCTCAAGACCACCAGCCTCCTGGCAGGCACCGCAGCGCTTTCGAGTTTCCTACCCTTGAGAAGCTTTGCCGCAGCGGAAAAAGAACTGGTCATCCTGGCATGGGCCGGGCACGCCGAGCCGGACATCGTCGCCGATTTCGAACGCCAATACGGGGTCAAGGTCCGGGCCAAGTACTACACCGGAGGGGACAACATGCTGGGGCTGATCTCGCAATCCCCGCCCGGCACCTTCGATCTGATCCTGTCCGACGCCGAATATGTTCAGCAACTCAACGCCGCCGAATACATCGAACAACTCGACCCCGCGGACTACCCGTTTGACGACTTCTACCCGCAGTTCCAGCATTTCCCCGGTCACTGGCAGGGAGACAAGCTCTATTCGGTGCTGATTCGCTTTGGCTTTCTCGGCATCGCCTACAACACTCAGCTCGTTCCCGAAGCCAAGGTCCGCAGCTATGACGTGTTCTGGGATCAAAGCCTCAAAGGCAAGGTCGGGCACTTCGACTGGCACCTGCCGAACCTTGGGCAGGTCAGTTTGTTCAATGGCAACGCGCGCCCTTACGACATCGATACCGCGCACTGGCAAACCGTCCAGCAGAAGATGATGAGCCTGCGCCCGCAGATCGGTGGATTCTTCGATTACGGTGGAACCTTTTCTTCGCTGAAAAGCGGTCAGATCCATGCCATGTGCGGCATCGGCGACTGGATTACCGGTGTCTTGCAGCGCGCCGGCGCNCCGGTGAAAACCGTGCTACCGGAGGAGGGCGGGTTGCAATGGACGGAGTCCTACTGCATCGCCAGAAAAGCTCATAGCCCGGACCTGGCGAAGAAGTTCATCCAATACATCACCTCACCGCAAGGTCAGGTCAAGTCGGCGAAGATGGCCGCTTATCCAGCGCTCATCCCGAGCAAAAAAGGCTGGGAACTGCTGAATCAGGTCGATCCCGCCGAAGCGAAGCGCCAAGGCATGGTGCTCGGTCAGCGCAACGTCATGGATGACATCCGCGACGGTCGCATCAAGTACCGCGAGCTCCCGATCCAGCAGAGCCTGGAGGAATGGAACGACTTCTGGTCGCAATACAAGGGTGCTTGACGAGACGCGTGGAGGTGTCGCAATGCTTTCAGACAAGTTAAAGACTTCGCCGCCGGTGCTCACCGACAACGCTGCTGCCGAGACGTTGATGCGCCAGAGCGGTGGCAAGAAGGTTTTCCGCATGCCCTGGTACGGCCTCAGCCTCTCGATGCCGATCCTGATCTGGCAGTTGATCTTTTTTTTACTCCCGCTGGTATTCCTGGTGGCGATCAGCTTCTGGGTGGTGCGCAACTTCCGAATGATGCCGACGTTCGAGTGGCTGAACTGGAGCTACATGCTCAGCCGCGGTTTCTTTTGGGACGCCTATGTTCATACCCTGGCAATGGCGACGGGCGCCACCGTGCTGGTCAGCCTGGTGGCGTTCCCCTGCGCCTACACGATCGCCTTCAAGTTCCGCGAGTCGACAAAGCAGTTGCTGGTGTTGCTGCTGATCACGCCGTTCTTCACCAGTTACCTGGTGCGCACCTATTCGTGGCAGGTGTTCCTTAGCGATAACGGCATTTTCAATGCCGCGCTCGGCCTGCTTGGGCTGGAACCGTTTGCGATGCTGAACACTGCGTTCGGTACCTATGTCGGCTACTTCACGCTGTGCCTGCCACTGGTGGTGCTGCTGCACCTGTTCAGCCTGATGTACATCGATCGCTCGTTGATCGAGGCTGCGCATAACCTCGGTTGCGGACGACTGCGCACGGTGTTGCTGGTGGTGGTTCCTTCGGCACGAATAGGTATTGTCGTCGCGGCACTGTTCTGCTTCATCCTGACCTTCGGCGACTTTGTCAGCCCGCTCTACCTGGGCGGGGGGCAGCCGCCGACCTTGAGCACGCTGATCACTGACACCACCAAGTCCGGTCAGCAATGGCCGCGCGCGGCGGTGATCGCCACGATGATGATCGTGACGCTGCTCATCGCGGCTTTTGGCGCGGTTCGTTTCGCTTACCGGAGGCGCGCATGAACGAGCATCGATTGATTAACTTCTTGCTGCGCAGCTTTGTCGTACTGGTGTTCATTTTCATCTTTACACCCATTGCCGGCAGCTTCGTGTTCTCGTTCAACATCGACCGTTTCCCGTCCTTGCCACTGGGTGGCTTCAGCCTGCACTGGTACGAAACGATCGCCGCCGATCCGGCGGTTTGGCAGGCATTCAAGAACAGTCTCACGGTGGGCGTGGTCGTGTCGCTCGTATCGACCCTGCTCGGATTCACTGCGGCCTACACGGACTTGCGCTACCAGTTCTTCGGCAAGTCGATCTATATGGCGCTCGCGATGCTTCCGCCCACCATTCCAGTGGTGATCATGGGGCTGGCGATGCTCGCTTTCCTGTCGCGGATCGGACTGTCCGGCGAGATCTACGCCGTGATGATCAGCCACATCGTGATATGTGCACCGTTCGCGATGGCGGTGATCAGGATGCGCCTGGCGCAGATGGACCCGAACATCGAGGCTGCTGCATGGAACCTGGGTGCCAATCAGTGGAAGGCCATGCGTTATGTAATCCTGCCATTCACGGCGCCGAGTCTATTCGCCGCGCTGTTTGTGACCATGGCCGTTTCCTTCGATGAGTTCGCCGTCGCCTGGTTCGTATCGGGGCTTAACGAGACGGTCCCCGTGCGCATCCTCAACACCCTGCAAGGGCAAGTGAGCCCGACCATCAACGCGATCGGCACGATCGTCTTTATCACGACCATGACCCTGGTAATTCTCGCGCAACTGCTATTGATGCGGCGGCGCAAACCCGCGAGCACCTGATACCACCCTGACAATTTTCCGAGGATTCAGTCATGACTCAACCGCTGGTGGTATTCGACAACGTGGTCAAACATTTCGGCAGCTACCANGCTGTCGAGNGCATGAANCTGGAGATTTACAAAGGCGAGTTCGTCGCGATCATGGGGTCGAGCGGCTGCGGCAAGACCACNACGCTGCGCATGCTGGCNGGNCTCGATAAACCAAGCGAGGGCGAAATTCGACTTAATGGAGAACGCATCAACGACCTCTGCTCCTGGGANCGGGAGACGCCGCTGGTCTGGCAAAACCTGGCACTGTTCCCGTTTCTTAACGTGCTGGAGAATGTCGAATTCGGTCTGCGGATGCGTGGCATGGCCAAGGCTGANAGGCGCAAGAAAGCGTTGCTCTGGCTTGAGCGACTTGGATTGCAGGACTTCGCCACTCGCGATATCAGTCTGCTTTCCGGTGGCCAGCGCCAACGCGTGGCGCTGGCACGATCGCTGGTCACAGAACCGCCGATCCTGCTACTGGATGAGCCGCTGAGCGCTCTCGATGCTCACCTGAGCATACGTATGCAAGGCGTGCTGACCGGGCTGCAGAAAGACCTTGGTATCACCTTCGTCTACGTCACCCACAGTCAGTCCGAAGCTTTTGCAATGGCAGATCGCGTTGTGATCATGAGTCAGGGCCGAGTTGAACAGATTGGCTCGCCCCAGGAGGTTTTCCTTGAGCCACACAACCGCTTCGTCGCCGAGTTCGTTGGCGGTAAAAACATTTTTTGCGGCACTGTCGTCGGCTTCGACCATGGGGGGTTGGTCCATCTCGATTCGGAGCACGGCGGATTCCTGGCGCGGCTGCCGGAGGGTAAGACGGTCGCCCCTGGAGAGCGACTGACTGTCTGCGTCAGCGCCGAGCATATCGACCTGACCGAGCAGCCTGTCCGGCGCAACCGGCTGGCCTGCACCGTAGTGGGCGAAGAGTTCATCGGTTCTATGGTTAACATTTACCTCGAAGCCAGCGGTGGGCTCGAGCTACAGGTGCAGAAGCCGCATGCCGATTACAACTTGCTTGGCATGCACTGCGGCCAAAAAGTCTTCGCTGAGTGGGACGGTGCGCATGCGCTGATACTGCGCGGTGACTGAACATCGGGTTCCAAACAGTCTGCAGGCCGACAGCGATGGTAGCCAGGCGTTCAAAAAGCAGAGAATTCACGTTGCTTTTTTCAGGGGTGAACCATTGAATCTGGTTCTGTTTCTGCGACGTCCAGGCAGCCAGGCACAGTTCAGCGTCGCACTCCAGTCGCAGCATGCGACCGGTTCGAACCTGGATGAGTTATGCGTATGGATCAGTGAGCATCTACATTCGGAGCTTACAGTCGAGATACTGGCAGACAGGCTCGCCACCAGTGTGAGGACCTTGATTCGCATGTTGCGGCTATCACAGTGTTGACGTACTCAGAAAAGCCTTCGTGCGACGCATGGGGGTTAGTCCAAAGGAGTACGCGCAACGTTTCGCGCCAATTAAGGAGCCCGCTTAGATAGGCCCAATGGTCATGAG
>Ga0065714_10065049_pt1 | contig 13480 bp, 9 predicted proteins | sample MisRhiReplicate2_FD_59101 | JGI IMG/M metagenome (GOLD analysis project Ga0065714, IMG submission 59101) | Miscanthus rhizosphere microbial communities from Kellogg Biological Station, MSU, sample Rhizosphere Soil Replicate 2: eDNA_1 v2... | ecosystem: Host-associated > Plants > Roots >...
TGTTCAAGGTCACACCAAATCCGCCGGACACTGATCCGGTGTCCCCGTACGAACCCGACTCAAAAAAACTCAACGAGCCCCCTCGCCACAGGTCGGTGTTTTGAAGCTGGAAATGTTGGGCATCAAAAGATCGCTCAAGTGAGCGCTTACGATTTGGCGCGTCAGTGAGGAGGGCTTCAGTGGACTACAAGACTGTGTATGCGCTGAGCAATTTACCGCGGGGGGGGGTAGCAAAGAGCCGCACCCCCCCCTGGTACCTTAGAAGCGATACTTCGCCGAAGCCGTAACGCTACGCGGTGCACCGTATGTCAGGGCGCCGAAGGCATCGAAAATGTCGAAGTACTTTTCATCGGTGACGTTGTTTGCATTCACCTGCGCCGAGAGGTTGTCGGTGATCTCGTAGCGAGCCATCAGGTTGACCAGCGCATAGGCATCCTGCTGGATCTTCTCGGAGTTGCCGGCCGGGTTGATGGCGTAGGTGTAGATCGAGTCTTGCCAGTTAACCCCGCCGCCAATGGTCAGCTTGTTGAAAGCACCGGGCAGACGGTAGGTGGTGAACGTTCGCAGCAGTTTGGTCGGGTACAGCGTGTTGACGTCGTCGCCGTTGGCATCGTCGACTTTGAACTGGGTGTAACCCAGCGTTGCGTTCCAGTCCGTTGCGAGTTCGCCGGACACTTCCAACTCGAAGCCCTTGCTGGTTGCGCCTTCACTGGCCTCGTACGCAAAGCCGCCGACAGGGTTCGACGGATCGATCAGCACGCCGGTGTTCTGGCCCAGATTATCCTGCTTGATCTGGAAAATAGCAGCGGAGGTGTTCAAGCGGCCGCCGAAGTATTCACCCTTCAGGCCGATTTCCCGGTTCTCGCCAACGATGGGCTCCAATTCCTTGCCACTGCTGTCGCGCACCGATTGCGGCAGGAAGATTTCCGTGAAGCTGGCATAGGCGGAAAGGTTTTCGGTGAGGTTGTAGACGATGCCTGCATAGGGGGTGAATTCATGATCGACATCGATCTTGCTTACTTCCGAAAAAACGTCATCACTGGTCTTCTCGTACCAACTCTCACGTGCGCCCAGAATCACTTTCAAATCGTCGGTCACGTTCAAACGGGTGGCTGTGTAGAGCCCCTTTTGCCGGGTTTCGCTGTAGCCGTAGTCGGTCCTTGGGCCCCATATCGGCTCGGGGAAATCGCCGTTGTAGGTATCGAAATTGGCCACACCGCCAAAACCGGATTGTGCGTCGAGGGAATCGGCGTCGAACTTCTGCTTGCTGTCTATATAACCAAATGCCGCTTCATGCTGACGACCCATCAGAGAGAACGGGCCATCGAAACGGATGCCGTAGTCGTCCTGGGTGGTCCTGGTCTTGTAGGTCGCCGGGAACGAAGACATAGGGGCGGTACCGTCCCTGCCTGGATTGCCGGAAAGGTACAGCAGGGAAGAGTGGCCGTTTCGCTCGCCACGGTTGTAGCTGAGGTGGGCTTGCCAGTCGTTGGCAAACTGGTGGTCGAGATTGACGAAGTAGGTGTCGTAGGTCGTGTTCCACTTGCTCCAGTCAGCGGAGGTTGTCTTCGAACGGCTCCAGTTGGTACGGCTGCCGTCGGCGTACCAGACGGGCAGGCCACCCCACATCGGTGAGTCGGCCTTGTTTTCCTGATGGCTCAAACCAAACCAGACCGTGGTGTCGGGCGTCAGGTCGATATCCATGGTGCCATAGAGGGTTTGGCGCTTGTTCGAGTTCATATCGATCCACGTATCGCCCTCGTTGGTCTCCCCGACGAACCGCCCGCGAATCGTGCCTTCCTGGTTCAGCGCCGTGGCCACATCGGCCTGGGCACCATAGGTGTCCCATGTACCGGCGTTCACTTCCAGCGAACCGTTCAGTTCAGTGCTGTAAGCGCGCTTGCGCACCATATTGATCGACGCGGAAGGATCGCCGGCACCGGTCATCAAACCGTTGGCTCCGCGGACCACTTCAACGCGGTCATACATGGCCAGGCTGCTGAAAATCTCCCCCGAACTCCATGGCTGTTCAAAGATAGTGGGTACACCATCGATCATCAGCGAGTTGAGTTCAAAGCCACGGGCGTTGAATTGCGCCCGACTGGTTTCGTAGCGGTTGACCGACACACCCGTGGCATTGTTGACCACGTCGAGGATGGTCTGCAGGTCCTGGTCCTGTATTCGCTGCTGAGTGACGACGCCGACCGACTGCGGCGTCTCTCGCGGAGACAGGTTCAAGGGGGTGGCCGTGCGTTCGGACTCGGTCGTGTAGGAGTTAGTGCCTTCGGTGACGGCGGTGCGTTCGCCCGTGGCAGTCTCAGTGATAGCGATAGCCGGCAAGGTCACAGTGCTGCCCGTCTCGGTCTGCTCAGTCTGTTCCGCCGCCTGCACGGAGGGCGCAACGAAGGCGATACCGGCTGTCAGCATGTGCACTGCGAGAGCCAAAGGACGCAATGCCAGAGGCGCGCGCGGCGTAACGGAGTTTTTAGAACACTGGAGGATGGGGGCGGTCATGCGAGCTCACATTTGATTTGGTGTTATTTGAGAATCGATATCATACTCAAATGTGATGAATTGCCAAACACTTGTTTGAGAAAGATTCTTTTTTGCAAACTCTCGGCCCGAATTTCTGATAGTCGGCGTCGGGTTCTGACCGCTTTTTGCCGATGGCTTCCTCAACTTGCATTGGTGAGTAGAATGCAGCCGCCGGTCAGCACTAACGGGATTTATGATGGTCAATAACTCCCGCACCGGCGTGAGCGCCGGTATTTCCGGCCCCGACCGGATCCGCATCGGTTTTTTTTGATCAAGGACAGTAAAAGCATGTACCCCGCCCTGTAATCTGCTAACGCCTGCACCTGGTTCCGTGATCGGGACCCGCCATACGCTTCCCTCTCAACCCCATTTGAAGATCTAAAACGCATGTACCTACGCAAAATTGCAGTTGGGCTGTCGGCCCTTGTTTTGCTTTCCACCGGGGCGCAAGCCCGCAGCCTGCTGGATCTGATCAAACCGCCCACCCAGGCACAGGAACAAGTGTCCCGCTCGGGCTCGATCAGCAAGAGCTCGGCGCTGGACCTTTATTCAAACAAGCAGAGGCAGGCATCGTTCGACGGCTGTGCCGATCTGTTCCCGGCAGCCAAACCGATCAACATGGCCACTGTGCCTGCAACCATGAACCCCTTGGCCTTGTGTTCCGACAACTTCGCGGTGCTGTATTCGCAAACCAGCAAGACGCCGCTGGTGGTGGTCGAGCGTCTTAACGCCGCCCAGCTGCAGGATGCCAAAGGGGAGGAGCGCACTAATCAGTTCTACCCGGACCCGCGCATTCCCAAAAGTGGGCGGGCAGAGTTGAGCGACTACCGTAGCCAACATCCGGCGGTGGACCGCGGTCATCAATCCCCGGCAGCCGATGCACCGAACCCAAATGCAATGGCTCAATCCTTCGCGCTGTCGAACATGGTGCCGCAAGACCCCACCAACAATCGAAAGATCTGGAGCAAGGTCGAGTCTGATGTGAGGAAGTTTGCCAAGCGTGCCGAAGGCAATGTGTATGTCTTTACCGGCCCGCTGTTTGACCCGGGCCACACCACTATTGGCGACAACAAGGTCTGGGTGCCGACCCGCCTGTTCAAGCTGGTCTACGACGCATCGTCCCAACGTGCGTGGGCGTACGTGCTACCCAACGCAGAAACCCGCATTGAGAGGCCGATGGACTATGACACTTTCGTGAAAACCACGGGGCTCAAGTTGCTGGGGAACCTGCCGGTGACAGGTTCAGTGGGCCGCACTTGATGGCTTCCACTTAACGGACTTCACCCCAACGGTTGGAGGCAACCGATGGGGTGATTCGTACCTGGCCGCTGTTAGCGTTTGATGTGGGAAATTTTCGTGCCTTCGATGCTGACCCCGGCCATTAAGCCTTGCTGGTCGAAGATGAATGCATAGGCGTCGTCTTTGAGCGTCGAGCTGGACAGGTTCTTCGCAACCCCTTCATTCACGACAACCACGGTCGGCCCTACACCAACTTCCCAACCCTTGGAATCAGCCAGGTATTTCAGCGCTTTATCATTCATCAGAAATACTGCATAGCCATAGGACTGGGCGCCGGCCTGTAGACCCCATGACCCGCTGACGGAGTTGTAATAGTCCACTGCTTTCCCGCCTTTCATTAATACGCCTTCACCATAGCTGCCGCCGAATACCAGGCCCGCCTTGATGATTTTGGGGAAGACCAGCACGGCCTTGGCTTGTTGCGAGATGGATTTGGCTGTTGGATTGGCCTTGTAGAGCGTCTCCAATGCTTGCGCAGCGTCTTTATTCAGATCCTCTGCGGTTTCTGCACTGGCACTGTTCAGGAGGCTCGTCGAGGCCAATGTAGCTAACGCAAGGAAAGTCGATAGAAAGAAGCGCATTGATTGAGTCATTTCCGTACTCCAAGTGGGGAGCATTGGATGAAAGCAGCAGTCAGCGCCTGTATCAGACGGGAACTGAACCTACTGAAGTTATCCGGCGCACCCTGAAATGTGTGGTTTTCAAGCGTCGCGCAGTAATGCAGGAAACCCAAGGCGCGATGCCATCACTTGTTGTGACCACTATGAAACGGCCGGGTTCGCTGCTTTCTACCTCTATCGTTTTTTACATTCCGCCAACACCACTTGGCAGGTGTTCGGCGTGCCACCGGAGCGGCCGGCATAGCGTATGCAGTTATTCAGGGATTTTTGGCGGGCAATGCCCAAGGTGGAGCCCCACGCCAAGCCACCCTCGCCGGCAGTGGGTAGCGCTTTTGCATAGCAATTGGAGCCCAGGCTGGCAGTCGAATTGCGATGCCTGGACGCTTTGCTTGAACATCCCGCCGTCAGCGCAAGGCTGATGGCGAGCAGGGAGGGGAGAACCCATGACCAGCATTGGAGCGCTGTTTTTTCGATCATGCCGTTTCCCCTGTATCAACAGCTCAGGCGTGTGTGGGGCGGCGTTCTTTGGCGTTCGCCGGGGTCATCGCTTACTGCACAGAATGAACATGTCATTCCCGTCGTCAAACAGGTAACGCGTCTCGGACAACGGTCGCATCCAGTAACTCAGGCTGCTGTCCGGCCGGAAAATAAACATGCCCAGTGTGTTCGCCAGTTCAGGAATCGTGCTGTCCGTTTCGCCTTTGGCACTGCGCTCAACATTAATGTGCAAGCGGTGCCCCTCTTGTTGCACCCGAAAGGCGCTGTTGCGGCGCAGGGTACCTATTTCCGCCCCGGAGTCGGCATCGATCAATTGGGCGACCATACGCATATGACTGAGCCCGGTGGGCCTCAAGTCCACTCTGAAGCGCGTCGTCAGCCATGACGGGCGCGTTGAGGATGTCACTTGATGCGCGCTCTCTCCGGTGCACCAAAGGTCCAGCTTCGCCGTGTTCTCACCTGACAGCCGTCCCAGTGCTACACCCAACAGGCCAACGAGTGCGAAGGCCAGGCACCAACCTGCGTTTGCGACAAGTCTAGTCATGTTGTTGTACACCAATGCAGCGACTACTTGCCGTTTCCAGCTCGCCATCGCAAAGAATCTGATCTGCCCCACGACGCGACGGTAACAAATACAGGTGGAGGTTTTGCGCCGAAAAGCCCAGATGCTCCGCCAGTTTTCGGCTGTGCTGGACCATCAGCTTCAGGTGTGACGCTTCCGGGGGCTGTGCCTCTTGAATGGACAGATGCACCTGCACATCGTCCATCGTTACGGGCGCGTCGAACGCTGGCGGTACTACCTCAAGCGTCGGTGCCAGCCAGATTCTTCCCACCAGAAAGGCCAATACGCCCCAAATGGGCAGTGCGAGCCACAGCCCCCAACGTCTTGGTAACGTTATCGGACGCACGGGCAGCGCCCCCGAATCGGAATCGGTTGACGCCGGCATTTCTATGATGGTTGGGAGATCGGCCGGTTCGCCCTCGGCATCGGCGAAGTTCGATACAGAAGACGTAACAGGTGCGAGCGTCTCGATGTCAGTCTCAGGCGCGTACCGGACAGCCGCCGTATTCGCAGCGGCTGGCAATTCCTCGACCCTCACGCCATCGGCGAGCTTGTAACCTATGCGTGGCAAGGTCTGGATGAATTCGCGATCGGGCTGCAGTTTTTCCAGCGCCAGGCGCAATTGCCGGACAACCTGAGCCAGGCTGTTATCGGTCACTTCCAGGCCGTATTGCCCCCATGCGCCGGCCATCAGTTCGCGCTTGCGCACCACCGTTCCACCTGACCGCAGTAGCATGGCCAGGCAGCGGCTGGCGATTGCACCGATGCGCAAAGGCTCCTCATTGGCAGCGTCAACGCGAAACAACAGGAAGTTGTTCTCGTCGAATACCAGATGTTCATCAATTAGCAGTTGACCCATGTTGACCATCTGTATGAGGCAAAAAGGAAGTCGAAGACCTGTCTTCGACTTCTAGAGTTAAGCGGTCATTCGTTGCTTTGGCCAACATCGTTACCGAACAGGTGCCAAAAATGACAACCACTGTGGTGGCCATGGCTGAAATGTTGATCGCAAAACTGCACGAGGGGCTTTATTGGTGAGCCACAGAAAATCCTGTAACGGCGCAGATCATCGAACTGATCGAGTCCAGGTAGACGGTAGTGTTCAGGCGCGCGCAGCCACTGCGGAGTCGGGCAAGGATTCACTCACATAGCGGTTGCGGCCTTGCTGCTTGGCCTGATAAAGCAGCAGGTCCGCGCGGATCAGCAAGGTCTGAACGCTGTCGCCGGGGCCATGCCAGGCACTGACACCTATGCTGCAGGTGACACCAACACGGTTGCCGGCATAGTCCAGCGTTGAGCTGCGCAGTGCTTGAATCAGGCGATTGGCCATCTGTTGTGCGCCAGTCAGCTCGGTGTTCGGCAGCACGATGAGGAACTCCTCACCGCCAAGGCGGGCGACCACATCTTCCTGCCGGACTGTTTGGGTCAGCAACTTCGCGAAGAACTTCAGCACCTGATCTCCGCCGTCATGACCGTAGGTATCATTGACCCGCTTGAAGTGGTCGATATCGAGCATCAATATGCTCAACGAACCGGGCTTGCGCGTGGCGCGCGACAATTCCACTTCAGTCAGTGTCATCCCCGCCCGGCGGTTGTACAGGCCGGTGAGAAAGTCGTGGGTGGCCGCCTGATGTTGCTCCACGCTGGCATCGATCAGATGGGTCAACAGCCAATTGATCATCAGCAGACAGACCAGTATTCCGCCCGCCAAAAACAACCAGAAGCCGTTCAATTTCAGGAACTGCGGCAAAAAATCCGGCGTCAGTGGATCACTGTAGACGCGCATTTGCAGCCCTTGATGCAGGTTCGAGTAGTGATGAAAAAAGCGATCTTCGCCTTGCACCTGTTGAGGCTGAGAGGTTAACCAGGTGTCGCCGGGGGCAGGCACAAATTCTGCCTTGCCGGCGGTGATACGTATGTCGAAATACAAGGCAGGCTCTTGGCCATGTGACACGGCGACATGCACGACAAGCCCTTCGGTAATCGCTGGCCCCAATACCATGGGTGGCAGCAGCGGCTGCGGCTGTAACCGGGTTTGCGTTTCCTGGATCACTGCATAGCGTCTGTCGCAGGTATATCCCAGAAATTGCCGGCTGGTCATGTGGACACCGCCCTCTTTGAGGCTCATGCGTGGTGCCTGCGGTTTGGGCAAAGGAGCCAGTTGGTGTACCGGCACCCGCAGTGTGTACTGTGATAGCCCTTCGAGATCCGCCGACAGGGTCTGCGTGGTCCGTTGCTGGCCGGCGATGTACTCGTCCGGCAGGCATCCTTGGGGAGGTGGATTTGCCGTCAGCAATGATTGTTGCAATTTATGGGTTTGCAGATTGCTCAACAGGTTGGCATAACCCCAGGCACTCCGTTGAGACAGGAGTGCTTGCTGACCCTCCAGCAGAGTGACACGTTGGGTCTGATAGCGATCGACAACGGCAATGACAGTAAGCACTGACAAAACGGTCACTATCATCCAGCAACTACGCTTGATAGCCCGCGCGTGCAAAACGATCCAACTCATTTTTTTACTCCAAAGTGACCGCCGGCAACGTTTGTCTCGAATCTGCCCTTACTCGGCAGCCGTCAACCGGTCATTGCCTCAAGGGGCTCCTCGGCAGGGGTATCGGCATAGCGCCCGGCGATCTGCTCAAACTCTTTCTCCAGAGCGAGGAAGGCCGCCGCCACATCCGGATCAAAATGCCGGCCGGCGCCGTCGCTGATGATCGTCGCTGCGGTCTTGTGGGACATTTGCGATTTGTAGACCCGTCGACTGATGACCGCATCGTAGACATCGGCGACCGCCATCAGGCGGGCACTGACTGGAATATCTTCACCAATCAGGCCGTTGGGGTAACCGCTGCCATCCCATTTTTCGTGATGGCACAGGGCAATTTCCTTGGCGATGCGCAGGAAGGGCACTTGCGCGCCCAACAGTTCCTCGGCATGAACCAGAGCTTGATAACCCAGCTGGGCGTGGGTTTTCATGATTTCGAACTCGGCAGGTTCGAAACGGCCCGGCTTGAGCAGGATGTGATCTGCAATACCGACCTTGCCGATATCATGCAACGGTGCCGACTTGAACATCATATCGATGCTTTTATCGTCTAGATGCGCACGGAATCGCGGGTGATCGCGTAATTTCTCCGCCAGCAACCGGACGTAATGCTGCGTGCGCCGCAGATGGTTGCCAGTCTCGTTGTCGCGGGTCTCGGCCAGCGATGCAAGGGCCATGATGGTCACGTCATGGGTGGCTTGCAGCTCACGGGTTCGTGCCAGGACTTCCTGGTCGAGAAAGGCGTTGTGCGAACGCAACAGGTCCGTTGTGGCCTTCAGGCGCAACTGCGTCTGTACCCGCGCCAGCAGAATTGCCGGGTTGATCGGCTTGAACAGGTAGTCGGACGCTCCTAGTTTTAACCCCAGGCACTCATCTTCGTCTTGATTGCGGGCGCTAAGAAACAGGACCGGTACTTCACTTGTATTGGGGTCACCCTTTAGACGGCGGCAGACTTCATAGCCATCCATATCGGGCATCATCACATCCAGCAGGATCAGATCGGGTATCGCACGATTGACGATCTGCAGTGCATGGGCACCACTGGTTGCAATTCGGACGTGATAACGCTCACTCAGCAACTCACTGATCAGTTGCAGATTGGCTGGCATATCGTCGACCACCAGCACGCTGGGTCTAGGGGTTGAGTTGTTCAACTGGACTTCCTCGTGACGGGGTCACAGATGGAGCGGTAATGCAGTCGGGGGCGAACGTTTTGCGGCGGGAGCACGCTGGGAAAGGTGCGGCCTGTCGTTTCTGCCAAGTAAGTGCAGTAACGCATGCCGGGCCCACGTCTGCTCTGAAATGGCCTGAAGCGTGTGCGCCGCGCGCTGAAAAACGCTGAAAACTTCTGAACAGCGCGCTTTTTAAGGCATGAAGTGCGTGTAGCCCTGACGTTCTATCCGCTCATTGCGCCTGTACCACAAGCCTGCATGGCCTCGCTCAGGCAGGCTTGCGCACGCTCGAAATCGAAACGTTTCACCGCGCTTTCCAGTGGCTGGAAGCTGTTTGCAAACGCGCCACGGAGTAAGCCTGCATGTGAGGAAAAGTAGGGCACTGCCTGCGCATCAAAGTCACCCAGTAGTGCATCGAGATGCTGGCAGATCCGTTGCAATTCGACCCCGTCGACTACTGTCGGTACAGTCTCGACTTCACAGGGCAACTTCTCCCGCAACTGTGCCAGCAGTGCCTCCAACGGTTCAGACAACGCCTCCAGAGCGATTTGCAACTCATCCTCGGATCGCTTGGCGCGCAGGGCCTGCTCCAATGCATTTGCCGCCTGGGCGACGGCGTTGGCACCGATGGTTGCTGATACGCCTTTGCAGCTATGGGCCAACAATTCGGCTTTATCCAGTTCGCCTGCCGCCATCGCCGCGCTCAACTGATTCAACACGGGGCGTTGGCTGGCCAGGTAGTGATGCAACATGTCCGCATACAGGCTGTGCCTGCCCAGTACCCGGCGAAGGCCGGCAACCATGTCCACTCCGTCAAGTTTCAAACCCGCATCAGCACACCCCACCGTTTCCGGCTCCACGGCGCATTTTTGGTGGGCCGGCGTCTCATTCAGCCAGCGTCGCAAAACGACGTAGAGCGTCTGCGGTTCGAAGGGCTTGCTGACAAAGTCGTTCATGCCTGCCGCCATGCAGGCGTCATGATCACGCTTGCTGGCATTGGCAGTCATCGCGATAACGGGCAGGGTGCTCAGGCCAGGCTGCCCACGCAGCAGGCGGGTGGCTGCCAGGCCATCGAGCACCGGCATCTGCATGTCCATGAACACCAGGTTATAGCGCTCGGCGGACAACCGATTCAATGCCTGACGGCCATCCTCCGCGATATCGACGCAACAACCCACTGCCTCCAGTAATTCAGCAGCGACCTGCTGGTTCAGCTCATTGTCTTCTACCAGTAAAACACGGGTCCCTTCGGCCACTTTCCAGTCACAGAGCGGTTCCCCGGCGCACAGGTCATCAATGACATTGCTATGGGACAACAGCAGACGGACCTCAAACCAGAAGTTGCTGCCTTCACCCAGTACGCTCTGCACACCGACTTGGCCGCCCATCAACTCGGACAGCTGTTTGGCGATTACCAGCCCCAGGCCCGTGCCACCAAAACGTCGTGTGGTGGAGGTATCCGCCTGCTGGAAACTCTGGAACATGTGTTTTAACTGTTCGGCCGAGATTCCTATGCCGGTATCGGTCACGCTAAAGTAAAGCAAAACGTCATCGGCGCCAGCCTGACGCAGGCTCACCTCAACCCGGATCTGCCCGCGTTCGGTGAATTTCACCGCATTACTCAGGAAGTTAAGCAGTATTTGCCGCAGTCGCAGGGGGTCGCCACTCAACCGTTCCGGCACATCCGCAGCGACATTGAACCGCATGTCCAAGCCTTTATCGGCAATACGCGGATGCACCTGGTCGAGCACTTCTTCCAGCAATTGGGCCAGGCTGAAGTCGCGGACCTCCAGCTGAAGTTTTCCAGCCTCGATCTTGGAGAAATCCAGAATGTCGTCAATGACGCCCAGCAGATGCCGGCTAGAGCTTTGTACCTTGTTCAAGTAGTCGCGCTGACGCTCGCTCAGGTCGGTGCGCAAGGCCAGGTACGTCATGCCGATGATGGCGTTCATCGGTGTGCGAATTTCGTGACTCATGTTGGCCAGAAACTCGGCCTTGATGCGTGCACTGTCCTCGGCCAATTGCCGCGCCTGTTGCATTTCTTCTGCCGCCGCGCGCTGGGCGGAAATGTCCTCGATGATCCAGATCGAACCTTGCGACGACAGGTTTCCGGGGGCGACTGCGCGTGCACTCATGCTCGCCCAGAAGCTGCTGGAGTCCCTGCGGCAAAGCTGCATCTGCTGCTGATAGATTTCACCGCGGTCCAGAGTCTCGCGAACCTTGGCTTCGAACGGGATAATTGCCTCTGTCGACATGAGCTGTTCCAGCCAGATCAGCGGAGAGCGTTGCAATTGTTCGCCCGCTGCATATCCGAGCAACTCGTCCAGCCGCGAATTGGCCTGTACGATCAGATTGCCTCGCACCAGTGCAATGCCATAGGGCGCCGAGGTCACGATGGCCTGCTGCTGTTCGTGCGCTTCACGCAGGTTGCGTTCTTCTTCTTTGCGCTGGCTGAGATCGCTAATCGCGACGCACAGGCATTGCCCTCGATCCTCTCGCATCGGCAGCAGGCACAGACGCAACTCGGCAGGAAACTCGCTGCCATCGGCCCGGCGGGCAATCACCTCGACCCTATTGACCACTTTGTTTGTACGCACCTGCGCGAGCAGACGTTCTATGGTTTCGAGCTGACTGTCGGGCACCAGCGCCCGGTAACACTGGTCGAGCAGGCTGCCGGGCGCATAACCAAAGGTCGCTTCGCTCATCTGGTTAGCCAGGATCACACCGTGCTCGTCGAACACTAGCAGCGCTTTAGGCGCAAACTCGACGATGCCGCGATACCAGCTTTCGGTGGCTTCCAGGGACTGTTGGCGCTGTTGCAGGATCAACGCCTGGCTCTTCAGTTGCTTGGCCTGTAGGCAGGCCTGGTGCAGCAATTGCTGATTGTGCAGGCGCTGTTGCAGCAAATTCAGCAGTGTGCCCAGTTTATTGGGCAAGCTGTCGAGTAGCTTGAGCTGGGCGAGATCCGGGCGATGAGCGAAATCAAGCTCAAGGCTGGCGAGCTGCTGCCCATCCTGCAGCAGTGGCAAGCTGTAATGCACTTGGCCAGTACGCCCGATGACGGGCTCTGTATCGAATAGCAGAACCGTCTTGCAATTCAGGGATTTGCCCAGCTTTTGCTGCAACCTTTCGGTAAAAGCCTCCCGACTTGCACACAATTGCAACGCTTGCACCAGCTCGCCGAGTTGACCTTTGACCCAGTGCTTTCGGAGCAGCTCTTCATTAACGTCGACATACGCATCGAGTGCTTCCGCCAGGGCCACGACTTCGGTAAGCCCCTCGCGATGCCACGACTTCCCAACGGCTTCGCCGGCATTCATGCGGCGTATGCGTTCGGAAAGACACAGCAGAGGTTGCACCAATTGACGACGCAGAATGACCAAAAATACCAATAGGCCCGCGCCCAGCGTAATCAATTGCAGCAGGGCGCTGATGTGGGCGGCCAGCTTGGCGTTGTCCCGAGCCGCCTCGAAATCGCTGTTAAAACGTTGGGTAGTCGAGAGTTTGAGCCGATTCAGCGCGTCTGCAAATTGCCACTCGGAATTGATGTAAGTGGAACCCGAAAGCAATGTCGGCCCCCCTCGGTGGAAGCTCTCCTTCATTGCCTGACGCTCCATGCCCGTCTGCCTGTGATCCATTTCCTCGACCGTGGTCAGCAATTGGTCTTCCGCTTCAGTCAGTCCGATCGTTCGAAAATCGGTGGCGATCTCGTGGAAACCCCGGTTGTTTTGCCACTTTTCGTTGTATTGGGTGAGAAACAGTTCGTCGCCGGTGCTGGCATAAAGGCGTGCCAGTTGCGTCAGTTCACGGTTGAGGGTCGCCATCAGCGCAATGTCGGTGATGGTCTTGTGGCGTCGATCAGTGGCTTGCTCGGCCTGCTTGCCGATGTACTCATCCAATCCCACGGAAATCAGGCAAGCAATCAACGCGATGCCAAATCCTGCCGAAATGAGTTTGCTCAGACGTTCCAGGCTCATGGGCTCTCCTGCGACAACAGTCCCGATCACGCGCCGGAAGCTTAATGAGTGTAGTTAACCGCCATGCCTTTATCAGTGCTGTGAAATCACCTGATTCAAGCGAACCAATCTGATGAAAAACGCTGAAAAGCTATGAGGTGCCTGTGGGGCAGGGAGATCGAACAGCTACTCGCACGGCCGGGAGGGTGTGTGATTGCAGGCATCCAAGCGTGACTTTTGGTGAGTTTGAGGCACTTTGACTAACCTCTTTGATACTCATTTTGCGCGAGCGA
>Ga0065714_10002659_pt1 | contig 13479 bp, 10 predicted proteins | sample MisRhiReplicate2_FD_59101 | JGI IMG/M metagenome (GOLD analysis project Ga0065714, IMG submission 59101) | Miscanthus rhizosphere microbial communities from Kellogg Biological Station, MSU, sample Rhizosphere Soil Replicate 2: eDNA_1 v2... | ecosystem: Host-associated > Plants > Roots >...
CAGAAATCCCCCCTAAAGGCCTGGATCATGAGCAAGCAACCCTCCCTGAGCTACAAGGACGCCGGTGTAGACATCGACGCCGGTGAAGCATTGGTCGAACGCATCAAGAGCGTCGCCAAGCGCACTGCGCGTCCGGAAGTCATGGGCGGCCTGGGCGGTTTCGGCGCCCTCTGCGAGATCCCGGCCGGCTACAAGCAACCGGTCCTGGTCTCGGGCACCGACGGCGTCGGCACCAAGCTGCGCCTGGCCCTGAACCTGAACAAGCACGACAGCATCGGCATCGACCTGGTGGCCATGTGCGTGAACGACCTGGTGGTCTGCGGTGCCGAGCCGCTGTTCTTCCTCGACTACTACGCCACCGGCAAGCTCAACGTCGATACCGCCGCCCAGGTCGTGACCGGCATCGGCGCCGGCTGTGAGCTGTCCGGCTGCTCCCTGGTCGGCGGCGAAACCGCGGAAATGCCTGGCATGTACGAAGGCGAAGACTACGACCTCGCCGGCTTCTGCGTCGGTGTCGTGGAAAAGGCCGAGATCATCGACGGCTCGAAAGTCGCCGCTGGCGATGCCCTGCTCGCCCTGCCGTCCTCCGGCCCGCACTCCAATGGCTACTCGCTGATCCGCAAGATCATCGAAGTCTCGGGTGCCGACATCGAAAACACCCAGCTCGACGGCAAGCCACTGGCCGACCTGCTGATGGCCCCGACCCGCATCTACGTCAAGCCGCTGCTCAAGCTGATCAAGGACACCGGCGCCGTCAAGGCCATGGCCCACATCACCGGTGGTGGCCTGCTGGACAACATCCCGCGCGTGCTGCCAAAAGGTGCCCAGGCCGTGGTCGACGTGGCGAGCTGGACCCGCCCGGCGGTGTTCGACTGGCTGCAAGAGAAAGGCAATGTCGATGAAACCGAAATGCATCGCGTGCTGAACTGCGGCGTGGGCATGGTCATCTGCGTGGCCCAGGAACACGTCGAGACCGCCCTGAACGTATTGCGTGAAGCCGGCGAGCAGCCTTGGGTCATCGGCCAGATCGCTACCGCGGCCGAAGGCGCTGCACAGGTCGAGCTGAAAAACCTTAAGGCGCACTGATGTCCGCAACCTGTGACGTGGTGGTGCTGCTGTCCGGCACCGGCAGTAACTTGCAGGCCTTGATCGACAGCACGCGGACCGGCGACAGCCCGGTCCGTATCCGCGCGGTGATTTCCAACCGCGCCGATGCCTACGGCCTGCAACGCGCCAAGGACGCGGGTATCGACACCCGCGTCCTGGATCACAAGGCGTTCGAGGGCCGCGAAGCCTTCGACGCCGCGCTGATCGAACAGATCGACACCTTCAATCCGCAACTGGTGGTCCTCGCTGGCTTCATGCGCATCCTCAGCGCCGGCTTCGTGCGTCACTACCAGGGCCGCCTGTTCAATATCCACCCCTCGCTACTGCCCAAATACAAAGGGTTACACACTCACCAGCGCGCGCTGGAGGCCGGAGACACGGAGCACGGCTGCTCTGTGCACTTTGTCACCGAGGAACTCGATGGCGGACCACTGGTCGTACAGGCAGTAATACCGGTAGAGTTGCACGACACGCCGCAAAGCCTGGCGCAACGGGTTCACGCCCGCGAGCACCAGATCTACCCGATGGCCGTGCGTTGGTTTGCCGAAGGAAGGCTGACCCTCGACGATCGCGGAGCCTCACTGGACGGCCAGTTGCTCGCCGCCAGCGGCCATTTGATTCGATACTAGGAGATTTTATGCGTCGCGCCCTGCTCTTCGCTTGCGCTCTGCTTGCCCTGCCCCTGGCACAGGCTTCGGAACTACAACCGTTCTCCGCCAGCTACACCGCCGACTGGAAACAGTTGCCCATGAGCGGCACCGCCGAGCGCAGCCTGACCAAGGAAGCCAACGGCACCTGGAAGCTGAGCTTCAAGGCTTCGATGATGATCGCCAGCCTGACCGAAGAAAGCACCCTGACCCTGGACAAGGACACGCTGCTGCCACAGTCCTACCACTTCGAACGTGGTGGCCTGGGCAAGGCCAAGAAGGCCGACCTGGACTTCGACTGGAACACCAAGATGGTCACCGGCACCGATCGCGGCGACGCGGTCAAGCTGCCGCTCAACCGTGGCATGGTCGATAAATCCACCTATCAACTGGCCCTGCAGCACGACGTGGCGGCCGGCAAGAAAAGCATGAGCTATCAGGTCGTCGATGATGGCGAGGTCGATACCTATGACTTCCGCGTGCTGGGTTCGGAAAAAGTCGACACCAAGGCCGGCCAGATCGACGCCATCAAGGTCGAGCGCGTGCGCGACCCGACGCAAAGCAAGCGCATCACCGTGCTCTGGTTCGCCAAGGACTGGGATTACCTGCTTGTACGCCTGCAACAGGTCGAGACCGACGGCAAGGAGTACAACATCATGCTCCTGGACGGCACGGTCAACGGCAAGGCTGTGAAAGGCAGCTGATCGACGACGACAACAAGAAGCCCCGCCGATGCGGGGCTTTTTATTGCCCGGATTTCATGACCACCCACAGGGGTTGCGCTTTCACTCAGGTTTGCCGCTGCAACATGAAAATTTCTTCATGAAAAACCACCTGCGACCGAATGCCGCGCACTGCCTGGCCTGCAGGACTGATGCGCTTTCCATGAAAACTTCTTAACGCGCCGAAGCATTTACTTAGCACGCTACCAAAATCTATAACAAAGTCCTGCACACGCCTTGCTGCAGATAACAGAGATTGGAGCTTGCAAGATGACTGTGAAAGTAACTGAACGCGACGACGCCCACATGTCCCACGAAGGGATTGCCGCCGGTATCCGGATCTGGGATGTGCATCAACAGGATCTGCTGGTGGGAATGTTCCACTCCGAAACGGACGCTCACAGCTACAAGGCCGAACTGGAGCGTGAGGAATGGCAGCGCTCGCGTGAGACCGCAGAATCCTGAACGACACAAACCCCTATGGGACTTGTGCCTGTGGGAGCAAAGCTTGCTCGCCATAGCAGAGTATCAGGCAACATTTTTACCGGCTGACACTCCGCTATCGCGAGCAAGCTTTGCTCCCACAGATCTCATAGATCCCTACAGATATTCCCTCAGGCCTTCCACAGGCTTTGTGTTTAGCTTGCTGTCCGGCTTACCACATCAAATCATCAGGAATCTGATACGCCGCGTACGGATCATCGGCATCCACTTCTTCGGTCTGGGTGTTGAGCTGGACGATGCGCTGGGGGTCGCGCTCCTGGATCTTCAGGGCCGCCTCGCGCGGGATCACTTCGTAACCGCCGGCATGGTGGACAATCGCCAGCGAGCCACTGCTCAGCTTGTTGCGCATCAGAGTGTTGACCGAGATGCGCTTGACCTTCTTGTCGTCGACGAAGTTGTAATAGTCCTCAGTAGTCAGCTTCGGCAGGCGCGAGACTTCGATCAATTGCTTGATCTGCGCGGCCCGAGCCTTCTGCTCGACCTTTTCCTGCTGCTGACGGTTGAGTTCCTGGTCGCGCTTGACCTTCTCGGCCATGGCCTCCTGGGCGGCGCGCTGCTGGGAGTCATCCAGTTCGATCTGGCCTTTATGGGCCAGGCGTTGCTGCTTCTGTTTCTCTTTGCCGACCTGCTTGGCCTGCTTTTGGTTGACCAGCCCTGCTTTGAGCAACTGGTCGCGAAGGGAAAGGCTCATGGTGCTTACTCACTTAGGCAACGGCCTCAGCCACAGCTGGGCAAATTCTTTTCCTGACGTTTGGCTTCGCCCCACAAGGCGTCCAACTCTTCGAGGGTGCAATCTTCCATGGGACGGTGGGTGTCGCGCAATGCCTGTTCGATAAATCGGAACCGCCGCTCGAACTTTCCGTTGGCGCCACGCAGGGCGGTTTCCGGGTCCACTTTCAAGTGACGAGCCAGGTTAACCACACTGAACAGCAGATCGCCGATCTCATCGCTGATGGCCACCGGATCGTTGTCGGCCATGGCTTCGAGCACTTCGTCCAGTTCCTCCCGCACCTTGTCGAGCACCGGCAACGGGCCTGGCCAGTCGAAACCGACCTGAGCCGCACGCTTTTGCAGCTTCGCTGAACGGGACAACGCCGGCAGCGCTCCCGGCACGTCGTCGAGCAATGACAACTGCTCGGGTGCCGTGGCTTTCTCGGCCCGTTCCTCTGCCTTGATTTCTTCCCAGCGCTGCTTGACCTGTTCTTCGCTCAGGCGCGGGATATCCACGGGCGCATACAGGTCACCGGTAGGAAACACATGGGGATGGCGACGGATCAGCTTGCGGGTGATGCTGTCGACCACACCGGCAAATTCGAAGCGGTTTTCTTCCCGGGCCAGTTGGCTGTAATACACCACCTGGAACAACAGGTCGCCCAACTCGCCCTGCAAGTGATCGAAATCGCCGCGCTCGATGGCATCGGCCACTTCGTAGGCTTCTTCCAGGGTATGAGGGACGATGGTCGCGTAGGTTTGCTGGATGTCCCACGGGCAGCCGTACTGCGGGTCCCGCAGGCGGTTCATCAGGTGGAGCAGGTCTTCAAGGCTGTACATCAATCCATCCCATCACAAATCACCCTATGGGAAATAATCCAATGGAAGCAAGTCAATAGGAGTGAACCTGTGGGAGCAAAGCTTGCTCCCACAGACTTTGCTCCCACAGGCTCCCACATTTGCGGACTGCGCTTAACCTGGCGTCCGGTTGCGCCGGGTCTCGATGATGTTCGGCAACTGGGAAATCCGCCCCAGCAACCGCCCCAGCGCATCCAGCCCCGGAATCTCGATGGTCAGGGACATCAGCGCGGTGTTGTCTTCCTTGTTCGAACGGGTGTTGACCGCCAACACGTTGATCCGCTCGTTCAGCAACACCTGAGACACGTCACGCAACAGACCTGATCGGTCGTAGGCGCGGATGACGATGTCCACCGGATAGGTGAGCACCGGCACCGGGCCCCAACTGACCTGGATGATCCGCTCCGGCTCGCGACCGGCCAGTTGCAGCACCGAGGCACAGTCCTGGCGGTGAATGCTCACGCCACGGCCCTGGGTGATGTAGCCGACGATCGCATCCCCCGGCAGTGGCTGGCAGCAGCCCGCCATCTGGGTCATCAGGTTGCCCACGCCCTGGATCTGGATATCGCCGCGCTTGCCCGGCTTGTAGCCGGTAGCCTTGCGCGGAATCAGCTCCAGTTGCTCGTTGCCCCGCTCCGGCTCCACCAGTTGCTGGGCCAGGTTGACCAACTGCGCCAGGCGCAGATCGCCGGCACCGAGGGCGGCGAACATGTCCTCGGCGGTTTTCATATTGGCTTTTTCGGCCAGCTTGTCGAAATCCACCTGCGGCAGGCCCAGGCGACCGAGTTCACGCTCGAGCAGGGTCTTGCCGGCGGCGACGTTCTGGTCGCGAGCCTGCAACTTGAACCAGTGGACGATTTTCGCCCGCGCCCGCGAGGTGGTGATGTAGCCCAGGTTCGGGTTCAGCCAGTCGCGGCTCGGCGTACCGTGCTTGCTGGTGATGATCTCGACCTGCTCACCGGTCTGCAGGCTGTAGTTGAGCGGCACGATCCGCCCGTTGATCTTGGCGCCACGGCAGTTGTGGCCGATCTCGGTGTGAACCCGGTAGGCGAAGTCCAGTGGCGTCGCGCCCTTGGGCAGGTCGATGGCGTGGCCGTCGGGGGTGAAGATATAGACCCGGTCCGGCTCGATATCGACCCGCAGCTGTTCGGCCAGGCCACCAATGTCACCCAGCTCCTCATGCCACTCGAGCACCTGACGCAGCCAGGAGATTTTCTCTTCATAGTGATTGGACCCGGACTTGACGTCGGTGCCCTTGTATTTCCAGTGGGCGCAGACGCCCAGCTCGGCCTCCTCGTGCATGGCGTGGGTGCGGATCTGCACTTCCAGCACCTTGCCCTCGGGGCCGATCACTGCAGTGTGTAGCGAGCGATAGCCGTTTTCCTTGGGATTGGCGATGTAGTCGTCGAACTCCTTCGGAATGTGCCGCCACAAGGTATGGACGATCCCCAGCGCGGTGTAGCAGTCGCGCATTTCCGGGACCAGGACGCGAACGGCGCGAACGTCGTAGATCTGGCTGAATTCCAGGCCTTTGCGCTGCATTTTTCGCCAGATCGAGTAGATGTGCTTGGCCCGGCCACTGATGTCGGCTACCACGCCGGTGGCCTGCAGTTCTTCTCGCAACTGGGTCATCACATCGGTGATGAAGCGCTCGCGATCCAGGCGCCGCTCATGCAGCAGCTTGGCGATCTGCTTGTACTGATCGGGCTCCAGGTAGCGGAAGGACAGGTCCTCCAGCTCCCACTTGATGTGACCGATGCCGAGACGGTGGGCCAGGGGTGCATAGATGTCGAACACCTCCCGGGCGACGCGATTGCGTTTTTCGTCATCGGCGGACTTCACGGCGCGGATCGCACAGGTGCGTTCGGCCAGCTTGATCAGCGCGACACGCACGTCGTCGACCATCGCCACCAACATCTTGCGCAGGTTTTCCACCTGGCCCTGGGTGCCCAGCACCATGGACTGGCGCGGGCTGAGGCTGGCACTGATGGCCGCCATGCGCAGCACGCCGTCGATCAGCTTGGCCACCACCGTGCCGAAGCGCTGGCTGACCACCGGTAGCTGGATCTGCCCTTCGCGCACGCCGCGGTACAGCACCGCCGCCACCAGCGAATCCTGGTCGAGCTTGAGGTCAGCGAGAATTTCGGCGATCTCCAGGCCCGTCTGGAAACTCGAGGTGCCTTCGGACCACAGGTTCTTCGCCGCGTTATGTTGCTGCTCCGCCTCACGAGCGAACTCGCAGGCGGCCTTCAAGGCTTCGCGATCCAGAGCCATGTCGACGCTGACCGCATGATCGAGCCAAGCCTCGAGATTGATACTGCCGTCGGTGTTGATCGGCTGGTGTGCTCTCACCTGTACCATCTTTACTTACCTTCCCTACGACGCAGATTCAATGCGTCAACTTCGCTGACCTTCATGCCCGTGTTTGCGCCCAGGGCTGTGGCGAGTTGGCACGAACGGGTCAGTCGGACAAGCCATCCTGGCTCGCTTCAAATAACGCCATGGCCTCGACATGCGCCGTTTGAGGAAACATATCGAGAATCCCGGCACGTTTTAACCGGTAGCCCTGCTTGATCAGTTCGACCGTATCCCGGGCCAAAGTTGCCGGGTTGCACGAAACATAAACCAACCGTTTGGCACCCAGGGACGACAGCTTGCGCACCACCTCGAAAGCACCGTCACGGGGTGGGTCCAAGAGTACCGCAGAAAAGCCCTCGCCGATCCATTCGGCATCAGCCAGAGGCTGGGATAAATCGGCCTGAAAAAAAGCAGTGTTATTCAAATTGTTGCTGACGGCATTGGCCGCCGCACGCTCCACCATGGTCTGCACGCCTTCGACGGCCACTACCTGGCGCACGCTTTTGGCCAGCGGCAAGGCAAAGTTGCCCAGGCCGCAGAACAGATCCAGCACCCGCTCCTCGGCTTGCGGCGCCAGCCATTGCAGGGCCTGGGCGATCATCGCCTCGTTGACCCCGGCGTTCACCTGGATGAAATCCCCCGGCCGGTAAGCCAGCTCGAGGTCCCAGGCATCCAGGCGAAACCCAAGGGCCTGCCCAGGCTCCACCGGTTGCGGCTCACCTTCACCGTGCAGCCACAACTGGGCTTCATGGAACGCACAGAAGTCCTTGAGGATCGTCAGGTCGGCCTCCGACAGCGGCGCCATGTGGCGCAGCAATACCGCGAGGGACGAACCGGCGAACAACTCCACATGCCCCAGCGCCTGGGGTTTGCTCAAGCGACGCAGCATTTCCGGCAGACGGCTCATGATCGGCTGCAAGGGCTGTACCAGCACCGGGCAATCACCGATGGCAACGATGTCCTGGCTGCCGACGGCGCGGAAACCGACTTCGAGTTTTTTCGCTTTCTGGTCCCAGCGCACCGCCACCCGGGCGCGACGCCGGTAACCGAACTCCGGTCCGCTCAGGGGCGCGGCCCATTCCTCTGGCACCACCCCAGCCACCCGAGACAACTGCTCGGCGAGCATGCGCTGTTTCAGGGCGAGTTGTTCGTCATGGGGCAAATGTTGGACGCTGCATCCGCCACAACGACCGGCATGGATGCACGGCGCCGCACGACGCAGTTCACTGGGCAGGAACACCCGCTCGGTGCGTGCCTCGACCACTTTGCCATGGGCACCGAGCACCCGCGCCTCGACTTCTTCGCCGGCCAGGGCGCCGATGACAAACCAGGTGCGCCCCTCGACAAAGGCGATGCCCCGGCCATCGTTGGCCAGGCGTTCGATGGTCAAACGCTGCTTTTTACCGGTGGGCACTTGCGGGGCCCGGCTTCCGCCGCTGGGTTGGAAGCGCAAGCCTCTTTCTTGCTTGGCCATCAGTTGGGCGCGTCGAAAATGCCGGTCGACAGGTAACGGTCGCCACGGTCGCAGATGATCGCGACGATCACCGCATTTTCAACTTCCTTGGACAGACGCAGCATCCCCGCCACGGCACCGCCCGAAGACACGCCACAGAAAATGCCTTCTTCGCGAGCCAGGCGACGGGTCACGTCCTCGGCTTCGCTCTGGGCCATGTCGATGATGCGGTCCACGCGCTCGGCCTGGTAGATCTTCGGCAGATATTCCTCCGGCCAGCGACGAATGCCTGGAATGGCCGAACCTTCCATCGGTTGCAGGCCGATGATCTGCACGTTCGGGTTCTGTTCTTTCAGATAGCGCGAGGTGCCCATGATGGTGCCGGTGGTGCCCATCGAGCTGACGAAATGGGTGATGGTGCCGTCGGTCTGGCGCCAGATCTCAGGGCCGGTGGTGGTGTAGTGGGCCTCGGGATTGTCGCCGTTGGCGAACTGGTCCAGCACCTTGCCACGACCCTCGGCCTGCATGCGCTCGGCCAGGTCCCGGGCACCCTCCATGCCCTCCTCCTGAGTCACCAGGATCAACTCGGCACCGTAGGCCGTCATCGCCGCCTTGCGCTCGGCGCTGGAGTTGTCGGGCATGATCAGGATCATCTTGTAGCCCTTGATCGCCGCTGCCATCGCCAGGGCAATACCGGTGTTGCCGGAGGTCGCCTCGATCAGCGTGTCGCCGGGCTGGATCTGCCCGCGCAATTCGCCACGGGTGATCATCGACAGCGCCGGCCGGTCCTTGACCGAACCCGCCGGGTTATTCCCTTCGAGCTTGAGCAAAAGCGTATTGGTGGTCACGCCGGGCAAGCGTTGCAAACGGACCAGCGGAGTGTTGCCGACGCAATCGGCGATGGTTGGGTACTGCAGAGTCATGGCGTATTCGCAATCCGGACTGCGGGGGCGCCTATCATACCGGCAAACCTGGCCAGGCCATATCACGCAAAGTAAGGGGGTTATGGCTTATGGGAATAAGCGAGGCGAAAGCCGAGCACGCGCTTAGCTTTCCCTCGATGGCTATCCCATGGACCGCGCCCCCATCGCCTTGTGAATTTTACGAAGATCGCCCGCCCGCAAATCGCTACACTGCGCAGGTAATGCGTGCCGGATGCGCGCACCGCTCAATCAGACGCTGGATGCAGGAGACAAGTGTGCTCAAGAAACTGGGAATCAAAGGCCGCGTGCTGTTGCTGACCCTGTTGCCAACCAGCCTGATGGCGCTGGTCCTGGGCGGCTATTTCACCTGGATGCAGCAATCGGACCTGCACGCCCAGTTGTTGCAACGTGGCGAGATGATCGCCGAACAACTTGCGCCACTGGTCGCCCCAGCCATGAGCCGCCAGGACACCGATCTGCTGGAGCGCATCGCCACCCAGTCCCTCGAACAGGCGGACGTGCGCGCCGTAACCTTTCTCGCCCCCGACCGCATACCACTGGCCCACGCTGGCCCGACCATGCTCAACCGGGCACCGGAGGGCAACAGCACGCAGCTACTGCAACGCACTGGCAACGACGCCACGCGCTACCTGCTGCCGGTATTCGGCAAGCACCGCAACCTGGCGGGCGAACTGATTCCCGAAGAAGCCGACCGCCTGTTGGGCTGGGTCGAGTTGGAGTTGTCCCACAGCGGCATGTTGCTGCGTGGCTATCGCAGCCTGTTCGCCAGCCTGCTGCTGATCGCCGCCGGCCTGTGCCTGACCGGGTTGCTGGCCCTGCGCATGGGCCGCACGATCAACCGTCCACTGAGCCAGATCAAGCAGGCCGTGGCGCAACTCAAGGACGGTCACCTGGAAACCCGCCTGCCGCCGCTGGGCAGCCAGGAGCTGGACGAACTGGCCTCGGGCATCAACCGCATGGCCAGTACCTTGCAGAACGCCCAGGAAGAATTGCAGCACAGCATCGACCAGGCCACCGAAGACGTGCGCCAGAACCTGGAAACCATCGAGATCCAGAACATCGAGCTGGACCTGGCCCGCAAGGAAGCCCTGGAAGCGAGCCGGATCAAATCCGAGTTCCTGGCGAACATGAGCCATGAAATCCGCACACCGCTCAACGGCATCCTCGGTTTTACCCACCTGTTGCAGAAAAGCGAACTGACCCCGCGCCAGCTCGACTACCTGGGCACCATCGAGAAATCCGCCGACAGCCTGCTGGGGATCATCAACGAGATCCTCGACTTTTCGAAGATCGAGGCCGGCAAGTTGGTGCTCGACAGCATTCCGTTCAACCTGCGCGACCTGCTGCAAGACACCCTGACCATCCTCGCCCCCGCCGCCCATGCCAAGCAGTTGGAACTGGTGAGCCTGGTCTACCGGGACACGCCGCTGTCGCTGGTGGGCGATCCGCTGCGCCTCAAGCAGATCCTGACCAACCTGGTGAGCAACGCCATCAAGTTCACCCGCGAGGGCACCATCGTCGCCCGGGCCATGCTCGAAGACGAACACGAAGACAGCGTGCAGTTGCGCATCAGCATCCAGGACACGGGTATCGGCCTGTCCAACCAGGATGTGCGAGCGCTGTTCCAGGCGTTCAGCCAGGCTGACAACTCACTGTCGCGGCAACCGGGGGGCACCGGGTTGGGCCTGGTGATTTCCAAGCGCCTGGTGGAACAGATGGGCGGGGAGATCGGCGTCGACAGCACACCGGGCGAAGGCTCGGAGTTCTGGATCAGCCTGCGCCTGCCCAAGACCCGCGACGATGCCGAGGACCTGCCCGGCCCGCCGTTGCTGGGCCGGCGCGTGGCGGTGCTGGAGAATCACGAACTGGCCCGTCAGGCCTTGCAGCACCAGCTCGAAGACTGCGGCCTGCAAGTGACGCCGTTCAACACCCTGGAAAGCCTGACCAACGGCATCACCGTCGCCCACCAGACCGATCAGGCGATCGACCTGGCCGTGCTGGGCATCACCAGCAACGACATGCCACCGGAGCGCCTCAACCAACACATCTGGGACCTTGAGCACCTGGGCTGCAAAGTACTCGTGCTGTGCCCCACCACCGAACAGACCCTGTACCACCTCTCGGTGCCCAACCCTCACAGCCAGCTCCAGGCCAAGCCGGCCTGCACCCGCAAGTTGCGCCGCGCGCTTTCCGACCTGGTCAACCCGCGCCCGACCCGCAGCGAACCCCACGAGCCGGTTTCCAGCCGCGCCCCGAAAGTTCTGTGCGTGGACGACAACCCGGCCAACCTGCTGCTGGTGCAGACCCTGCTCGAAGACATGGGCGCCAAGGTGCTGGCCGTGGAAAGCGGCTATGCGGCGGTCAAGGCCGTGCAGAAGGAAACCTTCGACCTGGTCTTGATGGACGTGCAGATGCCCGGCATGGACGGTCGCCAGAGCACCGAGGCGATCCGCCAGTGGGAAAGCGAGCGGCACTGCACGCCGCTGCCGATCGTCGCCCTCACCGCCCACGCCATGGCCAACGAAAAGCGTGCCCTGCTGCAAAGCGGCATGGACGACTACCTGACCAAACCCATCAGCGAGCGGCAACTGGCCCAGGTGGTGCTCAAATGGACTGGCCTGGCCCTGCGCAACCAGTCACCGGAGCGCAGCGGCGATGCCCAGGGCGGCAGCGAACTGCTGGTGCTCGATCACGAAGAAGGCCTGCGCCTGGCCGCCGGCAAGGCCGACCTGGCGGCGGACATGCTGGCGATGCTGCTGGCGTCCCTGGAAGCCGACCGCGAAGCGATCCGCCAGGCCAGCGAGGCCAACGATCACAACGCACTGATCGAACGCGTCCACCGCCTGCACGGCGCCACCCGCTACTGCGGCGTACCGCAATTGCGGGCGGCCTGCCAGCGCAGCGAAACCCTGCTCAAGCAACAGGATCCCAAGGCCACCGCCGCCCTGGAAGAATTGGAGCGGGCCATCAACCGCCTGGCCAGCGAGGCCCGTATCAGCGCCTGATCCAGGGCAAGATCCAGGGAACCGGAATCGCTGAAAATCCACGTTCCGACAGCTCCTACGGGCTTGTTTTTTTTCTGCCAGGAGGCCGCCATGCGCGTGATTTTTTTCAGCAGCCAGACCTACGACCGCGACAGTTTCACCAAGGCTCCGACGCCCGCGGGTCTTCAATTGCAATTCCAGCCCGCCCGTCTGAACCTCGACACCGTGGCCCTGGCCGAACGGCATGAAGTGGTGTGCGCCTTCATCAACGATGACCTCAGCGCCCCGGTGCTGGAGCGGCTGGCCGAAGGCGGCACGCGGCTGATCGCCCTGCGCTCGGCCGGCTACAACCACGTCGACCTGCTCGCCGCCCAGCGCCTGGGCTTGAGCATCGTCCGGGTGCCGGCCTACTCGCCCCATGCCGTGGCCGAACATGCCGTGGCGTTGATCATGGCCCTCAATCGCTGCCTGCACCGCGCCTACAACCGCACCCGAGACGGCAATTTCAGCCTCCATGGGCTGACCGGGTTCGACCTGGTGGGCAAGACCGTCGGGGTGATCGGCACCGGGCAGATCGGCGCGACGTTCGCACGGATCATGGCCGGCTTCGGCTGCCAGTTGCTGGCCTATGACCCCTACCCCAACCCGCAGGTCGAAGCCTTGGGCGCCCGCTACCTGCCCTTGGCCGAGCTGCTCGCGCAGGCGCAGATCATCAGCCTGCATTGCCCGCTCAATAAACAAAGCCGACACCTGATCAACGCCCGATCGCTTGCTGCGATGCAACGCGGCGCCATGCTGATCAATACCGGGCGCGGCGGCCTGGTGGACACACCGGCCTTGATCGAGGCGTTGAAAAGCGGCCAGTTGGGCTACCTGGGCCTGGATGTGTACGAGGAAGAAGCCCAGCTGTTTTTCAAGGACCGCTCCGACCTGCCCTTGCAGGACGACGTGCTGGCCCGGCTGTTGACCTTCCCCAACGTGATCGTCACCGCCCACCAGGCGTTCCTGACCCATGAGGCCTTGGCGGCGATTGCCATGACCACCCTGGACAACATCGCCGCCTGGGCCGCCGGCACGCCGCAAAACCTGGTAGACAGCTAACCCTTGAGCCGGCACAAACCCTGTGGGAGCGAGCTTGCTCGCGATAGCGGTGTGTCAGTCAACATCGATACTGACTGATCCGCCGCCTTC
>Ga0065714_10002761_pt1 | contig 13472 bp, 12 predicted proteins | sample MisRhiReplicate2_FD_59101 | JGI IMG/M metagenome (GOLD analysis project Ga0065714, IMG submission 59101) | Miscanthus rhizosphere microbial communities from Kellogg Biological Station, MSU, sample Rhizosphere Soil Replicate 2: eDNA_1 v2... | ecosystem: Host-associated > Plants > Roots >...
AATGTTCGGGAAATTGCTCGCTAAGCTTTTGCCGACTGCCCAACTCCATATCTGCAAAATCAAACCCTGGTGAAACCGCTTCACTTGTGGCCCCCCCTTAAAGATGGCGCCTTAAGTGGCGCCACCCATTTTTGTTTCGAAAGCCTTGTAGGCCGTGCCTCTGCGAACATTCTTCACTCTCGTAGAACGCCATTTCAGTGCTTTTTAATCTGGCGGAATAGGCCCTAACCCATGGTATGACTACTTTTTTGTTAGTTCGGGACGCCGTATGCCGCGTAGAAATGCTTCCACGCGTCCTGGTAAGCGCCCATTTCGAGCATGTTGCCCCAGTGCAATAAAGAGCCCGAATGCACGACCTCTTTTAAAACTGGCTGAAACCTTTAAAAATGACCCCGTCTGTAGCCCAATGAAAACGATGGTTTGCGATTTTCTGAAACCTAAAAAGCGTTCGCAATATGTGCTTGGCCGCGTAGGTTCGATCGTTCGCATCAGAACGCTCCAGTCTCATCGACCGGTACGCGAAGATCCAGAAAGATCGAATATCAGGGCGGCAACCCGGAAGCTACGCCTAGGTAGTCTAAACTTCGCCTGCGCCATGAAGGCTAAGCTTGGTTGAGGGCGTGCAACACCGGCGTGCGTTGCGTGGATAAACATTGGAGCGAGCGACCGATATGTCAGCTCAGAGAGATTCAAGCACGGAGAATAGCGCTATATAGACGAAAGGAGCGTATCTAAAGGTGTATTCCAGACTGAAGCTTCGAAGAAGCTTCATTATAAAATCACTAACAGTTCTTGATTTCAAGAGTATTTCTTATGGGCTGACAATTGGTTGCTCAAGATACCCCCCCCCCTCATTTAAAAAAGCTTTTAAAAATGATCGAAACCTTTAAAACTGGTCAGACCCACTAATTATGGCGGTTGCTACCGTGCAGTGCGTGTTATTAGGATGGTGCAGCTATAACACTTTTAAAAATGGCTGAATCTTTAAAAAATGGCCCCTTAAGTTATGGTTGTAGTGAAGACCAAACCCCCTATCTAAAGCGCTATTGGCGCCTCTCAATAGCTGGGTAGTTTGAGCACGGAACCCGCACAGTTTGCGGCTTGTGGCCGTGCAGTCGGCGTTTCTCAGCCAGGGCTCAGTCAAAACTGTCAATATATAACTAATTAGTCTTTAGTTGTCTGGCCTTCAGTCAAGCTTTGAAAGAGAAAACTTGCAAAGACATGTTTGCCATGTATAACCTACATGCCATCGATCAAATGGTTAGGGCTATGCGATGAGCGATTCATCCAGGCAGACGGACACACTCGCCTCGAACAAACGGAAGGATACGCCCCCTACTTCCGATAACTCCCAGAATCGGAAATCTGCAATGCAGTATCCCGTGAAGGATAACAAGATGCCGGGGCCGTATCCGCTGTTCAACACCTATAAGGAATTCGTCAATCACACTAGCGATGAACCCGACCCGTGCCTACCGCTGGTGATGAACTATCTGGCGAACTTTGATGCGCATCTGAAACCCGTGGACGGTTTCGAAGCCGTCCGTGGTTTTCTGCGTTCATATTCCAACGTCGAGGCGACATTCGTTTCATATCGCACCCATGCCGAGCGCCTGCTGCTTTGGACATTGTTGATCAGAAAGAAGCCCCTGATGGAGTTGCGTCGCGCAGACGCCGAAGCCTTCTTGGAGTTCTGCATGGCTCCACCCATAGGTTGGCTGGCCCCGTGACACGCAGCAGGTTTCTGATCGTGGCATCCGACAAAGATATAGAGCTATGCCCAAATCCACGCTGGCACCCATTCTCGCTGAAGACCGCGAATCGCATAAGTAATGCAACTGATCTTGAAGTCCCAGTTACTGGCGTACCGTACCAACCATCCAGAGGGAGCATTTCCCAAGTTTTCTCGGTTTGTAGCAGCTTGTACGAATACGGTCTGGATGAGGGACTGACGTCGACGAATCCCTTCAGGGCGATCAAACAGAAATCGCGCTTCAAAGCGTCGCGCTCAATGGAGCAAACCGGACGCGCCCTCACGCCACTTCAATGGGACTTCGTACTGACCACCGCTGAAAAAATGGCAGCAACGGCTCCTGAACAGCATGAACGCACTCTGTTCATCGCCGCGACGTTATTTTCGATGTACCTACGCGTTTCAGATATCTGTGGTCGGGTGAATTGGCAGCCCACAATGGGTTCCTTCAAGACAGATCATGAAGGCAACTGGTGGTTCCACCTCATTGGTAAGGGTGACAAAGCCGCTAAGGTAGCTGTAAGGCCGGAATACATTGATCGTTACCTGAAGCGCTACCGGCGGTTCATGGGGCTATCTGAACTGCCATTACCTAATGAACAGACCCCTCTGATTGCGACCTTGAATGGTCGTCCAGGGTTATCCACTCGAATGGTTCATTCGATCATCCAGAAGTTATTTGACCGCGCTGTTGATGAAATGGTGAACGAAGATCGCCAACCTGGCGAGATCGAGGCTCTGCGGGTGGCCTCCACACACTGGCTAAGGCATACGGCTGCGACACTCGATGCCCCTTGGCGAGACCCCAAGGACTTGCAGATGGATCTACGTCACAACAATTTGTCCACAACTCAGGACATCTACTACAGCAGTTATGAAGATAAGCGCTCGTACTCGCTTAAAAAACTGGGTTTGAAAAATCGCGACTAATTTTCAGAGACAACTGGTAGAAAAATCATGGATTCAATCCCCCGTCCTTGCTTCGAAACGCTACAAGATTTTTCACTGCTAGACCCCGACAACCTCGATGGCGAGCTCTCTGTAATTCAGGGTTTTCTCAACCAATGCCCAGCTAGCAGTCTGCCGACAAAAAGCTACCTGCTGGTGAAGCAGTTTTTGATTAAGCATACCGAACCTACGCGCTATTCAAACTACTGAAGCTGTATCGAACGATACTTGCTCTGGAGCATTTTGGAGGCAAAAAAACCTAAAAGTGCCTACCAACGTTTCTTTGCGTGGCGTGGTTAGGATCTAGCAGGCCTGCCCTGCTCTTTACGGGGTTATTTCTAATAAGCCTTTATAGCTCAACTAAATGACTATTTAGTTGAGCTATCTATACTATTTTGCCCGTGCGCTGAATCTCTGCATCAGCCACACGACTTCATTTTGAACGCTATCTTGCCTTGACATTGCTCCTCCTCAGTGACTGCTGGGATAGGTGGGTAGGTGGTTTAGGCAACACTCCTCTTATTAGGCTTACGTGCAGCAAATCGTCAGATGAATTGTTGTGCAATATTGCAAACTTCCAGAAGCTCCTGCCCCCCTTCATACCAAAATCCTGAAAACTCATCCTGTGGGCGTGGCTCTCCGAACTCGGCTGTCGTGAATCAAGCCGCCCGCAAGGCGTTCGTCTTGACACTGCGGACTTCCATCCTCACGCCTGCGCGCTCCGCTTGCCTGTTCCAGCGTGGTGGTCATAGCTTGGAGTTCTCAACGAAGTCGGCGCTCGATACGAGCCCCCTGCTCGAGGCTTCAGACTCTGAAATCTCTTGCGAAATTAACGCTACGCACAGCGTTGAACCCGCTTCACAGTAGCCACCGCGTATTCATCGATACCCAAGGGGCCACTGGAAAATGAGCTTTCGCTCTGCCATGAGATCATTACCCTCATGAGCGCCCTGCTCCTTTCTATTACGGCACCCACACCGGTAGTTTGGAGTTTCCAGGTTTGTCGATGATGATCGCCAGGCTTTGCTTGGCCCGCGTAGCAGCAACATAAAAGGCAGCCGCGGACGTTGACTCCAGATAAGTCTGCTTCTGGATGAAGGCCTTGATCGGCGCCGTTGGCATGATCAGCACACGCTCGAACGTGGCGCCTTTTGATACCTTAAAATTCATGAAGTCCAAAGCGAACTCCTTACCAGAAGCTATGGTGCTGCGCAGGCACTGAGGTCGGTATCGCTCGACGTATTGGTCGACATGTTTTGAGTGCACCAGGTAAACGCCATCATGTTCAGACACCACGTGGTTCTCAGATGTCGTTCCTGGGAAACCCCATGACTCATCAAAAATGGTGTCAGAGAACGTCGCAATCTCGGTTCGGCAGCGGTAAGTCGTGGTCGCATAGTCAATGCTAAGCAGCCCTCCCTTTTCGCGTACAAGGAACCATTCAAGTGCACCTGCATACCCATACTGTTTATTTTTCTGTCCCCGTGGGTTTGTTGAGAGCACCGCTTGGCGCACGTCACCAACCATGCGGACGTCGATCCGCGACTCAAGCAATTCATGGACGATTTCCCAATCGTAGCCACTGAGATCTTGTATCTCGTCGATCAGAATTTCGTCGTAGAGACACTCAAGTCTGCGTATCAACGCCGGGGTGGCCGCCATAAGCTCCCGCGCGAGGCGGCCGAGCTCGCATGCGTAGATTTGGTTGCTACCATCCATAAACCTTTGCCTGTCCTTCGCAAACATGCTGGGACGGCCCTCGAAGTTGAAGCCCCCTACCCGCTCACCCGGGAATTTGAATGGTAGGAACGGCTTTGCAAAGTGGCGAAGCAAGAATGTGTACCAGCCAAGCACTTCGATGCTGTGGCGATCGCCAGCTTGGGAGCCGAGGCGATGGATCAGTTCCTGCTGATTGGTCTGGGTGAACGTGACAACAAGCACGCGCCGTTCGGTAGGTATGGCTTTGCAGTGATCGACCAGCCCTTGAGTTTTTCTACCACCAGCGACAGCCAAGGTAAGAAGGTTAGGCATTGTGGATGAACTCCGCCGCGGCCTTCATGTAGGCCGGTGGGCTGAGCACCTCAGCCGATTCAGCCAGTCGAATTGCACCTTCTGTTTTCTCACGCGCCATCCAAATCAATAGGGTCGCTCCCGCATTAACTCCAAGCATCTTGCGTAACTGGGGCTCGCCATTCGCCGTAATTAGCTGAGGCTCGAGTGTAATACCGTCGGCCACGGCACCGATGAATAGATCTCTGCGCTTATCCTGCAGCCACTTTTCAACTGGTTTACGTAGTTCGGTTGGGTCAATGCCGTCGTTGTCGCGCATCACCGCTACAGGCTTGTTGATTGCAGCACAAAGCTCAAGGCATCGGGCCAATGCCAGCCCACGCATACTGATGACATCTATGCCGTGGGCCATTGGGCCGTGACCGAAGCAATCCTTGTAGACGCGCTCGAAGATGATTTCGTCGGACGGGCCTTCCACCAAGACGACTTTCTTGGCGAGTACCAAGCGGAGGGTGTCGTAGCCAGGCAGCCTTTGGAAATAGCTCACTGTATCTGGATGAAGTTCTGTGATTTTGGACGCGCTGTTGCGGTGAAGAAGCAGCAATGCGTCGAGGCCGAGCCGGTTCAACACGTATGTGCTGTGAGTCGAAATGAATAACTGCTGTTCTTCCGTGGCCAGATCTTCGATGCGATTGAGTAGGGTCGTTAGGCTCGTGTGAGATAGATGGTTTTCGGGCTCCTCGATCATCACGATGTTCGCCTTCGAGGAATGACGCTTCATCGCGAGCGAGATCTTGATAGCAGCCTGTTGCCCCTGGCCTGCCATTGCGAATGGGAGTCCGTCGACATGTGGAGTAACAACGCTTTCCCAAGACGTACGAGACGTCTGATCCATTGCTAGCGCCATAGGCTCTGACTGCAGCGCAGCGCCCAGACCGGAAAGTCGCTTGTTCACCGGCGCCAGCGCACCATCCGTCATGGATGCTTTGATACCGCGGTAGTCCAGCGAAATCTGTGCTTTCTCGGATGTTTCCAAGTGGTCGCTCAGGATCTGGCGGAGATGGTAGTCAACGCCGGCGGCGGATTTGACCGTGCGAGAATCGATGGTGGCCACCGAAAGTGCCCGTGGCCGTCGTGTGAGTTCACTATCAGCGAAGGAGCGCCATTCGTAGGTGTAATACTCGACGGGGAGCAGTGCAGACGGGGCTTTCAGCCATTCATCCAGCTCGTCCTGATACTCCTCATTGGGGGCAATCGACAGTACGATTCCAGGGCAGGCGTTCGTGGGGACGTCCGCGTTAACGGCACCGAGCAACGCTTGGAGTTCCAGTGTGTCTTGCAGGTAGAGCTCAATCAGGATTTCCGGGAGTTTAGGTTTCTTCCCTACATTCCTGAGGGCAAGAAATTCAGCCACCATCTCGGTGTTGAACCAATGAGGGTTGAGCTCATCCAGAATCCCCCGCCCACCGATCCGCCCGTTGAGCGCTAGCGAGATGGCCTCCATTAGAGTGGATTTCCCGGCGTCGTTGTCTCCGACCAGGATGTTCACGCCAGGGTTTGGCTTGAGTAGGAAATCCTTGTAAATACGGTAACCACGGATTCGGATTTTGGTGATCACGGTCGACATTCCTTTGACGAATTGTTGTTGGATGGCGCTTTGACGGCGCGGTGAGCTGATGCTGTATGCGAAGCGGTAAATTTGTTGACTCAGCCACAGCCTTTAACTTCGTTTCCGATTTGCCAATACTCTATCCTGCATCGGGTTTTGTGTATGCCAATCAAATCGTTCCTTAACCGAAAGTCATTGATGCATTCTTTAGGGAGGCGTGCAGCAACTGGACGTGGAGCTAGTCGCTTGTGAACCATCAAGATCGAAAAATCATTTTTGGGGCATGGGATGCGAATACGTGCGATGTGTGTGCGCTGGTGTCCAGTGATGGTTGGATGGTAAAGCGCCCGGCAGAACGACAACTATTCTGAATAACGTGGAGCACCTTCGCCTAGTGGCCAGGTATCGATACTTCCAGTTGGTAGTTAGCGACAGCTTGGAGCGCAGCCTTTCCCTCCGCGCGGCCGGTTCACCTCTGCTTCTGGTCTATCTGAGAGAAATAATCCGCCGAAACAGTCGTAATGCTCGTTTTAGTGAGCATTACGTGAGTTAAGCAGTAACCGTGGCTCAAATGTTTTGAAAGAGATACTGACATAGGACTTGCACGCTCACGCAATGGCGAGCTGCAGCGTACAGGTCTTTACTCAGCGAATGCGGGATCTTTAGAGCGGAGCGCGGTACGTATCCATGCAGGTGCTTCCCCATCATTTCCCTGTCGCACTAAGTCAATAAGCTCGGTTCTCTCCTCTTCTTCCAAAGTTTTTGCTAAGGCGATCAATGCAGTGCGCTTTTCATCCTGGTCGTCGGCGTGCTCGGTCTGAAAATGGATAACATGCGTGAGATCATGGTCGGTGGAGAGGGATGACAGGTTATCCAGTAGTAGATGCCACAGCGACATTGGAATTTGCTTCTCTTCCATGGCAGTGACATGAGCATCGCCGTCATAGAGCAAAAAGCCATCCTCGGACTCAAAGGTTTTTTCCAGATGAGCCCAATGAATAGCTTCATCCAATTCTGAGATATATTCCAGATAATCTCCGATGTAATCAGCTTGAAACTGTCGTGCATTGACGATCCTATTGATGTCATCAGGCGTTAGCAGAGCCAGAATTGCCTTAGCCACTTCAGGTGACACGCTCATCAAATAATCATGTCGGCCTTCTGTCCAGCCATAGCTCATGAACTCCCGATAGTGATCATTCAGACTGGCCAAGCCTTTTTTCATTGTGTTCAAGCGATTTTGAATATCGACTGGATCTATCGTGCGATTTTGTGCTGCCGATTCTTCCAAAGTCCGGAAGGCTTGGATCATGACGTTCTTTTCAGGCTTGTGTGCCCATTTACGAGCCGCGGTAATTAACGCTAACGCGGGCAAGCCAAGGGCGCCCAATGCGACGAAAAATGGTTGGCCTGTCAGGGTGGCGGATGCTGAAGCCGTGAGGAATGCTACGGATGCATCAATTCCATCTGCGACGTACTGCTTCATGTCCGCGTTGCGTTTATCAAATAGATCAAACAAATCTTCGACGAGAGCACTATTTACCTGGCCCATTTGCTGAGGCGAAAGACCGGTTAGCGCTGGCTGAAAGTGCTGCCTGAGCTTTTGACGAAGCATCTCGTGTTTGCACAGGATGCTGTAGAACGTATCAGTAGGTACGTCTTCTACAAAGGCTACGCGATGATCCTGTAGCACCGTAGAAAGGCACTGCTGGAATCTGAAGTTTTCGCGAGAAAATAGTTCGTGATCAGTTGCGTGGATGGTCGGCGTCAGTTCCTGCCGTGTGGTGTCTGACAACAACGTATACGGGTGCAGCTGAAGACCTTCATGAATTGCTGCAAAGGCCATCGCCAAGCCAAGGCTCGAAGCTGGAGCAGGGCCGTTCGCACGCAGCTCAGCATCGATCTCTGCCGCATCTGGGCTCCAAACAATAGGATGAGCTAATACCACCACCCCACCCTGCAGAACCACTGCCCGCAACATAAGCAGTTCGCAGGCGATCTGACCAATCAGTCCTTTACGATCTACCGGGTTGTTTTGCGACAGGATACGACTGTGAATGACGTCCCACAGGACAACCCGTTCACCATAAATCAGGCCGAGTTTGACGAACTGATCGAAATCCGGGGCAAGACCAAAGCCCACTGTTTGAATATGGTTGAGCCCGTAAGTGGCGGCAGCATTCCGGGCTTCACTTTCCAGGTCGCTCGTGATCAGATGAGTTAAATCGGCTCGAAGAGCTTCAATCGATTCGTCTGAGATCCAGTCAATGACGCAAATAGGGACACCCTCTTCATTCCAGGTGACGTTGAGATGCTGTTCCAGGAGTTTAAGGTATGCCAGCGTGAATTCTGTGGCGGAATCATGTTCCTTCATAAAGGGTCTCGTCATTGGAATGCGGTTGCCTGATCACTAAGAGTTAAACTTTGTGGTTGGATCACCACCGAATAATCACTGAACGCCTAATGGGGCTAAAAAATGGAGGGCTTTTGTTCATGAACCTTTGGTGCTAAATGCTCTGCCAGCAATTGAAGTTTCCCGAGCAGCTCGTTGAACGTCACTACCTCAACGTCCTTGCAGGCGCTACGGAAGAGTTCAAAGCTGAGTCTACGAGCCTCCTCAGTTGGTGTCGTGCCTATTATCACTACACACTGTGCAGTGTCTGAATGTTTCTCCTGTAGATCGCGAGCCTGTCGATGGACGAGCCAATTTGTACGCATGAGGCTTTGTTGGTGGAGCACCTGAGTGATGGCTCCGCTCAGCTGAAGGTGTGGAGCATAGACATCCTGATTTCGATACGGTTTAGCACGCATTAGGGGTGTTGAAGGTGTCTTGATCTCGACCAGCGCCAGCTCTCTACCGTGTGTGAACAGCAGATCACCTATGTGGGCGCCAGCACCATCCAACTGGGAGCCTCGTGCATGGAATTGCTTACGTAGAAGTGTTACCGGTCGTGCGAAAACCATGGAGAGGATAAAAGTGTTGTCCTCAAAGAAGCGCTGCCAGTGAGCTTCGGGGTGACCTTGATCGAGCATCTGCTGCAGTTTTTGGATCATCTGGGACAAAGTCACCCGTTCAATTTCAGCGTGCAGTTCGATGAGTGCCTTAGGAACCTCCTGTGCCAGAAGCGAAACTTCGTGTTTCACCTCCGTTAGCCGACTGCGGCGCTCGTATGAGGCCGTCTGCGCGGTTGCTCTCCTGAGAGGAGCCATCTGGTCGGTTGGTGTGAGAGCGTTAGGCAGGGAATCTATAATTCGATCGGGCATCAGCTTGGAAAGCAGCTTGTTAACCACCCAATTTTTCTTTACCAATAACTCGTTCTTTCGCCGAACTCGGGTGATCCGCAAGAAGGTACGTCGAAACTCGTCAAGATCGGACTCTGCGATCGTGACTGTACCTTCGACCCAACTTGGGCTTCCCTGTCTGACAATGAGCAGGGTATGGATATCGGGAAGCATGCGCAGACACGACCAGAACGGGCTTAGTTGTCTCACTAAACCGAGGCCGCTTTCGCACGACTCATAAAGTTTTCCATCCAGCTCACGAGCGATGTGAAGCAATACGCCATCGATGTCCGTAGGCGGCGCGTCGTTTGTGCGGGTTTCGTGACAAATGCACGTAACACCGCCGTGTTTGGAATCTCGATAACGAAGGGTGTGTGGGTTAGTGTAGATGGGGTAGCTGGAGATCCAGCCCGGCTCAATACGTGCGACATGATGCCAATGGCCTTCGTCCAAGGACGTCCAACCGTCTGGTGATGTCCGGTCAAAAAGCTGCATGTGTAGATCCACATACTGACCGCCCTCTGTCATCCCGACGGATACCTTGTAATCGGGAGACATCACCTCCTCTCCGTCATAAACCACTGCCTCTTCTTGCGATTCTACTCCTGTCATCATTGCCCCCTGGCTCGCGTCCCTATTCCTAGACTCGTAAATACACCTACCATATCTAAGATGCCATCACCCCCAAATTCTGGAACTTACACTTTTTGCGTTCAATCTAGGTACTGCATCGCTGTGGCTGCGATAAAAGCTGAAGGCTAGCCGTCGTCATGGCAACATCAAACAGAAGCTCTCTATCCTATCTAGGTCGGCCCAGTTGAAGGCTGATTCGGAAAAAGCTTGATCTCAAGAGATGGCAGGACTTGAAAGTGGTTTGGCGCGTACCTTTGATCTAGACGAACTCGCGCACACCTTTCTCACTAATCACGATGATTGCTGGTTTATTTCGCGCGCAAGCTTGTTAATGCCCCACCCTTCAGAATGTCGCCTGGGCATCGCTTCCCCCGCACTTGCAGGTGTCCTGCCATAGCATGCTCCCTGAGCCTTTGAAGTGCGTCCCGAAATCCAGAAGCGTGTGGTTCATATCGATGCAAATCACTCTTGGCCCTGATCATCCGCTTGCTCGCTCCGCGATGGTTTCTTTTCACGTTGAAGTTGCTTCAGCTTTTGCCGCAGTAGATCGACCTCATGCTGAGTCGTCTCCAGCAGCGTCTGTGCATTCTTGGCTTTTGTATCGGCCTGATAGCCGGATTCGCGCAGTGAGGCTGATTCCTCGTGGGAGTGGGCAAGTTGGGCGATAAGCTGCTCTTTAGCGTCCTCCTCTCTAGCAGACGCAATGGCCAAAGCGTTGAGATCACCTGTTACCGAAGCGTGATGAAATGTCGACGCGACATAGCCTTGGTGTTGATTGGTTTTCGGCGAGGGTTTCGCGGGGACGAACTGGCACGACTACAAGTCGAGCATACTCAAGCAGAAGCCGGCGCCGGCATCACCTTCTATTTGCCTTACACCAAAGGCGATCGACAGCATCAGGGGACGACCTTCCACACTCCTGCCCTTAAGAAACTGTGTCCAGTCCAGGCTTACATCAACTGGATCACCGTGGCTGGCATTGCCCATGGGCCTGTGTTCAGAAAGATCGATCGCTGGGGCAACCTTGCTGATGGGGGCATCAACTCCAACAGCCTGATCCCAATGCTGCGTCGTATCTTTGCGCAGGCGGGTGTGCCATCGGACATCTACAGTAGCCACTCAATGCGGCGCGGGTTTGCCACTTGGGCTTCCGCTAATGGTTGGGATATCAAGTCGCTGATGGGCTACGTCGGCTGGAAGGACATCAAGTCAGCGCTGAGGTACGTTGATGCGGGCTCCTCTTTTGGCGGCCTTGCGTTGAAGCCATCAGCGCCCAAAGTGGAAATCCTTTAAAGCCGCCTTTCAAGATCGGTTGGCACAGTCCGTCTAGGCTAGACACTGGAGTTTTCAATCGTCACAGTTTTCAGGCTATCCCACCATGGATACAAGATTGCTCACCGCTCAAGAGGTTCACCAGGTACTCCGTGATGTTACTGTCGGTTCACGCTCAATGCGCCGAATCACAGAGATCACATGGAACGAGATTTACTGTGGATTGATGACCGTCGAAGTAGATAGGTGGGTGATCACGTTTTTCGAAGATTGCGGTGAGCTTGACTATTGCGATAGCTGTTACAGCCCCGACGGCCGAAAGTACGACTTTAGCTCACGGGATGCCATAGATCCTGTCGAGCTTCTTTTACCTGACGAGCATCGACAGTTAGAAGAACTGCTTCGTCGTATCTGATCCACCATCAGACATTGATCGAACACGCTGCGAGACCTGCGTATCGAGCCTCCACTGGCACAGGAGTGATCCGTTAGGATCAATACCGCTATCGATCTGCCCTGATGAAAATGGCTTCCAAGGTACCCGGTCACTCATACCTGTTGGCGTCCATTAAACTCTCAGCAAGCCAAAAAGCATCCTGCATACTGAACGAATAGCACATGAAGTCAAAAACGAGTTCTACTCCCCCATCTTCAACTGTGTAAATTCCTAGTTCCTCCATCGTATCGCCCGGAATCTTGACTAGCTTGCTGAAGTAAATTTCATTCTCCGTCTGCTGGCACTTGAATCGTCCGTCAGCCATATAATTCCAGCGACCCGACACGTCTTTATGGAATTTTCTCTCCAACTTACTTTTGCGCTTCTTTGAAGTAAATAACACGTTCACCTGGTTACCAAGATTCACCAAAAAAGCATCTTTAAGGCAATGCGCAATTTCCTGCGCTACGCCCTTTGAAAACCTAATGGATACATCATCTAGCTTCAACCTCACACTATCACTACCCTGCCTAGACACCTGACACGGGTACACGTCTTTACACTCACGCTCTCGCCAGCACGTAAATTCGCGCTCCGCAAAAAACACTGCCGGTTGCATTTCAGTTTTGCTCACAAATCACCATTTCGTCATTGTTAAAAATAACAACGGATGTTTTGAAGAAAAACTTTAGCGAAAGTGTGAAATATTTTTGGTGGCTGTTATCAAAAGGGCTTTAATCGATTGTGGTTTGTGCGTGCCCCTTTCAGGGGTGGGCTGTCGTGAACCAAGCCCTTGCGCAAGGCGCTGGTCTTGGCCCTCCGGGCGTCCATCCGCACGCCTACGGCCGTCGGCCTGCGCGCTCCGCTTGCTTTCTGACGCGCTCTGTAACGTAACTTTTTGCGCTGTAACGTAAGCAGTGTTACAGCGCACAAAACTACGTTACAGGCCATTGATCGCCTAGCTGCTGGGGCCAAGATGCTTATTGTCGATGGTGCGATTTTGGGTCAGAAGCGGCCATACTGGTCGATGGAGTTAGGTTAATAAATTCGGTCATCACAAACCAGATCACAGGTCATATGGTGGAGCATGAAATCAGTCACATCGAGCGCTAAAAACGGTGTGCTTGGCAAAGCATTTATCCGCGTTGGCGAAGGGCTGGGGCTTGATGACGATGAGCTATCAGCCGTCCTGGGCGAGCATGTTTCCCCGGTAATGCTTCTACGCCATGGACAGGAACTGCAACCCAACACTGAAGCGTGGAGCCGGGCCTTGCTTTTGGTTGAGTTGTATCAGTCATTGCTCGCGCTCGTAGGAACCGAGCAAAATGCAAAGATCTGGCTAAGTAGCAGGAATCGTGGTCTGAGTAGTCGACCGCGTGATCTCATCACATGCCGAACAGGACTCGAGCAAGTTGTCCAATACTTGGCTGCTACTCGCTCACTCATTTAATGCGTCCGGTTGAGCCAGCCGGGTGCTCAATGCAGAACGACCAACCGCAACGCTTTCAACTCTACGACTGTCTCGAGTT
>Ga0065714_10065050_pt1 | contig 13468 bp, 9 predicted proteins | sample MisRhiReplicate2_FD_59101 | JGI IMG/M metagenome (GOLD analysis project Ga0065714, IMG submission 59101) | Miscanthus rhizosphere microbial communities from Kellogg Biological Station, MSU, sample Rhizosphere Soil Replicate 2: eDNA_1 v2... | ecosystem: Host-associated > Plants > Roots >...
ATATAAATAGATTTCTATTGTTTATTAGTGTGTTAGTATTGTTTAAAAGTACTTCAAAAAAATGCTGAATTATGAGTTATTAGTAACTTATTAACATTTATATTACATTTTTAACAAAAATATTGGCTGATTTACAACGATATATTAATTGACATTAAAACTTATCAATACCAATATGTGAATTCTTAGTTGGTGAATAAAAAGTTAATAACCCTAGAGTTTCTGCTTAAAAATAAGTTAAAATATTGTGTCGAATTACCATTTTAGCTTAGCTTTAAACATTCAAATAAAATTGTTCTATTTATTTAGACAATTAGTTAACAATTATATCAAGGTTGTTAACAAAGTAGTGGAGATAACACATTTTAATGAGAAAAGTAGATTTTTTGGTCATAGGATCAGGTATTGCTGGTTTGAGCTTTGCGTTAAAGGCAGCTAAATATGGTAAGGTATTAATTGTAACTAAGTCTAATGAGGATGAATCCAATACAAAATATGCCCAGGGTGGAGTTGCTGTAGTTGTTGATAAAGATGATTCTTTTGAAAAACATATAGAAGATACACTGATTGCCGGCGACGGTTTATGTGATAAACATATTGTGGAAATCGTTGTTACTGAGGGGCCTCAGCGTATACAGGAGATCATTGATTATGGTACTAATTTCGATAGAGATGGTACAGGTGTGTATGATTTGGCTAAAGAAGGTGGTCATTCTGAGCATCGTGTTTTACACTATAAAGATGTAACTGGCTATGAAATTGAAAGTGTGTTATTGAAGCAGATTCATCAGAATGAAAACATAGAGATATTAACACATTACTTCTGTTTGGAGTTAATTACCCAACATCATCAAGGTATACATGTTGATAAAGGTAGTGAAGATATTAACTGTTACGGTATATATGCCTTTAACACAGAGCTTAACGATGTGGAAAAGATATTAGCAAATGTGACTATCATGGCATCTGGTGGTGCTGGACACATCTATTCCAGCACCACAAATCCTGTTATTGCAACAGGTGATGGAATGGCGATGGTTTATAGAGCTAAGGGAAAAGTTAGGAATATGGAGTTTATTCAGTTCCATCCTACAGCTTTATATCACCCTGGAGAGTACCCAGCGTTCTTAATTTCTGAAGCTGTTCGAGGTTTTGGAGGGGTGCTTAGAAGGAAAAATGGGGATGAATTTATGTATGAGTATGATATACGAGGATCTTTGGCACCAAGAGATATTGTGGCGAGAGCTATCGACTCTGAAATGAAAAAATCTGGAGAAGATTTCGTTTATCTGGACATTAGAAATAGAAAAAAGGCTGATATTTTAGCTCATTTTCCTAATATATATGCTAAGTGTTTGTCTATTGGTATAGATATGACAAAGGATCTAATACCGGTTACTCCAGCTGCTCATTACATGTGTGGCGGTATATTGGTTGATGAGTTTGGCAGATCGTCTATAAAGAATTTATATGCTTGTGGAGAGTGTTCTTCAACAGGTTTACATGGTGCTAATAGATTGGCTTCTAATTCTTTACTGGAAGCTCCTGTTTTCGCTCACCGTATATTTGAACACGCTGTCGCTCATTTTATGAATAATGTGATCCCTGATAATATTCCTGAGTGGAATGATCATGGTGTTACACAGTCAAATGAGGATATATTGGTTACTCATAATTTGAGAGAAACTCAAAAGTTAATGAGCGATTATGTAGGTATTGTTCGATCTGATTTTAGGTTAGAAAGGGCCATGAGACGCCTTTATTTATTGTATCAGGAGACTGAAGATTTTTATAAAGGAAATAAGGTTTCCGTAAAACTTTGTGAGCTAAGAAATGTTATTCAGGTTGCTTTTATTGTTATAAAGTCGGCCATGGCTAGAAAAGAGAGTAGGGGACTTCATTTCACGACAGATTATCCTAAACATTCAGAAGAATTAACAGATACAATTTTTTAATTATGCCAGTTATATTACCAGTTAAAGATGTACATCCTAAGTGGGGTGAAAATTGTTTTATTGCTCCAAATGCCACTATAGTTGGTGATGTGGTTATGGGTAAAAATTGTTCTGTTTGGTTTAATGCAGTGATTAGAGGGGATGTAAATAGCATCACTATTGGTGATGACAGCAACATCCAGGACGGAGCTGTTATTCATGCCACTTATCTAAAGGCAGCTACCAAAATAGGGAATAGGGTATCTGTTGGACATAATGCAATTGTTCATGGTTGTACTTTACACGACCATATATTGGTTGGAATGGGTGCTATTATAATGGACAATGCTATAGTTGAAGATTATACCATTATTGCTGCCGGAGCTGTGGTTTTAGAGAATACTCATTGCGAAAGTGGGTTTATTTATGCGGGAACTCCGGCAAAAAAAATAAAGCCCATTACTGATGAGCAACGGGCTTTATTAAATAAGTTACCAGACAATTACATCATGTATTCTGACTGGTTTAGATAAGTTATTCTTTAGGAATAGTAATTACTTCGTTTCTTTCCCAGTTAGGCCTGATAGAAAGCTCTTTAGGTTCGTTCCATATCTTTTCGGGCTGTAAACCCAATGGTACATTACCGGTGTCCCAGACGCCGTTTTTATTGGTGTCGTAGGTTATTCTTATGAAATATTTTCCGCCTTTGTAGTTGCTGAAAGTTACTGTAGTATCTTGTTTTACTACTATGGTGTTTACCAGAGTTTTATTGCCATCAATGATATCGAGGATATAACTTTTTTGTTTTTCGGGTGGTACTATCTTAACTTTTAAAGTTCCATAATCGTCTTTTTTACCAAGTTCAAGTGTTGTCTTTATTTCTTTGTTTTGAGTCTTAAAAATGGCTGTAAATGCACCTGGAGCAAACTTAATATCATAGATTGTTTTTTGTTTCCAGGCATGCCTGAAATAGAAGGAAAGATGATCCAGACTATCTTTAGTTAGGGTGAAATTTTTGTTATCTACAGAATCTTCTAGTAGGGTTATTTTACTTGCATCAAAGCTCTCTATTGGAAAATTGAAAGTAAATTTTAATGTTCTGCCTGGGGGTAATGCACGATTATCGAGGTTATTTACTGCTGTTAATGTTCTGGTATAGGTTTCTTTTTTACCCCTTGTAAGCGTTGATGTTTGGAGTAATTTACCGTTTTCTTTGATGCTTATTTTGGTTGAATCAAAGCTTAAATCGGTAAGCCAAATTTTTAAAGAATCGTTGTATTTACTGAATTTGAATATCTTGGAAGCATCTAAAGCAGTTGGATCTATTACCACAACTTCAGGTTTCTTCAGTTTTTGATTAAAGGTAAATGTTATGCTTCCATCCGGGTTTAGACGTTTGTCTAGAATTCTAAACGTAGTTGCATCTTCTCTAAATAGCTTAACATTCATGCTATCCATATTCTTGGTTAACACGATAGAATCCTTGAGAAAACCTATGTCCTCGGTACCTTGCTGATAGATTTTATCGCCATTTTTCTCTTTTAAAACATATAGTTTGTAAGTGTCACTTCTTAAGTTGTTTAAACTATAGTTGCCACTACTGTCTGTTAATGTATAGATTGAGGGTTTTCCTTTGCCAAAAAGTGTATCTCTTTTTAACGGAAGGATAAAGGCAATTGCATCTAATTCAGGCTCTCCTGTTAAGGAGTTGGTAACTTTTCCTTTTATGCTTAACGAATCTAGCTTTGGACCGGTAGAAAACACATAAGTTAGATTTTTAACCGGATTGGATTCGTTAACATCGGCAACCGCTTTTCCAAAATTTAAAGTATAGGTGGTGTTTTTTTCAAGGCTATCAGGAAATGATATTTCTAATTTTTTTCCTTTCGTTTTTAAAACTGGAGGTTTAGGCATTTCAGGTGAAACTGAAAATTCCTTGAACTCATTCTGTAACTTAAAATATTCGTCAAATTCAATGACAACTTTTTTATCAGTGAAATTTGTAGTCAGACTTGCCGGTTCCATTTTTAAAACCTTGGGTGGGGTAGTGTCTCTGGGACCTCCCTGGGGTTGCTGAATACTCGCACAGCTGTAAATTAAGGAAATTAGCAAAAATAGAGCTGTGAAATTCCTTAAGAAGACTATGATGTTGTTTTTAGCCATTTATATGAGTTGTATTGAAATTGAACCTTTTTTTAATGGATATTATTAAAACTTTTTAAAAGTGTCTCAAATCGATTTAAAACAAGCCTATTTTTAAGACACTCTTTGTATATTTAAATTATTATTATACAGTTAGTTACGTATTATTTGCTAATATGGACCATTAAAACTGATATATCGGACGGCGAAACTCCAGAAATTCGGGATGCCTGACCCAAAGTTCTTGGTTTTATCTTCAATAATTTTTCTCTAGCCTCTTTTGATAAAGATACTAATTGTGAATAGTCAAAATTTGGATTGATGTCTTTGTCTTCCATCTTTTGCATTTTATTTACAATTTCCTGTTCTTTTTCGAAATAGCTTTCGTACTTGATTTTTATTTCAGCTTGTTCAATGGTTTCTTTATCGAATTGATTTAGGAACTCATTGAAGCCAGGATTAACTGTTCTTATGTCATTTATGCCAACTTGTGGGCGGCTTAATAAGTTAAACACTTTAACTGTCTGATTCAGAGCACTTGTTCCTAATTCTTCTAAAAGTGAATTGGCTTGAGCCATGTCAATTGCTTGTTTTTTAGAGAATTCTACAATTGCATCAGAGTTTGCTACTTTTTGTTTGACAAGATCTAAACGTTCGTCATTTATTAAACCAAGACTGTGACCAATAGGGGAGAGTCTGATATCTGCATTATCCTGTCTAAGTAGAAGTCTGTGTTCTGCTCTGGAAGTGAACATTCTGTATGGCTCTTCCGTTCCTTTGGTTACCAGATCATCTATTAAAACACCGATATAGGATTCAGAGCGTTTCATGATAAGTTCATGTTTGTCTTTTACCTTTTGATGTGCGTTGATTCCAGCTATAAAACCCTGACTAGCAGCCTCTTCGTATCCAGTTGTCCCGTTTATTTGACCTGCAAAGAACAAATTGGCGATCAATTTGGTCTCAAGAGTTAGGGATAATTGGGTAGGTGGAAAGTAGTCGTATTCTATGGCATATCCAGGCCTGAACATCTTTGCATTTTCGAATCCTGGGATCTTAGTTAACGCTTTATATTGTACATCTTCAGGTAATGAGGTAGAGAATCCATTAACATATATTTCGCATGTATTCCATCCTTCAGGTTCTACAAATATTTGATGCCTTTCACGTTCAGCAAACCTATTGATTTTATCTTCAATAGAAGGGCAGTACCTTGGACCTAATCCTTTGATGCGTCCAGTAAACATTGGGGATTTTTCGAAACCTTCTTTTAAAGTTTCATGAACTTCAGAGTTGGTATATGTTATCCAGCAGCAGCGTTGTTCGGTTGGTCTGGCTACATCTGTAAAGGAAAATCTGCCAGGGTTTTCGTCACCCCATTGTTCTTCCATTACGCTGTAATTTAAAGACCTTCCATCTACGCGGGGTGGGGTACCGGTCTTCATTCTGCCAGCTTCAAATCCAAGTTCTGTAAGTTGTTCGGTTATTCCGGTTGCTGCCTTTTCTCCTGTTCGGCCACCACCAAATTTCTTCTCTCCAACATGGATAACGCCGTTTAAAAAAGTACCATTTGTAAGCACAACTGACTTGCTTTTTATCTCAACGCCTAGTGATGTTTTAACCCCTACTACGGTGTTGTTTTTAATAATTAAACTGCTGACCATATCCTGCCAGAAGTCTACATTAGGAGTGCGCTCTAAAGCGAGTCGCCATTCTTCAGCAAATCTTTTGCGATCATTTTGAGTTCTTGGACTCCACATTGCCGGACCTTTTGAAAGGTTTAGCATTCGGAATTGAAGAGTTGTCTTGTCGCTGATGATTCCAGAGTAGCCACCCATCGCGTCAATTTCTCTAACGATTTGTCCTTTTGCTACTCCGCCCATTGCCGGGTTGCAACTCATTTGTGCGATGGTTTCCATGTTCATTGTAATCAATAAAACAGAGGAGCCAAGGTTCGCTGCCGCCGCTGCAGCTTCACAACCTGCATGTCCTGCGCCGACAACAATTACATCATATTCATTAAACATAGCTTAGTATATTATGTACGTTCCACGTGAAACTCTGAGCCCTCTGGAGCGATTGTTTCACGTGGAACGTGTTTGTAAAGATATTAATTAAAGATGAAGCAGGGCTCCTTAAATGAGCTCTAGCTTGTGCATATAATTTTGAAATAACGCATGAAAAGGCTATTTGTGGGGTGTTTGAAATAAACAATCCCTGTATTGAATAAGTTTTTTTGATTTTCAAATCATGCATGGAACTACCGTTTGCACACAATGATTTAGCATTCGTCGAAACTGGTTCGACGATGTTTGATTCAAGAAAACGTGTTTGAGTTGTCCTTTTCATCGTTGCTTTTTATTTTTCTGAAAGGGTTAACCATCTCTCCATTACGACATCCATTTCGCTGTTTAAGCTTTCAATAGACTTGGTTACTGCTTGGATTTCGATATAATTAGCGCTGTCGATTTTTAAAAGGGATTGGTTTAGTTTTTCAACTTCATCTTCAATTTGAGGAATCCTTGCTTCAAGATCTTCTAGCTCTTTCTGTTCCTTGTAACTTAATTTTTTTTGTGTGACAGGAGTAGGAGCAGAGACTTGGACTTCTTTCTTTTTTACTTCTGGTTTTTCTTTCGCTGCATCAAGGCTTAATCTGTATTCAGAATAATTTCCATTATAAATGGTTACTTCTCCATTTCCTTCCATAATAAATAATTGCTCGCTCATTTTGTCTAGCAAGTATCTATCGTGTGAAACAAGAATTAATACGCCTGGGAAATTCTCAAGAAATTCTTCAAGAACATTTAATGTATCGATATCAAGATCGTTTGTCGGCTCATCTAGAATTAAGAAATTCGGATTTTGCATTAACACTTTCATCAGGTGCAAACGCTTCTTTTCGCCGCCACTTAATTTCTCTACCATTCCATGTTGCTTCTTAGGAGGGAAGAGGAATAAGGTTAAAAGCGCGGAAGCAGAGATTGTTTGTCCATCTGCCATTTTAATATATTCGGCATCAGATTTTACAATATCAATAACACGTTCTTTTTCATTGAACGCTAGACCGCCTTGTTTATAGTAACCATAAACTGTAGTTTCTCCGGTACTAACTTTTCCTTTTTCAGGTTTAAGAAATCCGGTGATGATGTTTAATAGTGTAGATTTTCCTGTTCCATTTTTACCGGCCAATCCAATTCTATCTGCACGTTTAAAGGTGTAGCTGAAATCATTTATGATTTTTTTGTCATCAAATGACTGACCGATGTGATCTAACTCAAGAATTTTGTTCCCCTGACGTGCCATTTTCACATTTAAAGTAATGCTTTGATTGTCAGTTCTTTGCTTTGTTTTGCTATCTAGGTCGTAAAATGCGTCAATTCTTGCCTGAGATTTGGTTCCACGCGCTTGTGGCATCCTTCTCATCCATTCCAATTCTTTCTTTAAAAGATTTTTGTTCTTTTGAAAAGTGCTTTCATCAGCAGCTTCTCTTTCAAATTTCTTTTCAAGGAAGTAAGCGTAGTTACCATTGTAGTTATATATTTTTCCCCTGTCTAGCTCAACGATTGTGTTACATACGTTATCCAGGAAGTAACGATCGTGCGTAACTAATAGAATTGTTTTGTTTCCTGAGGTAAGCAATTTCTCTAACCATTCGATTGTATCTATGTCCAAGTGGTTGGTCGGCTCATCTAATACATAGATTTCCGGATCTTCTATCAGTAGTTTTGCTAGTGCCAAACGTTTTTTTTGCCCACCGGATAGGGTAGATATCTGCTGTTGCAGATGATTGATCCCCATTCGGCTTAAGATAGTTTTTATCTCATGCTCATATTCCCATGCATTGTGTTCGCTCAATTCTTCGTAAAGGCGATTTAGTGTTTTTTCGTCTGGGTTAGGATCTTCTATTAGCTCTTCGTATTCTTTGATGAGCTGTTGTTGTTTATTTTCTAATGAAAAAATAAAGTCACTGATGGAATAACCATCAGGAAAAGAGGGTTCCTGATCAAGAAATCCGATTTTTACGGATTTATTCTTTACAATTTTTCCTTCCAATGGAGAAAACCTTTCGGCTAGAAGTTTTAACAAGGTGCTTTTTCCGGCACCGTTAATACCTACCAACGCTACGCGTTGCCCAGTTTGGATTCCAAGGGTTAGGTTTTTAAATAGCCATTCGTCGTGATAAGCATGGCCTAAATTTTCGGCTGCAATAAGTGTGCTCAAAGTCTGTGTTTAACGATATTAGAGATAAGAAATTACTACAAAAGTAAGCAATAATTATTTGGTATGTAGTTGGGCCTATTTAATATACCTGATTTTGATCTTAGACAAACATATCTGCCACACGATAGTGTAACAAAAATGTTGCAATATAAAGAACAAATAGAAGAGTCGCAGATTTTTGTGGTAAATAGGGCTAAAAACTGGCGCGTATAGCTCGCTTATGGCGCAATAATTCATGGCAGTCCAGTGTCTTTATCATAAAAAGGGAAAGATGCGGTAAAGGGCTTAAAAACGGGCTAATTTCGTTTTTGAGATTTTCCGAAAAAAAGAGACGTGGTTTTGCGAATTTTAGCCCCGATAAGTTCAGGAATTTGAGGAAAGATGTACCTGTGAGGTGAATATTAAGAATTCGGCAAAAGAGCCAGGTAATGATCTTCCCTGTCAGTCATTAATTTTTTTGCAGCTTTGGTTTTGTCTTTATATCCCAAAAGATGAAGCGCTCCGTGAATCATAACTCTGCATAGTTCCTGTTCAATTGTATGCTTAAATGTTGCTGCGTTTTCTTTTATCCGCTCTATACTTATAAATATATCGCCTACAATGGTTTTAAGCTCTTCTGAGTTATCAAAAGTGATCACGTCGGTATAAGTGTCGTGATTCAGGTAATCCTGGTTTATACGCAATAAATAGTCGTCTGAGCATAGTATAAAATTTAACTCCCTTAACTGATACCCTTCCGCGTCAACCGCAGATTCAAGCCAATTTTTAATGACGGTCTTCTTTTTAACGGTATAATTGGTGTCTTCAGTAAAAAAATTAATGCTCGCCTTGCTCATCAGATCATAAATTATTGGGGCAAATTTAGCAATTTAAAATACTCGGTTATTTTCTTTTTGTAAAAGAAGTTTAAATCTGGAGGTAGTTTCTGAAGCCATTCTGTTTCTGATTGGTGATTTTTTTTAAATTTTTCGAGCATTTGTTTGTAGGATGGAGGGAAGTCCTTTGCTGATTTAGCTTCCCTTTTTGAATCCTGATCTTGTTCGCGCTCGGCGTTTTCTGCATCAAGTAATTTTGTAAGGATACTTTTTTGGCGGTTCAGCGTTTCCTGTTCAATCTTTTTATTTACTAATTCGCTTTCGGTTGCCTTCATATCTTGAATCATTTGATTGAGGTTTCCAAGGCCATTTTTGCCGTCTTTATTCTGTTCCTGATTTATCTTTTGAAGTGCCTCTCTTATCATTTGCTGCTGTTGAGCCATTTTAGCAAACTCCTGACTCATTTGTCCTTTGGGTACAGCTCCTTTGTTGCCATTTTTTTGGAGTTCATCACGAGCTTTCTGCATGCTGTTATTCAGCTGTTTTTGCATCTGCTGCAGTTGTTGCATACTGCCCTTTCCACTTCCGCCTGATTTGCCGTTTTTCTTCATGTTTTGCACTTGATCCAGTGCTTCATTTAACATTAATGTAAGGTTGTTGATCGAAGTCATGGTGTATTGCTGGTTTTTGTTGGCCAGACCGGTATTTCTTTCGCCAAGATTTTCGAGACTCTTGTCAATGTTGAAGTTAATCTTTTGCATCTCTTCGTTAACGGCAGTTTCGATTTGTGGCACTCTTTTGCTTAGGGAGAATAAACTATCAGCAATGGTTTTCATATTGTCTTTAATGCTGCGTTGTTTCTGAACGTTTTGCGTATAAAGAGGATCATTGCTATTCATGGTTTTTAGATTCAGCATTACCTTTTCCTGGTCAAAAGAAGTGTTTAATAGGTTTTTTAACAGTTGACGCAGTTCCTGAATGTTTAAATTGCTTTCCATTTCTGCTGATTGCTGCTGCATCTGTTCCATATCCTTCGCTAGCTTCTCCATTTGCTCTGCAGCCTTCTGTTGGCTCTTGGAAGCATCTTTTTTGTTATTCTGATCTAATTTATTCTCGCTATCTTTTTGTTGTTGCTTAATCTCTGAGGTTTCTTTTTCTGGGTTTTTAAATGGATTTGGTCGCTCCATTTGTTGATTTTTTTCATCCAGTTTTTCAAACTCTTTTTTAATGTCATCAAATTCGGAAGATAGTTTTTTCTGTTCTTCTTTTAATTTATCTGTAGAGACCTCTTTTTCAGAACTTTTCTTTGATTGGTCTTTTTGCTCTTTAGCAAGCTCGTTTAATCTGTCAGTATTGTTTTTTAAATTTTGTTCGAATTCCAATTGCTTATAAAGCTCCAGAATTCTATCAAGTTCATTCTTTAAAGACTTATTGTCCATTTGCATTTTGGACAGTTCATTTTGGGTCTGGTCCTTGTTGTTTTCTTCCATTAAGTTTTGAAGCTTTTGGAGCAACTCTTTGGTTTTTTCATTAAGAACATTGTTAAACAGGTCGTCTATCTTCTTTTGTTTCTCAATTAATTCATCCTTTAGGGCGTTGTTTTCTTCTTTCTGAAGCGTATTTTTTTCATTTAATGATTTCACCTCATCTACTGACTTTTCAAGCTGTTGCTGTTTATCTAATAGCTGCTCAATCTGTTTTTTATCATCAAAGGACAGTTGTTTTTTGTCTAAAAGCGTTTCTCCAAGCTTTTTACTTTCTTTTTCAACTTCAGAAGCCAGTTTAATGGCTTTTTCCATTTTTTGTTTAAGTTCAGTACTTCCCTGGTTTAGTTTTTCTGCAACCTGTTGTTGTGTCGGTACTTCGAATATTTTAATAGCTGATTTAGTCTTTTTAGGCCCATTTACCGCATCATTATCTGCTACCTCAAAATAATATTCGAGGGCTTGTCCTGGTTTTAGAGGGGTTTCATTTAAATCCCAAAGAAAGAAAAAAGCATTTTCAGGTTGGTTTTTCTTTAGGCTTAAGGATTTGGTTACCGTGCTTTTGAGGACACCATTTTCTTTGATGTTGTACTGGAATTTTAAAGCAGTAAACCCATGGTCGTCTGATATATTTCCTGAAAAATATAGGGCTTTGCTGCTTATAGAATCAGGGGTTTCTACAATTGAAATATTAGGGAATTCATCTTTAATAATGGTTATTTGATGAGATAGGGAGTCTTTACTGTTTATGAAGTTATTTTTAGGGATAATCTGATATCCCGTGTTTTCCTGCAACTTTTTAGTGAAGTTAAAGCTATTGTTTGCTGAACTTAGGGGATACATTTTGTTGCCAATGATGAAGCTCAGATTATTACTGTTCTCTGTATTTAATGCCCAGGTTACCGTGGTCCCCTCGGGTAGAAGTAAATCTCCTGCATTTTGAATGATCTCTTCTTTTTTGTTTAGGTAGGCCGGGTATTGAAGTTTTGCTGTAATGGTCAATACCGAAGGACGGGGTTTAACTTCGATTGTGTGTGAAAGTGAGCTGAAGCCTCCTGCTGAGAACTGGATGGTTTTGTTCTTTTGAAGGTTCTTGAAGGTATAAGCAAAGCGATCAGGGCCTTCTTTTTCCAATTTGTAAGTATTAATTGCGTCTGAGACATATACTTCCTGAGGGATTTGATTTCCTGAGATTTTAAGCTTTATGGTTAAATCATCGCCCTGAGGAACCATTAAGTTCTTGTTTAACATTACAAAGTTAAAAGGTGCTTTGGGTAGAATTTCTTTATTGTATTGAACAAAACTGCTGGTTCCTTCTTTTAAAATGGTTGGCGCAATTATACCGATAAGAAGAATAATTGAAAGCGGGACTAGAACATATTTAATGTATTTTTTATTGTCTTTTAGCTTGATTGCACTGGCAAATGGAATTGGTCTGAGCTCGGTTATTTTCTGATCTATACCGGCTAAAATTAATTGATTGTTATTTGGGTGTTGATTGGCTAGCGCCTGTAATTGAAGGGTATTTAGTAACTTATCTTTTACATTAAAAAAGTGATCGCCAATTAGTGTCGCAGCCTCTTCAATACTTAAGTTCTTACTTAGTTTGAAGTATGAAAGCGCAGGTTTTATGATAAGAAATGCTATCATAGCGGCAGAAAGAGCCAGAAATGAGAAGAAAAGTATGGTTTTTGTGCTTACTCCAGGGTTTGTATAATAAACAAAGAGAAATAGAAAAAGATAGAATATGAGCAATAGGGTAAGGGCATAGATGCATCCTCTCAAAAGCTTGTTTAGATAAAACTTTTGCGTAAACTCATTAACTTTAGCTATTAAAATGTCGTAATTGTTATTCATCAAAACAGAGGAATGGGTAATAAAGTTAGAAAATAACTTTAAGAAAACGTTTATATAAACATTTAACGAGTATTTTTAGAAAAAGTTTTTTATGAAATCATCAATTTTAGTCATCACCCTTATGGCGGTATTTACGAAAAGTTTTGATCCTCAACCCAAAACGAATATTAAGGGAAATTCCTGGAATAATAATCCCGTTATAGCTCATCGTGGAGCCTGGAAAAAGAATAATTTACCGGAGAACTCTATTGCTTCGCTTAAAGAAGCGGCTAGATTAGGCTGTCATGGATCTGAGTTTGATGTTCATATGACCTCAGATAGTGTTTTGGTAATTAATCACGATGCTGACTTTTACGGGCTTCATATTGCCGAAGTGACATATAAAGAGCTTTTAACTAAACAGCATCCTAATGGAGAAAATATTCCTACTCTGGAAGAGTATTTAAAAGAGGGAATAAAGCAGAAGAAAATGAAGCTGATTCTGGAGATAAAACCATCGAAAGCGGACACTAAAAGAGATTTGGAAATGACCGATCGCGTGGTTGCTATGGTTAAGAAATTAAAGGCCAAAGAATGGGTTGACTACATTAGTTTTAGCTATGATATTTTGAAGCGCGTTTTGGTGTTGGATTCTAAGGCTAAGGTGGCGTATTTAAACGGAGATGCTTCTTTGGAGAAACTTAAAGCTGATGGATTTTATGGAGTCGATTATCACTATAGCGTTTATCAGAAAGGAGAGTGGTTTGCCAAAGCGAAAGAGTTAGGCTTAACCATTAATGCCTGGACGGTCAACAATGCTGATGATATGAAGTGGTTACTTAAAAATGAGGTAGAGTTTATTACTACCAATGAGCCTGAATTGGCTTTTGAGACGATAAAAGCAGCGCATAAATAATTGCTATAAAACAAAAAAGCATCGCAGGTTATCTGCGATGCTGTACAATTTATGTTTTTAATAATCTAGATTACTTTAACATTAATCGCATTCAACCCTTTTTTACCGCTTTCAACATCG
>Ga0065714_10002768_pt1 | contig 13465 bp, 14 predicted proteins | sample MisRhiReplicate2_FD_59101 | JGI IMG/M metagenome (GOLD analysis project Ga0065714, IMG submission 59101) | Miscanthus rhizosphere microbial communities from Kellogg Biological Station, MSU, sample Rhizosphere Soil Replicate 2: eDNA_1 v2... | ecosystem: Host-associated > Plants > Roots >...
ATTATTAAGCTATAAAGTTGAATTGCAATGTTGTAAAGCCAAAGCATTTTGTTTGTTTATTTATTATCTTAGCCGAAGATACTTTAATATAATTAAAACAGGATTAATATATGAAAATAGCCGTTATCGGGACAGGGTACGTAGGGTTAGTAACAGGTACTTGCTTATCTGAAACAGGAAATAATGTAATTTGTGTAGATATCGACGAAGCGAAAGTTTTGAAGATGCAAAGTGGCCAGGTTCCTATATACGAGCCGGGACTGGATGTCCTTTTCCATCGAAATATTGCGCAGGGACGTTTAACTTTTACTACCGATCTTGCTGCTGCAATTAAGGACGCACAGATTATATTTATGGCATTGCCTACGCCTCCGGGTGGAGATGGAGCTGCTGACTTGTCTTATATTTTAGGCGCGGCTAAAGATATTTCCAAACTGGTTACCGAGTATAAGGTTATTGTTAATAAATCTACTGTTCCTGTTGGAACAGCGGATAAGGTACAAGCAGTTTTTACTGAGCATACATCTGTAGAAATCGATGTGGTGTCTAACCCTGAGTTTTTACGTGAGGGGGTTGCTGTAGAGGATTTTATGAAGCCCGATAGAGTGGTTATTGGAACTACAAGCGAGAGAGCACAAAAATTGATGTCGGAGTTGTATGGTCCATATGTTAGACAAGGAAATCCGATCCTGTTTATGGATGAACGCTCATCTGAGTTGACAAAGTATGCGGCTAACTCTTTCCTGGCAACTAAGATTACTTTTATGAACGAGGTAGCCAACTTATGCGAAATTGTTGGGGCTGATGTTGATGCGGTACGTAAAGGAATAGGATCTGATGCAAGGATCGGGAAACGCTTTTTGTTCCCTGGTATAGGGTATGGTGGTAGCTGCTTCCCTAAAGATGTACAGGCCCTGGCTAAATCTGCAGATGAACATAATTACGATTTTCAAATATTGAGATCTGTGATGCAGGTGAATGAAAAACAAAAGATTGTATTGGTCGATAAACTGTTAAATTATTATAAAGGTGATCTTAAAGGCAAACATTTTGCTTTATGGGGACTGGCATTTAAACCTGAAACAGATGATATCCGCGAGGCACCATCATTATATATTATTGATGAATTGCTGAAACATGGTGCAACTGTTACTGCATTTGATCCTGAAGGAATGAAAAATGTTAAATCGGTTTTAGGTGATAAGATTAAATATGCGGCAAATCAATATGATGCATTGGTAGATGCTGATGCTTTGCTTATTGCAACAGAATGGTCTGTGTTCAGAAATCCTGATTTTGAAAGGATGGAAGAGAGCTTGATCAATAAGGTTATTTTTGACGGACGTAATTTATATGATCTGCAGAAAATGATTGATCTAGGATATTATTATAACAGTGTTGGCCGTAAGCTTATAAATTAATGAAACGTAAGAAAGTTTTAATTACCGGGGCAGCCGGCTTTTTAGGTTCGCATTTATGCGACAGATTTATCAAAGAGGGATATTATGTAATTGGGATGGATAATCTGATTACCGGCGATCTGCAAAATATAGAACATCTATTTGGACTGGAGAACTTTGAGTTTTCTCATCATGATGTTTCAAAGTTTGTACACGTATCCGGTAAGCTGGATTATATTCTCCACTTTGCTTCACCGGCAAGTCCAATAGACTATTTAAAAATTCCTATCCAAACTTTAAAAGTTGGCTCATTGGGGACGCATAACCTGCTTGGTTTAGCGAAAAATAAAAATGCAAGAATGCTGATCGCTTCTACATCTGAAGTTTATGGCGATCCAAATGTAAACCCACAGCCTGAAGAATATTGGGGTAATGTAAATCCCGTTGGTCCAAGAGGTGTATATGATGAAGCAAAACGTTTCCAGGAGGCTATGACTATGGCTTATCATACATTTCATGGTGTAGAAACAAGGATTGTAAGGATATTCAATACTTATGGGCCAAGAATGCGATTAAATGATGGTAGGGTACTGCCTGCATTTATAGGTCAGGCTTTACGTGGTGAAGACCTAACCGTATTTGGTGATGGCTCTCAAACCCGTTCTTTTTGCTATGTTGATGATTTAGTAGAAGGTATTTATCGCCTGTTGCTCAGCGATTATGCTATGCCGGTAAATATTGGTAACCCTGATGAAATCACCATCAAACAATTTGGTGAAGAAATCATCAAGCTTACAGGAACCCAACAGAAAATGGTGTTCAGGGATCTTCCTGTTGATGACCCAAAACAAAGACGCCCGGATATTACGAAAGCCAGAGCTATTTTAGACTGGGAGCCTAAAGTGAGCAGGGCTGAAGGATTGAAAATCACTTACGAGTATTTTAAATCATTGCCTGCTGAGGCTTTAGTAGATAAAGAACATAAAGATTTTACAAGATATAACCGTTAATAAAAGCATGTCTAAAATATTAGTAACCGGTGGAACCGGTTTCATAGGATCACATACAGTTGTTGAATTGCACAATGCTGGATATGAAGTGATCATTGTTGATGATTTTTCTAATTCTAATCCTAAGATACTTCAGCAATTAGAAACAATAACAGGTAGCAAACCTGAATTTGTGGAATTGGATTTATGTGATGAGGCTAAAGTAAAAGATTTTGCTTCGAAACACAACGACATTACAGGTGTAATTCATTTTGCAGCTTTTAAGGCTGTTGGCGAATCTGTACAACAACCCTTAAAATATTACAGGAATAATTTTTATTCTTTAATTAATCTAATCAATGCTTTTGATAGCAACGTAAATCTGGTTTTTTCATCTTCTTGTACGGTTTATGGACAGCCTGATGTATTGCCGGTTACCGAAGATGCACCTACAAAAAAGGCTGAATCACCTTATGGTAACACTAAACAAATTGCAGAAGAAATATTGCAGGAAACTTGTGCTGTAACTCCGGCACTTAAGGTTACCTCTTTACGGTATTTTAATCCGGTAGGGGCGCACGCTTCAGCTCTGATAGGTGAACTCCCTATAGGTGTTCCTCAAAATCTTGTACCTTTTATCACGCAGTCGGCCATCGGTAAACGTGGTCCGATTACAGTTCATGGTAACGACTACAATACGCCTGACGGCAGTGCAATAAGGGATTATATCCATGTTGTGGATTTAGCAAAAGCACACGTTGCAGCGATTAAACGCCTGGAGAGTAAGAAAGCAACAAGCAATTATGAAGTGTTTAACCTTGGTACAGGTAAAGGTTCGTCGGTATTGCAAATTATTGAGGCATTTGAACAATCCACAGGTGTGAAATTAAACTATACGATCGGGCCAAGAAGAGAAGGTGATATCGAAAAAGTTTGGGGAGATGTAAAAAAATCTTCAACAGATCTGGAATGGAAAGCTGAACTTGGTTTGAATGAAATGATGTCATCAGCCTGGAAGTGGGAGCAATATTTACAGGATAATCCTTTTTAAATGCTGTTAAGCGAGCATAAGGACCTGAAGCAGGAGATCAAATCTCTTCCTGAAAAGGAAAAGGATAAGCTATTGCTCAGGTTAATTGCTAAAGACAAGGTTTTAACTGAACATCTTCACTTTAAGTTATTGGAAGATGAACATGATCTGGTAAAACGACAAGAGCAGCTCTTGTACATTATAGATGAGGGGATAGCTGATTTGATGGCTAGCAGGAAGTTGAATTCAAAGGAGACCCTGTTAAAAATGCGGAAATTAAATGGTAGCATTAATCATCATTTTAAGGTGACAAAGGATTTAAACAGTGAAATGGAACTTAGAATTCACTTATTAAATCATATTCCGGTGGGTTTTGACGAGAGTGTTTTGTCCTCTTTATACAAGTTTAATGAGAAATTGAATGTTTATTTTGTTAAAACCACGATTTCTGTTTTAAATAAATACCATAAAATGCACGAAGATCTGCAGTTTGATCTGAAAGCGTCTTTAAATACTTTGTTAGATAAAATATACAGCAACAAAATGGCAGCAATTGCGAAATCACTTGCTTTGCCAACAGAATTGCAATAAAACTTATAGAAAATACCATCAATCAATGAAGAAAATATTAATAACAGGTGGAGCCGGATTTATTGGTTCTCATGTTGTAAGAAGATTTGTCAACAATTATCCTCAGTATGAAATTGTAAATCTTGATAAATTGACTTACGCAGGTAATCTGGCTAATTTAACGGATGTTGAAGACCAGCCTAATTATAGATTCATTAAGGCTGATATTACCGATGCAGTAGTAATAAATAATCTTTTTCAGAAAGAACAATTTGATGCTGTGATTCATTTGGCTGCGGAATCTCATGTTGACAGATCTATTGCAGATCCTTCTGCATTCGTGATGACCAATGTTATCGGTACGGTAAACTTATTGAACGCGGCAAGGGAAACCTGGAAAGCTGATTATTCCAGTAAGCGTTTTTATCATGTTTCTACTGATGAAGTGTATGGGGCATTAGGTGAAACTGGCATGTTTACAGAAACTACAGCTTATGATCCGCATAGTCCATACTCGGCGTCGAAGGCGGCTTCAGATCATTTCGTAAGAGCATATCATGATACTTATGGTATTGACATAGTGATTTCGAACTGTTCAAATAATTATGGTTCTCATCATTTTCCTGAGAAATTGATTCCGCTTGCTATTAACAATATCAAAAATAGTCAACCGGTTCCTGTTTATGGTAAGGGTGAAAATGTTAGGGATTGGCTTTGGGTAGAAGATCATGCCAGAGCAATTGATGTGATTTTCCATGAAGCCAAAACAGGTGAAACTTATAATATTGGCGGACATAATGAATGGAAAAATATTGACCTGATTCATTTGTTATGCAACATTATGGACGAAAAATTAGGACGTGCTCCTGGCGAGTCGGCTAAATTGATCACTTTTGTTACCGATAGGGCAGGCCATGATTTGCGTTATGCTATCGACTCGAGTAAACTACAAGAGAAATTGAATTGGGTTCCTAGTTTACAATTTGAAGAAGGTTTAGCCAAAACGGTAGATTGGTACCTTGAAAATGAAGAATGGCTTAATAATGTTACTTCTGGTAATTACCAGGCCTATTACGAAAATCAATACAACGGAAGATAATCTTACCGTTTACTCATACCTTAAAGCCTCTACTGGATCCAGTTTAGAGGCTTTTTTTGCGGGATAATAACCAGAAACAATACCTACTAGTACGCATACTGCAAAACCTCCGAAAATCCATTTCCAGGGAATAATGAACGATCCGCCCATACTCAGTGAGATGAGGTTTCCGATGGCAATGCCCAGAAATATCCCGAAAACTCCTCCCATAAGGCAAATCATTATGGCTTCGACCAGAAATTGTTCGCGTATTACTGCCGGATTTGCTCCTATGGCCTTCCTGATTCCAATTTCACGTGTCCTTTCTGTAACAGATACCAACATGATATTCATTAAACCAATGGAAGCACCTATTAAGGTAATAATACCAATCGCGATACCGCCCATAACGATGTACTTCAGATTCTCAAATAGGGTTTGAGCCATAGCATCACTCTTGGTGATCTCGAAATTGTTAGGCTCAGTAATTTTTACTTTCCTGATATTTCTAAATTGGGCTGTAGACTCTCCAATAACATTGTCCATAATGTCATTGCTGGGAACCATAACTGTTATGATGTAGGATGGGTTTGAGCTGGAATTAATTAGTTTTGCTTTTAACAAAGGAACATATACCGCCCGATCACCACTAAAACCCATACTTTGACCTTTGGATGCCAGGACTCCAATTACTTTTAAGCGACTATTTCCAACAGTAATCATTTTGTCCAGCGGCGATTCGTTTTTAAACAGCTTCGTGCTGATCTCACTTCCAATAATACAGATGTTGTTTCCTGACTGTGTTTCCGCTAAATTAAAGTTGCGGCCCTGGGCAAGATCGAGACCCTGTGCATTTAGTCCATATTCGTCTATTCCCTGTATACTAATGTTTGGATTTGTTTTTTCGGTGCCAAATTTGACTGTAGCACCTCGACTGGCAACAACACTGACCGCTACCTGGGCGGGAGTATTTAACTGTTCTTTAAAAGCGAGGGCTTCTTCATATCTGATCGATTTGAAGGGTTTTTGCCTTTGTCCTGCTCCTCCAATTCTAATGCCCGTACCACGGTTCCTTATTGTAAAAGAATTTGCCCCCATGCTGGAAAAAGCCTCGGTCATACTTTTTTTAACAGCATCGAGCGTAGTTAGTATGCCTACAAGGGCCGATAAGCCAATCGCAATGATTAATGCTGTAAGCAGGGCTCTTAACCGGTTACTTACAATAGACTGCATGGCTAACTTTAGGTTCTCGGTATAGGTCATTATAGAAGGATAAATATAGGAGCTAAAATAAAAAGTCCCGCTGTTAAGACAACGGGACTTACTATAATGTTACAAATTTAAAATCTCTTTTATACAGAAAAGCTGGTTCCGCAACCACAGGTGCTTGCAGCATTAGGATTGCTGAAGGTAAAACCTCTTGAGTTTAAGCCATCTTGCCAGTCAACCTGCATTCCCATCAGGTACATTTGATGAGCCTTGTGCATAAACACCTTAATTCCATTGATGATAAATTCCTGATCGCCTTCTTTTTTCTGATCAAACCCTAAAACGTAATTCATTCCAGAACAGCCTCCTCCTTCAACACCTACACGTAGACCGAAATCTTCGGCTATTTCTTGTTGGTCTTTAAGTTTAAAAAGTTCTTTTACAGCTGTTTCTGTAAATGTTACCGGTGCAAATGCGGTATCTACTGTATTACTCATGTTATTTAGTTCGCCGTTAAAAATCTATTAATAGAGCAAATATAAATCAAAATGTACATTTTTGTTGGCAGTACCAATAATTATTACGGTATTCAAACAAAGCATAATGGACTTACAGAAATTTTTAACTGAAGCTGGTATATTGGTGATTGGAGGGGTGGTAACCGTTTCGGCTGGATACTATTTAATAAAGGATGATATTAAAACTTATTTCAGACTGAAATTCTCTGATCAAAAAAGAGAAAAAGATGGCCCTTTATTGTCTTTGCGCTTACAGGCGCATGAGCGTTTGATTGTTTTTGTTGAACGCATAAACCCTTCAAACCTGTTTATCAGATTGCACCATCAGGGAATATCCCTACCGGAGTTGCAGGCCGCAGTTTTAAATGAAATCAGATCGGAGTATCAGCATAACATTACTCAGCAGTTGTATGTGAGTTCGTCTACATGGGATGTGGTTAAGAGTCTTAAAGAAGATACGATTGCTATGGTCAATAATGGTGTGAAAAACTTACCTCAGGATGCCACTGGTGTAGATCTGAGTAGAAAAGTTTTGCAGCATATGGCGGGTATTGAAAATAACCCATATGATTTGACGTTGGATTTGATTAAAAAAGATATTCATCAGTTGTTTTAATTATGAGCAATAAAAAATTTACAACAACATCTGGCATTGAAATAAAAGAGGTGTATACCAAAATCAATGCGCCAATTGAGGCACCAGGTGAATTTCCTTATACAAGAGGTATTCAAAAAGATATGTACCGTGGCAGGTTGTGGACCATGCGACAGTATGCTGGTTTTTCAACAGCTGAAGAATCCAATAAAAGATACCATTATTTGCTGAAACAAGGGACAATGGGACTTTCCGTGGCTTTTGATTTACCTACTCAAATTGGATATGATTCAGATCATGAGATGGCTGAAGGGGAGGTTGGAAAAGTTGGAGTGGCTATTGATTCTTTGAAGGATATTGAAATATTATTTGATGGAATTGAGTTGCAGAAGATCACGACTTCAATGACCATTAATGCTACTGCATCAATTTTGTTAGCCATGTATATTGCGCTTGCAAAAAAACAAGGCGCTGATATCAGGCAAATTTCGGGAACCATACAAAATGATATCCTAAAAGAGTACGCGGCCAGGGGGACCTATATTTACCCTCCGAAACCTTCCATGAGAATCATTACTGATATTTTTGAATATTGTAGTAAGGAAGTACCTAAATGGAATACCATCTCTATTTCAGGGTATCATATCAGGGAAGCTGGGTCTACAGCAGTCCAGGAGCTTGCCTTTACGCTGGCAAATGGTAAGGCGTATTTAAATGCTGCTCTTGAAAAAGGGTTGGATATTAATGTTTTTGCTAAACGTTTGTCTTTCTTCTTTAATTGTCACAATAATTTCTTTGAGGAGATTGCAAAGTTTAGAGCCGCCAGAAGAATGTGGGCTAAAATAACGAAGGAACTCGGTGCTACAGATGAAAAGGCACAAATGCTTCGTTTTCACACACAAACAGGTGGGTCGACCTTAACAGCTCAGCAGCCACTAAACAATGTGATAAGGGTTACCAATCAAGCTATGGCAGCGGTGCTTGGAGGAACTCAATCCTTGCATACCAATGGCTATGATGAAGCCTTGTCATTACCAACAGAAGCAGCTGCAAAGATTGCATTACGTACACAGCAGGTTATTGCATTTGAAAGTGGTGTAACAGAAACGGTTGATCCTTTAGCTGGTTCCTATTTTGTGGAAACACTTACAGATGAAATTGAAGCAGCTGCGCAATTGTACATTGATAAGATTGATGCTATGGGCGGTTCTGTCAATGCGATTGAAAATGGATACATTCAAAATGAGATTGCTGATGCAGCATATCAATATCAGGTTGAGGTTGAAGAAGGCAGCCGGGTAATTGTCGGAGTTAATAAATTTACTCAGGAGAAAGAAGGGATAAATGATGTGTTTACTATTGATGAATCTATAAGGACTATTCAAACCGCAAAAATCAACAAACTGAAGGCAGAAAGGGATAATCAGGCAGTGGAAAAAGCTTTGAATGACTTGATGAATGCTGCTAAAAGTTCTGATAATTTGATGCCATTTATTTTATCGGCAGTAGAGGCTTATGCTACTCTAGGAGAGATAGCGAATGTCTTGCGTGACGTTTTTGGAGAGTACTAGAAAATATGTTAACAAATAGTTATCCACATAAAAAATTGAGGTTAACTACCTTAGTTATCTGCTGTTTAGATACTTACTGAATAAATGAAAATTAAGTTTTTTTTGTTGATAATTTTTTGAATATTCGATATCTCGAACGGGCCCATTTTAAACGCTCCTATCGTTACAATAAACCAAGAAATTATAGAATGACCATGGAAAAAACTTGCATCGAAGTATGGAAAAACTGTCTCCAAATCATAAAGGATAATATTCCAACCCAAAGTTTTAAAACCTGGTTCGAGCCAATATCTGCCTTGAAGTTGGAAGGTAACGTTTTGACTATCCAGGTGCCTAGTTTATTCTTCTATGAATGGTTAGAGGAGCACTATGTTGGGCTCCTTAGAAAAACTGTTAAGAAGCTGTTAGGTGATGAGGGGCGACTGGAATATAACATCGTTGTAGATAAGTCTTCAGGTACTGGTTCTCCTTATACTACCAACATGCCAAGTAACGGAAATGGGGCGGAAGCCAAGAAGCAATCCATGCCTATTCCTGTTTCGATAAATAAGGATATTAAAAATCCCTTTATTATACCTGGCCTTAAAAAACTGAATGTTGATCCTCAGCTAAATGCCAATTATACTTTTGAGAATTATATTGAAGGTGATTGTAATCGTTTGGCAAGATCCGCAGGCTATGCTGTTGCTGCAAAACCAGGGGGCACTTCCTTTAACCCTTTGATGATTTATGGTGGTGTAGGTTTAGGTAAAACGCATCTTGCGCAGGCAATAGGAAATGAAATTAAAAGGAATATGCCAGATAAACTGGTGATTTATGTTTCATGTGAGAAATTTTGCCAGCAATTCGTCGACTCACTAAAGAACAATACCATTAACGATTTTGTGAATTTTTATCAGGCAATGGATGTTATCATTATGGACGATGTACATAACTTTGCCGGGAAAGAGAAAACACAGGATATATTTTTCCATATTTTTAATCACCTCCATCAATCGGGTAAACAGGTTATCTTGTCTTCTGATAAAGCACCTAAAGATCTGGCGGGTTTAGAGGAGCGCCTGTTAAGCAGGTTTAAATGGGGGCTTTCAGCAGATTTGCAGGTGCCTGATCTGGAAACGAGAATTGCGATCTTACGGAAAAAGATGTACGCAGATGGAATTGAATTGCCTGAAGAAGTAGTAGAGTACGTTGCACATAATATAGATAACAATGTTCGTGAGCTAGAAGGCGCTATGGTGTCGTTACTTGCTCAATCAACATTAAATAAAAAGGATATCGATCTGGCTTTGGCAAAGCAAATGTTGAAAAACTTTATCAAAAATACATCCAAAGAGATCTCTATGGAGTTTATTCAGAAGTTGGTGTGTGAGTATTTCGAAGTACCCGCCGATATGGTTAAGTCTCAGACGCGTAAGCGGGAGATTGTTCAGGCGCGGCAGATTTCGATGTATCTTTCAAAAAGCCATACCAAATCTTCTTTGAAAACGATTGGTGCCTTTTTCGGGGGAAGGGATCACTCAACAGTGATTTATGCCTGTCAAACGGTAGAAGATCTGATTGATACGGATAAAAAATTTAAAGGATATGTGCACGACATCCAGAAAAAATTGAAAATGGGCTAACCTGGTTCCATTTACACGAAAAGCCTGTAAGGATAAACTTACAGGCTTTTATTTTTACTGCCCTTTGTTTTATTATTCTTCAAGTGCCATTAAGCCGTAAAATAAAGCGGCGCAATGAAGTGCCTGATCTATCTTATTCGCTTTTAGTAATTGCTTCACTTCGGCTATTGTATATTCCTCTACGTTTAAGATTTCATGCTCGTCTAAATTTTGTGCATGTGTTTTTACACCACCTCTTAACAGATAAGTATAGGTTACGTTGTTCGCCGTTGCAGGATTGGGGTGTAGTGTAGCAATAAGTTCAGCACTTTTGAAAGTATAGCCTGTTTCTTCAAGGAGCTCTCTCCTTATGGCATCTTCTGGTAGTTCATCACCATCGATCACTCCGCCAGGTACTTCCAGAGAAACGATATCGGCGGCATGACGGTATTGTCGAACCATAATGAGTTTGCCTTGTTCAGTAATAGCTATTGCATTAACCCAGTTTGGATATTCCAGTACATAATAATCGTCTTTTATATTTCCATCCTGAAGTTTGCAGGAGTCTACTCTGAGTGTGGCCCATTTTTCTTTCACCAAATATGTTGATGAAAGTTTTTCCCATTTTAATATTTCCATTTGATGAATCAATTACCAGTCTCCACTACTTCCACCACCACCAAAGCTACCACCGCCGAAACCGCCAAAGCCACCGCCGCTACTGCCGCCGCCAAAGCCACCTCCGCCGGAACCTCTTCCGCCGCCAAGTAACATACTCCAGAATAGTGCATCAGCAACTCCACGTCCGCCTATTACCTGGCTTCCGCCACCGCCGCCGCCACCTCTTTTGAGCATAATGATAACGATAACAATTATAATGATCACTATAAGTAATCCCGATCCTCCCTTACCACTTTTACTTACTTTGGGTTTATCGTTCTTATATTCGCCTTTGGTGTAAGCTATGATTGAACTCGTGGCAGCATCCAGTCCTTTATAATATTCACCGGCTTTAAAATGAGGCTTGATATCGTTATCTATAATACGCCTGGTATACATATCAGGCAACGCGCCCTCCACGCCGTAGCCGGTTTGGATTGCGATTTTTCTATCCCCCAGCGCAACAACGATCATTACTCCGTTGTCTTTACCCTTAGTTCCAACTCCCCACTTTCTACCCAGCTGCATGGCGTAGTCATTGATGTCGTACTCTCCGACAGATTTTAACACCGCAATAGCAACCTGTATAGATGTGGAATCGTCAAAAGCAACCAGTTTTTGTTCCAGTTGCTGAATTTGTTCCGCAGAAAGTGTTCCTGTGTAATCGTTAACCAGTTTGTTTGGTTTTTCTGGAAAATCCTGGGTAAACCCCGCAAATGAAAGGATACTTAATAGTAAGGCTATGATTGTTTTTTTCATGCCTCGTTCGTTTTGTGTTGATCCATAAAAATAACGTGATTTGGTAGCTCATTGATGTCATCCCCTTCGAATGGGAAAGATATCGCTAATTTTTCGCCGGCAAGGATGATACCGGCAATAATGCCCTGCACAATGTTGCCTCCTGAAAAATGTGCCTTCATGGCTATTTTTGTTGTCTCCCAAAAATCAGGAGGGACAACCTTGTTAATACCACTGTCGCCGATTATTGCAAATTTATGGTCGGCATAGGCGAGGTAAATCAGGACTCCGTTATGTTTTATTGTTTTGTCCATTCCCAGTTTCGAAAAGTATTCGGTGGCTCTAGCAAAAGCATCACCACTGCAATGTTTTTCGATGGCTACTCTAATTTCGCCTGAGGTTGCTTTTTCGGCTTCCGAAATTGCGTTTGCAATAAGCTCCTGGTCTTGTTCTGTAAATATACCCATGATTAAGATTGCTTTATATGAATAAGGGTAACGTGTGTTTTGATTATTAAACACGCATTACCCCTAAATGTTGTTATGGTATACTAGAATTCTACTTTTGGCGCTTTTTCAGCTCCAGCTTCGGCTTTAAAGCCTGCTTTCTGACCAAAACCAAATATGCCGGCCATGATATTGGTAGGGAATGATCTTATTTTAGTATTGTAAACCTGTATAGATTCATTAAAATCTTTACGAGCAACTGCTATCCTGTTCTCTGTGCCTGCTAATTCAGCAGAAACATCTCTAAATTGTTCAGTAGCCTTTAACTGCGGATAGTTTTCAGTAACCATTAACAAGCGACTTAAAGCCTGACTAACCTGGCCTTGTGCTGCCTGGAATTTTTCAATGTTTTCAGGTGTTAATTTGTCTGGATCAATAGTTATTTGCGTTGCTTTTGCTCTAGCCTCTGTCACCTGTGTTAAAGTAGCTTGCTCGAATTTTGCGGCACCTTTAACGGTGTTCACTAGATTAGGTATCAGATCTGAACGGCGTTGGTATTGAGTTTCAACTTGATTCCATTTAGCTTTTACATCCTCATCAAGTTTAACCATGGTGTTATAACCACATCCACTCATTGTCACAACCAGGGCTAAAATACCCACTATTGCCAATACTGTTTTTTTCATTTTCTTTTGTTTTTGATTTTTAGCTTTAATGAAACTTGCTTATGCAGGTTCCATGTGTTTCTTTAAGTTTTTTTAATGCCGGTTGTTTGTCGGCCAATTCTGTTAATAGTTGTTAATTTACACATTAGAACTCAATATTCGTACCTTTGTTACACGTTCAGGATAAAAACCTGACAACAGTTATGCAAAAAGTCATCGAAATCACTATGGCTCCCGAAGAATTGGAGTCGGAATCTATACTCAGAACTAAACTCTCAACTGCCTTAAAAATAGATGTAATACGGATTAAGGGACATCAGATTCTTAAGCGTTCTATTGATGCCCGATCAAGGAACGTAATTTATCGGTTACAGGTAAACGTGTTTATCGAT
>Ga0065714_10002692_pt1 | contig 13458 bp, 6 predicted proteins | sample MisRhiReplicate2_FD_59101 | JGI IMG/M metagenome (GOLD analysis project Ga0065714, IMG submission 59101) | Miscanthus rhizosphere microbial communities from Kellogg Biological Station, MSU, sample Rhizosphere Soil Replicate 2: eDNA_1 v2... | ecosystem: Host-associated > Plants > Roots >...
TCAATATGTATAGACATTACTACAAATTAAATAGAAGTTAAATTAGAGTGCTCATAATATAAATGATCGAGTACTCATTTGTAATCTACTATATTATAGTTATAAAGAGTTAAATTAGGTTGTTTTTAATTTATCTGAATGCTCATTTATGTATGTACATTTATTTTGGAATTGAAGTGTTGCTTTGAAGCTTTATGCTTTTTTTAAGATTATTTGCACATAGAAAAAGATATATAAAATGAATCCAATTACCACTACAACTAATTCGGTTAATAATGATACGGCCAAAGATGTTTTATTGCGAAAATCTTCACAACCGTTAATGCCCGTTATGTTAAATCAGGATGATACAGATGGGGTTTATAATATTTATCCCGTTCATTCACTTGGCATCAATAAAATTTTTAATAGTTATAGCTCATTGGTCGAATGGATTATTGAGCAAAAAACGGTGATTATTGATGGCTATGTCGGGGTACTTTGGGATCATGTCCAGTCGAGGATAAACGAACAAATTGTAAATAGTGGATTGACAATCAATTGGATTGATACTTCAGCGTATTTGAAACCGGCATCAGAAATCGATGCTATGGTAAGCCCTTTCTTAAGTGAAGAGGATTCGGTTTGGGGAACAAAATGTTTGTTGACACTTAACGACCTTTATAGGGAGGAGTTTACCGCCCAATTGTCTGATGAAACATATGATATTAATATTGTACTAGGTCCGGGTGCCTCATTAATAAACTGGAATGCTCCAATAATCTATATCGATCTGCCAAAAAATGAGTTGCAATACCGGATGCGGGCAGGATCGATTACCAATTTGGGCAGTGACAGGTTAGCTAAGCCTTCTTTGATGTACAAGAGGTCCTATTTTGTGGATTGGGTTTTATTAAACCAACATAAAAAAGCAATATTCGATAAAATCATCATTATTGCCGATGGACAATGGATTGATAACATAAGCTGGATCTTTAGATCTGATCTTATTGAAGGTCTNAATAAGCTTAGTAGCTCCATTATCCGTGCAAGGCCNTGGTTTGAACCGGGAGTNTGGGGCGGCGATTGGATAAAGCAACATNTCCCCAAGGTAAATAAAGAGGTTGAAAACTACGCATGGTCCTTTGAATTGATAGTTCCTGAAAATGGGTTGGTTTTTGAAAGCAATGGATGCTTGCTGGAAATATCCTTTGACTTCCTGATGTTCCATAATAAAGATCAGGTGCTTGGCAAACATGTAGCGCAATTTGGTGACGAATTTCCAATACGGTTTGATTTTCTGGATACCTACGATGGCGGTAATTTATCTATACAGTGTCATCCTCGCCTAAAATATATTCAGGAATTTTTTGGTGAAAATATAACACAAGACGAGACGTATTACATTCTTGATTGTAAAGATAACGCTCAGGTATTCCTTGGCTTCCAGGAAAATATTGATGCAGCAGAATTTAAGCAAGCATTAATAAACAGTCAGAACGAAAATGTTGAGATCAAGATCGATGCTTTTGTGCAATCGCTAACCGCCCAAAAACATGATCTTTTTTTAATACCGAATGGAACAATCCACAGTGCTGGCGCAGATAATATGGTGCTTGAAATAAGTGCCACACCATACATATTTACTTTTAAAATGTATGACTGGTTAAGGTTGGACATGGATGGCAATCCGCGGCCCATCAATATTGAACATGCATTTAAAAACCTCGATTTTGAGCGAAAGGGGAACAAAGTACAGCAGGAACTGATTTCCAAACCCTGCATTATTGAAGAAGACAAAGATTGGCAATTGGTACATCTGCCCACACACAGGGAACATTTTTATGATGTACATAGAATTGAGTTTGATAAGACCATAAACATCGATACAAATAATGAATGCCATGTGATGATGTTGGTTGAAGGAGATGCCATTCTAGTGGAAACCGCTGATGGTACTCAACAGATATTGGCCTATGCTGAAACCTTTATAATCCCGGCTGCAGCAAAAAGTTATAAGCTGAGTAATCAGGGCGAGGGAAGGGCAAAAGTTATAAAAGCATTTTTAAAACCATTATAAATGACAACGATTAAGATTAATATCCCGAAATCAGTTGTGTGCAGTGAGTTGGACCTTTGCTTAAGATCTCCACCATAACTTCCTGATCACGAAAGCTCAACTTATCACCTAATAAATTATAAACCAATTATAAACCAATTATATGAGATTTTTTTTACAAAAATACAACACAAAAATAGGGATGAGAACCCTGATGAAGTTTGTTGTTGTACTGGTTTGCCTTTTAGGGGGCATTCAGCAGGCTTTTGCCCAGCAATCCGTTTCAGGGACGGTAAAGGATTCACAAGGAATACCGATGGTATCAGCATCAGTAAAAGTAAAGGGGACAAATATTGGCACCTCAACCGACAAAAACGGCGCTTTTATGATTACGCTTCCGTCTGGAAAAACAGTTTTAGTGGTGAGTTATGTCGGATACGAGCCAATGGAAGTGAATACCTCTGCCGTAGGTTTCTCATCTGCAATAGTGTTAAAAGAATCATCCGATTTAAAAGAAGTGCTTGTTGTTGGTTACGGTACGCAGCGTAAAGCGGACGTGACAGGATCAATAGGTTCAGTGAATAGTAAGGCAATCACAGAGCGGTCCTCGCCTGATGCTATTGGTGCATTACAAGGGCAAGTACCCGGATTAAATATTACACAAAACTCTGGTAAAACTGGCGATTATAGGATTAATATCAGGGGTTTTAATTCCATTAACGCATCCAATAATCCTTTATTTGTGATTGATGGTGTTATTGGAGCAGATTACAGTGCTATAAACCCTAACGATATAGATAAAATTGATGTGCTAAAAGATGCATCAGCATCTGCTATTTATGGGGCACGCAGTTCTGGCGGTGTAATTATCATCACCACTAAACAGGGTAATTATAATGCACCTACCACATTAGCTTACAATTTTGTAGGAGGTTTCAATAGTTTGCTAAAAGAAGTTGGAGTTTTAAATTCAACGCAGTACCAAGCGATGGAAAAACAAGCTTACGCAAATTCAGGCGTACCTTATCCTAATTTCGGTGCACTTGAACCCGATTTGTTCAACCCAGATAATACACCAAAATATAATACAAACTGGCAGAGAGAAGTTTATAAACCAACATTCTCGCAAAATCATAATCTGTCGGTAAATGGCGGAACAGAATCTTCTAAGTATAACTTAGCTGTTGGCTATCAAGATGATAGACCATTATCTATACTAACCTATAATAAAAAATATTCTGCCAGAATAAACGTAGACTCGAAGATCAACAATTGGCTTAACGCTGGCTTAAACTTATCAGGGATTTATAATCTAGCAAAAACGAATGACGGCTTTGGCTATGGTGTGGATAGGATGGCTCTTGAATCTTTGCCATATATTCCGGTAAAATTACCTAATGGAAAATGGGGGTCCGATGGGATGCATGCATTGGGTGAAAGTAGTCCAGCCAATCCCGTGGCTTATGCTACCAATGGTCTTAACCTAACCCACAAAACCCTTGTTTTCGCTAACACTTATTTAGAAGCTATACTTTCCCCTAATTTAAGTTTCAAAACGAGTTTGTCGGGTCAAATAAATTCCATTAAATATAATTACGCTTATAGTGCCGATGCGCTTGATAGAGGTGATTACAATAGCATTAACGCATCAGTAAGTACTGATCAAAATCGGTATTGGCAAAGTTCAAGTTACTTTACTTACAAAAAAACATTTAACAACATTCATAGTATCAACGCAACATTAGGGGCAGAGTGGTCAGAAATTTCTGATGAAGTCTTAGCTGGCAGTGCTTCTGGTTTTGATGGTAGTTATTATTTATTTAATAATTTGGGAGCTGCAAATATTGGTAATCCACCAAGTACCTCAGCTTTTCAAGTGCAAACCAATTCTTATTTTGGTAGGCTAGTATATGCTTTGGCTGATAAGTATTTGTTTACTGCGACAGGTCGCTATGATGGTTCATCAGTTCTTGGTTCAAACCATCAATTTGGGTTTTTTCCATCAGCAGCGATTGCTTGGAAGGTTTCGGAAGAAGATTTTTTAAAGGACAGTAAAGTAATTAGCAATTTAAAACTAAGACTTAGTTATGGTAGTACTGGTAACTCTGCCATAGGTGCCTATAGGTCTTTAAGTACATTGGCTACAAATTCTACAATTTTTGGAGGTACAAGAACTGCCGGGGTTGTGCCAGGTGTGTTAGGTAATCCAGATTTAAAATGGGAGCAAACCAATCAGTTAAATTTTGGGATAGATCTAGATTTGTTTAGAGGTCGTTTTAATATTGTGGCCGATATCTATAATAAAGTTACCGATAACTTATTACTTGGCGCACCAGTTCCGCTATCATCAGGTTATGATAATGTATTCAAGAATATTGGTTCTGTTAGAAACAGAGGTATTGAATTGGGAATAACTTCGAATAATTTAACTGAGGCTGTAAACTGGAGTACCACCTTAAATGTTGCCTATAACAAAAATAAAATATTGGCATTAGGTACTAACAATGAAGATATATTTCCAGGCCCATCAGTTCTTGACCAAATAGGCATTTTAAGAGTAGGTGAGCCAGTAGGATCATTATGGGGCTATGAGCAGAATGGAACTTGGGGATCTAGCGAGGCTGCAAAAGCGGCTGTTTATGGAAAAAGACCTGGCGATATTAAAATAGTTGATTTAAATAACGATGGTGCAATTAATTCAAAAGATCAAAAGATACTTGCGCACTCTTATCCAAATTATACAGGCGAATTTATCAATAGAGTAAAATACAAAAATTTTGATTTCTCTTTAGACATTGCATTTAGCCAAGGAAACCACACGTTTAACATCGGAAACCTGATTCAAGAGCAAAGACAAACGTATGCCAATGCTTTTACAACTGTTCTTAACGCATGGACGCCAACAAATCAAAATACAAGCGTGGGTTATGTACGTTTAAATAACGATGCGAATAACCCATCTACTTTGCTTCAAACATCTGCATATATTACCGATGCATCCTTTATCAGGGGCAGAAATATGACTTTGGGTTATACTTTTTCTGAAGCTATGGCTACTAAATTAAGTATGAGATCGCTGAGGGTTTATGCTGGCTTGCAAAACTTCTTTTTGCTAACCAAGTATAAAACTGCTTATGATCCTGAATCATCATCATGGTCGCCCGGTTTGCCTTTTGCATACGGTATAGATTTGTATGGTCAACCTAGACCTAGAATATTTAATATTGGACTAAGTGTTAATTTAAAATAATATTAACCTGTAAAATTTGTTAGTCATGAAAAAAATAATAAAACTATCAATTATAGCCTTCGTCATTTTGATGGCGTCGTCTTGCAAAAAATTCCTTCAGGAAAATCCACCAAGCTCTTATACCCCAGATAACTACTATGCAAGTCTTGCTCAGGCACAAAATGGTGTTAATGGCATTTATGCTTCGGTTATTACGATATATAGCCAGGGTGGTAATTTTGATGATTTGGGTCTGCTGTTACTAGAAATGCCAACAGGGCAAGCCAATACTGATATTAGCCAGTCTACCAATAATCAGGAGTTACTTAGACTAAAAACAAGTTCTGCAAATTTATATGTACGCCAATGGTGGAGAACATCTTACCAGGCTATTAATGCAGCGAATTTGGCAATTGCTAAAATTTCTGCAATGCAAGCCCCGCTAATTACCGATAGTCAGAAGAAACAGTTATTAGGGCAAGCACAATTTTTAAGAGCATGGTTCTATTTTAATTTGGTAAGAATTTACGGCGATGTGCCTTTAATTACTACACCAACAGCTAGTGCCGAAGGTTTACAAGTTCCTAGAAATACGGTATCAGATGTGTACACAAAAGGCATATTACCAGATTTATTAGCTGCAGAGCAAAGCGGATTGCCTTTTTCTGATAAAACAGGAAGAGTATCACTTGGTGCCATCAAATCCTTGCTGGCAAAAGTGTATCAAACAATGGCTGGCTATCCTTTGCAACTAACTGCTAATTATGCGTTGGCTAAGCAAAAAGCATTGGAAGTGATTAGTGCCCCAGATTATACATCTTATACTAATTACGATCAGTTCCGTGACCCTGCAAATGATAATTTGAAGGAAAATATTTTTATGGCTCAATATGCTAGTACAATAAGAGGTAATCCAATGTTTAACTATACTATGGCATTGTTTTCAAAGGTAAGTGGTTCTAATGCAGGTACCGGTGCCCTAACTCCAAATATGAGCTTTTACAATTCGTATCAGGCAACCGACAAAAGAAAAAAAGAAAATCAATTCTTTTATTCGCACTATGCAAGCCAATCAACCGGTGCTGATATCGTATTTAGTACAGGACAGCACATTTTCAAATATTTTGACAATGTAGCTTACACAAGTAATGCAGCATCTGGAAAGTGCTACCCAATTATCCGTTTAACCGATATCAAGCTTTTATATGCAGAGGCACAGAATGAAGCAGATGCTGCTCCAGATGCAAATAGCTATACTTATCTTAATTCGGTAAGAACAAGAGCAGATCTAGCACCTTTGGCAGGTTTGAATAAAGCGCAGTTTCGAGAGGCTGTTTGGCGTGAACGTAACCATGAACTTTGTTATGAAAACTTAACTTGGTTTGATATGGTACGTACAAGAATGGCATATAATACAGCAAGTGATACTTTTGTTCCTTTGGTTGGCTATGTGTATCCTAATGTTCCAAATACTACATTTGCTACTAAAAATCTATTGTTTCCAATACCCTTGTCTGAAATTCAAGCTAATCCGAAGCTTCTCCCAAATAATCCTGGTTACGATAATTAATTTTATAAATTAACAATGATAAATAGCATCAAAGCTAAAGCAGCAATCTCTAATCCCGACGGAAGTTTTTTTGTCGGGGAAATTGAGGTATTTCCACCTCAGGCCGGCGAAGTACGAGTAAAAGTAATGGCAGCAGGACTCTATGCAAGTTTTCACCATCCATTAATGATGCACGGTTCTTATGCTAATTCTTCGGAAAGGTCGCGTAGGGCAGTTGCAATTAATGCTATGGGAGATGATACTTTGGGTAATACCGCAAGTTATGAGTGCCTAGATGCCTTAACAAGTTTTCCTCCAATGCCCCAAGATCAAATACTTGACAGCAAATTTTCCCCAAAATTATTTCCTGATCAAAATTCTGACCTGCAAGCCTTCATCGCTCAAATTCCAACTATAAATGATTAAAATGGAGAAAGTAAAGACTAAATCATTAGTTGGCCTAGCTCTTATGCTCCTATTTTTCAATGGCTTTGCCCAAAAAAATACGTTTAAGATAAACCAAGTCATTAACGCGTCTGATATAACACCATCAGCCTCAAGTAACTTTGGAGCAGCTCAAGATGTAAGTCATTTAACAGATGGATCAGGGATTAAAAATAATATCCACGATGCTAATGGTGGTGCGCAAACGATATGGCACACGGCTGAAAATCCAACGGCAAGTAACCCCACAAAAGGTTTACCTACTTTCAACGCTTGGACTAGATTTGATTTCAAAACAGCTAAATCTATTAATAAGTTATTGGTATGGAACCATAACCAGCAAAACCTAACCAATCGTGGATTTCGTTTAACCAAGGTATATGGTACAAAAAATGGAACAGATTGGGTTGAGCTTGCGGCACTTGAATTGCCCAAAGCTAGAGGAGGGAAGGCAACTGAAATTCCAATTAAGGAAATAGGGGTTTTAAAAGCGGTTATTATTGCCGCGGAATCTAATTGGGGAGCTAATGTTTATGGGCTGAGCGAAGTGAAATTCTTAGCTGAACGCGAGTTGAATGAGTCGGCAATGCCATTCCCATCTGAGCTGACCTGCACTTCTACCTACTTTTACCGTTATGACAAAGCTGGTAAGCCTGCAAGGGAAGTTGTACTTAGGTTTAAAGGTGAAAATTTATATCAATCAGCTGAAATAGCCCTAACCGCCGAAGGAAAAACAGCAACAACCACAACGACATTTGATAAAAACGGAATCAGCACTGCTAAGGTTTTATTGCCATCTGGCGTTGGTGAAGCTAAAGACGTAGAAGTTTCGGTTCAGTTAAAAGCAGGGAAAAAGGTTTTGAATAAGTCTTTTTCTTTACCAAAACAGCGCCAATGGACCGTAATGATTTACCCACACTCGCATGTTGATATAGGTTATACCAACACACAGACCAATGTGGAAATTATACATAGGGGTAACCTGATAAATGGAATCGAATTGGCGAAAAAGACAGCCAACTACCCTAAAGAGGCCCGCTTTGTATGGAATCCAGAGGTATTGTGGCCTGTAGAAAGGTATATGAAAAATGCTACTCCGACTCAAAAACACTATATTATTGATGCGATTCAAAAAGGCTACCTCCGCTTAGATGCAAGTTATTGCAACACGAATACAAGTGTAGCAGCAGATGAAGAAATGTTCGAATTTTTAAACTATAGTAAAGAATTTGAAAAGTTAACAGGAGAAAAAATAAAGACTTACGTGCAGGTAGATGTACCAGGCATGTCATGGGGAATAGTACCCGTTGCAGCAAAACAAGGTGTCAAATATATTTTTGCATTTAACAATGGTGTCGGCAGATTTGGGAATACCATGTCAATGAGTTTCAAACCTTTTTGGTGGAAAAGTATTGACGGTAAATCGAAAATACTTTTCTTACAGCCCGGTAGCTATACACCTGGAGCAACTGCAAAAGGAATGCAATTGGCAACAGATCTATTTGGAGAAACTGATACAGTCAAATTATTAAAAGAAGTAAAAACAGCAAATCCTCGTGAGCATTTTATAGACCAATACCTAAGTGAAAAATTACCTGAACTGGAAAAGGCTGACTACTATCCTTATGACGTTTTTGCGATGTCGTGGGCATTGGCCGATAATACTCCAATTGATGCCGATTTGCCAGATGCGGTGAAGAGCTGGAATGAAGAGTATGCTTTCCCTCGCTTGGTTATTGCTGGTGCAACAGATATTATGCAAACCTTTGAGCAAAAATACGGCGATCAGCTGCCGGTTTTGTCGGGCGATTTTACAGAAACATGGACTGATGGATTAGGAACAGCTGCCAAGCAAGCTAGCATGAACCGCAATGCCAAAGAAAGGTTAATACAGGATGAAACACTTTGGACCATGGTAAATCCTGGTAAGCCTGCACCACGTGCCGAAATAAAAGAAGCTTGGAGAAATGTTGCTTTAGGCACAGAACATACCTGGTGTTATATTACCCCAGAAAAACAACCCATTACCAATGATATTCTAAAGGTTAAGTTTAGTTATTTTCAGACTGCGGAAGAAAAGAGTAAAGCATTAATGGTATCAGCCTTAGCTGCTGTCAACGAAAATGAAAGTTCAACTTTCGGTGTGTTTAATACACTTTCTTGGTCGCGCAGCGGATTAGTTTATGTGCCTGCTGTACAGAGTGAAAAATTTAGTGGAGTTACCGATGAAAAAGGAAAAATCATTCCATCACAAAAGCTTTTTTCAGGAGAACTTGTTTTTATGGCAACTGATATTCCTGCCTTTGGGTCAAAAAATTATGTGCTAACAAATCAAAAAACTAAAGTTGCAAAAGCACTCGTTCAAGACAATATCCTGGATAATGGAATAGTGAGATTAATTATTGATAAACAAACAGGTGATATTTCAAGTTTAACTTATGGTTCAAAGGAGTTTGTTGATAAAAAGGCATCAATTGGACTAAACGGTTACCGTCACATATTTGGTAAAGATAAACCAGAAAAAGCTACCGGTACTTCCAATGTGCAACTATCAATCAAAGAAAATGGGCCATTATTGGCTACAGTTTTGGTAGAATCGCAGGCAGGCGGTTTAAATAGTTTAACAAGAGAAGTGACCATTATTGCCGGACAAGCACATATTGAACTCAAAAATATCGTGGATAAACAGCCCGTTATAAAAAAAGAAGGTCTTCATTTTGGTTTTGCATTTAATATTAATAATCCAATAACCCGTGTTGACATTCCCTGGGGCGTTATGCAAGTAGAAAAAGATCAGCTATCAGGTGCAAACCGAAATTGGCTTGCCTTGGAAAGATGGTTGGATGTGTCTAACAATGCAGAAGGAGTAACCTGGTGTTCCTTAGATGCACCTGTATTTGAGCATGGTGACATTACTGCCAATATATTAGGCTATGAGCCCTTCTCGCCAATATGGATTGAAAAGCTTGACCCAAGTGCTACAGTTTATTCTTGGGCATTAAACAATTACTGGGATACAAACTTCCCCTTAAGTCAAGAGGGTAAAGTTACATTTAGGTACCGCATTTTACCACATAATATGGGTTATGATGCGGGAAAATCTAACCGTTTCGGTATGGAGCAGGCAGCGCCTTTAATTGCTGCACCGGTAAATAAAGGCACAGAGAGCAAGCCGCTTTTAGCCCTAGAGGGTAGCGATAAAGTATTAGTAACCATCCTTAAAACTGATGAAACAGGAAATAATACGAAAATAAGAATTCGCTCCGTATCTGATAAAGACGAAACGGTAAAGCTAAATTGGTTGAGCCGTAAACCTGAATCGGTTACCATAGTGGATGATCTTGAAGTTGCGAATAAAACAGTACAAGGAGAAATTGTAGTTCCAGCAATGGGATTTATCACCATTGAAGCAAAATTTGGTAAGTAGTAAGAATATGAAAATCAATATTATAAAATACACTTTACCTGCCTTATTCCTTATAGGGTCAATGCAGGCTTCCGCACAAGAAGTTAAGGGTAATGTACCTTTATCGCCTATACCAGTGCCTGCTATGCCTTCTAATTTATTACCAGGAAAAAAGGCCCCTGTAGTAACTGACATATGGGTGGTATTTAAAACCCATTGCGATCTGGGGTATACGATGCCTGCAAGTGCAGTATTTAAAAAATACCGGGAAGATATGATGGATAATGCCACCCGCTTAATAGAAGCCGATAGGAAAAAACCATTAAAAGAGCGTTTTAAATGGACCATTGCCGGCTGGCCCATGAAAGGAGCCATATTGGGTCCCTTGCAAACACCCGAACGAAGACAAAAAGTGGAACAGGCCCTTCGGGATGGGGCCATTAGTGTACATGCACTGCCCGCCACCATGGAGTCCGATGTAATGGAACAGGAAGACTATGTGAGAAGCTTGATCTTCTCGTCTCAAATTGCACGTGATTATGGACATAAGTTGCCGATTGCCGCTAAGATGACAGACGTGCCTGCTCACAGTTGGTTACTTCCTACCTTGTTGCATCATGCAGGTGTAAAATTCTTACAAATTGGTTGTAACTACACCGTACAGGCCGTGCGCCTGCCACAGCTTTTCTGGTGGGAAGGTCCTGATGGTTCAAAAGTACTTTGCAACTATACGCCTCATTATGGTTCTGGGGTAACTCCTCCGGAGAACTGGCCTTCCAAAAATTACCTGGCAGTAATTATGACGCATGACAATGAAGGTCCACCTTCGCCCAAGGAAATTGAGGATGTGAAAAAGCAAGTAGCAGGAATGAAAGGCGTTCGTTTGCATTTAACTGATTTGGATGAATATGCAAAAGTTTTATTGGCCGAAAACCCACCGATACCTACCATTCGCGGTGATATGGTTGATCCATGGATTCATGGCGTAATGGCGATGCCACAGGAATCAAAAATAGCCAGGAATATTCGTCCGCTTGGACCCGCCTTAGATGTATTGAATACACAGCTGAAAGGATGGGGGGTTCCAACCACATCCTTAGCCAACCCTTTAGCAAAGGCTTACGAAAACAGTATGCTTTTTAGTGAACATACTTTTGGCGCATGGGCACCAGGCACAGGTGTGTTTTCAAAAGATGGAAAAACAGAAGTACCAGTAGAAACGCGGTATAAATACAATGAAGACTTCATTAAAGCAAGAAAGGAAGGCTTTTATGAAAAATTCGAGTCCAGTTTTAGAGACAAGGCGAAATATATCAATACAACCGACAGCATTATTGTAACCAATGTTAATGCGCGAATGGACCTGTTGGCCAACAATGTAATAGCAAATCAGGGCGATATTGTGGTGTATAACCCATTGCCCTGGATGAGAAGTGGACTTGTTGATTTTAAGGGAAAAAAAATAGCGGTAGAGAATGTCCCGGCCAATGGTTATAAAGTAATCAGAAATACTGCATCAAGTTATACGGTATCAGGTACAGGCAGTGCTACCCTGGATACAAAGTATTATACGGTAAAGTTTGATGTGCAAAAAGGAGGAATTGTTTCATTAATTGAAAAAGCAACCGGCAAAGAATTGGTGGATCAACATTCGGAGTATGCATTGGGTCAGTTTCTGCACGAGCGTTTCAGTTACGCACAAACCAAAGATTATCACGACAGAAATTATACATTGAACAATCCGTTGGCAGGTTTGAAACCAAATTTGCCTAAAGACATTAATTATCTGGCTACCACGCTTACCGGTTGGAAAATGAAAGTAGAGCAATCGCCTTTTGCCGATAAGGTGACATTGGTTACAACCAACGCAAATCCTATTGCAGAATCGGTAGCGGTTACATTCATTTTCCCAAAAGCATTTGCCTATGTGGATGTGGAATGGGATGTGACAAATAAAATACCCGATACAGTGCCCGAAGGGGGGTGGCTTTGCTTTCCATTCAATATAAATAAACCGAAGTATATCGTAGGTCGCTTGGGGGGGGCTATGGATTTAGCAAAAGATCAGATTGTCGGTGGAAACCGTTATCTCTATGCAGTACAAACAGGTGCATCGCTGGTGGCTGCTGATCAGTCTGGTATTGGCATTTGTGCTATTGATGCACCTTTACTTAGTTTCGGCGAACCGGGGCTCTGGAAATATGATTATGATTATTTTCCCAAACGACCTGCTGTATTTGTGAATTTATATAACAATATGTGGAATACTAATTTCCCTTATTGGACTGAAGGATCCTGGAGCGAAAGGGTACGCATTTGGGGTGTTAAACAAGGAGAGNAAATAGCAGAGAATCTTGCTGNACAANCACGGGAGGCAAGAGAACCTCTCATGGCTNTTGCAGCAACAGGGAAAGGAACAAAGTTGCCGTCNCAGCAAGCTGGCCTTTCAGTGTCACGCAAAGGCATACTGGTTACCGCTTTCGGTGAAGACCCTGATGGAAATAGAGGAACTTTATTGCGTTTATGGGAGGAAGGTGGGATTTCAGGAAATATTACAGTCACATTGCCCAAAGGATTAAGGTATACTAAAGCAACTCCAGTTAATCTTAGAGGTGAAGCATTAGGCAAACAATTATTGATTACTAAGAGTAAACTGACGTTTTTCATCAGTCATTATGCCCCGGCAAGTTTTGTATTAGAATAAATAAATCAAGATCGAAAGCAAAAAAAGAGAACGAAATATTTCAGGGATGAGGTCCTGGGATTTGGTTGAAAAGTACTCCCGGCATTGC
>Ga0065714_10002676_pt1 | contig 13457 bp, 12 predicted proteins | sample MisRhiReplicate2_FD_59101 | JGI IMG/M metagenome (GOLD analysis project Ga0065714, IMG submission 59101) | Miscanthus rhizosphere microbial communities from Kellogg Biological Station, MSU, sample Rhizosphere Soil Replicate 2: eDNA_1 v2... | ecosystem: Host-associated > Plants > Roots >...
AGAATAGCATGTTGCATAATATGAGGTTTCAATTTATAATATGAAACAGACTTAAGGCAGAATTAATTTTTTTAAATTTTATTACCGCTTAACTTTATACTGTTCTATTGCAAAGAATTGATTTCTTTTTTTTAAAGTGCTTTTGGAGTTTTATATTAATTTAAAAAATCATCTGGTATGGCTGTTCCGAAAGAGTTATATAATGCCAAATTTGCAGAATATATGGAATCACTCAAGATTTTATATTTGGTAGACGACAAATTTAAAATGATTTGCGATGACTATTGCGCCAGTAACATGAAAGCGCAAAAATTCAAAAAGAAATTTGAAAAGTATTTTCAGCATAAACTGGAATGTGAGAATCTTTCAAAAGAATTAGAAGATGAAATATTGATTTATCTCATACGGAAAGGATATCATAATAGTTTGTAAAGTATAAAAGCTCCCTGACGCGGGAGCTTATTTTTTTAGATAGATTTAATGTTTAAAGTCTGAAGGTATTTTATATCTAATCTTCTTCCTCCAGTAAAAATAAACAGTAAATACGGTTATCAAAACCAAAACCCATAACAGCGGACTACTGAAAAAGCTTTGGTAACTTCTGCCATTTGGTATTTCTACAAAAGGCACTGTAATGAAAACATCCAATAACAAAGCCGTTCCCGACATTATAATTCCCAGTACTAATCCGTTCGTTTGATTTCCTTTTTTATAATAAAATTGAGCGCCAAAAAAAGTATAAAATGAAATGCAAATCATGACAATAAGAGCTTTCGCAATTAATGAACCTTTTAAAATTAGAATATTTTCTAAAATATAAAAGGAAATACTCACGCAAAGCCAAACGAAAACACCTGATACTATTCCCCTCAAATTAAACATTTGAATTAATTTTGAAGTACAGTCTGATTCCAAATTCCTGTTTTAGCCGTTTCTGCCGCATAAACCGAGAAATCTTTTGCTTTTCTGCCTAAAACTTTTTCGATATCGTTGGTTATTGATGAATTTCTGCCATCCAAAACCTGTTCGAATAAATAATTTACCAGCCAGATATGATCTTCGGGAACCTGATATGTTCTCAGCATTTGAATATATTCTTCTAAAGTCAGNTCCTGAAACGTTATTTTTCTTCCCGACGNTTNTGCAATTTCGGCTATNACTTNCTTAAAAGTTAATAATCTTGGGCCTGTAAGTTCGTAAGTTTGCCCGTTGTGTTTATCCTCCAAAAGCGAAGCAACAATAACATCAGCAATATCATCGGCATCTGTAAAAGGTTCGAGTGCTTCTGCTCGTGGTAACGCCACGTAACCCGCTATTATTGGGTCTAAGAAAAAGTTTTCGCTAAAGTTTTGATTGAACCAGCTCGATCTTACAATTGTCCATTTTTTGGCGTTGGTTTTTATAATTTCTTCACAAACCTGAGCTTCTTTTTCGCCTCTTCCCGAAAGTAAAACCATTTTCTCAACGCCCATTTCTGTAGCTAAGCCACTAAAAAGCTGAATAGCAGTTGTGGCTGAAGGAATAGCCAAGTCAGGTTGATAACTGATGTAAACGGTATTGATATCTTTTAGTGCAGCCTGCCAGGTTTCCGGTTTTTCCCAGTCAAACGGAATGGCGGCAGATCGTGAACCGGCACGAACTTCAACATCTTTATTATTTTCTAATCTTTCCAATACTCTGCGTCCTGTTTTCCCGTTGGCTCCCAGAACTAAAATTTTCTTTGTGTTCATATCAATATCTTTTTAAGTGATTACTGATACAAAATTGGGCAGATTAGAACGAAATCATTTGTCTGAAAAGAATTATGATTTGTTTGAAAAGAATTGTTGTTTGACCTCATTCGGTCGCGTGCCGAATTTAGTATAAAAAGCATTCGAAAAAGAACTCAAACTTTCGTAACCCACTTCCCAAGCCGATTCCTGTACGGTTCTCTCGCTGTCACGAAGTAATTCATACGCTTTATGCAATCGTTCTTCCTGAATGTATTTGAAAACCGGGATTCCGAATAACTCTTTAAAATTCTTTTTCAGTTTATTGCTGTTGAGGCCGACCATTTTGGATAATTCGGTTATCGATGGTGGTTTGGAAAAATGAGTGGTTACAATTTCCTTGGCATGAAAAAGTTTGTTTTTGTCGTATTCAGAGAGATCTGCTTTTTTATTTGTAGTTAGCAAAGCATAAAAATGCGCTAAAAGTTCATTGACCTGACTTTTTAAAAACAGCAATCGGGTAGTGCCGGTGTACGAAGTATTGAAGATTTTCTGAACAGCCACTTGCATATCAAGTGTCATATAAAATGCCGGACCTTTTACAAAATGTTCTTTTGGATGCAGTAGATCCGGAAGAAACTTTTCGAAAATCTCTTTTTCAGCCGGAGGTAATGCATTAAGATATTTCAGTTTTGCAAAGACGCTGATCGATTGTAAAGGTTTATCGGGTTCTATTTTATGGGCAAATTCTACTTTTTGATTTCCAAAGAAACAAATCGCCAAACCGGTAGTATTCGTAAGGTGTTTGGTTTGATTGTTATGTTTGATTTCCAATTCGACATTGCCTGAACCATAGAAAGCAAAACCAATAGAATCGCCGTCAATTTCGCATTTCTCCACTACTGTTTTGGTCGCGTAAGACTGCTCAATTAAAACAATAAAATCATTTACTTCTAAAATATCTGTTGTCATACTAAATCAGAATGTTTTGATAAAAGTATGAAAAGTTGCTGTTTTTTGGAATATTAAGAGGAATTAAAAATTTAGAATTAAAAATCTTCCGAATCTGCTACCCGAGCGATAGCGAACTGGCGAAGCAAATCTGCGTGAAATTTTTTTTTGCCACAAATTGCACAAATTTTCGCTAATTTTTTTTTGCCACAGATTAAAAGATTAAAAAGATTTTAAAAAATATCTGCGTTTAATCTGCTTACATCTGCAACCCGAGCCTATAGCGAACAGGCGAAGCAAATCTGCGAGAGAAAAAATTAAACACATAGAACATAAGTTTTATTTTAAAAAAAGAATTAAAAATTTAGAATTAAAAATTAAAAATCTGTTGAATCTGCTTAAATCTTTTTAAATCTGCGTGAAAAAAAATTAAACACATAGGATCATAGGTTACATCCGGCTATGTGTTTTACCAGTTAATGAAATGCCTTTTAAGTGGTATGAAAAGCTATGTTTCTATGTGTTTAAATTAAGCGCATTTCTTTAATGTACAATACGTTTAAAATTTATTTGTTTTTCAAATGAAACTTTGTCTTATTAAAATTCTTCGATTTAATAATTTTCCCTTTATCCGTAATGATAATCCAACGGTATTCAGGATATTGATTAATAAGCCTGATTCCGGCCTCTTTTCCTAAAACCATAATAGAAGTACTGAAACCATTGGCTGTTTCGGCATTTGGGCCAAAAACAGAAACGCTGCAAAGTCCGGTAGAAGGATATCCGGTGGCAGGATTAATGATATGAGAATATCGTTTTCCATTTAAAACCACATATTTTTCGTAGCTCCCTGAAGTCGTAACGGCGCCATCGTGCAGTGGAACTACAGCAAAAAGTTTATCGGTTTCAAAAGGATTTGTCATTCCGATGTTCCAGTCTTTGCCATTCGGTTGTTTTCCCCAAACGGTCATATCACCTGTGGCATTTACGATTCCTGCTTTTATGTCTTTAGAAAGCATTAAATCTTTGCATTTGTTGGTAGCGTATCCTTCGCCCAATGCGCCAAAACCGATTTTCATTCCTTTTAATTTCAGGAAAATAGTCGATTGAACACTATCTAAAATGATGTTTTTATAACCCACTTTCTCTACCGATTTTTTTATGGCTTCCGCCGAAGGCATCTCGGTCATCGAACCATCGAATTTCCAGATACGGTCCATGGCAGCAAAACTGATATCGAAAGCGCCGTTTGTAATTTCAGAAAAATGCAGGGCTCTTTGTGTTAGTTCAAATACTTCTTTGTCAACTTTTACAGGACGAATTCCGGCATTCTGATTGACTTCTGAAACCTGAGAAGTAGGTTTCCAGTCCGAAATAAGGTTTTCAATTCTGGTGATCTCCGCAATAATTTCATCAATTGATTTTTCTGCTGTCACCGAATCTCTTGCTACGATCGCAATATCAAACCGGCCTCCCATAAGCATGGTTGTTCTTTTTCGTAAAACTTGTGCATGGCTTGAAAAGCAAGACAGTATGATAAAAAAGAAAACAAATTTGTATAAAAAAGTCTTTTGATTTGACATGATAATCGTTATTAATGATAAACTTTATTTAAACACATAGAAAACATAGATTTTATGTTTACAAAAAGAATATAAAAGAAACTAGTTTCTCAGAAGTTGCTCTAAGATTTATAATTCCAGGAATACATTCCCGTTGGTGGAATACTGTCTATTAAAATAAGCTTTTCAGTTTCGTCTCTTCGGAAAATATATAAATATTTTTCTTCTGACCCTTTATGAATTGAATCATCAACCTTAATAATGCTTCCGGGAAAAAAATCATATTGCCACATATACATTTCAGTATTGTTTTCGAACGGAATGGTGCCACCAGTCGGAGTATCAGTAACCTTGGTTACCACAAAATCGTATTTCTTAAAATGCACAGCTCTCGATTTAAAATATGTATTTATAAATGAAAAGATTACTGCGCCAATGAATATTATAATAGGCAAATATCTTATTTTATTGAAGTTTTTACTCATATAGGATTAGAGTTTAAGCAATTCCGATTGCTATGTGTTTTCAGATAAATGAAATGCCTTCTTTAATGATTACAATATCTATGTTTCTATGTGTTTAAATTTAATAACAATCCGTCAATAATTGACCATTGTTTTTATAATCGCTTAGTTGTTTATTTTTCCCAGTTAATAAAGCATCAAGTGTTGATTCCACATCTTTTTGCATAGCCAATGAACCACAAATCATGATTACGCCATTATTTGATAGTAAATCAATAAAGAAGGCAGCGTCGCGTTTGATTAAATCCATTACATAATAATGATTTTCTTCACGGGATAAAGCCAAATGGAAACTTTGCAAATGCTGTTTTTGTATCATTTGGGACGCGAAGGTTTTATATCCTGAAACCGTTTCCGTTTCCATTCGGAAGCCCGCATACAAATGAATTTCCGTTTTTTTCTTGTTTTGTTCGATCATTCCAAGGAAAGGCGCAATCCCGGTTCCGTTGGAGATAAAAGCCACTTTCGAAGCTTTTTTTGGTAAATGAAAAGCATGATTATTAATGATTCGTGCTTTGATGATGTTGCCAGGTTTTAACTCATTCAAAAAGCCGGAACCCAATCCGTTTGGATGTAGTTTGACAACCAGTTGAATGTTGCCGGAATGATTTCCGATAGAGTAGAGACGCTCTCTGGTATCATTTGCAGGGTAAATAGCCAGTAAGTCACCAGAAGTAAATTTGGCTCTCATATTGGCACGAAGCGTAAGGATAAAAGTATGTTCTGTTTCAGAAATGGCCGTTTTATCTAAAACCATTAATTTCTGTAAACCTTTTGGTGCATGATTGTATAGGGAAGGCGTTGTAGATAATGGAATACCTGTTTCAGCACTCCACAATTTAATCCACTCCACAAATTCCAACGCCGATTTGTCATTTACAGTTTGTAATGCTATCAAACGTTCCGCCCAGTTTTGTTCTTCTAAAAGTTCATCAATCTCAAAGGCAAAACCACAAAAATTAGGATACGCTGTAGAACCAAATCCAACCACAGAAAACTTGATTTTTTGCTGTTGCTTGTGTTTCTTTAAAAGGGATATGAATTTTTTTCCGTTAGATGGCGCATCGCCCAATCCGTGAGTAGAAGAGAAAACGATAATATGTTCTGCTTTTGGGAAAACAGTATAATTATTCAATTCGGTTAGAAAAGCTTTTTCGCCAGCAGCATTCAGTTGTTTCTGGATCGCATTGGCGAATCGCAGGGAACTTCCATTCTCAGAACCTGCCAATAAGATAAATTTACTTTCGTTGGCTGTGAATTTGTTTTTAATTCGGCTTGACCTTCTTTTTAGAGTCATTGCAAATCCCGAATAGATAAAAAATAGAATATTTAATGAAGCAAGAGCCAGCACTAAAGCCCAAATGGCATTTATTCTTCCGGTATGCAGGTCCAAACTCAAATCGGCAAACTGCGCGGTCATTGGCGATTTTTTTTCGCTAATTACTTCGCCTGTAACCTGATTCACTTCAATTTCGCGGTCTTTTAATTCAATAATGTAATATTCTTCAGGATCATCTGTAAAAGGAAATTCAATTTTCTTTACATCCGTCAAAAGCGTGGTTTTGAAAATATTGACAACTTTTTTGGCGGGTTCAATAGTCTCTGTTTTTTCTTTTTCCTGTTTTTTATCCATGAAAAAGTTAAACCTTTCCAGCGATAAATACGTTCCGGTAAGCGCAATAACGAGAATCGGAATTAAAGCCAATCGCCCTAAAATAACATGATAATATTGGGCAAAATATTCCTTGATTACTTTAGANAAGAAGTTGCGAATTCCTTTTTGTCTTTTTAAAACCANAACAAACCCCGAAATAGCAATTAAGAATAATAAAAAGGANATAACCCCTACAAAAAAACGTCCGGCTTCGTGCAGGAACAGAGAGCGATGAAAGCTCGTGATCCACTGAATAAATTCACTTTTTTTGACCGGAGTTCCTAACTTTTTTCCTGTTTGGATATCAATATAAGCGTTGATGTCATTTCCTTCCTGATCTATAGCCTGAAGCGTTACAAACTGATTGTAATCAACCGTTAATTCTGTCATTTCAGAATAATTCTTTTTTAGTACAGGAAGCGCTTCTCCTAAAGTTATTGTATCAAAATTTTTGATTTTATACGGAAGTGTTTTTTCCTGTACAGCATCAACAGCTAAGATAATACCCGTTACGGATGCCAATATCAAAAATAAAGAAGAAACCAAAGCCAGGGCCAGGTGAGAGGAACGCCAAAAAGAAAGAGTCATGGAGTGTATGCTAAAAAGTAATGTAATGTGATTCAGGCTTTGTCAAAGTTTTATACTTTGACAAAGCCTGATGGTTTTATTTTTAAATTTTATTTAATCTTACATAGCGGATATATCCTTTACCTTCTGTTTTGTCAGCAAGGCCAGCAGTAGTAAGCGGAATTTCAGCATCGCTAACATGGTACTTTTGATCTTCAACAGCCGATTCAAATCTTAGTTTATATCCTTTATTGATTTTAGAATCATCAATTTCAAAAGTGGTCATACTGCGGTCACCACCAGTAACAGATGCTCCGCTTATAGCACTAATATTTTCTTTTTTTTGGGTTTGAAATTTATTCCATTCTTTCAGTGAGCTGTACCATTTTTTATCATCACCCATGACATAAAGCGTTTTTTCGTATTCTCCTTTTGGATTAATAAGAGAAACAACGATATAAGCACCTTCGCCCATATAATTGGCCATTTGAAGCATGCATTTGTATTTACTTTGTGCAACAGACTGGAAAGAAACAAGGCAGATTAACGCAGCTGTTAAAGCCACTTTAAGAATTGATTTCATGTATTGTATTTTTATAAATTTGGAATTTGGAATTTGAAATTTGAAATTTCAAAGATCGTTTATTTTAAAAATTCGATTGAGACATTTTGTTTGGTGAAAAACTCATTTTCTTTGGCAAGGGCGTAGGCACTTTCGTCAAATTCGGTTTTAATGTCTTTTTTGGCACCTATTGAAATTAGGTACTTCGGGATTTCATCGTTTTTAGAGATCATGGCAGCTTTATGCAAAGCGGTCATACCATCTTTGTTTTTGGCATTTACGTCGATATTTAAAGAAGCTAATTTTTTTAATAAAGCAAGCTCGTTTTTAACAACAGCTAAATGATATAAAGTACTGCCATCTTTTTGAGAAGCAGCAAGGTTTAAACCTTTGTCCTGCAACAATTTTATTTTTGCGTCTAATGGATCTGGGCCTTTCGATTCAGGACGATACGATTGAATTAGGTATACGCCTAAATTATTTCCGTCTTTATCGACGACATTTACATCGGCACCTTTGTTTAAAAGGAGCGCGACATTTTCCGGAGTTCCCGATTTTACTGCAATTGTTAAGGCCGATTCTCCTTTTACATTTTTTGCGTTTATATCTTTTGTAACGGCTAATAATTGCTCTAAAACAGCACTTTCCCTAGATGCAGCAGCTTTGATAAGCGGTGTATTTCCTCCTTTATCTGCTTTATTGGCATCAACCCCTTTGCCTAAGAAATATGTAATAATTTCAGATTGATTTGGCTTAGCTGCCAATAAGTGCAATATATTTTCTTCAGATTTATTTACAGCAGTTGGTTTTAGTTTTAATTCTTCTGTTAAATATTTATAAGCGTCCAATGAAGTCGTTTCTCTTCGGTTTCCCTGCGCTGCAAAGAATATGGCGTTATCATTATATTTAATTCCTTTGGCTGCAATCTTTTTCATTAAATCGATATTTCCAACTCTGGCAGCATAATTAAAAGCCGTATTTCCGTTATTGTCAACATCTTTAAGAGACATTCCTTTTGTTGTAAAATATTCGGCAAGCGTCAGGTTTTTATCAAATGCAATACTAAGTAGCAATAAGTTCGCACCATCATTATATTTTTTTGCTGGATTTAATCCTGCTTTAAAAAAGGCTTCATATAAGGCTGGATTACTTTGTCCGCTAGTCGCAGCAAAATCAGCTGGCGTTGCACCATGACTGTCTTCAAGATTAATGTCAGAACCTTTTTTGATAAGATATTCTACTATTTCTACATTTCCTTTGTAGGCTGCCCAATGCAGGTAAATACGATTGTCATGTGTAGATTTGTTAACCGGATTACCTTGCTGCTCCAATAAAAATTTAATCGTTTCATTAGGTGCATCATTATTAATGGCAAGTACAACAACATCAAATGCATTTGCATTTGCTTCTGCGGGATTATTTCCTTTTGCTATTTCAGCTTTTACAGTTTCTACATTTGGCGTAGTTTTCCAAAAGCTTGCTTCCAATAAAGTATTCTTTTGCTGAGCATTCGAAAATAAGGCAGCAACTAATGCAATTGAAATGAAAAGTTTCTTTTTCATACTTAGAAATTTACAATTTTTAAAAATAGTTTGGTTGTGTTTTTCATCTTCTTCAAAAAGGCTTACAAAGCCAATCTATTTAGAATAAATAAAAATAAGGCAAATGTAAAAATAAATATTAGTAAGACAATTTTATTTGGTGAAGAAAATCAATCTAATTTATTCATAGGATAATTAAATTTCAAAAAGGTTTAAATTTTGTTCCAATTCTTTATTGTTATATCGCTAATTAGATGGTTGTTGCTAACGATATATGGTTTTTACTATTTTATTTTAATTAGTTAACTATTTGATTATTAACGCTTTAATATTAAGGCATTATTCTGGTCTGATCGATTTGCATAACAATCTAATAACGACTGTATGCAAACTGAAAACCCAACAACAATTCTTTTTATAACGGGAGCTTTTGTGAGTAATGAATCTTGGGATAAATGGCGGGATTTTTACGAAAATAAGGGATATAAAACACTTGCTCCACCATGGCCCTATAAAAATGATACTGCAGAAAAGCTTCGCCAACGCCATCCGGATCCTGAAATAGCGTCGATTCGACTGAAACAGCTGATAGAGCATTTTGCAGAGATTGCAGGTTTAGTTTCAGAAAAACCAATTATTATCGGCCATTCTATTGGTGGACTAATTGCCCAGATTTTAAATCAAAAAGGTTTGGCCGCAGCAGCGATTGCGATTCATTCTGTCCCTCCACAAGGCATTATATCCTTTAAATTTTCTTTTTTCAAGGCAAGTTGGGGACCACTTGGATTTTTTACTTCCACAAAAAAGACCTTCCTCATGACTTTTTCGCAATGGCAATATGCTTTTACGAACGATATGTCTTTTGAATTGCAGAAAAAAGGCTATGAGCAACTGGCTATTCCGGAATCCAAACTGGTAGTGCGCGACGCCATAACTTCGGTCGCAAAAGTTGATTTTGCTAAACCGCATCGTCCCTTATTACTGATTGCAGGAGATAATGACAACACGATTCCTTATCAACTAAATCAGCAGAATTTTAAAAAATATACCGATAAAAGCTCAGTGACAGATTATAAACTTTTTCCCGGTCGAAACCATTTTGTTTTAGGACAGCCTGGCTGGGAAGAAATTGCACTTTATATTTTGGAATGGGTTGAGAAGAAGGATATAGAATATAGAATATAGAATATAGAATATAGAATATAGAATATAGAATATAGAATATAGAAAATAGAATATAGAATGTGCAACGCCGAATCAAGAGTAAAGAATTAAGAATTAAGAATCAAGAGTAAGGCGTAAACAATTTTAGCTAAAATCTATACTCTATATCCTATTCTCTTTTAAAAATAATAACCACTTTAAATCTAAAATTATGAAATCAATTTCCAAAGAAAATGCAAGATCAAAAAATACAAGAGCTTTTTTAGGTCTTTTAGTAATTAGTTTTTTTATGCTTGTTTCCTGTAATAAGAAGACAGAGGCAATAGCGACCGAAGAATCAAAAGTCACAACGGACTCAGCAACTGTAAAACCAGCAGATCCGCCGGCTAATTTTAAACATGCTACTGCTTTTGTAAATGGTGTTAATATTCACTATGTCATTGGCGGTAAAGGAGATCCGCTTGTTTTAGTGCACGGTTTTGGACAAAACTGGTACATGTGGAATCGCCTTTTGCCTGAACTTTCTAAACATTTTACGGTTATCGCACCCGATTTGAGAGGTGTCGGCGAATCGGACAAACCGGAATCAGGTTACGACAAAAAAACAATGGCTACGGATATTCATGAGTTAGTAAAAAAACTCGGCTATAATAATGTCAATTTAGCCGGTCATGATATCGGACTTATGGTAGCTTACGCTTACGCGGCGCAATACGGCAGCGAAGTTAAAAAACTGGCATTGATGGATGCTTTGCTTCCCGGAATTGAACCGGTTTGGTCGCAGGTTTCGGCTTCGGCCTGGTGGTTTGGATTTTTTGCATGGCCAGCTTCAGGAGATATTGTAAAAGGGAAAGAAAAAGAGTTTTTAGTTAATTTCTGGCCAATGGTTGGACATGTTAAAGATCCTTTTACGCCCGAAGAAACGGCTGAATTTGTTAGGGCTTATGCTGTTAAAGACGGCGCAAAATCTACTTTTAAATGGTTTGGAGCTTTCCCGCAGGACGGAAAAGATAATTTAGTTTTTGCAAAGACAAAACTTAAAATGCCTTTATTGGCCATGGGTGGAGAGTATTTTGCGGCAGCATTCCTAAAAGAGCATTCCAAATTGGTAGCAGAAAATGTAAGCGAATCAAAAATTGCAGGTTCAGGACACTGGTTGGTTCAGGAAAATACAGCTCAGGTGCAAAAAGATTTACTGGCCTTTTTTCTGGCGAAATAATGCTGTAAAAAATAACAAACAGAGCAATTAAATTTCAAAATAATGAAACGAATATTTATAGTATTATTTTTCTTCAGCCTGCTTATGCAGGCTCAGGAAAAAGCTGACCTGATTATTTTTAATGGAAAAATCGCTACCATGCAAAAATCCGGAGAATTTGTTCAGGCAATTGCTTCTAAAAGCGGGATTATTTTAGCCACAGGTACATCAAAAGAAATTTTAGCAGGCTATAAAACAGCGACTACACAAACTATTGACGCCAAAGGTAAAACGGTTGTTCCGGGTTTAAATGACAGTCATATGCACGTGATTCGCGAAGGACTCAATTATAATGCTGAATTGCGTTGGGATGGTGTAAAAACCTTAAAAAGAGCCATGGAAATGCTGAAAGAACAGGCAGCCAGAACTCCACCCGGCGTTTGGATTAAAGTAATTGGCGGCTGGAACGAATATGGTTTTGAAGAAAAAAGACAGCCTACTATTGAAGAGATAAATGCAGCTGTTCCCGATAAACCTGTTTTTATAACCTATTTGTACGGCAAAGCTTTTTTGAATAAAAAAGGAATAGAGGTTTTAGGCTATACCAAAGATACGCATTATGAAGGAAGTGTCCTGGAACAGGATAAAAACGGAAATCTGACCGGATTAATGTTTGCTAAAGAAACGCCAAAAGCCATTTACACCACCTTAGGTTTAACCACAAAACTAAGTCCGGAAGAAAGAATCAACAGCTCGCTCCAGTTTAACAGGGAATTAAATCGGTTTGGGCTGACTTCTGTAATTGATGCTGCCGGAGGATCTCAAAACTTCCCGACAGATTATGGAACTTCAATGGAATTAGCAAAAACGGGAAAATTAAATCTTAGAATTTCCTATTATCTTTTTGCACAGCAAAAAGGGAAGGAGCTTCAGGATTATGAAAAATGGGTCGCTACCACTTTAATAAACAAAAATGATAATCTTTTAGTAGCCAACGGTTATACCGAAGAAGGAGCAGGAGAAAACATTGTCGCTTCTGCGGCTGATTTTGAAAATTTTCTGGAACCAAGAATTGTCCTTTCAGATGATATGGAAAAAGATCTTGAGCCCATTATCAGGTTATTGGTCAAAAACAGCTGGCCTTTTCGATTACATGCTACTTATGGTGAATCGATTGACAGAATGCTGAATGTTTTTGAAAAAGTAAATAAGGAGATTCCGTTTAATGGTTTGCGCTGGTTTTTTGATCATGCCGAAACCATTACCCCACAGGAATTGGAAAGAGTAAAAAAACTTAATGGTGGAATTGCAGTACAATTCAGAATGTATTTTCAGGGTGAATTATATGAGAAAATGTATGGAATTCCGAAAACACAATTACCACCGATTAAAGAAATGCTCAAAATGGGAATCCCTGTTGGAATGGGAACCGATGCAACCCGAATCTCAACTTATAATCCCTGGATGGCAATGCATTGGCTTCTTACCGGAAAAACGTTAGGCGGAATGCAGTTCTGGCCAAAAGATCAGATTCTCGACAAATTTACAGCACTTCAATTGTATACTTCCGGAAGTGCCTGGTTTTCTGGTGAAGAGAATGAAAAAGGAAAATTGATAAAAGGAATGTATGCCGATATGTCGATTTTATCCGATGATTATTTTGCCATTACCGCTGATAAAGTTCGAAATATCGAGTCTGATTTAACGATTGTCAATGGAAAAGTGGTTTACGGAACCGGAGATTTCAAAGCTCTTGATCCCGGTATTGCGCCGGTAATTCCGGAATGGTCGCCAGTGAAATATTTTGGCGGCTACATCAAATAATTTAACACATAGAAACATCGATTTAAGTGTTCAAAAAAGGATGTAGAAAGAAGCTGGTCTAACACATAGCTATGTAAATTTTTGAAGTAAGTGAAACACTTCTTAAGGTTACAACATCCATGTTTCTATATGTTTACAATTAATTACATCGAAGAAATTAATCAAACAAAATCTATAAAATTTAGATCATGAAAACTCAAA
>Ga0065714_10065052_pt1 | contig 13449 bp, 8 predicted proteins | sample MisRhiReplicate2_FD_59101 | JGI IMG/M metagenome (GOLD analysis project Ga0065714, IMG submission 59101) | Miscanthus rhizosphere microbial communities from Kellogg Biological Station, MSU, sample Rhizosphere Soil Replicate 2: eDNA_1 v2... | ecosystem: Host-associated > Plants > Roots >...
CGATGCAGTTGGCGGTCTTCCTGAAGCTTTCTCGCTTTGCCAAACGGGTTTACTGGGTAGGCGATATCAAGCAAGCCATCTATGGCTTCCGTGGCAGCGACTGTGCATTGATGCAGGCCATCCTGAACGCCTTGCCCGAACTGGGTGGTGAGAAACAGGTGTTGCCCAACTCGTGGCGCTCACGACCGGAGTTGGTCGAACTGGCCAACGAAGTATTCAGTCAGGCGTTCGCCAACAGCTTGCCGCCCGATGAAGTCCGGCTTTTACCCACCCGCGAGGATCAATTGCCCGGGCCCGCATTCGCCAACTGGCTACTCGATGGTAGCAACGCCGAGCAGCAGGTGAGTGCGTTGGCTGAAGGGATTGGCCAACTGGTTAACAGTCGGCATCAGATACTCGATAAAGCCACCAAAGAAATCCGTGACGTCCGGCTGGGCGATATCACCGTACTTTGCTACTCCCACAGCAACGTCGCCAAAGTGACCGCCGCCCTCGCTGCAGCGGGAATGCCCTGCTCCACTGCGCAGCCCGGCTTGCTGGCTACCGCAGAAGCAACCCTGGCGCTGGCGTGCTTGCGTCGCTTGAATGATCCCTTCGATACTCTGGCTACCGCGCAGATTGTTTCTCTGGCTGAGGCAGAAGAGCCGGAGAGCTGGGTTGCGGAGCGCCTGCGTTATTTGCATGCGGGTCATCCAAAAGCGCTGTGGCGCGAGCAAGACGTCGACGATTATCGGGCACACCCCTTGGTTGCGGCAGTGGCGCGGCTGCGCGCGGACCTTCCATTGCTGACGCCTGTGGAAGCGTTGCAGCGCTTAATCGCTGAGTGTGACTTACCCTCGCGCGTCACGAGTTGGTCGACCTCGCCGGCACAGGCTCAAAAGCGCATAGCCAACCTCGACGCAATAATCGACTTGGCACAGCAATATGAGGACCTATGCCGAAATGGGCTAGGGGCTGCATCTATCTCCGGGCTGGTGCTCTGGTTGGGCGAAACGGCCAGCGCCAACAATGATGCATTGGCCACACCGGCGTTGGACGCCGTTCAGGTGATGACCCATCATGCCAGCAAAGGTCTGGAATGGCCCGTTGTCATCCTGATGGATTTGGCTCGCGATATTGGCGACCGTCTATGGTCCGTTTCTTCGCGCTCCAATAGCGCGTTCGATCCGCACAAACCATTGCACGACCGCTTCATCCGCTACTGGCCTTGGCCTCTAGGCAAACAGCAGAAGGTCCCGCTGGCCGAGAAGTTCGAGCAGACCAGCCTGGCCCAAACGTGCCGAGAGGAAGCTGTTGAAGAAGCAAAACGCCTGCTCTACGTGAGCATGACCCGCGCCCGCGATCTGCTGGTGATTGCACGTTCCGGCAGAAAAACAACCGGGCAGTGGCTCGACTGCGTCCAGGCTCCGTGGCTGATGACAACCCCAGGCGAGCAGGTCCTACGTTTACCTAACGGAAAAACGCTGCCGGCCAACTGTCAAACACTTACCGCCGGCCATACGCCAGAACCTATCCCAGTTGCCATGCAAAATCTGCATTGGTTTGCACCACTGGTAGTTGCCGAGCCCCGCATGCAACTGAGCTTTCAACCGTCCAGTAGCGTCATCCGATCGGTGACAGGCGCCGGCGAAAAATGCCAAATCGGCACCCGCATTGCCTTGCAGGGCATCCCGGAAATGAGTGCATTGGGGACCGCGATTCACGCCAGTCTGTGCCTCTCGTTCACCGATCCAAGCCGGCCCGTCGTCCTGGACGAAGTGCAGCGCCTGCTGCTGAACCATGAAGTACATGAGCATGTGAGCGCCAGCCAGGTCATCAATCAGCTATCTGCCTTGCATGCCTGGATCGAGTCCCGGTGGCCGCTGGCTAAAGCCATGGCCGAGTACCCGGTGCAACAGTTGCTCACCTCGGGGCAGGTACTGAATGGACGCATCGACCTGCTGCTGGATACAAAAGAGGGATGGGTACTGATTGACCATAAATCCAATCCATCTCCCGAGGCACAGTGGGAGCGGCTGGCCCAGGAACATGCCGGCCAACTCAACGCGTATGCCCAAGCGATTGAGGCTGCTTCCGGCAAACCTGTGACAGAGGCCTGGCTCTTCCTGCCTACGGCGGCCGGTGCGGTTCGCGTTTTTTAACAATGGGCGTGTTTCACCCGCGCATTAACGATCAATCCCGGCGGTCAGGATTCCTTCTGACCGCCTGACTCTAAGGTAAAAAGCATGACGTTGTATGAATCAATTCTGCTGGAAACACGTAATGGTGCACTGAACGACCCTTTCGAGGTTCAGGAGCTGACCTCGGAGCGACGCCGGGTAATGTGCCCCGAGGGTAAGGAGCTGGTGGAAAAATATCGGATTGGTTTCGAGTTCTTCAAGAAGTCGGCGATTGGGACCACCGTCGCCAACAACGCACAAGATGGAAAGACAGGTGCGGATGGATTCAGTGTTGGTAAAGGTGCCAAAGTCCAGTACGTGCGGGTAAAGCCCGGCGTATACACGGTAATGGGCATCGAAGAATAACGACTGGCAGGTTTTTCGTTATCTGAATCACGGCCACTTTCCAGACCACCGCCCTACTCTTAGGTAGTCCAAACGAGCCTTACCTATGACGATCAAACAAGCGAACGAAATAGATTCTGCTTACGAAAAACAATACGACGAGTTCAACAAGCAGCACGATTTCCTGAAAACGGTATTCGGCCGTACTCCACTGGGAGACGACCTGGACACGCTGATGGATAAAGTCAGTGATGCGCGATGGTTGAACGTCAAAGCCGGATGGTTATCGGACACCTCCGATAAATTCGATCGCCTCGATTACTTCGTTGCCCGACTCAAGCAGGACTATCGCGGGAAGCTCATAAAAAGTCTGGCCGATGTACCCGATGACTTGAGAGAGGAACTCCCCGACGACGAAGCCGAGTTCCAGGCGTTCATGGCCGAGGAGCGCGAGACCTGTTACAGCGCCTACGATGAAATGACTTGCTTGCGATCGGATGCAGAGGAGGAGCTGGTGGCTAACGATTACTTCGACACGATTGGCTCACAGCCGAGCGACTTCGAGCTCAGCCTCTACGAAGAAAAATGCTTGCTGCCGCTGGTAGAAAATCTTGAAAGACTTTGGAACAAGCATAAGGCCGTGGGGTTTGGCTTGATGTGTATGGCTAGCCATTTGGGTGATACGGATTATGATCTTAGTTTGACGCGGGCATTGATGTTCGATTGACGCGGTACATCTGGATGTCATGAGCTAAAGTAATCGAGCTTAAAAACCGACTTAGGGCGTAACTTTGTCCAAAATACGCCCTTACTTCGCCTGAATGATTGTTCCACGCTGCGTCCGAGAAAGCCGACGGGGAGCTGTTATCGGGAGTATCGACAGTTTTCAACACCTGCCCGATATGTTTAGCAGGCAGAATAGCCAGTGCCGGATCGGTTATTCGTCAGCGGCAACAGCAGTCACTTCGTCGCTCGGGGTATAGCTATTATTTTTACCTAACCCGTGGCCTAAATGCCAAAGCAAATGGGTAAACACCGTCCACACCGAGCTTACGCCGGCCAGTGCAACCGCTTCAATGGCACGATGCGTTTGGTCTCTGCATCAGTGGAATCGTAATGCTCAATTAAGGCCCGCACAACGTGATCCAACGTCCACATCGCCAATGGAATGGATGCACGGTCTGCCTCATACTGGGCATCTTTACTGAAACCTCCCGTGCTTACGTAAAGACCCCGATCATCCTTGTGCCGCCCACCAAGAAAGCTGCGGATGTCCTGACTACCCATCTGCCCCTTACGATGCTTGACCTCCACTACAATGCGCGGGTGCTCAAAGCCGAACCCATCGGGTGAGGCGACGATGTCTTTGCCACGGTCGGAACCTGGTGGCGAAACCTGAGTTTTGTAGCCCATCGCACGAAGGATCCCTGCAACCAGCTGCTGCATCTCATCCCAGTCGAGTTCATTTACTCGATCCTTGATTCGCTCCAACGCCTGAGACTCAATGTCAGCCAACGGATCAGCGATACTTTCTTCAGCCTCATCTTCCACTTGCAGTACTGGTTTACCCTTCAACGCGGCGACTACTTCGGCTGCAGCACTGGAAGGCACCTCGAACAAGGTTAAAGTCGAACCCAGGCTGTTCTTGGTACTGGTACCCAAATTGTCACGCGGCAACTCCTGCTGCCACTGCACCTTGCGCACCAGCGACATGCCTTGCTCAGCCCATTCTGAATGGTGCTCGGCCGGTCCCTTGACGTTGCCAACCAGATAGAGACGATTGGCAGGTGAATAAGTAACAACCCAATCACCGTCCTGAATCTCGTTTACGAAGCGCCACACTTGCGAGGCACCCGAAATCACCGTGCCCTGTTTCATCTGAGGCTCAGCAGATTGGTAGATAGCAATTAACTGTTTACGCCCAACGCCGGGCTTCGCATGGGCGGCCAGCTGGCTCCAACCGATAGCGGCCACTTCGCGCTCCCGAAAAGCGTCGTAAAGACTTCCAGCTTCGCCACGTACCATCCACATTCGATTCATGTCATCTCCCCCACACCCAAAAGTCCTCGGGCTCAATCGGCCACTTCTGATTGCGGTAAATTCAAAGCGACCTCGCGAAAAGCAATCAGAGCTGCTTCTAGATGATCGATGATCTCCAGCTGAAGCACATCGGGTGGCGGCAGGTCATCCAAGTTGTCCAGGCTTTTATCTTTCAACCAGAAGATATCGAGACTGGCCTTGTCGCGAACCATCAACTCTTCATAGCTGAAAAACTTGAAGCGTTCCGTAGCCGTGCGCTCGTTGCGGTTTTCCGGGTTATAGCAGGTGACGAAATCTTGCAGATCATCAGGCTTGAGCGTGCGCGTCTTTAGCGTGAAATGTTTGTTGGTGCGCAGGTCGTAGAACCACACGCCCTTAGTGTGCACACGTCCATCTTTGGGCGCGCTGTCAAAGAACACTACGTTCGCTTTAACGCCCTGGGCATAAAATATGCCCGTAGGTAGGCGTAACACCGTGTGCACATCGCAGTTATCCAGCAACTTCTTGCGGATTTTTTCGCCAGCGCCACCTTCAAACAGTACGTTGTCGGGTAACACCACAGCCGCTTTTCCGTTCACCTTCAGCATGCTGACGATGTGCTGCAGGAAGTTGAGTTGCTTGTTCGACGTAGTTTCCCAGAAGTCCTGCCGCTCGTAGGTCAACGCGTCTTTGTCTTCTTCGCCCTCTTCATTGCTGATGGTCATGCTGCTTTTCCTACCGAAGGGCGGGTTGGCCAGCACGTAATCCACTTTCAGTTTTGGCTCAGTGATCAACGCATCCGAACGCGCCACTAAGGGCTCACCATCCAGCTCGCCAACGTTATGCAGAAAAAGGTTCATCAAACACATGCGGCGCGTATTTGGCACGATCTCATTGCCGTGGAAGGTCTTGTCGCGCAAGAATTCTTTTTGCGATTTGTTCAGCGTGGCACCCGGCCGCGTCAACCAGTTGTATGCGCCCAAGAAGAAGCCGCCTGTACCGCAGGCCGGATCCGCAATAGTTTTCATCGGTTCGGGGCGCACACAGGCCACCATCGCCTCGATCAGTGCGCGTGGTGTGAAGTATTGGCCCGCACCGCTCTTGGTGTCTTCCGCGTTCTTCTGCAGCAGGCCTTCGTACAAATCGCCCTTGGTATCGGCACCCAGGCTGATCCAGCTTTCGGCATCAATCAGCTGTACCAGACGCGAAAGCTTGGCCGGGTCTTGAATCTTGTTCTGCGCCTTGAAGAAAATAGCGCCTAGCATGCCGGACTCTTGTCCCAGCTTGTGTAGCGTGGCGAGGTAATGCGCCTCCAGAGGCTCGCCCACCTTGGGCGTCAGGCTGGCCCAGTCGTAGCCCTTAGGAATGTGGGTGTCGCGGTAGTAAGGCTCTTGCGCGTATTCGTGCGCCAGCTTCAGGAACAGTAGGTAGGTGAGTTGTTCAAGGTAGTCGCCATAGCCCACGCCGTCGTCGCGCAGGGTGTGGCAGAAATTCCAGACTTTCTGGACAAGGGTACTTGTATTCATTCAGGCCTCTAATAGCTCTTGTATCCAAGGGTGTGCGTCGCTGCGCTGCCCCCTCAGGAGAAAATGCATGTCGCCGCTATATGGGGAATCCCGGCCAATCGCGCGGTACAGTCTTGCAGCCGCAGCCTTGAAATCAGGTACACGGGTCGGATCTTGGGTGGCTAGCTCAAACAGGCGCTTGCCCTCATCCACATCCGACATCAGCTGTACAGCAGCAGCGTGGCGCTTTTTGCAAGTCGGTTCGTAGTGGAGATGCAGAATCTCAATTGAGGCCTCTGCACGCTGCCTCGCGATAGGGTCAGCACCAGCGACGCAAGGCTGGCCGTTCTCTTGATGACAGCCCAGTAAACGCCAGTCTGACATCTCCGAGGGATCTAGGAGCAACGGCTGCTCTAACGCGACTGAGCCTGATGTATAAACACGCCGAGCCTCATCGAGCAATGGAAACCGATCTGCCTTACCGCCCGCCGTTCCACCTTCAATGTCTTTGCGCCTACTATTGCAGTAGGTGCATGCGTAGCGAAAATTGCTGTCGTCAAAGGCCAGCCAACGGTAGCCCATGTGCGGGGTTGCTGCATCGCTGACACGGTTTTTTGGCCGGAAGTGATCTACAGCGTTGTCAGATCGATCAACAGGCGATTCACAGTACCAACACTTGTCATGCAGTAACCCCGCTAGTCCGTCCTTGAGATCACGCCAAACTTGGCCGTGGTCGTTTGGATCCTCACCATTTGAAACGGCCTGCGTGGCCGCTTGAGCACGTTGATTCCAGCCAGTTGGCTTCACCAACTTGGATCGATCAACGTATCTCATAATGCTGCCACTTCTGGCGGGTTTGGCTTTTCCGCAAGTAACTCTGCAATCAAGCGTTTGGCTAAAGTTTCACGATCCGTTCGAGGCATTTGCACCACTTGTTTTGCGAGCTCAGCCGGCTGGGCTGTTTCAAACTGCTGGACGAGCAAGTCATTGCGCAAACGCAGGTACCGGGAATACTCATCATCGGGGTGGAAGAATCGGAACCCGAGCCGATCCAATTGCGCGTTGATGTCATCTAAATCACGCTGCTCATCCGGACTAAGTCGTTCCTTGGCTGCGAATGCACGCTGGGCCTCTAAGAGCTCCTGAGTTGGCTGATCCAACGATGAAGCGATGCCGAACATGTCACTAGTGACAATCGCCGCATAGCCCATACCGCGCGGAGCCATTTCCGGATAACAGGCCACGATCTGCCGCTGCCCATCCTGCTTACTCATCCTCAGAATCTGCACCTGTTCGCGATCCAATTCAGCAATCGCCAGCGGGTTGTGAGTCGTAAGCAGGATGTGGCTGGTTTCTTCCTGTCTTGTTCGACCGGCAATAAAGTGCTTCAAGTACGAGATGTAGTCCACGCTCCAGCGCGGATTCAAATGCGTGTCTGGTTCATCCAGCAAGAACAGGCTTTCATCCTCGGAGGTAAAACGCAGTAAGCCCAAAACGGTCAGCAACTGCTGCTCGCCTTCACTCAATTCGCGGAATGTCACGGTGCCGTCGTTCTTTTTGAGGCGTACGCGGATGCGCACCTCTTCTATCAACTCGGAGACGTAGGTGCTCTCTAGGTCACGGAAGAACTGCGCGGGGGGTTGGTTACCCACCAAGCGCCGTAGCGCAGCGATGTCTTTAACGTACAGGTACTTGAACTGTAACTTTGTCTTGTTCCAGATTGATGTGGAAACCTGCCGACTGATTTCGATGGGCGCCAGAGCAATATCGTGCAAGCGCGACAGGAAGTCGCTCACCACGCCCCGCGCATTCCAAAACCGTGGGTCACCATCCAGCGCTTTAGACTTCCAAGGCGGTTGTCGCAGCACGAACAGCACTGACTCAATACCTTCGTCCGGATCAATCCCAAGATGGTCATCGAGAAAAGCCCGCACCACATCGGACTGTTGAATCATAAAAGCCAGCAGCACGAACTGGCTGTGCACCGGCATGGCATAGAAAAGCCGCTTAAGGCCGGGGTCTTCGCCGTTGCGCAGCTTGCTGTCGTAGCTTTCCAGGTACGGACGAAACACCTCATGCATACGCGGGCTCTCGCCCGAGTAGTAGCTGAAGACGTAGCGCGGCAAATACTTGGAATCTGCATCCAAGAAGGCTGTGAGCTTGACTGGCTCCCCCGGGGGTAACTTATCTGCACAGTCTCCAAAATCCAGTTCGCTATGAACCATGTCGCTCTGTTTGGGCTGCCCAATGTCAGCGACGCGAATTATAAAAGCATCCTTCTTGCGATCAGGATCGGCGTCGATTTGAATATGACGCAGGTTATCGCCTGCCCCCATGTGATAGGCCAGCTGAAAAGCAAAGGCCGGTGTGCGTTTCTTGGCGATCAAGTCGCGGAAGATGATGGCCAGGGCCTCCAGCACGTTGGACTTGCCGGTGCCGTTCCAGCCGATCACCACCGTCACCCAATGCCCCTGATCGAAGTCGATGGTTACATTCTTCAGGTTCTTGAACTGGTGAGTCTGGCTGTCTTTGGCGCTGCCGATGGTGAGCTTGTCGAGGCGCATGGTCAGCTTGCCAGCAGTTTCAGGCGGTCGTGCAGCTTGCGGCCCTGCTCATCGGTGACCGCCTCCACGGCCAGCCGTCCTGCCTTGTCCAAGGCTCGCAGTTCGGCATAGAGCGCTTCAATCTGATCCGTTAATGCACCATCGGCCACACCGCAGCGGCGGAATGCCTCTTGCGCTGGCACCCAGTCACCTGCTTCGGCGAGCACGGCAATCAGTTTGCTCACCACGGCGGCGATCTCCTTCTGTTGTTTGGTTTTGCGTACCTTAGGCACCTTGGGTTGCTTATCGCGCTCTGCCCGCTCAACGCGGATGCGCTCCAGTAGAACGCCGGCGGGTTCGTCGTTCGGGTCTTGCGGCACGAGCTGGCCGGCGAAGGCGGCGCGCAGGATGTTTTGGCGTTGGGCGGTGGATTGCTTGAGAGCGTGTACGTTAAAGGTAAGTTGATCGTCGCACCTCGAAAAATTCTGTTTGATGGTCTCGATCAACGCTATTTGCTCATCAACTGGCGGCAAAGGGACCGGCAATTTTGAGAACTTACCTGCGCTCAAATGATTGATTCCAACGCCACCAGAAAGCTTGCTAAATACCCCTAGCTTTTGCATAGCCAAGAAGGAGTAAAACGCGTAATCCGACCCTATGCCTTCAGGCGAGAAACGAAGCACGGTATTCTGAAAACAATACAAGCCTTCGACTCGCTTCCATATCGCCGGGCGCCCAACATGCTCAGGACTTCCTGAGGCTTCAGTGAGCAGTACATCTCCGACTTTGAGAGCGAATGTCTCTTTCTCTGTTTCGGAGAACTCCATTTCAAGAACATCGCTCAAATCAACGCCGCCTTCGGTGATGTTTGCCGCGCGGATGTAAGAAGTTGGATTGGCCTTGCCGACTTTGCTTGGAGATCTCTGCCTGCCCAGCTGTACATGACCTAGTTGCTCAACACTCGCCCACACCCACCCCGCCGGCAGGTTCGGCAAATCGGTGGTATCCAGCTGCACTGGTTCAAGGTATTTCTTTTGCCAGTCTTTGGGTGGAGTTTTGCCTTGCTTCTTGAACTTGGCGAGCTGCTTGGCTTCCCAGCGGGTGCGGCGCCCGGTGAGGATGCGTTGCAACAGCTGCGCGCCGGTTTCGGTGGGCGTGTGCTGGGCGCGCCATTCAGCGGTGAGCATGCCGTCCACGGCAGATTTCAGCAGCGATTGGCGGTATTTTTTGAGCTTCTTCTGCGCTGTCTTGAGTTCGTCCACGCCAGCATCGAGATCGGAGAGCAGTTCTTCGAGCTTCGCGACGATTCTTGCCTGTTCGGCTAGTGGCGGTAAAGATAAAGGCCATGCCTTGATTATTCCCTGAGAAATATTGGGCTGAGCACCACCCTTGCCTGCATCGACGAAACCTTTTTCTTGCGATAGCAGAAAGTGATAGAGAAACTCCGCACTAGTTGCCTCGGGGAGTGCAACCGCACAGGCTTGATTGGTCGCAGCATCGATTCCTAATATGGACGTCTTGCCTATGGTTGCTCCGTACATCGCAATAGCGACAGAACCTTTGGAAAATATCTTCGCGCTTGATGCTGCGACGGCTTCATCGGTGATGTGTTCCTCAGAGTCATGCAGCACACGCGGCCCAAGCTCACCAGTCTTAAACCACGGGATCGTGCCTAAGTAATACGCGGGATTAGATCTTGACGGTGTACCACCAGAAGACCATGACGCAACATCCTGAAGCGTTGCTGGAGCCCAACCTTTTGGTAATTCACTCACGCAACCAACTCCTCATTCATTTCGGTCATCACTCCATCCAGTTCCTTACCAAACAGTCCCCAGGCCTTTTGCAACCCACCCTTGTCGGCCAGTTCGGCATAGTCAAAATCGTCTCGACTGATACTACAGCTGCTTGCTATATGGTCTTTCATCAGGCGCAGCCATTCAGTTTGTTCAGCTGTGAAGGCGGTGCCGCGCTGGGCGTTGTGACGGAAGATCCATGTCTGAAAACGTTTATCCACTTCATCGGCAAAGGGCTTGAGCTCGCCATCCAACCCCAGCGCAAAACGCAGCAGTGAGACAAAATCGGTGAGTTGGCGCTTGCGGTCTGCGCCCTTGACTGCACTGGCCTGCACGCGGGCGTAGGCACTCCACAAGCGCTCGGTAGTGAGCATCAGTGGCGGTTTGCTCAGACGTTCGTGCAGGTCTTCGATCATGTCGAAAGTGAGCGCGCGGCGCTGGTAGGGTTGCTGGTAGAAAAAGTCCAGCGCAGCAATTTCGTCTTTGTGCTGCTTTAGGTAGTGAACAAAGGTTTGAATTAACGCTATGGCCTGCGCTTCCGCCTGCTCACTGAAGCCTGAAAAGATCACCTGATCCAGATTGATATGATCAATTATCTGCTCGCGTTCGCGGCGGGCATTTTCGATCTCGTCACGTAGAGCCGGCTGGTCGAACGGGGCGCAGGCAGCGGCCACCCGCCCGGCGCGCGCGAGTTCAATTTCTTCGGGTAGCAAGGTGTCCTCAGAGCGGGTGATGCCCCTAGCCTTGGCGGTGGCCAAAGCGGCTTGGACGATGGCATCAGGGTCCAGAGCGGCGATCAGCCCCTTGCCCAATTGGGCCACCGGAATGCCGCCGCTGGCTTTCTCGATCCGGGCTTGGGCCTTGTCGTCCAGTTGTTTGGCCAGGCGCACCAGGCGGTTAGCGAGCGAAAGCACAGTGTCATCGTCACGACTGCCCATAGCCACACCTTGCAGCAGGTCTTTCAGCGCTATGCCGGGTTTTTTCTCCAGCGGGCGGCTTTCTGTTTTAAGCGATTTCTCCACGCCCACGGCATCGATCAACACAAAGCGAGTTTTTGCACCGTCTGCACTGTTGCTGACGAGCTTGAGGCTGTCGCCATCTAGGCTGCGCACACCGCGCCCCTTCATTTGTTCGTAGTAGCCCTTGCTGCGCACGTCGCGCATGAAGAGCAGCACTTCCAACGGCTTAACGTCGGTGCCGGTGGCGATCATGTCCACCGTCACGGCGATGCGCGGGTGGTAGTCGTTGCGAAAGCTACTAAGGATCCTATCGGCGTCTTCTTCAGCTTTGTAAGTAACCTTTTTGCAGAATGCATTACCTTGCCCGTAGACCTCGCGCAGGATGTTGATGATGTCGTCAGCGTGGCTATCCGTCTTGGCAAAGATCAGCGTTTTGGGTATTTCTTTGCGCGCCGGGAAAATCTGTGTTTCCACAGCGGTTTTCATGGCCTGAATCACCTGGCGGATCTGGCTCACATTCACTACAGAGCGATCGAGTTCCTTGCCGGTATAAGTTGTGTCTTCTTCGGTCTGATCCCAACGTTTTTTACGGGTTTGCCGGTCACGGTGGTCGACATATTCCTTGGCTTTGAGCTCGGCACCTTTTTGAGTAACTTCGGTTTCAATCTCGTATACGTCGTAACCTACATTGACGCCATCTGCCACCGATTGCTCATAGGTGTATTCGGCGACGATGTTTTCGTTAAAGAAGCCGAAAGTGCGCTTGTCGGGCGTGGCGGTGAGACCGATCAGGCTGGCATCGTAATAGTCGAGCACCTGCTTCCAGAGGTTATAGATGCTGCGGTGGCATTCATCGATGATGATGAAATCGAACGTTTCCACCGGCACCGCGGGGTTGTAGCGGACGAGTTTTACTTGTTTAGATGTCTGTTGTACTTCGTTGAGCGAGACATCTTCGGCCGAGTCATCAATCGGCTCGCCGCTCAGAATGGAGTACATGCGCTGTATGGTGCTGATGCACACCTGCGAATGCGGGTCGATGTTGGGCGAGGCCAAGCGCTGCACATTGTAAAGTTCGGTGAATTTGCGGCCATCATCCGGTGGAGCGTAAGCCATAAATTCCTGATGGGCCTGCTTGCCGAGGTTGCGGGTATCGACCAGAAACAGGATGCGTTTGGCACCGCCGAACTTGAGCAGGCGGTAGACGGCGGTGATGGCAGTGAAAGTTTTTCCCGCTCCGGTCGCCATGTGTACCAGGGCACGAGGTTTGTTCAGCGCCAGCGACTGTTCCAGCCCGGTAACCGCGCTGATCTGGCAGTCGCGCAGGTTGCGCTCAGGCAGTACGGGCATTTGCTCGGCCAGCCGGCGGCGCAGGGTTTCCGGTTGAGCCAACCAGGTCGCAAGCGTTTCAGGCTTAAAGAAATTGAATACTTCTCGCGAGCGCGGCGCAGGATCGGCGCTGTCTGTAAAACGGATAATCTGGCCGGTAGCCTCAAACAAAAAGCGCAGAGGTGTATTGTCTTTGCGCCATTTGAGGCTGGAGGTTGCGTAACGCTCGGTCTGGCTTTCACTGACGGTGAGGTTTTCGCCAGCGCTATCTTTTTTAGCTTCAATGACCCCCACTGCTATACGGTTAACGAACAACATGTAATCAGCCGGCCCCGTATCAGTCGGGCATTCACGCACGGCTACGCCAACACCTGCTGACAGGTTGAGCTCTTTCATGTCCTGGATAACCCAACCGGCCTTTTCAAGCTTAGGATCGATTTGCTGACGGGCTTTTAACTCTGGCGTCATGATGCTGGTCCCTGCAAATGTCCGCACAATTGGATTAGAACGATAACTACCCCACCTCAAGCCTCATCCTAATCCCACACGACTGGCAAGCCAATCTCAATTGGCAACCAATTGGCAACCAGAACAGTCAAATTCACATTGGCAATGAAATACGCCAAGCATAAAAAATCCAATCACCGCTAAGTGATTGGATTTTCAGGAGATTTATGGTCGGGACGGAGTGATTCGAACACTCGACCCCTAGCACCCCATGCTAGTGCGCTACCGGACTGCGCTACGCCCCGACTAGGCGTTAAACCCGTTCCTCTTCTCGAAGAACGCTCAAG
>Ga0065714_10065051_pt1 | contig 13447 bp, 12 predicted proteins | sample MisRhiReplicate2_FD_59101 | JGI IMG/M metagenome (GOLD analysis project Ga0065714, IMG submission 59101) | Miscanthus rhizosphere microbial communities from Kellogg Biological Station, MSU, sample Rhizosphere Soil Replicate 2: eDNA_1 v2... | ecosystem: Host-associated > Plants > Roots >...
GATCGTCCTGCATTTTCCACCACAAGCAAGAGCATCGAATGAAAGGGATCCTCGAAAACCTGCGTCCGCTGGACTAATCTTGAAATATAATGTTACGTGTAATGTATATTATGTTAAATGATGTGTCATGTCATAGATGTTCATGAACTGTCGCTTGCCCCTGAAAACTGGAGGTTGTCAGAAAAAATAAGAAACTCTCCCTTCCCAGTCACTTGCGATCCGAATCTCATCTGACGCCTCACTGGATCTTCTCCTTATCCGTCGTCGCGCCTGTGAAAGCTGGTTTTTACTCGTATTCCCAACGAAGGCGCTGACTGCAACGTCCATTGTTATGCCCCCATGGCCCGCATAGAAAACTAGCGCTGACTGCAGGCGACAAGGGCTCTTATTCTGCTTCTGGCGAGTCGGCTTTCGCCCACACTTGCGTAACCTCATCCAGGCAGTTGCCGACCTCGCCATCGCCAAAGCGCCAATCATCTTGAAGAGGGCCAATTTTGAACTTGCGTGAGCGCGTTGCCTTACTGCTGTTCCATCAATCGCAGTCCATGAGCTCGGCAGAAGACGTCAGTCAACTGCGGCGTACTAATGCTGTGGTACTGGCTGAAATTCTGGCCGCCGCGACATACTCGAACAGCATGGGTTGATCACCAATCACTTTGATGATGGCGGGTACGGTCGCTGGCGCTGGATCAACTGCTGCAGGCGCTGACGAAATCGCACAATAAAACCACTGGCTACTTCACCTCTGACTGCGCTTGAATGTTACCAACGCCAGAATTCTCGCGAGAGCCCGAAAATGAATTACGTTGAGCTGATCCAACGCCAAGCCGAGCAGATTTTTGGCAACAAAGTGAAAGCCAATTATTGGCTGAATCAGCCGATAGTCAGGGCCGGTGAAAGCTCTCGGTTGCAAGCGGCTCAAAGTGAGCAGGGATACGAACTCGTGAAAGCAGAACTCGAAAGGCTCAGTCACGGATTCGCCTGCTAATGCGCCCCCCCTCCTCCAAAACCCCGGACTCAACATGATTGTTTTTGATCTCAACACAAATGATGCGGAAGCCCTTCTCAGGCACGTCGAAGAATTCAAGCCGAGCTCGGGCGACCGGCGCGAGGACGCTCGACTGCGAGAAGCGTTGCTGGAATTGAAAGAAGCTTTGGTGTCGCATTTGGAAGACGCCAGCACTCCAACTGCGCCTAAACCAGAGCGACGGATTTAGGTCGAAACGGGAGCTCAAGCACATCATCATCCTGGCGTGCGTATGAAGATCACGACCCCTCTCGAAGGGCAGCTTTGGCAATTGGCTGTGACCACGCTCGGCGCGCAAGGTTTGGAGCAGTTGGTGGCTGAACTGCTGAAGAACCACGTGAGGACTCGCGCGGTGAACATGTATGGATTTCTGCGCCTCGAATGTCTTGGCCAGGAGGCATTAGATGCCCTGCGCAAGGGCCAGCGCCGGGCAGGAGCAGAGCTAGCGTTTTCTGGGGATGACCCGAGTAAAGTCGCGATACTTCACTGTCATTCCGGTCATCTGCTGCGAGGCATCGTCCAAGCTTTGCCTCCAGATGTATTGCCAGAAAACTTACTTGAGTGGCGTATGCAGCTCGATATTGGGTTGTGATTTCATCCCGCAGCTCCTTGTGCCTGAAGTCCTCAAACGCCTTCGAGGTTCATTCAGTTGTGGCGCCATTTGCGGATCATGATGAGCCCCCGGCGGCGTCACATAGCGCTCCTCAAGCGTGTGTTCCATTCTCCAATCGACTTACAAGATCAATAACCAGCAGGGCTTCGACACGAGTACCTAAAAGCCTCCTTCGCTTTTCGCTAAGTACGTCGACAAGGCCAGCCCGATAGGCGTAGTTCACCAGGCCTATGACGCAATTGAAACGGGGGGAAGTCAGGTTCTGGCGGATGCGGGGATTCGCACTTTGAAGCAAACGCTGTCGTCCAAAGTTCCGGGGGGCATCGATCCTGAAGTTCTCGATCCGAGGGGATGACTGAACTGGGTAGCGCTCGGTACTCATCAAATTCAGCTAACTGTCTCTGTAAGCCGGGTTGGCGCCTTGCTGCTTGCACGGATAAACGCTGGATCTCGGCTCGTCCAGGAGCATTTCACTCATCAGGTATCCCACTCACATCACCGACTTTCACTTGGGCCAGATCCTGTCGGAGCGAAGCCATGTTTTCAGCGCCATTCAATTGCTCAAACTGACGCTGGGCTTTTTGCCAAAGTGGAGTGGTTCCTTTGAACAAGCTCCTGCCCTCCTCGGTTAATGCTACGAGGCGACTTCTACCGTCGGAGGGTGAGGGACTGATTGAGATCAAACGCTGCAGCATGACTACAAGAGCGCACCCTTAATGTGAACGCGGGGGTTCACGACCCGCCCAGTGAAATCTTCGTCCTGATCAATTACTGAAAGAACGCAATCGCTGGTTCCAGGAGGTTCATTAATACTTAGTGTTGCTAATGAACCAGTTAATTACAGGTTCAACCACGGAGTTATGTTTATGACGACTCCTGAGCAGATACCCGAAATCTTCTCTTGAGACCACCGGGCCTAAGCGCACTAGCTGACCTGAGGTAATAAACTCCTCAACCAGAATTTCCCAGCCCAGTGTTAGCCCTTGCCCTGCGATGGCAGCATTCAGAAGCAATGGGTAATTATTGAACTTGAAGCCGTTATCAACGCTCACTCCTCCTAGACCGGCCAGTACCGACCAGCGGTTCCAGTCCAGCCATCTGGGATTGCTTGTGTCCATATGTAGCAAAGTCAGACTTATCAATTGCTCTTTTGTCAGTTCAGATGATATTCCATATTTTTTTGCAAAATCTGGGCTGCACACAGGAAAAACGGTCTCGGTACTTAGCATCACTTCAGTATCGAGTTGGAAATTCCTCTGACCAAATACAATATCTATATCTGACTCTTGAATTTCAGGGGTTGCCTGGGCATCAGTAGCGGCAACATTAAATCTATAGTTAGGAAATGCACACTCCAACATCTGCATTCGACGAAGCAACCAGAGATGCACAAACCCAAAGTTTGCTGAAATATTCAAGGCTGGTCGATAATGTGAAAGTTTCGCTTGAGCTTCTTCAATCGCAGACTTTATATCTGCCAAACTTGGAGCAATATCGCGATATAAGGCCAACCCAACAGCTGTTGGAATAAGCGCTCCGCCAGTCCTGTCGAGCAAAAATCCCCCTACTAAATCTTCCAGGCTACGAATTTGTTGTGAAACAGCGGGCTGAGTCGTACAAAGTTCCTTCGCTGCTGCTGTCATTGACCCCAATCGAACAGTTGCCTCAAAAGCGACTAAAGACTTCATGGCTGGAACTGGCCGCTTTGACATCTACCCTCCCCATAAGTTTTTTGCATATAGCGTATAAGATAAACCGCTGTTCCTTCACAATTTTGAAATTGCTAGTCTTTCCCTGACCCAATGAAGAAATAAAAAAGCCAAGCTAATAGTTGCACACCCTTTTGCATCCTGCCAAGCCTAAACCAATTTCACAATAAACGGTTCGCGGAGATGATCTATGCGTAAGCCATTGCTTTCACTCGTATTTACCGCTGTTGCCCTCCCCTCGCTGAGCGCTATTGCAGCTCAAGAACCCCAACAATGCCAAGCTATAAGGCTCGCCGATCTCGGCTGGGCTGACAATGCCGCGAATAACGGTCTGACAATGGCTGTCGCACAAGCCATTGGCTATAAGCCAACGAAGACAATGGTTGCGGTTCCAATTGCCCTTGGCTCGATCCAGAACGGGCAACTCGATGCCTTTCTTGACTACTGGTCGCCTTCTTTGGATCCGACCGTAATGCCTGCTGTGGAAGCAGGAAAGCTCCTCAAATTGATGCCACCCAACCTGACTGGCGCTAAGTACACTTTGGCAGTTCCGGACTACCTTGCGGAGCAAGGCCTTCGAACTTTTCAAGACCTTGCCAAATTTAAAGACCAGCTCGGTGGAAAAATTTACGGAATTGAGCCTGGAAGCGGTGGCAACAGCTCTTTGAAAAAAATGATCAGCCAAAACCTCTATGGTCTCGGTGATCTCAAAGTGGTCGAATCCAGTGAAAGTGCGATGCGCATGGAAGTTTCCCGTGCAATTGCTCGCAAGAAGCCGATCGTATTCCTCGGCTGGGCACCACACCCTATGAACATCGACTTCAAAATGACTTATCTGTCAGGTGGCGATGAGGTTTTTGGCCCCGATTATGGAGCAGCAACAGTATATACAGTTACAGCTCCAGATTATGCACAACGCTGCCCTAACGCTGCGAAGCTAATTGGAAACATGAAGTTCAACACCGACATGGAAAGTGAAATCATGGTCGGCGTTCTGGACAAGAAGGATCCGTTGAAGCTGGCAACTGAATGGATTCATAAAAATCCAGCTTGGCTTGAAACTTGGCTCAGCGGAGTTTCCACTTTCGATGGCAAAGATGCACTTAAAGCTGCCAAAAAATACTTCGACGAGCAGCAGCTAGCTAATCGCGAGTAGATTTAATACCAGAACACTGAAATTCTCGGATCTTCACATGAAAAACGTTGAGATTATTTTTAAAGAATCGCCCGCGTCCGTTATTTTTCGCAAAGCCGAAACAACGCTTGAAGTTCCAGCGCTTTGGCTCAGAGAAAAAACACCTGATGCTGATTCAATCGACACGCAAACTCAGCAACGGTTATTTGACTCTCACCTTATTGATCCAGAGATCGCTCTAATCAAACTGGAAAAGGTCACCTCTAGCAGCGCCTGGCTAACCTTCAGCGATGGACATCAAGCACTTTATACAGAGTCTGAGATTCTGGATAATGCGCTGGATCTGGATCCAGTCCCATCCGCCGAAAGCTGGAAAAGCGACATCAACGTTAAACTGGTAAGACATAACTGGACAGAGCTGAATGATGACGCCAAGTTCCAGGCTTCACTGATTGCCTACCTCAAGTATGGGTTCATCATTCTGACAAATGTGCCTAATAATGCAGAGCAGGTGCTCGCTGTTGGATCAAAATTCGGTTACGTGAAAGAAACGAACTTCGGCAAGTATTTCGAGGTTTACTCGAAGCCGAGTGCGAATGATCTCGCATACCGCAGTGTGCGACTGGGCCCGCACACTGATAACCCATATCGTGATCCAGTACCGGGCATTCAGTTGCTTCACTGCCTGATCAATGAAACCTCTGGTGGTCTTTCCACCCTAGTGGACAGCGTCTCTGTTGTAGAGGCGCTTAAGCGAGAGGACTATGAGGGATACAAGCTACTCAAGGACACTTCTGTTCGATTCCGCTTTGTGGACAAAGGCGTAGAACTGACGTCTCGCCGCCCGATGATCAGCGTCGATGACGCCGGCAACACCTTGGGCGTTCATTACAGTCCTCGCTTGGACAGTCTTCCTCTGCTGGAAGACGCCAAGGTCAAAGCATTCCACCGTGCACGCAAGCGCTTGGCTGAACTGTTCAATCACGAGGATTACGAACTCAAGTTCCGCCTCGGTGCTGGTGAGCTAATGCTGTTCGACAACAGCCGGGTTCTGCACGGACGAACCAGTTACGACCCATCCGAAGGTCATCGGCACCTGCAAGGTTGCTACATTGACTTTGATGGCCCACGTGAACGCTTCAGTGAAGTGATGAAGCGACTCAGAATGCTTGAGGTGGCTGCATAATGGAGCAAGTAGAATTCATCAGAATGAAAGACGGCACGCACGCCGAATATCACTTTCTGGAAAAACTAGAAAGCGACTTCAACAAAGGGTTGCCGGATCGAATACTCGATGCGCTGAATGGGCTGTCATCGACCTTAAGTGGGTATAAGGTCGATCGACTGCAACACTCCTTGCAAGCTGCTGCACGGGCTCAGGCAGACGGTGCAGATGAGGAAATGATTGTTGGAGCGTTGATCCATGACCTGGGTGACTTCCTCGCTCCCTACAATCATTCACAGTATGCCGCCTCCATCATCAGGCCGTATGTTAGAGGGGAAGTGACATGGATCCTGCATCACCATGGGCTGTTTCAGAACTTCTACTACGCCCATTATTTTGGGGGAGACCGGAACGAGCGTGACAGATATAAGGATCACCCTTGCTATAAGTCATGTGTGAACTTTTGCGAACGCTGGGATCAATCCTCATTCGACCCAGACTACCCTACGCCAAGTCTTGAACACTTCGCTCCATTGGTTCGCAAGATTTTCAGCCGTAAACCATTCGATCCCACTGTACTGAAAGACGAATACCCCATGATGTAATGGTAGGCCCGCTGCCCTCAATTTTCGGGGTAGTGGGCTTCCATGCGGATATCAAAAGATCCCGAATCTACCGCAACCTCCTCCCCACGACTCTAGATGTCGGATGCCGATGATGGGCAGTCTCACCGGTGTACGTTGAGGAAAATGCTCCGACTGCTGGGAGCACTCGTTCCATACGGCAGTGACCGACATTTCATCGCGAACTCTGATAGTAATCCTCATAAGTTCGCGAGACCTGCCCCTACTCATGCAGTTGCCAGGTTTATCGAAGTTTTCATCACTACCCGCAAAGCTGGAGGCAAAGAATCCGAGCGACCCAAACGCGGCGGACACCTTCCAAAGGTCTCCCACCTGGGTAATTGCACAGACTTGCCCCCCTTTTTTGCGTTCGACCTGACCAGTCATTTGCATCGGATTAGACCAGCATGCCTCGTGGCCCTGACCGGCAGAAAACGACCCATCGCTGGCGTTGAATGCAAGCGCCAGATGATCGACCACCACCTGTGACGAAACGCAGCTGACCGCCCAAGATCCAAAACCTGATCAGCACAACGATTTCTGGTAATAGTGCCGGATATGTCCCGGTGGATAATCATCAAGGCGACCGAATTCTGAGTAGCCCAGTTTTTTATAAAAATCAGGTGCCTGAAAGCTGTGGGTCTCCAGCCAGATACCGATGCAGTGTTTTTTCTGCGCGACGTCTTCTGCCATGTACATCAGGCGTTCCCCAATCCCCTGACCACGCATTGACTCGGGAACACTGACAAGCTCAATGAACAGCCATCGATAAGAAATCTTGCCGTGCAGTCCGCCGATGACTTCGTCACTGTCAGGGTCTCGCAGCAACAGAGCGAATGTTTCATAAGCGTCGTCCCCACCATTGGCTAAGTTATAGGCCAGCAACGGGTTCAAAATGCCCAACCGCTCTGTTTCAGTAGCACTTTCGGAAAGTTGAATTTCTACAGCCATGGTGCTCTCCCTGAGCATTGAATAACTGGATCAGCAAGGTATTCCAATCTTGTCACCGCATGGTGCACTGGTGAATACACCAAGTCGTCTATTTTTTGGAAAACCTGAATGGCTGCTTATGGCCGCTCTCTACCCATCATGGTTACAAAACGTGCTGGTCAAATCCGATGCAATCGGTGGTCAGAACGAATGCAGATGACTGGTCAGGTCGAATGTAAACAGGTGGTCAAGTGGAGTGAAATTTCGCCCCCATCCGGGTGGTCTGGAGGATTGTTAAGTATTCCGAAAGCCATTTGTTTGATGACTGATTTCGGGTCACTCATACAATTTTTACGCAATAAAAAAAAGGCCATGTGGTCGTGGACACATGGCCAAAAAGTGGTGCAACTACGAGCGCGCGGATGCTTGATTAGCTTGGCAGGAACTCCTCCGCCCATCCAAGGCTAGCGATACCGCGACGAAGGAAATCATCTACTTCCGCCTGAGAGTACCCGATGCTGGCAAGTACCTCTTTGGTGGAGTGCCCCCAGCGCTCAGGCAGAGATACCGCCGAGATTTTCGAATCCACTGGGCGGATCGCGTAGTGGTCGATCTGTGTCAGGCAGTGACCACTTGGGTGGTTGCGGTGAATCGAGAATGCGAAGCTGCCGTTGTTGATACCAACGGTGTTGTCCCCTTCACGGGTGTATTGCGCACGGAGCTGCTCGATCGAATTCGGTACTGCGGCAGCGATGTCAGCTTCGTGCAGGAGATCAGCCCAGTATGCAGCTGGTGCATTCAGGAATGCCTCCTTCAAGAAGGCCGAAACATCGGAGGTTTTTCCGATCCCTTCCAGTCCTTCGATTTTTTCCAGCTTCTCGATTTCTGCTGGCTTGCTGTCCAGATACAGCCATCCCTCACTCGTCTGGTAGAAATGCGACAGAGCGTTGTAGCCCAGCACATTGCGACCCGAAGGCTCGTTGAAGGCACCGCGCCCCGCATAGTCATAGGCAAACGAGATTTGCGCCAGGTTGGTAACAGCCGAGAGCGAGGTGCGCGAACGGGTGACTTTTCCGGTTTTGATCCGGTGGTAAATCTGCACAGCCATACCTAGGCCGGCAGCGAAACCACAGTTGACGTCCAGGGTGCCTAGGTGAGCGTGCTCTTCTGGTGTTTGTGGGCCACCGAAACGGCTCATGATGCCGCTATGGGCCTGAATGATGTCGTCATAGCCGATGAAGTTGGACTTCGGCCCTGGCAGCGGCCCACCCAGGCAATCGAGGCGGCAGAACAGGACATTGGGGTTAACGATGCGCAGGCTCTCCTTGTCCAGTCCCAGCTCTTTCAACTGGCGCTCTGGAGCGTTGATGACCACTATATCCACTGAGCTCACCAAGCGGTTGAAGGCACCACGGCCTTCTGGGCTGAGAATATCGACCAGCGCGCTTTGCTTACCCATGCCTGTCTGGAAGGTAAACAGGGTGCCAATCAGTGGGTCATAGAGAGGCTTGACCGGATCGAGCTTGATGACCTCGGCACCGAAGCGCGCGAGGAACGCAGTCGAGTGCGGGCCAGCGATAACGTTGGTCAGGTCAAGGATACGTAGCCCATCCAGCCAGCCCTTACCAACTGCGGACTTGATCGCATTACCTGTTGGGTAGGTAGCCGGATATTCAGCGGTAGCTTCTTTGAGCTCGACCAGTGCCTGTTCGAATGATGTGTTCTTGCGAGGACGAGGCTTGACCATCTCGCCTGCGAACTCTTCAAGCCACACGATCGGCCCTGGTTGTTTCATCAGGCCGTATTCAGGATCTTCAACCTCAACGATCAGACCAGCAGCATTGGTGTGTTCATGATTGACCCATTCTTGAGTGGTACGGTGAGGCGCCCCTGGAATTTTGTTCTCACCGAAAATCTGACCCCATTCTTCCGAAGTCTTGGTGAGGAACGCTTTCTTCATCTTTGCCGAGATATGGTCTGCCCACTTCTTCGGCAGAGGGTATACGCCAATCGACGTCTCGCCATCCCACTCAATGATGGGCGCATGCAGATCGGATACTTCCGGCAGACCATCCGCTACGAGCTCCTCGTAGATGCCGAGAACCTTCAGCGCACGCTTGGCATGGTTACGGTGCGACGGGCATACGCAGTAAAACATCCGGTCATCTGCACACAAATAGGTGCGGTAGAAAGGATCGAGATACTCCTGCAAATCCTCGTAGCTGAGGTTCATTGGGATGTTGTTGGCCTTGCGATGCTCGATTTCGAGCTCTCGCATCGTCTTATAACGCTCAGGCAGACCGTCGATAACGTAGGAGTTGTAGGACAGCCCTTCCATCAGCGCGGCAACTACCGGCACCTCGATCTCATCACCATGGCCGGTACGTTCACGAGCCTGAAGAGAGAGTGCAACTGCGCCAGCGGCCAGTGTGGTGGCGTATGCAGAACCCAGAGGAAGGGGCGAAAAGCTAGGGTTCAGGCCAAGCAACACTCGGTTGAACCCCATGTCAGTGAATGCGCCAGCAGTCGCGGCAACAACAGCTTCTGTAGCTTTCCACTCACGACGCAGCGTGTCGTTGCTGGCAAAGCCTGGGATGGAAAGTGTGATCAGCTCCGGGCGGCTGGCGCGCTGCTTTTTAAAGTCAATGCCCAGGTTTTTCATTACACCCGGACGGAAACTTTCCAGGACGATGTCAGCCTGAGCAATCAGATCATTCGCCTGCGCCAGACCGGCAGCGGTCTTGAGGTCGAGACGGATACAGCTTTTGTTGCGATTAAGCACCGCGTTCGCCGGACTGTCCCACTGTGGGCCCGTAGGGGGGTCGACGTGCACCACTGTCGCACCGAGATCTGCCAAGATCATTGCAACGGCGGGGCCAGCGATCTGCTGACCGAAATCGACTACGCGAACGCCGGCAAGTGGCAATGGATTAGTCTGCTTCATTTCGTTTTATCCTTCTTAGAGGCAGTTTGAGATTAGGTCTAATGACCTAGTTGTGGATTCATGGCAGTGGACGAAAAGCGATGTCAGTAATTACTGAAATCTGATTTGACGACAAAAACTCTCGCCAACTTTTTTCTGTATTCCTCCACCGTGTAATACCGATATTAGAAATCTCACAACTGCCAATCCAGCAATATAAATCAGCCCTGAGGGTCAATTTTTATTATGACTCCAAGCTGTCACTTGAAATAAGCCACAGCAAAGCCCTCCTACCTCGCCCTTGACCCATAAAAAAAACAGGGAGTCAGGCAAATTTTTTTTGCTTCACAAACTTATTCTCACACCCGAGAATTAATCACGACCTACTTGAGGTCGAAACAATTAATGCCGGCAGCCACGCCAGATAATCTATGCGGCCATTGCGCAGAGACGGTGTCTTTTACTCCAACTGATAAATAAAACAGGAGCATTTATGGCTACCCCAGTAGTTCTGCCTCGCCTGATGTCCATCGGCGAAAATGCTTGTGAAGAAATTACGACGGTTCTAGCAAGCCTTAATCTTCGCAAGCCCCTCGTAGTGACCGACAAGATGATGGTCAAGCTGGGCTATGCCGCCAGAATCGTAGAAGTGCTCTCCTCTGCCGGCATCCATGCTGACGTATTCGATGACACCGTTCCCGAGCCCACCGTCGCATCGATCAGTGCTGGTGTGCGCTACGCCGAAGAAGGCGACTTCGACTGCATCATAGCACTGGGTGGCGGCAGCCCTATCGACAGTGCGAAGGCTATCGGGGTGCTTGCTAAGCACGGCGGCCAAATGCGTGATTACAAGTTCCCACGCATCGTAAACGAAGCGGGACTGCCACTGATTGCTGTCCCGACCACGGCGGGCACTGGCTCCGAGGTCACCCGATTCACCATCATCACTGATGAGTCGACTGACGAGAAAATGCTCTGCGTGGGATTGGCCTTTATGCCAGTTGCCGCCCTGATCGATTACACGCTGACGCTGAGTCTCCCTGGACGCATCACGGCTGACACAGGCATTGATGCACTCACCCATGCCGTGGAGGCATATGTCAGCAAAAAGGCAAACGCCTACAGCGACACTCAGGCTCTGGCTGCAATGCGATTGATCGGGCCCAATCTTCGAACCGTATATCGCACCGGAGCCGATAAGAAGGCACGTGAAGCGATGATGCTTGGCTCAACGCTCGCCGGTATGGCTTTCTCCAACGCATCAGTCGCTCTAGTACATGGAATGAGCCGCCCTATCGGCGCTTTTTTCCACGTCCCCCACGGATTGTCCAACGCGATGCTGTTGCCGGCTGTGACCGAATTTTCGATCCCTGCAGCACCGGAGCGCTATGCCGACTGCGCTCGCGCAATGGGCTTGGCCACCGTCCAGGACAGCGATGCCAGGGCCAACGAAATACTGCTGCGGGAGCTCAAAGCCATCAATGAGGATTTGAACGTCCCCAGCCCGGCACAGTTTGGAATCGATAAAGCGCAGTTCATGGACAAGATCGAAACCATGGCACAGCAAGCCTTGGCCTCTGGATCGCCGGGGAATAACCCTCGCGTCCCGACCACCGACCAAATGGCTGAACTCTATCGCAAGCTTTGGTAGTTGAACGCCCTACCGCTAAACGTTGTTATCCAACATTACAATAATCAGGAAACATGAAATGGAAACTGTAGGACACCTCATTAATGGCGAGCGCCTGGACGCAGGACAGCGTTTTCAGGATGTATTCAACCCTGCGACTGGACAAGTGACCAAGCGCGTGACGCTGGCCTCCAAGGTAACTGTTGAGCAGGCCATCTCGGCAGCTCAGGCAGCCTTCCCCGCTTGGCGCAATACCCCTCCTATTAAGCGCGCTCGTGTCATGTTCCGCTTCAAGGAACTCCTGGAACAGAATTCTGCGAAGATTTGCCAACTCATTGGCGAAGAGCACGGCAAGATTTCCCACGACGCCATGGGTGAGTTGCAGCGTGGTATTGAGAACGTTGAGTACGCTTGCGGAGCTCCTGAGTTTTTGAAGGGAGAGCACAGCAAAAACGTAGGCCCGGATATCGATTGCTGGAGTGAGTTCCAACCGCTGGGGGTCGTCGCTGGCATCACACCTTTCAACTTCCCGGTGATGGTGCCGCTCTGGATGTTCCCGATGGCAATTGTCTGCGGGAATTGCTTCATCCTCAAACCATCCGAACGCGATCCAAGCTCGACTTTGTTCATCGCCCAACTGCTGCAGGAAGCCGGTCTTCCAAACGGCGTCATGAACGTAGTCAACGGGGATAAAGAGGCTGTCGACACTTTGCTGTCCGACTCGCGGATTGAAGCAGTAAGTTTCGTAGGCTCAACACCAATCGCCGAATACATCTACAAGCTCGCCACCGCCAATGGCAAACGTTGCCAGGCATTGGGAGGCGCGAAAAACCACGCAATCGTAATGCCCGATGCCGACATGGACAACGCAGTGAACCAGCTCTTGGGTGCAGCTTTCGGCTCATCAGGTGAACGCTGCATGGCACTGTCGGTTGCCGTAGCGGTAGGTGCAGGTACTGCACATGCCCTTGTTGAAAAGATGCGCACCGCCATGGCTGCGCTTAAAGTCGGCGCCTATTCAGATGCGAGCAACGACTTCGGCCCCGTTATCACCCGCCAGCACAAGGATAAAGTTGTCGGGTACATCGACAGCGCGGAAGCCGACGGTGCCCGCATCATCGTAGATGGTCGTAATGCGGAAGTCGCGGGATACGAGGATGGTTTCTTTGTGGGTGGCACCCTGATCGATGGCGTAAAGCCGACGATGCAGAGCTACCAAGAGGAGATCTTCGGCCCAGTGCTTCAGGTGATTCAGGTCGACTCAATGCAGGAGGCCATGAATCTCATCGATAACCATGAATATGGCAACGGGACGTGTATTTTCACCCGCGATGGCGAGGCAGCGCGCTACTTCACCGACAACATCAAAGTAGGGATGGTGGGCGTCAACGTCCCACTGCCGGTACCGGTCGCGTATCACAGTTTCGGCGGCTGGAAGCGCTCTCTGTTCGGCGACCTCCATGCTTATGGCCCGGATGGCGTGCGGTTCTATACCCGTCGCAAGATGATCACCCAGCGCTGGCCATCGGCAGGTGTTCGTGAAGGAGCCTCGTTCTCAATGCCTACATTGAAATAACAAGCACCGAACGGGCATGGAAATCATCAAAATTTCCATGCTCCGAGGCGTTCATTGCTATCGCCTCATATGATTATTTACACCTGTAGACGCTGCATACTACTATTGAGCGGGCG
>Ga0065714_10002610_pt1 | contig 13440 bp, 10 predicted proteins | sample MisRhiReplicate2_FD_59101 | JGI IMG/M metagenome (GOLD analysis project Ga0065714, IMG submission 59101) | Miscanthus rhizosphere microbial communities from Kellogg Biological Station, MSU, sample Rhizosphere Soil Replicate 2: eDNA_1 v2... | ecosystem: Host-associated > Plants > Roots >...
GTCTACTGGTACAGCAATCACGAAGTCGTGGTGCCGCGCTCCATCATCTTCAATTATTGGTGGCTAAGCCTGGTAATCATTGGCGGCCTGCGTCTGTGCATGCGTCAGTATTTCATGGGCGATTGGTTCACCGCTGCGCAGCATGTACCGTTTGTCAATCGAGACGATGGTTTGACCAAGGTCGCCATTTACGGTGCTGGCGTCGCGGGCAACCAGTTGGTTGCAGCGTTGCGCATGGGGCGCGTGATGCGTCCTGTGGCGTTTATCGATGACGANTCCTCTATCGCGGATCGTTCGATTGCTGGGTTGCAGGTCTTNAAGCCCAAGCATATTCAGCAGATGATCGACGTGACTGGTGCTCAGGAAATCCTTCTGGCGNTGCCGTCTTCGACTCGTGCGCGGCGTAGGGAGATTCTCAATTTTCTGGAGGNCTTCCCGCTNCATGTGCGCAGTGTTCCGAATTTCACTGATCTGGCCAGTGGTCGGGTCAAGGTGGANGACATTCAGGAAGTCGACATTGCTGACCTGTTGGGGCGGGATTCGGTGCCGGCGCAGCCTGATTTGTTGGCTCGATGCGTCAAGGGCAAGACGGTTTTGGTGACGGGTGCGGGCGGTTCGATCGGTTCCGAACTCTGTCGTCAGATTTTCTCCCTGGGGCCAACCACGCTATTGTTGTTCGATCATAGCGAATTCAATCTCTACAGTATTTTGTCTGAGCTCGAGCATCGCATTGCTCGTGAGTCGTTGTCTGTCCGATTGTTGCCGATACTGGGGTCGATTCGTCATCCACATAAACTTTTGGATGTAATGAAGACCTGGAGCGTGGACACGGTTTATCACGCGGCGGCCTATAAGCACGTGCCGATGGTTGAGCACAACATTGCCGAAGGTGTGCTGAACAATGTGATCGGGACGCTCAATACCGCTCAGGCTGCATTGGAGGCAGGTGTTGCAAACTTTGTACTGATCTCGACCGATAAGGCTGTACGCCCGACCAATGTCATGGGTAGCACCAAACGGCTGGCCGAGTTGACCTTGCAGGCCCTCAGTCGTGAGTTGGCACCGGTGTTGTTCGGGGACAAGTCCAATGTGTCCCGGGTCAACAAGACCCGTTTCACCATGGTGCGGTTCGGTAATGTGTTGGGCTCGTCTGGCTCGGTAATTCCGCGCTTTCACAGCCAAATCAAATCAGGCGGGCCCTTGACGGTTACCCATCCGAAGATTACCCGTTACTTCATGACCATTCCCGAGGCGGCACAACTGGTAATACAGGCCGGCTCAATGGGGCAGGGGGGGGACGTGTTTGTGCTGGACATGGGCGAGCCGGTCAAGATCATTGAGCTGGCGGAGAAGATGATTCACCTGTCTGGCTTGAGCATTCGCTCGGAGAAAAATCCGCAAGGCGATATTGCCATCGAGTTCACTGGACTGCGTCCTGGGGAAAAGCTTTACGAAGAGTTGCTGATCGGCGACAACGTGTCCGCTACCCGGCACCCGATGATCATGAGTGCCAAAGAGGACCATTTGCCTTGGGAAGTGCTCAAGCGCAACTTGATGGAGTTGCTGTCTGCCGTTGAGCGGGATGATTATTCGCGGGTTCGCCAACTTCTGCGTGACACTGTCAGTGGTTACGCGCCGGACGGTGAAATCGTGGACTTGATTTACCAGCAGCGTCGCCTCGAGCCCTGATCCTTGCGCACTCTGTAGTGGACACATTTTTTGCAAAACTTCCCCATCACCCAAGTTTGGGAGGCTGCTTCGGAAAAGCTGTTCTTCTGGCGTTTGGGTGCGCAGCCACATAGGCACCGGATTGTATGGTCGAGAGCAGGGGGGAGGCGGCGTTTCTGTTCGCTACGGTGATATTGGGTCGGCCGTATTGGGGCCGGTTAAGCGCAAGCTTGGGTAATCAATAAGATTTTTACGTCTCAAACGGTAACATATACACTGTTTGCACGTTGAGTGTGGTGGCTTCAACAGCGCCGCCGTTGCCAACGCATCGCGAAACTAGACTGCACTCAAACGGATGTCGGGCAGTTTTTAATCCTGCTGATATCGAGCACCGTCACCGGAAGGATGTTGAGTCTGGCCACTCAGCGATGAGTAAAGTTCGTTGGCGGCGATCCTCACCTACCACTTATGGACGACGGGTGAGAAATACTAGGCGCGCCCCTTCCACTCGGACATCGCAAGCGCGACGGCGTCCGGAAGATATATAGCATCGTTCATTCCGACCTTGTAAAGCGTCGCATGCGCGGGCTATCCAACTATAGGTTGCATGCGTCGTTTGTGGCTCTCATGTAGAGAGGACTGCAAGCTGGCTGCTCAACAATAATGCGCGTCAACAGGAACTGCGAGATGATTTTATCGAGAATCAAGAGGTTGGTGGGGCTGTTTATGCCGGGTGTGGCCAGCAGCCAGAGAACGGTCGATTTCACATTGTTGGAGCTGTCCGGTTTATTTGACCGGGAGTGGTATCTAACAACGAACGCTGACATCGCCGCGAGCGTCACTGATCCACTTGCGCATTATTTCGAACACGGATGGAAGGAAGGGCGTCAACCGAGCGCGTTCTTCGACGGAGCCTGGTATCTCGGTCGCAATCCCGATGTTGCGCAGGCGGACATCAATCCATTGCTGCATTACGTCCGTTCTGGGCAGGCTGAAGGACGCGCACCAAACGCCTTTTTTGACTCTGACTGGTATGAAAGATTCATCGTCCGGACTGAAGAGGACGCGGGATGCACGCCATTCGCGTTTTTCTGGTCGCGTGACGCAGCCATGCATCCGCCATTGCCTGAACTCCAGCCGCTTTATGCGTGTCGGAGCAACCTGGTGAAGGACGGCCGTGACCAGTACATGCGACTCGTTGCAGCGGCCCAGCCATGGTGGGCGCGATTTGGTCGCGACAAATTTGCGATTTTAGTGGAGCTGTTCTCGCCTTACGAAGACGATCCTGGAATCTGTACGGAAAGCGACGACGCTATTGAGCGTCTGATCGCCTTTCTGTCGGCCGCGTGGGAAATGGAAATCGCCCCTGGCCCCCTATTCAGCGTGGAGCATTACCGACGTATCATCCAGGACCGCGGTCTAGTGCTGCAGGACGGGGAGACCCTCTTGCAGCATTTCCTTCGCGAGGGTATTGATAAGCAAATCATCCCCACACCCTATTTCGACGAGATTTACTATCGGGCGCAATATCCATCTGTTGCGGCCGACATGTGGGCGTTCGAACATTTCGTCAGTCAGGGTGTATTCGAAGGGTGGCGCGCATCGAGTCAGCCGCGGTTGGTCGTAGTTCAGCCAACCACCTCCTCCATGCAGGATGGCACAGCACGTCTTAACAATTGGAAGTATTTCCTGTCGTCCTGCGGTAATGGCGGCGATCTCGGTGAACTGTATCGCGGTGTGCCCCACTACACGCAGGTCATCGAAGACATCCTTCGTTCCACAGCATTCGCGAAGACGATAAGTCGCGCTTTAGAGATCGAGCCCGCCATCGGTGACGTATCGGACATCTGTAATGTGCAGGTAGCGCCATTCCACGACGCTCGCAACATAGCTCGTCGTGCGCTGCGCGCGCTGTTCGCGCGCGATCACTACGATATGATCGTCTGCGTGCCTTGGATTCGCACGGGAGGCGCTGATCTCGTTGCATGCCAGATTTGCGAAGCAGTGTCCTTGGCGTTTCCTGGCAAGTCGGTTTTATTGCTCCGTACCGATCAATCGCACTTCGACCGCCCGGAATGGGTCTCTGCTGGTGTCGACGTTGTCGACGCATCAGGCATATTCCGAGATATTCCACCCCACCAAGCGCAAACTCTGCTATACGGCCTGTTCATGGGGCTCGCGCCGTCCTGGATCATCAACATCAACAGCCGGTTGTGCTGGGACGTGATGGCACGCTTCGGAGCACGGTTGTCCGAAAGCATCGATCTTTATTCATACCTCTTCTGCTGGGACCAGACGGCAAGCGGCTTTCGCGCCGGCTATCCGAGTATATTTTTCCCGGAAACGATGGGCCATCTGCGAGCAGTGTTCACCGATACGATCTATATGAAGAGCGAACTGGCGAAGATCTACAACCTGCCTGCGTCACTCTCAGAGCGGATTGTTCCACTATTCTCGCCGCCGCGTGGGGATATCGGCGGGCAAACGGCGACCGAAGAAAGTATCAAGACCGAGAGTAAACGCCTACGCCGAAGGGTACTGTGGGCCGGCCGTCTCGATCGGCAGAAGCGATTCGATCTTGTGCAGGAGATCGCGCACAGGATGCCTGAGGTCGAATTCCTGTGCTGGGGAACGCCGCTGCTCAATTCTCCGCCGGATTACAGCCGCTCTCCGGCCAACCTGATTCTGCATGAAGGCTTTTCATCCTACGACGAATTACCGCTGTACGATGCGGATCTCTGGCTGTTCACGTCGGACTGGGAAGGCATGCCGACGATAATCATCGAGCTCGCGCTACGCGGCGTCAGTATAGTCGCGAGCGCTGTGGGCGGGGTTCCCGAGCTGATCGACGAGCAGACTGGGTGGCCGGTTGACGGCGTTCGCAGTGTCGATGATTATGTTGGCGCAATTCATGCTGCGCTTGAAGCACCTCACGAACGAATTGTCCGGGCGCAGCGTCTGCGAGAACGGGCACGTAGTCGGCACAGCATGCAGGCCTATGCGAAGCAAGTGTCGGATGTTTTGAATGAAAAGGTGGGTGCGTGATGGAAGTTTCCGCAATTATGACGGCCCATAGAGAAGGAGTGCTTAGCGGCCCGTCGATCTCGAGCTTCCGCGAGGCGATCGATCATGCAAGAGATCAAGGCATTACTGTCGAACCAATCGTTGTGCTCGATCGTCCCGATGCGTTGACATGCACCATGTTCGCCGAAGCGGATCGCTGGGGAGCGAAGGTCGTCGTGACCGATTTTGGCGACCCGGGACTCGCTCGAAATCATGGGATCAGCCTGGCTTCGGGGCGCTACGCGACGTTTCTGGATGCGGACGACCTGTGGAGCTTCAACTGGCTCGTCGCTGCTCACCGTTTCTGTACGGAGATAGGTAGACCAGTTATCGCGCATTCGCAATTGAGCATCATGTTCGGGCGTGAGCGGCTGTTCTGGTTGCATGTCGATTCGGATCACCCGGAGTTCGAACGGGATTATCTACAGATAGGCAATTATTGGGAGGCGTTGTCGTTCGCGCCGCGCGAGATCTATGCGGATTTCCCGTTCCACCAGAACGAACTGGCGTCGGGGTATGGGCACGAGGATTGGCACTGGAACTGTACGACCCTTTCAAAAGGCTTTCCGCATAAGCCCGTACCGGACACAGTGCATATGATACGCCGCCGACTTGGAACACAAGGCGCGCGCGCTTATAACAGCGACGTCGTACCGTGGCCGACCGAACTCGTGCGTTTTTCGCGTTGACGGCGGGTTTGGCGATCCCCACCGGTAAGCCCGCTGCAGCTGTGCAGATGAAAGCTATGCTTGCCGAGATCGATGCTTACTAGCGTTAAATCGATCATGACGATGCCTCCGAAGATAAAACACCCTGCGAAAGCGTAGCTCTCGCAGGGTTTGGGGGTGACCATCTTTAGTCCCCCTTTGTCTCAAGGTATTGGGCTTCCCTAAATCCATCGACGGCTTGGTCGCTCTGGTCGAGCCGGATATCAAGGTCGCAGTGTTCGGTAATCCCCCTTTTTTTAATCTGTTCCGCCTCTGTATCACCACGTGCTGGAGGTGCTGGGACAGTGAATATAGCCAGTTCAGTAGCAGTAACTGGGGAGGGCTGGCGCTCCTGGCATTGTAATCGTATGGGAACACGCATGATGAAACGTACGCAAACATCGCCAATGGTGTCGTGCAATACCTGTTGCCTACGGATGGTGACATCACTGAGATGTTTCATCCGGATATGATCTGGGTGGCCGTTACGGATGCCGCCCCAGTCCCGGCAGTTAGATGGACTGCTGTGGAAGCAGATGGCATATGGAGATTTGCTGCGCCATTTCTTCCCGTACCGACAGACGCCGAGCTGAGAGCCGCCGCACTAGTGCGTGTGATGCTCTGCTGGCGCAGGCCAACGAGGCTGCTGCGGGCATGGCTGACGCCTTTTTGGCTGACCTTATCAGCGGTGCTGATAAAGCCATGTTCAAGGCCTATGCCGCGTACAAACTTGCCCTGAATAAGATTGATCAGCAACCAGGTTACCCAGCCACCGTTGACTGGCCGATAGCCCCAGCAAACTGAATCTAGGATAGACGCGAGACGGAGCGAGTGAGGATAAGGTAGCATCCCGGCCGTCAACAATTTATCGCCAGGATATTAGCCTTAATGGACAGTAAGGGTATGATCGACAGCCTGACTTCGCTCCGTTTTTTCGCGGCGTTTGCCATCGTCTTGCATCACGCAAAAGGATTGGTTTTTTCCAATGAGTTCATGCAAGGAGTTCCTCTTTTTTCTGGTGTGACTTTTTTCTTTGTTTTATCAGGCTTTATCCTAAGCTATGTATACTCCGGGAAAATTGAGTCTATCGGACTTTATAAATTCTATACTTCGCGGTTTTCAAAAATATGGCCTCCACATATTTTTACGTTTATCTTGGCTCTGGTCTTATTCCCTACGTATCATTGGCCGAATGGCTCAAATGAAGGGTGGTTGGTAGCGTTTCTAAACGCAACACTTCTCCAATCTGTTGTTCCTGTCCCGGCATACTATTTTTCATTAAATAGCGTCTCTTGGAGTATTTCTGCAGAGCTGTTTTTTTATGCGGCGTTTCCATTTCTGCTATCAGGCCTTAATAAAAATTGGCATTTTAAGCTGGCGGCTTTGCTTCTGCTGGGTGGTGTGTCTCTTTATATTTTTGATTTGAGCGGCAGCAATTATTTTTCTCCTGATAAATGGACGGAATTTTCAGGGCACGGCCTGGCATATATTAGTCCGCTATTCAGGGTTCAAGAGTTTTTCATGGGCATGTTGCTATTTAGAGTGTTTGATTATATTAAAGGGTGGAGGGGGTTCGGATTAGCTCTGTGCACCGCGCTTGAGGTTTTGTCCGTAGCCTGTGTTGTGTTTTTGATACAGCGTATTGTGGATCTTTCATATTCGCTTTCTGGATCTGGGAATGATGCTTCAGGTGAGTTTTGGTCGCACTGTGCAATAGGCCTATTTTTCGGTTTGGTGATTGTGTGCTTTGCCATAAACAAAGGCTTGATATCAAAAATTCTAAAACAACGCCTTTTTGTGGTTTTGGGTGAAATAAGTTTTTCCATGTATCTTATTCATCAGGTTGTGTTGAGGTTCTATGATGCGAACAGGGCTATGTTTGAGCCTTTGCCAAGTGATGCGATATTTCCTGTGCTTGTAACTGTTACCTTTGTATTTGCATATGGCATGTGGCGATTTGTTGAGTTGCCGGCGCAGTCGCGACTTAAGAGTCTGTTTTTTGAGCTGGGCCGCAAGCAAGAGAGTCGAAGCCCAACCGCATTAACCTGATCGAATAATTAAAATAAACCCGCTCCGGCGGGTTTTTTATGCCCGGAGAAAAGTATGCCCATCACCGAAAAAGATCGAGACATTCTCGCCCGCACTTTGTGGGGGGGGAGGGGGAGCGCGTGGAGAAAGTCTTGCCGCCAGATCGCAGTGGCTTGGACCGGTCGCGGTAGGAATGGCAGTCACCTGCCATTCCTACCGCGACCTTTGTTTTTAAAGGTGCCCTGCACGTGTGTTAATAGGTGATGCCCGGAACCACGGTGGTGACGATGTCTTTGCCATGGTGGTGGCAGGCTTCAGCCAACAGACGGGCAAGGATCCGCTCCTGCTCCGCGGCAGTAAGCTTCAGGCTCTTTAACGTCGACTTCCAACAGTCGGCATCCGCGAGCAGCTTGCTCAAAATTGTTGGTGCCCCCCAGAATGACCCACTCACCGGGTACGGAAGGTGGTGTGACGCTGGCGCGTCGAATCCAAGAGACTGACATAGGCTTGAAATGATTTCGGCATTGGCGGTAACGTCATGAATGTTAGGGTCTTCAGGGAAAACCAGTCCCAGATCCATATCGGATGATTCGCCGCTCAGACGACCTGCGATGATCCCCAATGCATCATACTTGCCGCCTATCATGTTTTCGATCAGGTACTGCTGATAGGTTTCCCGGTCGCTGAAATCGATGTCGATCGGGTCGGTACTCAGGTTGATGTGCGCGATCGCTGTGTAATCCTGGTAAGGAATGGTCGCCAGGTGTTTGAGAGTCGCAAGTAATGGCTGATCTTCACTCACCAGTATATTCAGTACAGAGTATCGCTCCTTCTGAAGGCGTTCCTTCATGGTGATAGCTGCCAGCTCGTCCGGAGCAAGAATGACGACATTAATCTGGGCTGACTTTTTCACGAGAAGCTTGACGATTTGCTCGATAGAGTCTGCAGAGCGCAGGCTTATAAATATCAACGACTTACTATCGGTGGAGGTGGAGGTGGAGGAATGATCTTTCCACGAAAGGTTCTTCCAATTCCATGGTCCCTCGGGGCGGCCGGCACTCAGAAAGTGCGCCAATGGATCCTGAGCTCCTATCGCCGATGCATTCATATCCTGGTAAACGCGGGGATCAAAGCCTGGGAATAACTTGCGTCGCAACACGCCGCGCGTCCACGAGCGTACGTATCGGCGAATAGCTTCCGTAGCCGTTGATAGCCGCACACCTGCCGGTGGGTAGTAGTCTAAATCAACAACCCCGGCTTGTTGTATCGTGGTTGCGTCAACATGCTCCTGACGGGACAGAGCTGCATTATCCTCTGTAAGGGCAAGTAATTGTTCGACGTAACGGGACATATTGAATTCGCGTGCAGCCAGAGATCGGGCCTGCTCTCCGACCTTGTCCCGAGCTTCTTGCGACGAGGCCAATCGAATGAGTTTGTTGGCCATGCTGTGGGGGTCTAGATAAGGCGCGACACACTCTTCCTGGAGGCCATTGCGCTTAAGGATGTCTGCAATACCTGTTGTCTTGTCGAAACATAAAACCGGTAGGCCCAAGACCATGGCGTCAATGGCAACGTTGGGCAATGGGTCCAAACGGGAGGTCAAAAGCATCATGTCGCTCAGGGCGTAGACATGCTCGATGGCGTCTGTTTCGGAAATGATCTTGAATTGCTCCGTGATTCCGGCACGCTGAATCTGATCCTGAAGGTACATAGAGTAATGAACATCTTGCTCCGGATTGTAGTTATTACCGATCCAGACAAAACGGCACTTATGACCTATAGGTGAATTTATTACGCGGGTCGCGCACTCGATAAATAGGTCCACACCCTTGCGGATTTGTACCCAGCCGGCGCCTAATATAACGATCGTGTCATCTTCAGGTCCACCCGGGCGCATAATTTTTTGCAGCATCGCCTTCTCTGCTTCAATATGATCTGGATCATGTGCGTCGCCCGGAATAATGCTTTTGCCTTGCGCCAATACAGGAAGTTGACACGAAGCTAGTTCTGGCAATACCTGTGTTGCGCTGTCAAGTGTAATATCGGCAGAAAAAACGGTTTGACTTGCCCACAACAATGCATTTTGCATGGCCGTGCGCGGTCGACTATATTCAGCGAACTCGTGGATTAAACTTATTGTTGGGATATAGCGATCAGCCAAGGGCTTGAGTGCTACATAGGATCCCAAACTATTCACAATTGCAAATTGAAATGAGTATGTATCGAGGAATTTGCCTATTACCCAATCGGCGTATGTCTGGTTTTGGTAAAGATTCACCGGGCCGGCAACTATTGCTCCAGTCTCTATAAAAGACTTTTCCAATGGTCCGCCACCCAGCAGCAGGGTTACTACGTTGAATTGCGAGGTGAGGTGTTCAACGATATTCAGGCTAAGAATAGGGGCGCCGGTTCTCGAAGCCTCATGACTGATTAGCAGAATGGTAGGCTTATCATTATGCAGCGACTCGACGGGTCGACTCAAAGTGACAGATGGAATACTGCCAAGCAGGCCTTCGGCCCGCCCGTGATCCAGGAAGTGCCGTTCCGGATCAGCGAGCGAGGCGAGAACTGGATACATGGCTCGATAGAAGTCGGCGTTGAATGGCTCTGTCGGTTCATGGAGCAGTCCGCCATTTTCGCCTGCATAGTCGCGAGAAGCCTGCGATATCGGCTTTGGAGCACCTATGCGGCCTTCCTGGATGCCGTGGCAAAGATAGTGTACGACTGCGGGAATGCCGGTCGCTTTAACATCGGGATAAGTTTCGAGGTAGTAGTTTTCGTCAAAAGCTTCTCCATTGGGAAGAATTATCGACGGAAGCCTTTTTTTTATGTCCGTTAAACTGATCAGGCGCCAGAATCGTGAGTTAAATAAGCGCTCCCACGAGTTGGACAGTGTTTGAATATACTCTTGTTTCAGCCCCGCCTCAGAGGCTTTCCATTTTTCCAGATTAATTTCCAGTTTTTTGTTCTGGGAGCTTAGATCCGCCAGTTCAGATTTGAGGCGGGCATTTTCATCGGAAAGTTTAATGATGGTGGTTTGTTCTTGGTCTACTTGTTCGTTATTTTTCATGGTCGTCTTCGACGGTAAGTTGCTGTGGATGTTGTGGCGCCGTGTGCCACTACATTCTCGGTATTTAGCGCTTTGATCTGCGTTTTTAAAGAAATGCTTTCCAGGTTGGCATTGGCGAGTATTTTTGGTTCAGTCTGGCTGTTGAGCCGTACGCTTTCGAGGTGCTGAGCGTGACGGGAGCCAGGGTCTGGATACTCATTGATGTATTTCGATATCTCATCTTCGGTCGGCGCTGGCAGGTCAAGCGCCGAGGCAGAATCTAGCCGGCTTAACAGCTTGTTATTGACAGCAGTGACGTCTCTGTCTTTCCAAAAACTGGCCGTATGGTCCATATCCATCGGATGGAGGGGGGCACCAAGCTCAACGCCCATGGTACTGAGTGCACGCGCAAGTGCGATGTTTCCGCTGCGATGCATGCTCAGAACCATGGTTGTTTTCTTGGCAGTCAAATGGCTATCGTCCTTGGAAAAAATTCAGCGCTGGTAAACAGGGTGAATGCAGGAACTGAGTGCAACACGGTCATTGAATGGATGTAGGCGGCATTATGCTGCATGGCATGACGCCTTGCATCACCTCACCCATGACCTGAGTGGGCATTTGAAGTCGAAGCTTTTTAGTGGCCCCCTCGTTCATTGCTAGGCAATGTCGTTCGTGTCTCCCGGTTGCGAACCGACAAGTGCGTGCCTTTGGGTCGGTACTGGAGGATTAGAGCGTTGATACCACCATCGACTTTTGCGATACATGGAAAGCCTAAGGCCTATCTTCTTCTCGTCCTAACTCATTGAATTATAAATGTAAAATTGCATTGTAATAGCTCTCGGACAGTGCGAGCTTGCAATGCCCCGATTGATGCTCAGCGATGAGCACTGGTCGAAGCGGCGGGAAATTCTGCTGCACAAGACCAGCTACAACAAGCGTGATCTACGGATAACGGTCGAAGGCATGTTGTATTGCATGTGCACAGGCTGTCCCTGGAGTGACTTGCCCGAAGCATTCGGCGGCTGGAGCAGGGTCTACAAACAAGCGGCTCAATGTGGTTCAAACGCTTGTGACTGATCCTGATATGGAGTGGGTTTAAATCGATGGCAGCTATGTCAAAGCCCACCAGCACAGTGCAGGAGCTGCAAGCGGTCTGAAGAGGTTGATACGAACGTATTACCCGAAGGCAGGCGGTGGTCGCAAACCCTATCCGTTGGAGAGCATGCTGCGCATTCATCTGTTGCAGAACGGGTTCTCGATCAGCGAGTTACGCGGTCTCGTGGGGCGTCAAGCGCTACCTCTAACACCCCATAGACCAATTCACATTAAAATTGCCCGCTTATGGGCATGCATTGTTGAAGGTGCCATGGGCGCCGCCCAAGGCGGCTAATTGCCGGAGCCCGGGCCGTGTGGTCCGGGCTCCTCTACGTGCGATTTCAGCGAAATGACCAGCGCTTGTGGCCGAAGTAGCTGGTAAACACCGGCACAGCCACGCCGACTGCGTGCGCTATTTCATGCTTGAAGGACTCCATGCCCATTGCAGGCAGGATGTACGATGCCAGGCCAATACTGATGATCCATGTCTGTACGACCGCAACCAGGTTGACCAGTACAAAGAACATTGCCGAGTGATGGATGGGCTGTTGGCTTTCGGTAAAGACAAACATTCGTGCCAGTACAAAGGCGGTGATCATGCCGGTCAGGTAGGCGAGCCCGATCGAGACTGAAAAGCTCAGCCATTGGTTATAAAGAATCCTCGAGAAGAAGTTGACAGCAGCTGCACTACCCCCCGTCACCAGAAAGGCAAGGAACTGTCGATTAAGCAGTTGTTTCACTTAACTGCATCCCTTGCCATGTTTCTACCGAAATCGATGCTCTCGGAAATACCGCGATCCTCGGGATAGTAGTAGGAGGTATCGGCTACCCACAAGCCTTGCACGGGCAGCGAAACCGGCGGCAGCCGGTCCAGATAGCCCGGGTCGCAAATGGGCTGCGCATGCCGATAGCGGCTGGCGCGGATATCGATGAAGTCCTCATCGTTCAGCGTCGGGTTGATCTTCTTTAAGTAGCGACGCACCTTGTCGAGGAAAGCCTGGTCCGGTTCGGCGAACTTAGGATGTTCACCGGGCATGTAGAACGGCACATAGACAATGTGTTCGTTCATTGGGCGCAGGTTGGTGTATTCGACAAGTCCGGGGATATCCATCTCGGGGTCGTTGGTATTGAGCCAGAAGTTCTCGGTCAGAGGCTTACGTAGCTTGGCGATCACGCAGACCACCGCGACGTTCTTGAGGGCTGCGAAGCGCGCGAGAATATCCTGTGGCAGGTCCGGCATCAGGGAGGGCACATAGGGCAGCGGCACGGTGCTGATGACCTTGTCGAAGCGCTGGATTTCTTCCCCGCAGACCACACCCTGAACCTTGCCGTGTTCGATGATCACGCGGTTGACCGGCGACTTCAGGCAAATGATCCCGCCGTGTTTTTCGATGTCGGCCTTCAGCGCTTGCAGCAGGGTGTCAGAACCGCCATCCAGGTAGCCGAGTTTTTCGCGGAACAGGCTATAGCGCGAGCGGCCGATGCGGCGGATGCGGCTCCAGATCCAGGCTGCCGATAGGTTATCGGTGTAATGGTAAAACTTGTAGTCGAACAGGCGCTTCCATAGCACTTCCCAGGCCTCGGCCCCGACCCAGCGCTTGATCCAGCCCGTGGCTTCGACGTTGTCCAGAGGCTTCCAGTCATTTCTCTTGGTGGACAGGAATGCGTGTAGGCCATAACGGACTTTGGCTGTCAGACTTAGGCCCTTGAACTTGAGCAGAGCAATGGGGTTACCCCAAGGTTGCAAGCGGTTTTGATACCAATAGCCCATTTTGGTTTCGACCCAGCGCATTTTCGAGGCCAAGCCCAACTCGTCCAGTACCTTCAGGA
>Ga0065714_10003752_pt1 | contig 13438 bp, 8 predicted proteins | sample MisRhiReplicate2_FD_59101 | JGI IMG/M metagenome (GOLD analysis project Ga0065714, IMG submission 59101) | Miscanthus rhizosphere microbial communities from Kellogg Biological Station, MSU, sample Rhizosphere Soil Replicate 2: eDNA_1 v2... | ecosystem: Host-associated > Plants > Roots >...
GACCGTGAAGGTAGTATTGTTGGACACCTTGAGGATTTAACTCTTGCTGCACCACTGGTTACCAAACCTGTTCCGCAGATTTATGTTCCTGATGCAACAATCTTGTCTATCTATAATGAAGATAAAGATCAGCGATTTTCTATCAATCCACTGACAGGCCGTGCTGTGACGGATTTCTTTACGAATTTCGGAAGTTCAAGCACTGTATTCAGTAAAATTAAATGTATTCGTAATGCCTCCACAGATGGCTCGCTCAGTCTGTTCAGTTCCGCAATTGTTTTCACCAGGCTAGAGGAAATCAGCTTATTGTATGCGGAGTCTATGGCAGTAATTGGAAATATAGAGCCGGCCATTGATGCCCTGGATAATGTAAGACTGGCCCGTGGACTTACCCCTTACACAGGAACGAACAGCGGATTAATTGATGCCATTTTTAAGGAGCGTAAAAGAGAGCTTATCGGTGAAGGTTGGAATTGGTATGATCAGGTTCGCTACAACCGGATAAAGCGAAACAATGCGGAGTTTAATAAACTCATCAGTACCAATGGTATTTTCTGGCCAATTGCCGAGGACGTACTCAATCGTAATTCTTTATTGGTTCAAAATGAATTCTGGAGGTAATCAAATTATGAAAAGAAAATTAAACCTATTTAAAGGCTTTACTTTATTATTTGTTGTAGCACTATTTGTCACAGCATGTAAAAAAGAAGAAGGTGCTTATAATTTTGAAAATGAGGTAAACGTATACGAAGGAGATGTTTATGCTTATTTAAAATCACAACCAGGTGTTTATGATTCCCTGCTTAAAGTTGTCGACCGCATTACCTGGTTAAANGATACCTTAAGNACACCATCCACNTTCACACTTTTTGCGCCTACAAACCGCAGTTTTGTACTTGCATTNCAAAATCTTAACAACGTAAGAAAGTCGCAAAACAAACCAGTTCTTGGTNTGGCAACAGCAAATATAAAAGAGCTGGATTCATTGGCTAACCGCTATTTTATCTCAGGGAAGTTTACTACAGATAGTTTGGTGCTGACTGAAGGGGTGCTGTTAAACACCATAAAATACCAATACGAAATGCATGGCCAGGACAAGAGTGCAAATGCATATGGTTTTGTGAATGGCGGGCCAAAAAGTATCATTTATAGTGATGTGAAAGGATCACAGTATATCGTGGAATGGCAGCGGACAAATACCCAGGCTGTAAATATTTTTACCACCAACGCTGTTGTCCATGTGCTTTCCCCATCACACGAATTTGGGTTCAGTGAATTTACAAGAAGGCTTAATAAATAATCAGGGAGTTTTTTAGCAAAGTTATGATCAACAAAAAACATATTATTTCAGGAGCAGTGCCAGTACTGTTTGCACTTTCATTATTAGGTGCCTGTAAAAAGCTGCTGCCTACAGATCGCGATTACTTCAATACCGAAGCCCGCTTTACACAAACATTATACAAACCTGTCATGGGGCGCACAACAGTAATGAGCGATAATTTTGACGCACAAAGTTCGTCGCAGCCATTGACGTTTAAAATAGTTAATCCAAGGAACAGTGATGGCATTATTGCGCCTGAACTCATCAAACCATTTGATGTGCTGGTCTGGAAAAAAGCATATACAGGAAAGGAAACCTCCCTCGAAGAAATCGAAAGCAAAAGAGCGATAGAACAACATCCGCTTTTTGAGATCAGGGAACATTCCGGAGAATTTATCCTTTGGGCGGCGTCAAATTCGAGGGTGCTCAAAGCACTTCCTGATTCTGGCTATACTTTCGACGTAGAAGTTACCAACAATGGCGGACGCAGGTATTTTAATAATCTAAAGCTTCAGGCATATAGAGAGCGTGCTTATGAACCTAACAGAATCGATGCCATTAGCGGAGCAAGCAGTAATGCTCCAATTCGGTTAAATTCAATCAATAATTTTAAGGCACAACGTACCGGCGATCCGCTCACTATCGCTGATGTAAAGGTAGATTTCAACAAAAAACAGGGGAGTACCGGCAGCTCATTAACCTTCCGTTTTCTGGATAGTATCGGGCAAAGTATTGATCCTGCAAAATTCAATTTAACCGCCTGGAATAAATTGATACATGGTTTCAATATGGAAAAGACAAGTACTTATGTAAAATACAATGTAGCCTATCCAATACCACTTGTTGAGATCCCAACCACTTACACTACGGTTGATGGAAAGGAGGCTACGCTTAAATTTTCTTATGACCGCCTTGGTTTCGGAGGGATAAAAGAAACAGCTGATATGAGCTTCAATTTTAACATCTATGAAAAGGGAGAGTGGGAAATTATCTTTTCGTTTACCAAGGACAATCCAAAATTCACGAACGAATGATGAAACATAGAGATAAAAGAATATTTAAGCTAAACACGCTAAAACAAAATATGGCTATGAAGCACTTGTTTAAGATATTGACCGTTATTCTGGCTGCTATCGCAGTCCCGGCCTATGCCCAGAAAATGGTCGTTGTAAAGGGAACGGTTATTGAAAAATCTACTAATCTCGGACTTCCGGGGGTTACCATTTCGACAGGTACGCCTTTAAAAGTAATTGCAAGCAGTGGTAATGGAGGTAACTTCTCGGTAAATGTGCCTGAAAATGCCTCATTGGTATTCAGGTATATTGGATTTGCTAACCAAACGATTAAGGCTGCCGCTAAATCCGATTTCAGGGTAATGATGCAAGAGGCGAGTAATAACCTCGACGTAGTAAAAATCACGGTAGGTTACAATACAAAAACGAAGGAAGTTTTAACAGGAGCAGCTACAACCATTAGTGGTAAAGCGCTGCAGGATGTTCCAGTTTCCAACGTGATGGAACTGTTGCAAGGTAAAGTAGCGGGTTTAAATATCCAGAACAATAGCGGTAGCCCGGGTGCCCGTGGATCTATCTTTGTTCGGGGGCTATCCAGTATTGATATACAGGGTTCCGGTAATGACGCTTTCCTTACCCCAACCTCTCCGTTATTTGTAATCGATGGAGTACCACTTGATGCGAATTCAAATTATGAATATGGTTTCTCACAAGGTGGCCCGGGTATCAGTCCCCTTTCTTTAATTCCGCCGGAAGATATTGAGGAAGTTACCCTTTTAAAAGATGCACAGGCAACCTCATTGTACGGCTCTCAGGGAGCATATGGTGTAATCCTGATCACTACGAAAAGAGGTAAATCTAAAACGCCTATTATCCAGTATGTAACCAACCTTTTTGTGAATACACCACCTAAATTAAGGTCTGTGATCGGAGGAAAAGGAGAACGTGACATCAGGTTATGGCAAATTATGAACAATGACTCCACTATTTTTACAGGAAGAGAGCGTATTGACGATAATCCATTCCTTTCAGATAGTTTAAATGCTTTCTTCAATAATTCTACCGACTGGCAGCGTGTGTTTTTCCGTACTACGGTAAATCAGACACACAATATCAATGCTTCCGGTGGTGATCAGAATTTTAACTACAAAGTGAACGTCGGTTACTATGATGAAAAAGGAATTATTGAAAACACAGGATTAAAGAGATATTCACTCGGTATGAATGTGCTGTATCAGCCTAGTCAAAAGTTCCGCTTATTCGCAAACGTATCCAGTGCTATGGGTATCAGTAAAAAGGGGAGTGGAAATGGGGTACAGCAGACAGGAGTAGCCTCTGGAAGTTCAGCATCTTCCCTGTTACCGCCACCGTCCCTATTCAGTAGTTCTGGTGATGCAACAGGCGTATTTCTTACAGACAACAATAACAAAACAGGAAATATTAAAACCAATCTTGAAGGGCGATACCAGTTTTTAAAATCTTTGTCATTAACCAGCGTGGTCAACTACGATTATAACAATGGTACAACTGACATATATAAGCCGGCTGTATTGAACAACAACACAGCTATCGTTTATAATTTTAACGAACGCAGGAGCGTATTGTATAACCGTAACATGATCAATTTTACGGAATCATTCAAAGAAAAACATAACGTTAGTATTTTTGCTTTTAATGAGATGTACATCCGTAATTACCAGGCGGGTACGATTAATCAGCTCCAGACACCAAATGATCAGTATCAGGGACCTTTAGGTTTTGATGCCAATCTTTCAAGAGGAGGTATTCTGGATAACTATTCTGCTTCCCGTTCTGCGGCATTGGCAGCCTCCGTATCTTACAATTACGATAAAAAATATGTGATTGACTTTTCTTACCGCTGGGATGGAGTATCTAACAGCGGACCTGACGTACCCTGGTCTAAAAATCCGTCTGTCGGCTTAAGATGGAATTTTAACAAGGAAAACCTGCTCGTAACTTCAAAATGGCTGGATTATGGTTCAATACGTACCAGTTGGGGAAAGAACATTGTACCGAACGGAACNGTATTTGATGCCTTTGGTTCTTATAACTTTAGNGGGGTNTATAATGGTTCNCAGGCNATTGGAGTGAACTTTGAGAACCTGCCAAACACATCACTTACNCCAACAGTAACCACTCAGTTTAATGCGGGACTTGATGTCGGCCTCTTTGAAGGTAAATACCAGATCACTTTTGATACCTATTATAAAATGGTAGATAATCAGCTTAGACAAAAGGCGCTGGCAGATCACAATGGATTTAATAAAATCAAAACTAACGAAGTAAGTCTGGTAAATTATGGCTATGAATTTAGCTTAACCGTAAGGCCATTAGCTAAAAGTAGCAATTATAACTGGACAGTCTCATTTAATGGTGCTATTAATAAAGACGTGTTGACTGGGTTACCGGATGGCGTTCGTCAGATCCTTCAGAAGGATAAGGAAACTGGTCAGTCGATTTTATACCGTTTGGGACGTAACAGTTTGTCTAATGTCCTTTACAATACAAAGGGTGTATACAGTACAACAAACGATGTAGCGGTGGATCCTGCGACGGGAAAAAGATACAGCACTAAGAATGGTAATACAACTGTTTTCTTCCAGGGGGGAGATCCTTACTGGGCCGATATCAACGGAGATTATAAACTGGATGAAAGAGATCTTGTAATCGCCGGTAACTCATTCCCGCAAGTTACAGGGGGTATTTCTTCATTCTTTTCCTGGGGGCCTTATTCAGCAAATATCAATCTTTCCTATACTTTAAAAAGAGATATTTTAAACAATGCTCTGGCGCAGCGCTTCCAGAATTTTGCGAATCCTGCCGCACAGAATAACCTGGTGCCAATAGAGCAATATAACTATTGGAAACAACCGGGTGATGTCGCTACTTATCCTTATCCATATAGCTTTCTTCGCTATGGGGCCTATTCGGAATTTGTTAATGGTGGCTCCCTGTTTTTACCGTACAGATACGATCAGACCATGTTCCAGGAAGATGGATCTTACTTAAAGATCAATACCCTTACACTGGCCTATACTTTTGATAAAAAACTAGCTTCACGTCTTGGTGTAACTTCGATGCGTGTGTACTGCACAGGAAATAACCTATACACTTTTACCAATTACAGCGGTCCCGATCCTGAAAACGTAACGGATCTGGGTAGGGACAATTCTGCAGGATATCCAAGTCGCCGCAGTTATTCTATTGGTCTTAATGTTCAGTTTTAAAATGAAACTTATTATGAGAAAGATCTTATATATTTTACCCTTATTAGTGATTCTGATTGCCAATCCAGGCTGTAAGAAATTCTTAAATGTAGAACCGGTTACCAGTTTATCCGGTAATAATTTCTGGAAAACATCAAAAGACGCGGAAGATTTCACAAAAGATGTGTACCGTTTATTCAGGGCATCAACAATGTCCAGTATCATGCTGGCAATGGGCGATTATCGGAATGGGCCCGGAAAGGCTACTTCTGTATTTCCAAAACGTCACGATTTGGATTATCTGGCTGTAAATAATATGAAAAAGTTACTTGCCGCGGATGCTTCACGTACACGTCCGGATTACAATGCTGAACTGGAATGGTACCAGGCCAGGGCGCGCTACGATCTGATTCCCGACTGGAAGCCATTCTATAAAACGATACAAGCGGCGAATATCTTGTATAAAGAAGTGGACCGTATTCAGGATCCTGCATTTTCCGAAGCTAACCGTAAACAGTATAAAGGCGAAGCTGTATTTATGCGTTGTCTCTCTTACTTTTTCTTAGTAAGGCTATTTAGCGATGTACCTTATTTTACGAATGCTTATAATCAGGATCCGCTTCCCAGAACAGATATGGTTATCGTGTTAAAGAATTGTATTGCCGATCTGGATAAAGTGAAAAATGATTTACCCTGGACTTACAAAGATCCTGCAAACCGTGCGGTAAGGGCAATGCGTGGTAGTGCTATTGCATTGATGATGCACATGAACATGTGGTGTGCAGGTTTTGATCAGGCAAATAGCAACAGCTATTACCGTGCTGTCGATGAGCTGGGTAAAGAAATAGAGAATATTGGCGAAGCAGAACAAGGCGCGTATACTTTATTGCCGATTGAGCAAACCTATCTGGTGATGTTTGGTCGTTCACAGGAGGGGCTTTTTGAAATTCAACTCAGCAATAACTCAGGCGAGGTAAGTGGTGATCGTCGTTACAAATTTTCTAATGGTGTCGCCCATTTGCCATTCCTCACCTCGACCGATCGTTTACAAAGTGAGTTTACTTTCAAATCTGACTACATGAAAAAGATTTTTCCTGAGACCGTAGCTGATAAAAGAAAGAATGTCTGGTTTGATATCGCGGATATCTATGACGAAACCGGAAAGGCGATAATTTATAAGTTCTTTAACCGCGCTGCACCAACACAGGGTGATGATGATAATCCAATCATTTTCCGCTACGCCGATGTATTGTTGCTTCACGCAGAGGCCTTGGCTGAATTGGGAGAGGATGGGGCTGCAGAAATTTTATTGAACCGTATAAGAGGTCGCGCAGGTGCAGATTTGTTCCCCGCAAATCCCGGAGAAGGCAAAATAAAGGATGCCATCTATTACGAGCGTTGCAAAGAACTATTGGGCGAAGGACATTATTTCTACGACCTGGTGCGCACCAGGAAAATTATGAATCCGACGTATTGCTATAGTCCGTTATCGTTCTCTGCATTTATTTCCAAAGCATGGACATGGCCAATTAGTAGTACCGCGCTTGCAAATAACCCATATATGACATTAAATAGTTACTGGCAATAGGTCTCATTATTTAGAACGCAGAAAATGTATAAATATAAAACGATTATAAAAGGGCTCACATTTGTTATATGTATAGCCTTCATCTTAACAGGATGTAAAAAATTTGAGCACTATCAGGACACGGGAGTCACTAATCCAAAATTTGATGGTACCATCATGCAATACCTGGATTCAAAGCCTTTTCAATTCGATACGCTAAGCCAGGTGATCAGGCTTGCAGGAATGGAAGANGTGTTCAGCAAAGAAGAAATTACTTTTTTTGCNCCACAGGANCCNTCAATCGGTGCGGTNATCAATAATTTAAATGCNTATCTGAACCTCACAGGAAGAGATTCTGTAAGGACTTTATCTGATATTAAGCCTAAAGCCTGGAAAGAAATGCTGTCGATGTATGTTTTTAAAGGGACCAATCGCCTCAAGGATTATCGACAGGTAGATACGCTTGCGCTGGATACCTATTCAGGACAGGGATACCTGGCTTATAATGGTAAACCCATGAACATTGGCGTAGTATTTAATGATGCAGTTAACGGCCCGGTTGATAATAGGACTACTATTAAATATGGAGGATATCGTCAGCTGATGCTATCTTATATTCCTGATCTGGCTTATCCCAAAGCTTTTTGGGTTAATGCGAAGGTATCTTCATCAGATATCAATCCAACCAACGGAATTGTTCACGCGATAAAATTCAGCAATCATTTTTTTGGCTTTTACCCCTATAATTTTATTACGGTAGCCTTGGAAAATGGTATTGGAAAATAACCCACAGGAGATCATAATATGTTCAATAAAACACAAAACAATCAAACGATGAAAAGAAACATAGGATATTTCATAGGATTGCTCCTGTTTATCATGGCTTCTTCATCCTGTAAAAAATCGGAACAGCTTGCTGAGGACCCTTATGCAGGAGGAAAAGAAGCACTTGGTATCAGATTCTCAAACGAATTACCCAAGCCTGCATATGGATCTGTGGGTTCACAAATGACATTTACTGTCTCGGGATTGCTGCCTTACAAGGACAGGTTGAAATGCTATATGAATGAAACAGAAGCGGAGGTGATGGAGGTTACCGGAAAAACCATCAAAATTAAATTGCCTGAGGGATCAAGCTCAGGTGGTTTTACAATTGTTATCGACGGACAAATTTTCTTCGGTCCTCAGTTTACGGTTTCTGGTAAAATCGCATATGACGCAACGTTTAAACCTACACTTGGGCCCAATGGGAATGTTAGTCAGATTATGCCTTTAACAAATGGAAATATGATACTGGTAGGTGGCTTCTCTGATTATGAAAAGAAAGCCTCACTAAAAAAACCGATTAACAATATTGTGCTGATTAATGCTGATGGAGATTATCTCCCTTCATTTGCTTCAGGACTGGGATCTGATGGTTCATTGAATACAATTGCCCGTTTGTCTACCGGTCAATATATGATAGGTGGTACATTCTCGAGTTATAATAACAGGAAAAGTATAGGAGGTTTGACCCGTTTGAATGCTAACGGTTCGTTGGATAGTACCATTGTTGAGGTTGTTAACCTTACACCATTGCAGCCTAAAAACAGCTTCGATACTGTAGCTGCATTTAATGGGAGGGTTACAGGATCTGTAAGGAAGTTATTTGTGTACAATAATAAAAGTATACTTATCGGCAACTTTAATAATTATGGTGAGTACTTCTACGAACGTTCTACACGTGATAGAAAAGTTATAGGGTATACAAGTATGGATATGTTGATGCGTTTGGAAGCAAATGGCAAGCTGGATGAAAGTTACAATTTCAATCCGGCAACGAAAACCAGTTATGAGAAACCAAATGGCAGTATCAACGACGCGTTCATGGAAGCTGACGGAAAAGTAATCCTGGTTGGGAGCTTCACCCGTTTCCAGGGAAGTAGTGTTAACCGGATTACGAGGGTTGACAATAATGGGATGATTGATCCTACATTCCAGGTAGGCTCAGGTGCTGACGGGCCGATTGGTACAATCCGTTTCAATGCAACGACTCAGAAATATTTGGTTTCAGGAGCCTTTAAAAATTTTAATGGCAAAGCCGCTAACGGCATAGTGATGTTGAAAAAGGACGGGTCAGTTGATGAATCGTTTACCATGGGAACAATGGAAGGTGGAAGTGTAACTTTCTCTGCACAGCTTTCTAATGGAATGGTGATCGTTACCGGTTCATTCAATAAGTATAATGGTGTCATCAGACAAGGTTTTATGGTACTTAATGCTAATGGAACACTTGCCGCAGGATACAATACCACCGGTGTTTTCCAGGGGATAGTAAATGACTTTTACGAAACCACTTCACCACAGGGATTCCCGGCATTCATCATGGCTGGTTTTATCCTCAAGTTCGATAACAGGCCGGTGCCAAATATCATCAAAGTAGTGTATCAGCCTTAAGCGCATACCGTAAAACATAGCAACAGATCTGTTAACATTAACAAATAAAGAAATGACAAAATATTGGCTGTATAAGAAAAGATTCCTGGCGTCAGGTCTACCACTATTGGTACTTTGCCTGCTGACCCTGGTGTCGTGCAATAAAGATTTTGAAAATAAAATTGACCTCTCTGCCAAGTCGGATAGTCTTACCGGATATAGAAAGCCAAAAGTGCTCTACATTATTGTAGATGGAGCCAGGGGGGCAAGTATTAACACTACACGGGCCGCTACTATACCTGATCTGACAGATAACTCTCTTCAGAGTTATGCCTCTGTAAGTGATGAGAGTGGGTTGTCGGCCACTACATGGGCTGACATGCTGACTGGTGTAAAGAAAAATAAACACAAGGTAACCAAGGCCGATTTCTCAGGAAATAACCTAGCTAACTATCCGATGTTCTTTAAATATATTAAAGATAAAAATGCCAGTCTGCGTACAGCAGCTTTTGCTTCAACTGTTGCATTTAGTGCGAATCTGGTGAGCCATGCAGATGTAAACTTAAGTTTTAACAATGATGATGTAGCCGTAAAAAATGCAGTCATCAACGAATTGAAGGAGGAAAAGGCAACGGTTGTACTTGCCGAGTTTAGCGGGGTAGATCGTGCAGGCAAGCAATATGGTTATGATGCCAGCGTGAAAGCCTATAGTGATGCTATTTATCAGACTTTTGATTACATCAACGAAATGGTAACCGCGCTGAAACAAAGAAAAAGCTATGAAGCTGAGAACTGGCTGATTGTTGTAGCTTCCAATCAAGGTGGAAACTTCACCATTCCACCAACGCAAAATGATGGTTCCTTATTCAGCAACCCACTGCTAAACAGTTTTACTCTTTTATACAATTCAAGGTTTAGTTATCAATTTTTCTCCAGACCAAATGCTGCTGCAGTTCCTTATGAAGGAAAGGCAATCAGCTATAATGCAAATACTATTTTTGGCAGTATCGATGCAGCTAACTCCAGTATTTATAACTTCGGCACCACCGGCGAGTACACGGTACAGTTAAAAGTTAAAATTAAAAGCAGGGGTTCAAATAACCCACCAATCATTGCAAAAGCAGATGATACAGGTAATTCTTCAGCAGGATGGTCCTTTTTGTTAACTGCAGCTAATAGTTCCTGGCGTTTCCAACTTGCCGGTTCCAGTGTTACGGGCACTGTCCTCGATCTGGATACCTGGTATACTTTAACAGGTAAGCTCTATATGGAGGGCAGCTCCAGGAGAATGAAGGTATTTACGAATGGCGTTTTAAACAACCAGAATGCAATGACTGCCAATGGTACTTCAACAACGGCGGCATTAAATGTGGGGTCATCCAAATCCTCTTTCGGCGGTGGAACTGCACAAACTACTATTACCGATGTCAGGATCTATAATACTGCGCTGGCTGATGATTATATCGCTGCTAATTACTGTAAAACGGACGTGAAACCTACTGATGTTTATTATAAAAATCTGATCGGCTACTGGCCTTCTATGGATGGAATAGGAAATCAGTTGATGGACCGTAGTCCGAGCAAGAAGAATTTTACGCTTAACGGAGCTTATACCTGGACAGCCTTTAATGAGTTGAGTGAAAATCTCTGCTCGGATCTTCCGGATGATATTTATACCCGCATGCCCAATGGTATTGACATTCCCAGCTTCATATTCGGATGGATGGGTATACAGTCTTTGGGTTTAAATCTGGATGGTAAAACCTGGGTACCTACCTATAGAAGTATTAATCCTTAAACCTTAGCCATGATGAGAAAGATAGTTAACAGCTCGATTGCTTTAGCACTGATTGCCCTGGTACTGGGCTGCACAAAAAATTATGGAGTGATGTATCCTGATGGTACAACTGATGGAAATCACCCCAAAGATACATTTGATTTGGTATTAGACACTTCTATGTCTAAAGTCGACAAGTCGCAGTTTAATGCAGCCAGGGTTTTTCCTGGTATGGTAGGCATTGAAGAGCCCCGGCTTAAAGATTATAAAGTAACACTGGATCTTGATTATGTACAGGTTAGGTCAAGTGATCTCAGGATTAGTGTAGCTCCACAAGGCTGGTTTAGTACAGGAATGTATGCGGCTCCAGGAGAGCTCATTACTATAAAAGTCCCTGATAATACTTACGGCCTGGCCGTTCAGGTGGGCGCACAGGATGATAACCTTACTGGCTTGTCGCCTTTGCAAAGGGCACCTATAATTTTTACAAGGGTACAATTATTCCCAGGTATAAATTATGTGCGAAATCTGTTCGGTGGGTCTATTTTTATTATTCCTGACAGATCTCTAGGACGTAAGGTAGATTTACTTTTTAGTGGCGCGGTTAAATCACCTGATTTTGTGTTGGGTGAAACAACAGATGCGGAATGGAAGGCGATGATTGCGAAAACGAAAGTTCCCTGGTTTGAACTGCGCAGTAAGCGAATGATCTTTACCCTCCCAACCGAAAAACTGGCTAAGTTTCCTATAGAAAGTCCTACAGCTTTAATGACCGCCTGGGATGAGGAAATTCTGAAAAGTTACTGGGAATGGTATGGCCTGTCGGAAACAACAACAGATGTAAGAAATAGAAACCCTACACTGCCTTGGCGTATTGTTCACGATATTCAACCTAGTGTTGGAGCACAGCATTCCGGCTATCCTGTTGTTGCAACAGCAAATGACAATTACTTTAAACAAGCAGTTACGCTGAGCCTTGTGGTTGGTTCTAACTGGGGTACTTATCACGAAATCGGCCATAATATGCAAATGGGATCAACCTGGAGCTGGTCGGATTTGGGAGAAGTGTCGAATAACCTGTTCTCTTTAAAAATTACGAACAGACATGGGTATAAACACAGTAATCTTTACCGTGCTATGCCTGCAGCGATCGCATTTGCATCGACAGCAAATACAGGAAATACAAAATTGTTCAGTAGTGCAAGCAATGATGCCCGTATGGGACTGTTTATTCAGGTTTTCGAAAAGTATGGCTATGATTTTATGACTTACCTCTGCACTTCGGCCCGTATGGCAAGATTTGGTGCCGGTAATGATCAGGATAAAAAGGATTTCTTTTACGAACGGCTTTCTGAATGGACAAAAAAAGATATGGAGCCTTTTATGAAGCAGTGGGGACTGTATGTGAGCAGTGTTTCAAAAAATAAGATTGCTGCACAATTCCCATTGTTAACCGAGCAGGTATGGTTATTCGATCCTAGTAAATAAACGCGTATAAATTCATAGATATGAAAAATATAAAGAACTCTACCAAAAGACTTAACACTTTAGCTGCGGTTACCATTGCGATGGTAGTAGTGCTGTTCTGTTTGCAAGGTTGTAAAAAATATTTTGATCCTCCTTACGTAAACGAAGAACAGCAGGATGCATCAAAAAAGAGAAGGAAAGTCTTGCTTGTTGTAATTGATGGAGCTACAGGTGCCGAGGTTAAAGCAATTGCTCCGCCAAAACTGACGGCGATGCTGACTAATAGCAAATACAGCTGGAACGCACTTGCTGATTTTATACCGAGTGATGCCGGAAACTGGAAAAATATCATGACAGGGGTAGGAGTTGGTAAGCACGGAATAATAGATGATTCATTTGATGTGCCACCTAATGATGACGGGCATGAACACGACGCTGCAACTTCCTGGCCAACACTAATTGAAAGGTTACAGGCTTCGGGAAAAATTCGTCGTTCTTCAGCCATTACGCCATGGACGCAGCTGGATAATAAATTGCTGATTTATGCAGACCAATCTATCGCGGTTGGAAGTGATCTTGCTGCGAAAGATACAGCAATCGTTAAACTGAAATCTGTAAGTGATGACCTGGTGATTGTTAACTTTAATGAAG
>Ga0065714_10002772_pt1 | contig 13437 bp, 9 predicted proteins | sample MisRhiReplicate2_FD_59101 | JGI IMG/M metagenome (GOLD analysis project Ga0065714, IMG submission 59101) | Miscanthus rhizosphere microbial communities from Kellogg Biological Station, MSU, sample Rhizosphere Soil Replicate 2: eDNA_1 v2... | ecosystem: Host-associated > Plants > Roots >...
GCTGGGTGCGCCCCCCAGTGGGGGCTGAGCGCCCGCGGCTCCAGGCCCGCCCGCGCGGGCTTGGACGGGCCGAAGGGTCCGTGCCTCCGGCATGGACACCGGGCGCCGCAGGCGCTTCGGGGGGCGTCTAAGTGTCCGAGTGGATGCCCTTCATGATGATCACGCCGCCCAGCCGCGCGGTGTCGGCGCGCATGCGCTTGGCCAGCGCATCGGGCGTGCCCGGCTGCGCCTGCCACCCGGTCTTCAGCAGCGCCTGGCTCACTTCGGGCGAGCCCGTTGCCTCGGCCAGCGCGGCATTGAGCTTGGCAATGGCAGCAGGCTTCATGCCCGCAGGCGCGGCGAGTGCGGTCCATATCTCCAGATCAGCGCCGCGCACGTCGGCATCGCGGATCGTGGGCAGTTCATTGACGAGCGGGCTGCGCTCTGGCGATGTCACGCCGATGGCCTTGATCTTGCCGGACTTCACATGGGGCATGGCCAGGCCGGGCGGAAGCAGCGCCAACTGGATCTCGCCCGCCAGCAGACCGGCGATCACTTGCGGATTGCCCGTGTAGGGCTTGTGCTGGGCCGTGATGGCGGCGCGGCTCTTGATGAGTTCCATGCCCAGGTGCCCCACGGTGCCCACGCCCGGCGTGCCGTACTTGCCGCCGCTGCTGAGGTTGCGCGTCCACAGCAGCAGGTCGGCCGCAGTCTTGCCCGTGGCATTGCCCGAGACCACCAGCACCAGCGGCGCAGTACCGATGAGGCCGACGGGTGCGAAGTCTTTCTCCGGATCGAAGCTGAGCTTGGGATTGAGCAGCTTTGCAATGGTGAGATTGCCGTTGATCAGCGCCCCGATGGTGTGGTCGTCGGTGGCCTTGGCCACCAGGTCGGCCACGACGTTGCCGCTGGCGCCCGGCTTGTTCTCGACCGTGACCGGCTGGCGCAGGATCTTCGACAGCGGCTCCGCAATGGCACGGGCAGCAAGGTCGGGCGAAGCCCCGGCGGGAAAGCCCACCAAGATGCGAACAGGCTTGGTCGGCCATGCGGCGTCGCCGCCGACGGCTCCGGCGCCGGAGCGCTGTGCCCATGAACCGGGTGCAAAAAGCGATGCGGCAAGTGCCGCGGCGCCGCCTTCGATCAGGCGGCGTTTGGTGATCTTCAAGATGGCTCCAGGGGAAAGGCGTTGCTTACTTATATTTACATAACGTTACAGGAGCATGCGCGATCGCGCAAGCCGAAGACCGTGCTCTTCCTCGGGGCAAGGTCCTGCAAAGCAGGGCCTTCTGTTACGTAATCGTAACTGTGTCGTTACGTGGCGTTCGCGACGCTGCATGCACTAAAGGCCCTTTCCATCCAGTAAGTGTTTCAATCGACTCTCCTAAGTCTTTGTCCACATTCATTTTTTTCAACACCGCCGAAGCCGGGATCGGGACGATGCGCATCGATCGAGAACTACGGAAAGCAGTGATGTTCATCGGAGCGCCAGATTCTTAGCATCGGTTGCACTGTGTAACTTAATGATTCCGACTTAAATCAGCGCCGTCGTCCCGGAACTCTCCGGCTTATGGAACTGACATTCGGATAACCAAAAGGTACTCAGTGGACTGCCCCGGATTACCACTATCGCTGGTGGGTCTGGGTAATTACAACGGTGTACCGAGTGCGGCCGACCATGCCAGCGCACTCTCACGACGAGGATTGCTCCGTCCATGAATTCTTTGACCGGAACTAAAGTCTTGGTGCTGGGTGGGCGAGGCTTTCTCGGACGCAATCTCGTCGATGTGCTTCTGCGCGACGGCGCGTCCGTCCGAACTTTCGATCGTCAGCTTTCCTCCTCCTCTACGGACCAGCCCGCGTTCAAGGGCAAGGTCGAGGAATTCGAGGGAAACTTCATCGACGGCCAGGGTCTGGAAGCCGCGTTGGACAACGTCGACTTGGTCTATCACCTCATCAGCACGACCGTCCCCAGCGGTTCGAACGCCGATCCGATCGGAGACGTCACCAGCAATCTTGCCGGGACCTTGCGCCTGCTCAAGGCAATGTCGCGCTTGGGCGTCAACCGCCTCGTCTATGCGTCCTCTGGCGGAACGGTTTACGGAAATCCTTGCGTGCTTCCGGTTCCGGAATGGCACACGCTGCAACCGATCAGTTCCTATGGTGTGGTCAAGGTCGCCGTCGAGAACTATCTACATCTTCATTCCGAACTCCACGGCCTCCAGGCCAACGTCTTGCGGATCTCCAATCCCTACGGAATGCACCAGCGGCGCATTGGCACGCAAGGCGTGATCGCGACTTTTCTCAACAAGCTGGTGAATGGCCAGACTATCGAGATCTGGGGCGATGGTTCGGCCGTTCGCGACTACATCTACGTCGCCGATGTCGCCAGGGCGCTGCTTCTTGCGGGGCACCGCGAGAAGTCAGGCACCTTCAACATCGGCAGCGGTGTCGGCCACAGCCTCAACGATGTGCTTCGCGTTCTTCGCAACCAGACGGGCCTGGAAACCGAAGTCCGGTATCTGCCCCATCGGAAATTCGACGTCTCCCAGACGTTTCTCGACATTGAACGTGCGCGCGAAAAACTCGGCTGGAACCCTTTCTATTCGCTGGAAGAGGGCTGCGCCCGTTTCTGCCAGTTGATGGAGCGGGCCCGCGAGCCGGCGCTTTCCTGAGCCGTCGCCGCAATTGCAATGCTCTTGTCACCTGTTCTGGATGGTCTTCTACATCTGTCAAAACATGGCGCGAACTTCACAAAACGAGTGTCATGGACCTGCGTTCCTTGAGGGATTTATCTTGAATACAAGCGAAGTAGAAATTTTTCAGGTCGACGTTGAAGTACTCAACGATCGTTTGAGTGCCGAAGGACGCAAGCTTCAGGTCGCCGAGACTGAATCCAATCGCCTCCGGCGCACTATTGAAGCGCACGAGGCGCACCGCTTGAATCTTGAATCCCGCATCGAGGGGCAGGAGTCTGCCCTGCAGCGGCTCGCGACTCGCAATGCGAGTCTGGCCCATGAAGCACATGGGCATGCTCTAGCGCTGATCAGCGAGCGCGAAGCGCACGCGCTCGCGCTCGCACTTGCCGGCGAACGCGAAGCGGGTGCGCTCGCGCTTGCCGGTGAACGCGAAGCGAGTGCGCTCGCGCTCGCCGACGAACGCGAAGCGAGTGCGCTCGCGCTTGCCGACGAACGCGAAGCGAGTGCGCTCGCGCTTGCCGACGAACGCGAAGCGAGTGCGCAGCTCGCTGCTGAACTGGCCCGCTGCGGCGAGGAATTGGCCCGCTGTACCGAGGAACTCCTCAAGCGCGACTCTGCAATCGCAGCGCTCCACGAGGAGTTGGAACACCAGGCCAAAGCACATGCCAGCGCGCTGGAATGCGCGAGGGGTGCTTCCGTCGCGGAGATAACCCAACTGCACTTCCAGTTGCTCAAGCAACTGCAGCGAGTTACCGAGCTGCAGGAAGCAGAGCTTCACCGTGTGGCACTGATCGAGCATGTGCGGGCGGAGCACGCCGGCGCCGTCGCTGGGCTTCAGGCGCAGCTCACGGCACTCGAGAGTCGCTCTGCCACTTTCGAGGCATCCGAATCGGAGCTGCAATCAGCTCTGGCAGCCATTCACAGTTCGAATTCCTGGCGACTGACTGCTGGGGCGCGTTTCGTGCGGCGTTCGATCTCCCGGTTGGCCGCTAGCTTGCCCAAAGTTCGAGGCAACAAACCCTTGCCCATTTTCCCGATACCCGCGCCCTCGCTCATACACATGAAAGCCGAGCAAGTCGTCGATGGCAGCCCGCCCGCCAGCGCTGGAGACGAAACGTTCAAAGAAGAATCGAGCACGCTGGATCCGAGCGAGTTTGATCTCAACTACTATCTTCAACGCTATCCGGACGTAGCGCGATCCAGCATGGACCCATACCATCATTACTGCGCGAACGGCAAAGCAGAGGGGCGAGCGGGTCGACCGCCGAAGTTGAAATTGCAGCGATTGCGGGCCTTGCATCCGGACCGGGATTGCATTCTCATCGTAAGCCATGAGGCGACTCGCACTGGTGCACCGGTGTTGGCTTGGAACATTTGCAATCAACTGCGAGAGCGCTACAACGTCGTGGTGCTGTTGCTCGACAGCGGGGACATCCTCGAATCATTCGAAGATGTTTGCAACGTGCTCGTGGGCCCTTATCAACCGGGCGACCGCTCGGACTTGGGTCTGCAGGCAATTCTCAACGAGGTGTGCGACCTTTTCAATCCGCGCCTCGCGCTCGTCAACAGCATTGTTTCACGCTCGACGCTGCCCGGGTTGGCAAAAAAGAATGTGCCTTCTATCCTACTCGTTCACGAATTTTTCCGATTCCACTGTTCGGAGATGGACCTCGTGGATGCGATGGGCTGGGCCGCCAGCACCGTGTTCTCGGCCAACATAATCCGCGACCACGCGACCACGGAACGCACGCGCGCTGCAATTGAGGCGGCTCCCATCATCGCGCAGGGCAAGTCGATCATTCCGCCATCGTCGAAGCTGCTCGCGCCGAAACCCGGCAAGGATCCACTATCGACACTGCTTGCCAGACGCAAAAGCCGCCCGTTCGTGGTTCTTGGCGTTGGCACGTTCGAGTATCGAAAAGGCGTCGACCTCTTCGTCGCGACTGCAGCCGAAATGCTGCGGCAAGACAGCAATGCAGATATTCTTTTCGTTTGGATCGGCGCCGCGCACGCCATTCACCGAGAGTACGCAGCATTCGTCGCGCAGCAGGTGGAGGCATCGAATCTGGGCGACCGCTTCCATTTGCTGGGCGTCACTTCCGAGCTGGAGGCCATCTACGCTCGGGCACAGGTCTTCTTCGTATCCTCACGGCTCGATCCGCTTCCAAATGTCGCACTCGACGCCATGACGGCGGGGCTACCGGTGATGTGCTTCGAGAACGGGTCGGGGCTCGTGGAAAACTTCGAAGCTGATCAGATTGCCCGCACTTGTATCGTGCCTTCGCTGAACGTGCAAGAAGCAGCTCGACAAATTCTCGCTCTGTATCGCCAGCCTGACACCTATAAGAGCGTCTCGAATCGAATGAAGGAACTCGCGGCAGAAAAGTTCGAGATGCAGCGGTATGTCGATCGTCTGCTGTCCTTGGGCGAAACCCTGACGGATGCGGTCGAGCAATTGAAACTCGACATCCAAGCGCTTGAGAGGGGTCCCGATTTTCTGACCGATTTCTATCTGCCGCCCCGCTCGCCGCGGTCGCGCGAAGATGCCATTCGCGAGTACGTTATCGCAACCCAAAGCGGGATCTATGGGCGCAAGGCGCTCCCCGGCTTCGACCCGCTGGGATACGCGAAAGCGGCAGGCATCGATCGCAAGGCCAATGCGCTCGCACACTATGTTGCAGCGGGTCGACCAGTGGGTCCATGGCGCCTGCCTGTCCTGGGCTCTTTCGAGGGCTTCCCGATCTTGCCGACCACGCTCAAGGTAGGCATCCACATACACGCGTTCTACACCGATCTTCTTTCGGACATCGTCGAGCGCGTTCAAGCTAACGCCCTTTCTTGCGATCTGCTCGTGAGCGTCTGCTCCGATGAAGCCGCAGAAGCGGCTCGCTCACGACTGGTCGGCTTTTCGGGCGGTGCATGCGACGTCCGTGTGGTTCGGAATCTTGGACGCGATATCGGTCCAATGCTCGCCGTGTTCGGCGAGACGCTATGCAACTACGACGTCATCGGTCACTTTCACACGAAGAAGAGCACGCATGTGACAGAGGTGAACCTGGTTCCCGATTGGATCAACTTTCTGATGGGCAACCTGCTTGGCGGCGAAACACCTCGCGCCAGGAGCATCCTCTCCGCCTTTGTCGAGCAGCCTTCGCTAGGCCTGGTATTTGCCGACGATCCCAACAGCATCGGGTGGGACAAGAACCTGCCGTTCGCCGAAGAACTTGCGGCGCGCATGGGGATCGACACGCTGCCAAAACACTTCTTCTCGTTTCCAACGGGAACGATGTTCTGGGCGCGGCCAAAGGCGCTTCAGCCGTTGCTCGACCTGCACCTTGGAGAGAATGACTTTCCCCCGGAACCCGTGCCGATTGATGGGTCGATGCTGCACGCTGTCGAACGAATGCTTCCGATCATCACGCACCATGCGGGCTATGGAACTGCGGTCTCGCATGTCGCGGGACTGTCGCGTTGAACCAAGGTCGACGAGTACCTCTGCCCTCACCGGCCACAGATCCATGAGCAAAAATATCGCAGCACCCACGGCCGCTTTCTATCGAAGCGTAGAGGACATTGCAGCGGCGCTTCATGCAATGCGAGCGTCCGGCGACGACGAGACGGCGTTGGGCGAGATCTCGCGCATTGTCCGTGCGTGCATGTTGGACAGGCGCAGCCTCGGCAAGGTGATTGCCGATCGCATGCTGGATTACTTCTGCCAGGACATCGGGCGCGAGGCCCTGACCGACCTGCGCAAGACGGTCGTCGATATCCACGAACCGCCTGCAGATTGCATAATCCTGGCCACGGAGGTCTATCGGACCGGCGGCCACACAGCGGTCATCAATGACCTGATTTCGACAGGCCGCTTCGGGCCGCGCACGGTCGTGATTCTGACCGACGCGTTCGGAACCGCAGATGCGCAAGTCGCTGCGGAGAGCTTTGCAAGCGGTGTGCGAACCGAGATTTCGCCGTCCGGACACCTGATCGACAAGCTGCACTGGACACTCGGTCGCCTTCTCGCGCTCAAGCCGACACAGCTGGTGCTCATGAACCATCACAACGATTCGGTCGCCATCGCAGCCGCGCAGCCCTCATTGGCTCAAAAAACTGTGTTCTATCACCATGCCGACCTGCTGCTGTGCCTGGGTGTCACGCTCGATCATGCAATGCACGTCGATCCGCATCCAATGGGCGTGCACCATTGTCGCGCCAAGGCAGGGATCGAGCATCCGCTCTACTGGCCGCTCACGGCGGAAGACAAGGGGACAAGGCCTGCATTGCAATTCCTGACGCGGGGCCGGTTACGCACCGGGTGTTCGGGCTCGCCCGGCAAGTTCGAGACGCCCTACAAATATCCCTACGCAGACTTGGTGCCGCGCCTGCTCGCGTGTACCGGTGGCACGCATGTGCATATCGGGCCGTTGCCTGTTCAGACACTCGATCGCATTCGCTCGGGGCTGCTCAAAGCCGATGTACCGCTGGATCGTTTCGTCCACATTTCGTGGGTGCCCAGCGTCTGGCTCGCCTTGCACGAGCAGCAGATCGATGTCTATCTGGATTCCTTTCCCATAGGAGGCGGTCGCGCCATCATCGAAAGCATGGGTGCCGGTGTGCCGGTGATCGCACATCAGAGTTACATCTCTCCGTTTCTGGGCAACATAGACAACTTGTATTCGGAGGCCTTCGCCTGGGAGCGTCCAGACCAGCTGCTGGACCATGTGGCAGCGCTCGGCGCGGCTCGTCTGGCAATGGAATCAGCACGAGCCCGAAGTCAGTTCGAACGCTTCCACTGCGTCAAAGCTCTTGCCAATGCGATCGACGCAGGCGCGCAAGCGCCCCTCGCACCGGCATTGAGGCCGAGTGTGGCCGATCCCTTTCAATCTTTTCTTGACGATGTGGATCTGGCACTCTCGGATCACCTGACCGCGCCGCTCGTCGCGGCCCGTGAAAAGCAGATGGCAGCTCATACGGCCGAGATCGAGATGCTCGAACGCGCCTTTCGCGTCGAACTCGACGAGCGTGCACGCCTTGCCGACGGGGCGGGCTCCACATGAACGCAGGTCTTGCAAGCCCAAGCGTGCATCAGTGCCGCATCCTGGAGTTTTCTCGCATCCGCGATCCGAGAGGCGTTCTGACGCCCATTGAAAGCTGTCGGGACGTACCGTTCGAAATTCAGCGCGTCTACTATTTCTACGAGCTCGAGATCGACGCATCGAGGGCCGGCCATGCGCACAAGGAATTGCAGCAGGCGCTGATTGCCGTGTCCGGGAGCTTTGATGTGCATCTTGACGACGGACACGAGCGGCGTACCGTCACGCTGAACAAGCCCTATCAGGGGCTCTATGTCCCACGGATGATATGGCGCGACATCGACAACTTCACACCCCGCTCGGTGTGCGTGGCGTTGGCTTCGTTGCCCTACGACGAGACCGACTATTACCGCGAATACGACGAATTCCTGCGCGCTGCAGGCTATTGAACATGACCGAGATTCCGTTCCTCGATCTCGCAGCAGCCAACCAGGAAGTGAGTGGAGCACTCGAGGCTGCGTTCCAGCGCGTGATGCAATCCTCGCAGTTCATTCTTGACGGGGAAGTCGCCTCGTTCGAACAGGAATTCGCTGGTTACTGCAACTCCAAGGTATGCGTCGGCGTCGGCAATGGGCTCGAGGCGCTGGTCCTTATCCTGCGTGCATTTGGCATCGGCCCCGGTGATGAGGTGCTCGTACCGTCCAATACCTTCATTGCCACTTGGTTGGCGGTGACACAAGTCGGCGCCACGCCGGTGCCGGTGGAACCGGAGCCATCAACGTACAACATCGATCCCGCTGCCATAAAACGCGCGATCACGCCTCGAAGCAAGGCCGTGATCGCGGTGCATCTGTACGGTCAGCCGGCACAGATGGAAGCGCTCGGCGCCGTCACGCGGCACCATGGCCTGCGTCTGATCGAAGATGCCGCGCAGGCGCACGGAGCCCGATACGCCGGCCGCCGCGTCGGTGCGCTGGCAGACGCGGCCGCATTCAGCTTCTATCCGAGCAAAAATCTGGGCGCATTGGGCGATGGCGGCGCAGTAGTTACTGACGACCTCAGCCTGGCTGCCGAAATCCGCCGCATCGCGAACTACGGCTCGCGCGAGAAATATGTGCATGATGTTGCTGGCTGCAATTCCCGATTGGACGAATTGCAGGCAGCATTCCTTCGATGCAAATTGCCGCTTCTCGATGAGTGGAATGGTCGGCGCCAAGTGCTTGCGCAGCGCTACATTCGCCAACTGGAGGGCGCCGTCGTCTTGCCAAGGGTCGCGCCTCACGCGGAAGCCGTCTGGCATTTGTTCGTGGTGCGAGTACCGAACCGGGATGCAATCGCGGCAAGCTTGAAGAATGCCGGCATTGGGACCCAGATTCACTATCCGGTGCCGCCGCTGCGCAGCGGCGCATATGCCGAATTGGCCCGCCATATGCCGCCGTGCCCGGTCGCCGATGAATTGAGCAACGAGTTGCTGAGTCTGCCGTTGGGTCCCCACATGACAGCAACGCAAGTGGACCGTGTCTGCGACGCGCTGCTCGCAGCGCTCCACGAGCACTCCGGTTCGAGGGCCGTGCGCAAAGCAACGCTCTGACCACTCTGAACACTATCGCTTTGCCACCAATCCAATGATCGACAACCGCATCGACGAATACCAACAAGCCTACATGGCAGACTACGGCTTCGAACGCGTCATGGTGCATTACCGTCGCAAGCTGCTGATGCAGCGACTGGCCGACATTCGACCGCGGATCGTCGTCGAGATCGGCTGCGGATCGGAGCTGTTGTGCGAGGCCTGGTCGCACGCTGGGCACGAGGTGAATCACTGGCTCATCGTCGAGCCTGGGGACGAGTTCGCTGCGATTGCACGAAAATCGACGCTGCCCGGCGTCCGCGTGATTCAGGATTACTTTGAGAACGCACGCGATGAAATCCTGAAAACACTTCCAGAAAAGCCGGACCTGGTGATCTGCGCAGGACTGCTTCACGAGGTTCCTTCCGCCGATGCAATGCTTCAAGCCATCCGGTCGATCATGGGTCCATCGTCCATCCTGCACGTCAACGTACCGAATGCGAATTCGCTGCACCGGCGCATTGCGCAGGCCATGGGTCTTATCGAAGACGCGAAAGCGTTGAGTGCGCAAAACCGCAAGTTGTTCCAGCGCCACGTCTATGACATGGCTGACCTCCAGCAGGAGCTTTCCGCCAATGATTTCGACATCCGCAACAGCGGCGGACATCTGATCAAGCCCTTCACGCACGCTCAGATGGAAGCCATAGCGGGTGTGATCGGCAGTGACATCCTGGATGGGCTCTTCAAGCTCGGGCAGGACATTCCGGCCCTTGCTTCTGAGATTTACGTAGAGGCGAAGTTGAAATAGGTCCGCATGACCAGCTTTTCGATTTCTCCGTTCAGTCCGCGCGAAACAGCGGAATGGGATGCGGTCATCCGAAATTCCAAGAACGGCAACTTTATGCATTCGAGGGCCTACCTCGACTATCACGCGAACAGGTTTGCCGAACGTTCCCTCATTGTGCGCAAAGGCAGCAAGTCCATAGCAGTTTTTCCAGCCAATGCCGTCGGCGAAAAAATCGTCAGCCACAGCGGCTTGACATACGCGGGCCTGATATATGGCTCGGAGTTAAGAGCGGAATCCGTGCTGGAGATCTTCGGACTCATTTCCGGTCATTTCAAGGCCACGGGCGGGCGCACCGTTCTCTACAAGGCTGTCCCCCACGTTTTTCACAGCTATCCCGCCGAAGAGGATCTCTATGCGCTGCATCGCTCAGGCGCACGACTGATTCGTCGCGATCTCTCTTCCGTGATCCAGATGGACATGCGAAGCCGGCCCGGGATGTTCAGACGGCGCGCCGAAGTTCGAAAAGCGCTGGCAAATGGAATCCGGATCGAGGAAGAATCGTCGCTCGACCGATTTCATAGCCTGCTCACCACGGTGTTGCAGAAGTTCAACGTCAAGCCGGTTCATTCACTCGATGAACTCACGCTTTTGCACTCGCGCTTCCCGGCCCAAATCCGCCTGTTCTGCGCCTATAAGGACACAGAGCTCGTGGCAGGAACCATCGTCTACGACTTTGGCCAAGTGGCGCACTCCCAGTACATTGCATCATCGGCGAAGGGGCGCCTTCTGGGAGGGGGCGATCTACTCTTCGACCATCTCCTAGGTAACGTGTTTCATCACCACCGTTATTTCAGCTTCGGCATTTCGACCGAGCGAGAGGGCACGCACTTGAATGAGGGGCTGATCTTCCAGAAGCAAGGGCTCGGCGGACGAGGCATTGCCCACGATTTTTACGAGTGGGATCTCTAATCTCCCGCGCACGGCGATGATGGGACACGTGTGTCCGCAACAACCTGAGGGCGCTGAATGAGGCGCAGACCTCGTCGATTCGGGACGTCTGGCGACGCGATTCATCACCCGCACACTATTGCCTTCATCGCACGCCGATTCGCGCGGCTGGCCAGCCAGGCCTACAGCAAGGCATTGCAACTCGACCAGAACAACACGGCGGTGCAACCCAAGCTGGCGGTGATCCGCACCTTGTTCACCCCGGCACCGGTTGGCGGCAAATCCGCGGCCGGCCTGTCCCTGGTGCTGCCGTTCTTCTCTCCTCTGCTGCCCTTTTTGTTGCTTAGCCCAGCAGGCCGTGCAGGACGTTCGTCACGGGCGTGAGAACGTTGCCGGTCCCTGCGGCTTGATCGACCAGGCTCGTGATCGGGGTCACCACGTCGGTCACGATCGGCGCTGCTTCCGCCACGGTGTCGAGCACGCCGTGAACCGTTTCAATCGCCGGAGTGAGCGTCGGGGTTGCGCCCGCCAGGATGTCGGTCACCGGTTCGGCCACCTCGGACACGGCGGAGACCACGGGTTCCAGGACCTCGCCGACGGTGCCTGCGGTGTCGAGCACCGGATCCAGGATGTTGGCAACCGAGTTGCTGCCGCCCAGGGTGCCGCCGAGCAAGCCGTCGCTGCCAAGCAGGCTACCGACCAGGCCATCGTCTCCGAGAAGATCGCCGCCGAGCAGGCCACCCGCCACGCCGTCCTCGCCGAGCACGCCGCCGAGAAGGTCGCCACCCAGGAGGTCGCCGCCGAGCAGATCGCCACCCAGCAAGTTGCCGACGAGGCCGTCTTCACCGAGCACGCCACCCAGCAGGTCGCCGCCAAGCAGGTCGCCGCCAAGCAAGTCGCCACCCAGGAGATCGCCGCCGATCAGGTTGCCGACGACGCCGTCCTCGCCGAGCACGCCACCCAGCAGGTCGCCACCGAGCAAGTTGCCGCCCAAGAGATCGCCACCGAGCAAGTTGCCGACAAGGCCGTCTTCACCCAGCACGCCACCCAACAAGTCACCGCCCAGCAGGTCACCGCCGAGCAGATCGCCACCCAGGAGATCGCCGCCGACCAGGCCACCGACCACGCCGTCTTCGCCCACCAGGCCGCCGAGCAAGCCTTCGCCACCGAGCAGCCCGCCCAACACGCCGCCGTCACCCAGCAGGTTGTCGACCAGGCCGTCGTCACCGAGAACGCCGCCGAGGAGGCCGTCGCTGGCAAGGAGGCTGCCGACCGCGCCGTCGCTACCCAGCAAGCCGTCTTCACCGAGCAGGCCGCCGGCGAGGCCTTCGTCGCCGAGCACACCGCCCAGCAGGCCATCGCCGCCCAGCACACCGCCGGTCAGACCACCGAGCAGGCCGTCTTCGCCGCCAAGCAAGCCACCCAGCGGGCCGTCTTCGATCAGGCCGCCCCCCACGCCATTCGCGCCGAGCAGGTTGTCCACCACGCCGTCCTGGCCGAGCAAGCTGCCCGTGAGGCCTTCGCTGCCCAGCAGGCCGGCGGCCGCGCCTTCTCCGCCAAACAGGCCACCGACCAGGCCGTCGCCGGCGAGCAGGCCGCCCAATGGACTGTCGCTGCTGAGCAAGCCGCCCAGCAGGCCGTCTTCGCCCAACAGTCCGCCGAGCAGGCCGCCCAGGGCGCCGCCATCGCCCAGCAGGCCACCGACGAGGCCTTCGTCGCTCAGGACGTTGCCAAGCAGGCCGCCGACGGCGCTGTCTTCGCCGATGAGGTTGCCAACGGCGCCGTCGTCGGCAAGGAGCCCGCCCACCAGGCCGTCTTCGCTCATCAGGGTGCTGACAAGGCTGTCCTCGCCGAGCACGCCTTCGACCAAGTCGCCGACCACGCCGCCGTCGCCGACGAGGCCGTCGATGACGCCGTCCACACCGAGGGCGGAGGTCACGCCGATCAGGATGCCGTTGTCGCCCAGGAGGTTGTCGACGCCGTTCTGAAGCGCGTCCGTGAGGTGGTCGACCTGGCCGACCAGCGCGCCGGTAGCGCCTTCGCCCAGGAGGGCGTCGACAATCGGGCTCGCGGCGCCGCCCACGCTGTCGACGATGGTTTCGGCAGCATCGTCCACCGGGTCGAACTGGTTCGGATCGTCCCGCGTGAAATGTTCGCCGAGCACCGGGGAGACCAGGTCGTCGACCAGGTCGGTCGTGCTGTCGATGACGCCCGGCACCGGGGTGAGCGAACCGCCGAGGCCCAGGTTGTCGTCGGTCGAGCCCACCGCGCCGCCCGCGAGGACATCGCCCGGATCGAGCAGGTGATCGCCGTCTGCATCTGCATCTGCATCTGCATCTGCATCTGCGTCGGCGTCAGCATCGGCGTCGGCGTCGGCGTCGGCATCGGCGTCGGCATCGGCGTCGGCGTCGGCATCGGCATCGGCAT
>Ga0065714_10002644_pt1 | contig 13431 bp, 6 predicted proteins | sample MisRhiReplicate2_FD_59101 | JGI IMG/M metagenome (GOLD analysis project Ga0065714, IMG submission 59101) | Miscanthus rhizosphere microbial communities from Kellogg Biological Station, MSU, sample Rhizosphere Soil Replicate 2: eDNA_1 v2... | ecosystem: Host-associated > Plants > Roots >...
CCAGCATCTGNGTCAGCAAATCCAGCCGCGCAACGATCTTGCCGAACTCCACGGCAAAACTCAGGTTGCTGCCCTCCTCGGAGATCTCATTGGAGAACAGCAACGGCTCGCCTTNTTTGTTTTGCCGTTGACTGAGAATCCACGTGGCTATCTCGATGTTGCGCGCGGCGTTGCTGACGAACGTCGGGTTGATCGCGTCNGTCATGTAGAACTCCAGGCGATTGCCGTGAGCGGTCACCAGCATGCTGCCGATGGCATAAATGAAGGCGCCGACCCGGTCACCGAGAAACTCCGGGCTCATGGCATACCTGAGCGCTGCCAGGTCTTTTTTGCCGCCTAGGGTGGGCAGTGGCTGTTGCTCTTCAATGGCCATGCGCACTTGCTTGCCAGCCGTTCGGGCGTCGAGGAAGCCGGATTTTTTCAGCTCATCGGGGTTGCGCAGGTAGAGCTTGCTCATCAACACGTAGAGGCTGTTGAGGTTGTCACGCATCGCCAGCGTGGCCATGCGGTCAACGCTGGTCTGGAGAAACTCCTGGGGGCGGCCTTCGCGAAACTGGCTGACGATGTCATTGCCCTGCTGCTGGCTGCAACCGCTGACAAAGAGCAGTGCCAGACAAACCAGAAGCGAGCAACGGCGGTGGATCGGTGGGGAGTTTGGGGGTAAAACTCGAGCCATGGGTTCTTGAACTTGGGCATGGGCCAACGGAGGGGATCGCCGCCGGCTGCCCAAGNATAGAGCCACCAAAGCAAGAAAAGTGCNGTGCCGGTGGTCCGTGAACACGCAGACCAGCCTTGAAAGCTGAGATTTCGTCTTGTTCGCTATCATCAGGAATCTGCCATCCTCAGGAACAACGACGTAATTTTGCTGCCAATCTATTATTCACCGAGTCACAGAGTGGAGGTTTTCATGCGCACGCTTGAATTGGCCGGCGTCAATGTACCGGTCGTCGGCCAAGGCACTTGGCGTATGGGCGAGGATCCCTCGGCGTACGCGTGTGAAGTCTCGGCCCTGCGGTTGGGCATAGAGTTGGGCATGACGCTGATCGACACCGCGGAAATGTACGCTGAAGGTGGCGCCGAGGAAGTGGTCGCAGAAGCCATCACCGGTCTGCGCGACAAGGTCTTTCTGGTCAGCAAAGTCTACCCGCACAACGCCAGCTGCCAAGGCATCCCGCAGGCCTGCGAGCGCAGCCTGCGGCGCTTGAAGACCGAATACATCGATTTGTACCTGCTGCACTGGCGCGGCGAGTATCCCTTGGAGGAAACCGTAGAAGCCTTCGAACGCCTGCGTGAGGATGGCAAAATTGGCCGTTGGGGCGTGTCCAATTTCGATATGGACGACCTGCACGAACTGAACTCACCGGCCTGCGCCACCAATCAGGTGCTCTACAACCTGCAAGAGCGCGGCATCGAATTTGATTTGCTGCCCTGGAGTCAACAGCATCGCCAGCCATTGATGGCGTACTGCCCAATCGGTCAGGGTGGAGAAATGCTGGCCCATCCTGCGCTTGAAAAGATTGCCGTCCGTTACGAGGTGACACCGGCACAAGTCGCGCTGGCATGGATCCTGCGGCAGTCAGGTGTGATTGCCATCCCCAAAGCGGTCAAACCCGACCATCTACAATTAAATGCACAAGCCCCGCAATTGCAGCTCGATCCCGGGGATCTGGAGGCGCTGGACCACGCGTTTCACGCGCCACAACGCAAACAGCGATTGGCCATGGTCTGAGCCATCGCCGTATTGTCAGAGGGTTTCTGCATGAGAAGCACCGATCAGCTCGATGCTTTCAACTTGCCACGTTTCGTCAAGGCTCAAGACCCGGTATTCAAGTGGGTCCAGGAAGAACTGGGTGCAGGTAAAAAACGCCGCCACTGGATGTGGTTCATCTTTCCCCAGCTTGCCGGGCTAGGGGGAAGCGAAATGTCCCGATACTTTGCCATTAGCTCCGACGAGGAAGCCCTGGCGTATCTGGAACATCCGCTGCTGGGTCCCCGACTGCGCAGCTGCACGCAATTGGTCCTGAACGTCAAACAGTGCTCGGTCGCCGATATTTTCGGTCATCCCGACGACCTCAAATTTCACTCGTCGATGACACTGTTTGCCCAGGTCTCCCCCGACGACAGCCTTTTTCATCGGGCCCTTGCGCAGTATTTTCACGGTATACCGGATGCCTGGACGCTGTCGTTGCTGGACTTAAAACAAGCCCAACTGCCCACCAATCAGGGTTGAGAAGTCGTCGTCCACAAACGGCAGGATCGCATCCGCCACCGGTTGCAGCTGCCGGGTGACGTAGTGATCGTAGTCGATGGGGGCGCTACGGATCTCCAGCGGCTCGGGTCCGGCGACAGTGATCACGTAGCTGATCCAGCCGCCGTTCTGGTATTGACGCGGACGGCCCTGACGGTCGTTGAAGTCATCAGCAATGCGCGCCGCACGCACGTGCGGCGGTACGTTGCGCTCGTAGTCGTCGAGGGTGCGGCGCAGACGCTTGCGGTAGATCAGACGGTCGTCGAACTCGCCTGCCAAGGTCTTTTGCACGTAATCGCGTACGTAATCCTGATAAGGCTTGCGATGGAAGATCCGCGAGTACAGTTCCTGCTGAAATTGCCGGGCCAAGGGCGACCAGTCGGTGCGCACGGTTTCCAGGCCTTTGTAGACCATTTCATCAGTGCCATCGGCGCGGGTGACCAAACCGGCGTAGCGCTTCTTGCTGCCCTCCTCCGCGCCACGGATGGTCGGCATCAGAAAACGTTTGTAGTGGGTTTCGAACTGCAATTCCAACGCACTTTCCAGCCCGTACTCCTCACGCACATGTTCGCGCCACCATTGGTTGACGTGGTCTACCAGCGCATGTCCGATTTGCGCGGCCTCCTCTTGCCCATGGGCGCGGCGCAGCCAGACGAAGGTGGAATCGGTATCGCCGTAAATCACCGTGTGGCCTTGGGCTTCGATCAATAGCCGGGTGCGCAGCATGATCTCGTGGCCGCGCAAGGTGATGGACGATGCCAGCCGCGTGTCGAAGAAACGGCAGCCGCTGGAGCCGAGCACGCCGTAGAAAGCATTCATGATGATCTTCAGCGCCTGGGACAGCGGCGCGTTGTGTTCGCGCTTGGCGGTTTCGCGGCCTTCGGCCACACGGGCGACGATGGCCGGCAGGCAATGCCGGGTTCTGGAAAAGCGCGCCCCGCGAAAACCCGGTACCGAGTCGCTGTCATCAGGATGCTGCAAACCTTCAATCAGCCCGACCGGGTCGATCAGGAAGGTGCGGATAATCGACGGATAAAGGCTTTTGTAGTCGAGTACCAGCACCGATTCGTACAGGCCCGGTTGCGAGTCCATGACAAAACCGCCGGGGCTGGCCTGCGGTGACTTGCTGCCCAGGTTCGGCGCCACAAAGCCCTGACGGTGCATCAGCGGCATGTAAAGGTGAGTGAACGCAGCGACCGAACCACCGCTGCGATCCGCCGGCAAACCGGTGACGCTGGCGCGCTCCAGCAAGAACGTCAGCAGTTCGGTCTTGGCGAAAATCCGGGTGACCAGTTCGCAGTCTTTGAGGTTGTAGGTGGCGAGGGCCGGTTTGTCCTCGGCGAACATGCGGTTGATTTCGTCCATGCGCTGGTACGGCGTGCTGATCGCCTTGCCTTCGCCGAGCAAGGTTTGCGCGACGTTTTCCAGGCTGAACGAGGGAAAGTTCCAGGTCGCCGAACGCAGGGATTCGATGCCGTCGATGATCAGGCGCCCAGCTGCTGCGGCGAAGTAATGGTTGCGGCTGCCGTGTTCGCGCCACTGCATCTCTTCTCCGCCGCGCCCAAGCTTGAGCGGTACGCCCAGGCGTCGGGCGTGTTCATGGAGGACGCGCAGGTCGAACTGCACGACGTTCCAGCCGATGATCGCGTCCGGGTCGTGGCGGGCAAACCATTCGTTGAGCTTTTTCAGCAGCACGGTTCGCGAGTCGCAGTATTCGAGCTGGAAGTCCACCGCGCTGGCGTCGCCGTTGGGTGGCCCGAGCATGTACACCTGGCGCTCACCGCAGCCTTCCAGGGCAATGGAATACAACTCGCCCTGAGCGGTGGTTTCGATGTCCAGCGAGACCAGCCGCAGGTTGGGCCGGTAGGTCGGGTCGGGTTTCATCTGCGCGTCGAGCAGCAGCCCCTCGTCGTTGGGCGTGCCGCCAAAGATCACCGGCGCCGTGATGAACCGCTCCATCATGTAGCGCTCCGGCGGGCGAACGTCGCCCTCGAACATCTCGACTCCGGCCTTACGCAATGCGGTTTCCAAACGCATCAACTGACTGTGCTGCTGGCAATACAGGCCAAGAACCGGGCGGTGTTCGAAATCCAGCAGGGCCAAGGGCTTTAGCTCGACGTTTTTCTCGCCGTACAGCACCTGTTGCGCTTGCTCGCGCTGGACGGCCGGAATGAACGCCACCGACGGTTGATGAGGCAGGCGGATACGCCGGGGACCGGTATCGGTCGCCAGCCAGAATTCGACTTCCGTGCCGGCCGGGGTGTCGCGCCAATGCCGGGTCAGGACGAAGCCCTGCTGTAAATCCACCACTGCNACCTCACGTATTGATTCAAGTGGGGATTCTACGCGTCATTGTGCAATGACGTNGCAGCGCATGTTGAAGCCNCTTCTGACCTGTCAGATCTGACAGGTTACNCACCGCGTCTTCATTGGTAGCATCGATTAATCCAACTCTTTCCCAATGACCGGTGCACGGCATCGCAGGAAACTGAAAGATGAATCTCGCCGTGCATCACAACACCCCCTCCGTTGCGGTCAATGACGGCCGCGGCCTGGCAATCTGTCAGGTGGCGTATCTGCGCAAGGCTGACGGATCAGTGGAGTCGCTTATCACCCGACACCAGTATGACGTCGCGGGCAGGCTGACAGCGCAATGCGATCCACGCCTGACCGGTTCACCCAGAGCTAATCTGATGAATGTCTTCGGACTATCGGGTCAATCGCTGAAGATCGACAGCGTCGATGCCGGTTGGCGCCTGATCCTCCCAGGCTTGACGGGTGAAGTCCTTCAACGCTGGGATGAACGCGGCAACAGGTGGCGGAACACTTACGATGGAAATTTACGGCTATTGACCGTCGATGAAAATGCCCATGCCAACGTCGAGGTTTTTAGCTATTGGCAGGGCGATGCGCCCTCTGGAAACAACGTGCGCGGGCAATTGCAAAAGAAAGTCGACCCGGGTGGTTCAATCGAATTCAAAAGCTTTAGCCTCAACGCGTTACCGTTCGAAGAAACCCGCACGATGCTCAATGCCGAGGTTTACACCACACAATGGACCTATAACGCACAAGGTCAGCCACTGAGCCAGATCGACGCGGGCGGCCATCAGCAGCACTCTCGATACAACATTGCCGGGCAGATCAACCAGCTGACCCTGCAAATCGATGCCGTCAGTCCAGTGATGACCATCCTTGAAGATGCCCGGTACAACGCCGAGGGTCAGATTATCCAGCAAATCACAGGCAGCAAGGTGGTCAGGACATGGATCTATGACCCGGCAGATGGAAGTTTGAACAAGATGGAAGCAGGTATACCCGGTCAGGCCTTGCTGCAAAAACTGGAGTATTTCTACGATCGGGTCGGTAACGTGACGAGCATCGACGATCACGTTTTTAAACCCGTGTTTTTCAAAAACCAGCTCATTGATGGCCGCCGTGAGTTCACCTATGACTCTTTGTACCGTCTGACCAGTGCCACTGGCCATGATGCCACTCCGACCGCCGACGTACCGGGCCGCCCTTTGCCAAGCGATCCCAATAATCATCTCAACTATCAACAGGACTTCACCTACGACCGGGGCGGCAACCTCATTCAGTTGACCCATACCCGTGCAGTGGGCGGCTACACTCACCAGATGTGCATTGACCCTTCGAGCAATCGCGGCGTGCGCTGGAAAGCGGGCGACTCACCGCCGGTCTTTGAATCCTTGTTCGACCGCCATGGCAATCTGCAAACCTTACAAGCGGGACAGACCCAGCACTGGAACAGCCGCGATCAACCATCATCCATAACGCTAATCGAGCGTAAGTCCGGTCTCGACGATAAAGAAACCTATCGCTACAGCAATGGTGAGCGGGTCTATAAACGCCACGAAACTCATACGCTATCGACCACTCATTTCCACGAAGTGCGCTACCTGAATGGACTGGAAGTACGCACCCGCGACACCGGCGAAGAACTTCATGTCATTACCTTGCCCGCCATTCTGGGCAGTGTGCGTTGTCTGCACTGGGTGAACAAAAAACCCGACGGTATCGATAACAACCAGGTGCGCTACCTTCTTGACGACCAACTGGGTTCGAGCCTTACGGAACTTGACCAGGACGCCCGTCTTATCAGTCATGAAGAATATTATCCCTTCGGCGGTACTGCCTTTCTGACCGAGGGTTCGGTAACTGGCGTCAGTTATAAAACCATCCGCTACTCGGGCAAGGAGATGGATGTCACTGGGCTTTACTACTATGGGCGGCGCTATTACGCGCCTTGGTTGCAACGCTGGGTCAGTGCAGATCCGGCGTGGGATGTGGATGGGCTGAATCTGTATGCGATGGTGGGGAATAACCCGATGACGTTTGTCGATATGCTCGGGCTTTGCAAGACAGATAAGATTCAGACAAAAACAAGTAACAGGACAACCATAATACTGAATGCCGCAAAGCAACACCCTTTCGTTCCACAGCCAGACAAGAAATACAAGCCAAGACAGTTAATCGACGCCAAAGCCAGGCATGCGGCAGGACCGTCAGACGCAAAGTTCACAGATTCGGCGAAAAACAAACAGCTTATTGCTCACGCTGGTGTTTCTGTTGTAGACAAAACCACCAACGATAGAATCGACATCACCGACAATTTCAACATCACGCCAAACGAATCAACACTTACATTAAACACTCATGGTGTCGAAATATACAAAACATCACAGCATTTAAAAGAGGCAGGTATAGAAAAGAACCACCCAGCCGAAGGTGGAATCTTGAGATTTGACCCTCAGACCTATGAAAATTACTTGAGCTCCCTGTATACAGAGCGATTTAATGACCCAAAGTATCCTGTAAAAATTTACAGAAATGATGCACAAGAAGAACAAACCATATCGTTGAGGGGGCTGGAGTATGAGACAAACCCTCTTCACCCATTAATGAAAATCAAAATTGTATACCATATAACGGAAAGTGAAAATGTTCTACCTCAAAACTGGCGCCTACCCGGCGCCCATGCAGAAGTTCTAGGGGCTAATCTCGCACTACATCTGCAAAAAGCTGGATCCGGTACAGCTGATCCGGGAGCGATCGACGTGGTCACGCAAAAATTGCAAAGGTCGACCGCAGCGCTTGCTTTTGAGGCCTGCTTCAACTGTAAGAACATATTGCCCGCCTTTAACGTCTTGACGGGTAGTGCGAATATGTCACACGCCGATTGGAAAAAAGCAGTGGCAAAATACAAATGACCTGGAAGCAGCCGGCCTGTTGGCGACAACAGGCCGGTCATTTTTTACTACCCGGGCTATGGCAACTTATTCAACGCCTCAACCGTCAGTGCCTTCAACAATCCCTTGCGTCCCTCGGCCAACTCAACGATTTCTCGCTCGTATATGTCCTGCGAAACCACCCCGGCCAAACGCCGATTGAACAGCGCGTCCGATTTCGCGTTATACACCGTCGAGTTTTGCGCGAACGCCTGGGAAAAACGCCCCTTCAGATATTTTCGCCAAAACCGCTGTTCGATCATCTGATTGACCAAACCCTCTCCCGCCTCCAGCGCCAAAATCGACTGATACGCCTGATCGATTTGCACATCTTCCACACCGGCCATCGCCCGAAATAGCATGCTTCGCGATTGCCACGGCAGTTCCAGCCGATCCGCCAACCCCGTCTGAAACGCCAGGTACACCTCGACCTCATCAAGGGTGCCGGTCACTTCACCGTCTTCATCGACTGCCTGAAAGGTTTCCCCTGCCTGCAATCGGCTCTGGATAGTAGCGCGGGCAATTTCATTCACCTGATCCAGGCGTGACTTACCCTTGGCCAGTCTGACCAGGCTGGCTTCGATCTGCTCAGGACTGCCTGCCAGATACGCTTCATGGGTCAGCACTTTGCCTCCCATTTCATTGAAAATCTGCGCGCCAGCATCTGCGCACGAGTCCGGGTTGCTCGCCATTCGGAACAACTCTTCACGCAGCGCCGTGTTCTCTGATGCGGCGTCGAGCATTCGCCACACCCGATCTGTCAGCCCTGGGCGGTAGGCTTCATCGACGTAGTCGGCTGACTCACCGAGTTGTTCCAGCACCTCAAAAAACCCTTGAGCGTTTGGTTCTCGCTCAAGTTCATCCCAGGTTTTTTGCCTGGCTTCTTGCTGCTCGCCAGCCAGCGCCTCAAGCCAGTAAATACTGGTTTCCTCACCCTTGGGCGGGTAACTGCGGGTCGCGTCGTAACCCACCGAGCGCATCGTGTCGTGAAACTGCTGACGGCTTTGATCACTGAGCTGATCGCGATTCAAGCGGGTTCGGGCAACGAGGCGTGCCTGCTCTGAACCTGCAGCGACGTGCGGAACCTGTTCGATCGGGTTTCCTTGCAAGTCCAGTTCGAAGGTGCGCGGCCTCGCTAACGCAAACAGGCCAGTTGGCCATTCGGTTACACCTGTATTGTGCAGATCCAGTTGATTCAGTTCGGGCATCCTGCTGATATCCGGCACCCGACCCAATGTTGGGTTATTGCCCAGCCTCAAGGATTGCAGATACGTCAGCCCGCCCAGATCAGTCTCGCTTTGAACCGTCAGCGCCAGTTGGTTGTTGGACAGATTCAAGTGCTCAAGCACCGGCAGGTTTGCTTGTAATAGAGGCGGCACTGCCAGAGCGTTATCACTCAAGTCGAGCGTTCTCAAGTTCGGAAAATACTCAAGAAAACCGGTGATATCAGTACGCAACTCAACATGGCGAAACTGCAGCGCACTGACGTGACGGAAGTCCGCGTCCAATGCCGGCAGATACTCCAGAAAATCACTCGGCCAATGAAAGTTCAGATCCAGGGTATAGCCTTCCGGCATCAACTCCCCCCCAGCCTGCCAACATTGCTTGAGAGCTTTGGCAAAGCGCCCTTTGTGATAGCGCTGATCCATCGGCAAAAGTTCACCTTTCTCAATCGCCACCCAGTTATCAAGCGCTTTGGTCAGCCCGTCAAACTCGACTTCTCGCGTCCTGATGGCGTCCACGGCCTGTGCTTCAGTAGCAAAGGACTGCATGAACGCGGCAAAGGTATCGGTCGTCGTGCGCGGATAAAGCGTCTTGAAGCGTTCCATTGGCGTGGATACCAAGTCCGGTCCAACCGCCAACGCCTCATAACCCTGCATGCCCCCCCTTAACCGCATGACAGCAGGGTCATAGGCAGGCTTGCGAACCGGGTGCTGCAAAAGGACCTCGCGAAAGGCTTTCTGCGCCAACGGCGCCTTTTGCAGGGTTTGTTTCAACCGAGTCCCCTGGCCAATGTCGTAGCCCAGTGCATTACGACTGGAATCCGGCAACGCCTGTAAGATCGAGGTGTATAGATCATCAATACCATGCAGGGCATTACCCTCGGCGTCATAGGACTGAAAAGCGCCCTCATCGCTCAGCACCAAGACTTTTCGTTCAAATGCCTCCAGCGGCCCGACACTGTCCAGCAGCGGCCCGTCTAACGCCATACTGCGGATTTCGAGACGAAGATTGTGCGACCACCCCGCCAGCATCTCCAGGCTGTGCAAGACCAACCGTGCAGTATCGACGTTTTCACTCGACTTCAGATACAACCCCTCGTAGCTACGCAGGACACGTAACTCAAGCATTGCAGCCCGGGCAGACTGTCGAAGACGCAATGGTATTTGCCGCCCTTCGCTCATTTGCAGTCGTTCTGCAGACGTGGCGTCGATCAACAGTTCTTCCGCAACCGTTCGCGGCAGCTGAGTAAAGTCGTTACGCAACATCTGAACATGCGGACTGACATTCGTATCGCCTGCACGCTCGAAGAGCTTATAGCGGGAATCGACCAGTTTGGCTGCTCTGTCCTTGGCCAATCCGGCAATCAGCGCACGCAACCGGGAGGCTCGCACATCAAGGGCAACAGGTCCCATGCCCGCCTCCTCGAGCAAGTATCTGATCTGCGACTCGTCCAGGCCCCGCAGCAGTGTTTTTGCCAGATCGCCAGAACCGCCCTTCGACTCTCTGATTTGCAACAGCGGAACCGTGGCCGACTCCGGTACATGGTTCCAAAGCACCTTGCCCTCACCGTCCAGCCACTCGATCCCACGAAACTGCGGCCATTTTCCATGGCGCGTCAGCAGTTCCAGTTGGGTCTTCCGGTCCGCTTTGCCGAATACCTCAGGGTCGTCGCTGCTCATCTGCTCGATGAACGCCTGAATCTCCTGGTCGGCCTTGAAGCGTCTGATCGTTTCGACCAGCAATGCGGGTGGCCGCTCATGCTCGACATGCAGCCTGCGCAGTACGTTATCTTCCACCCCGCTGGTCGTGCGAATCTGCTCAAGAGTCTGATCGGAAAATGTCTCGACGCTGTGCCCCAGACGCCGCATCAGCGTGTCTCCCTGCCACGCCTCAGGGCGTTCTGCTTCGTGGGTCCAGGCGCCGACGCCGTTATGGGCGAGCCGGGGCGAATAGGCATCGGCTCGGGCAGGATGTTGAATGTGGTACTGATCCAGGCCGGGCTCCTGCCTGATCGCAAAAAGCCTGCTATCTAGCGCAAGTACTTCTTGTCCCTCATGCCGATAAATCCCCTTGGCGTCAGGTCGAGCGCTCTCGCTCAGCGTCACCGGTAACGTGTAACGCTCAAGGTTCGGGTTCCATAACCGAGATTGCCCGCTGCCCATCTCCACGACTTTCATGCGCTCAACAAACGGGGACGATTTGAAGGGCAGCAGTTCACCCAGCACCTTGCCACCTACCGCGAATGCTCCCAGTTGGATGAGGCTTTCAAACACGCCGAATAGATGCTCGGCGGCTTCGGTTCGCAGCCCTTCTGCCCACTCAATAATGCCTTCGAATGTTTCATCCAGTAATTGATAGACGGTATAGGCCAGCATCAGCTCGCCAAGCAGAGGCACAAAGGGGGCGGCCACCAATACGGCCACTTGAACAATAGCCAGCGCTATTTTCTGGAAGCTGTCCCATCGGGCCCAACGTGAACGTTCGTCCTCATCGTCGGTGGGGACCGCCCTGACCCTGGCATCATTGAGGATCTTGTTCAGTTTCTGATGGAAGTCATAGGTCCAGAAATCGTCGCCGACTCGATCATGAGTCATTGGCAAATGCGGATTCTCAACGGGTTCAGGCCGCCATACCGGGGTTTGTTCAAACGGTACCGGTTTGTGCCATTGAACCTTCGAAATCCTGTCATTGAGCTGGAAAAAGAAAGTGCCCCGTTGCTGATACGGGATAAACCGGCTGAAAAAACGCTGGTAATCGGGCTCACGCAGTTGAGCCGTCAGCTCGGCAGCGAAACGGGCCAAGGACGGATACTGTTTGACCGGATGTCGGGGATCGTTGGGAACGTAAGCGATGACTTGCTCGGTGTTAGAGCTACGATCAAGGTCCGCCGCAATCAGAACAATGTCCGCAAGCGCAGCGTCCATCATTGTCATTCGATAACAACGCATCGGCTTACCCTGCAACGTCAGCACCCGATGTCCCTCGACCAACGTGAGCAGCATCCGGTGCGTCTCAAGATCAATGTCCTTTTTCATCAGGGCCAGGACACTGGCAGTACGCAACGCGTCCTTGTGACTGGTCTGGATTCTGTTTTTCAACACCGTCCGTGCCACCGGGTTGGTGAACCCCATGAACTCTTTCAGATAGGTCTGATACCGGGCGCCAATATCCAGCGCACGGCACAGCCCTGCGAACGCCTCGACGGACATTCTGGACTTGATCGGCACACTATCGAATTGCCCGGTTTCTGAAGGCTCGGTAATGAAGCCGCTCGCTCGATCAAAATAACCGGCTCGGGTTTCTTTAACTTCGAAGTTATGCAGTGAAGCCTCAAGCAACGACAGCGTGCGTACCTCAAACCCGACGACAATCCCTTTGGGACAGTAGAGCCGCAGATAGGTCTTTCTGACGTCAAGGACGATATTGAATTGGTCTTTAAGCGCCGTCATTAAGAGCGCCTCGGCAAAAACTTCTATGTCCTGAAGTTTCTTTAACGTCTTGTCACTTGCATTGTGTGATATCCAGCCGGCTTCAAGTGCTTTTTTCAGTTCGGCACGTCGTTGTAAGGACGCCTGCTCGTACCAAGGCATTGCCGGCCCAGCGGCTTGCTTTAAAGAAGTGCGATGCTCGGCGTCCGTACCACTCATCCATCCAGGAGCAGCCTGGGCAATAAAATGGGCATGCAGGCGTCGATTAACAGATTCGGAAAATACACCCCGCGAAAGATTTGTCGGAGAATCAGACATGAAGCTTAGTCATCCATGAACTATTGAATGAACAAGCCTATTGTATTTTCCGGTCTTCATTCGCTTCCACCTGTTTCAAGGCATTATGAAAGTTCAACAACAGCAAGTTTCAACCGCACTAAACCTGCTCGTTCAACTTGGCGAGTTCAATCCGAAACCTTACCCGCGGCTGGATATCCCACGTAGCGGCAAATCGAAATCGATAGGCCCCGTCACTCGCCACGCTACTTGGCAGCGGCGTCCTGCGCCGGGAACGGTCTTGCAACCGCCACTCGTCACCTTCCTGCCCGGTTACACGATTTGATCCAACGGAAGCACGTGGTTTACCGAAGAAAAACCGCTGAATGGCGTTTTTTGAGTGTTATCTGCCGCTTTCTCTCTTGCCCTCAGCGCTTGGGTCTACGATTCTTCAAGAACAACGACAACACCCGAGAAGCCACCATGAAAACCGTCGCCCAACTGCTCAAGCTCAAAGATCAGAAAAATCAGGAAGTGCACCAGATCAAGCCTGATCACATGGTGCTGGAAGCATTGATGAAGATGGCCGAGAAAAACGTCGGCGCCTTGCTGGTGGTGGAGAATGATGAAGTGCTAGGCATCATCAGTGAACGCGACTACGCACGCAAACTGGTACTGCATGGCCGCTCTTCGGTGGGCACGCCGGTGCGCGACATCATGGTGTCCCCGGTCATCACCGTCGACACCCATCAAACCGTCGATACGTGCCTGGGGATCATGTCCGACCGTCGACTGCGCCACCTGCCGGTGGTGGAAAACGGCAAGTTGATTGGCTTGCTGTCCATCGGCGACCTGGTCAAGGAAGCCATTGCCGAACAGGCCGAATTGATTCAACAGCTGGAGCAGTACATCCGCGGCGAATAACTCCAAAACACCACAATCCAAATGTGGGAGCGGGCTTGCTCGCGAATACGGTGTGTCATTCAGTGTTTGCGTTACCTGACACACT
>Ga0065714_10002998_pt1 | contig 13428 bp, 25 predicted proteins | sample MisRhiReplicate2_FD_59101 | JGI IMG/M metagenome (GOLD analysis project Ga0065714, IMG submission 59101) | Miscanthus rhizosphere microbial communities from Kellogg Biological Station, MSU, sample Rhizosphere Soil Replicate 2: eDNA_1 v2... | ecosystem: Host-associated > Plants > Roots >...
CCGCGATGCGGTCAAAGAGCTTGATGACCAGCTCGTAGTCCTCGGCCTTGTCGGCGTAGGCCAGCCTGTCGTTGACCTGCGTCAGGAGGTTTTCGAGCCGGAGCAGCTGCAGGAAGGACTGCTCCTCCACGGACATGACAGTCGAGGAGGCCATGTACTCGCGCCAGCACTTGACGACTTCGACTTCCTCGACGCCGAGCTTGTTGGCAATCCAGTCGAAGGAATAGCCCTTGACCCGATACTTCACAATCTGGGCCGTGAGCATGTCCAGGGTGTTATTGACTACTTCCATGCCTGTAGTTTACTAGACGCGCAGTTTCGCCTACCAACACAGAAAGGCCCCAGATGGTGGAAGTCATCTGGGGCCTTGCCGTGCAGGGTGAATAGTCCTGCGGTCCTTCTCATGGGAGCGATATGGGATCGCCGTGGGGTTTCGGGACTCGATCCCTGACCGTAGCCGCAGGCCTAAAACCTGAACCCCTCCAGAGGTTGTGCCCTCCGGCTAGAGCCATCGGCCCCCAAGAGCCTCTAAATCTTGGGCGCTCATGCTGCTCTAGTAGGGCTGGCAGGGATCGAACCTGCGAATGTCCCGCCGTCGCGGGTTGGGATTCCAGCTACCCAGCAGCCCTTCGTCCCCCTAGCCCCTTCTCGAATAGGGCACCCGATCTGGCCTGCGGAATACCAGCAGCATTAGTTCGGGGGACTTTCACCGGATTCCTTTTGATCGGTCACCCGGGTACAAATTGCGGCTGATTTTCAACAATCAGCCAATTCTTTATGCGGCTTGGCCTGCGCCCATATCCTCATCGGCCTGAAGCCAGAAAACAAATGACTCGGCTGCCGCCTGGATCGCCTGCTCTCGCTTGGTTGCCACGTTACCCCCTGTGTGCCTGTGTGTGTCTGTGGAATGAACCTACCACCGCAAAAAACATAGTGTCAATACGTCTGTGCCACTTTGTCTGAAAAAAGTAAACTCACAGCATGAGCAAGCCCCGAGCAGCGCTGTACCTTCGCCAGTCCACCTTCAAAGAGGAGTCCATCTCCCTGGAGCTGCAGGAGCGTGCCTGCCGCGACTACGCCGTGGGGCAGGGCTATGAGGTGGTGGCAGTCGAGTCGGACCCCGGCATCTCCGGCAGGACGTGGAAGCGCCCCGGCATCGCCAAGGTCATGGAGCTCGTGGAGGCCCGCGAGGCCGAGGTCATCATCCTGTGGAAGTGGAGCCGCCTCTCGCGCTCGCGCCTGGACTGGGCCGTGGCCGCTGACAAGGTGGAGACCTATGGCGGTCGGATCGAGAGCGCCACCGAGCAGGTCGATGTCTCCACCTCCACCGGGCGCCTTGCCCGAGGCATGCTCACCGAGTTTGCCGCATTCGAGTCGGAGCGGATCGGGGACACCTGGAAGGAGACCCACGCTCGGCGCATCCGCAACGGGCTGCCGCACCACGGGCTCCCTCGGTTCGGATACACCTACACCAAGCAGGGCGGATACGTCCCTGACGAGGCCAGCGCCCTTGTCCTGCGCGAGCTCTACCTTCGCTTCACTGCAGGGGCCACGCTGAGGGAACTGGGCGCTTACGCGGCCTCTGAGGGCTTCGAGCCTGAAACCGGCTGGCGTGAGGGCACACTGAGGAGGATTCTGGACCGTGGGTTCGGTGCCGGGTACGTCTGGAGCAAGGGCGAGCATGTCAAGGGCGCCCACGATGCGGTCATCACGGAGCATGAATGGCTGCAGTACCGCGCCCGGAGGGACGCCAGAGGGGGCAGGCCGCGTGCTGAGGCCTCCGACTACGCCTACTCAGGGCTCCTGCGGTGCCATTGCGGCGGGAGGATGGCCGGCGCTGCCATCAAGCGCAAGGGCGTGACCTACCAGCGGTACATCTGCATCGTCGGGCAGCAAAAAGGGACTCACAAGGCTGCCACGGTCTCGGATCGGTACGTCGAGGAGGCCGTTTTAGCATGGCTGAGCCATATCGCAGCGGAAGTTGATGCAAAAGCATCTACTTTGGAAGTCCCGAAGGTCTCCGGCGTGGAGCGGAAGCTATTGCTGTTTGAGGCCGATTTGAGCAAGAACAGGCTCCGTATTGATGGTTTGACCCTCAAATACCTCGACGGGGAGGTCTCCACGGAGGTCTACGAGCGCCTGAAGGCGCAGCTGGGCGAGGAAAAGGCTGCCCTGGAGGCCCGTTTGCGGCTCCTGGAGGCCAATTCGACCGTCAAGCCGGCCCAGATCGTGCCCCAGCTGCTCGAAAAGTGGCCGACGCTGCCGGCGCGGGGCAAGCGCGAGATTCTGAGTCAGCTAGTCTCGAAAATACAGCTGCACGAGCGCGAAAACGGCGCTGTGACAGGAAAACGGCGCCTTACGGTGCATGCGGTTTGGGAGTAGTCAGTTTGAATGCACATGTGGACGTAACTGCATGCAAACTGACTACTATTTCCGGCAACAAAAAGGCCCCTCCGGGCGCTATGCGTACAAACCGGAGGGGCCTTCTGCTCTAACTAAGAGGGCTAGCAAGGTCCTCACCCGCTAACTTGCTCCCAGTCTACACAAAAAGAAAACCAGCCCCGCTCAATTGGGGCTGGTTTTCTGTGGAGCAAGGTTTCTACAAATGAATGATCCGAGTCTATCACTCGGCTTCGAGGTGCTGCTCGGGCACGAGCTGGGTCTTGTCTGGTGTGCCGTCCGGCATGACCAGATACGCGGGTGATGTCAAGGCCGGCACTCCCGTGATGGTCCCGGCCTCCCCCAAGTGGATCAGGCCGTAGTCCCTGGTGGCCTTCACCCGCTCACCCTCGGCGTACTTCATCTGGTCGGAGTACCAGATTTTCTTGCCGGACGCATGGACCTCCGGGCGCTTTTCAATGTACGGCATCCTCCGAGCCTATCTGCTCGTTGTCCCGGGCGATAGAGGCTGCCCGCTCCAAATCGGCGGCATCCAGGTCTTTCAAATCCTGAATGGTGAGGGCCTTGGCTGCGCCCTCCGCGAGCAGGTCTAGGAAGTTCATGGCCGCGCCTCGTTGAACCTGCAGAAGATGGCCCCGAAGTCGTTGTAAAGGACTCGTCCGCCGCCGTCCTTGCAGACCTTGGTGAACTCGGCCTCCCGCTTGGCGTCATCCACACTCTGGCCGCACCCCGTGAGCAGCAAAGCGATGAAGAACACCGCCGCGATGACCGCCCACCGCAGGAAGAAGGCCTTCACGGCTAAGCCACCGCCTTCAGGGCCGCGTTGACCGCGCTGACCAGCATCGGGCGGTACTGCTCGTGCGCGATGATGCCAGCGAACCAGTCCCCGTGCTCCTCGCGGACGGCGGTGATGGCGGCGTCCACAGCTGCCTCGCGCTTGGCGTGGGTGCGGTGGATGACCCGCTCGTTGCCCCACCAGAGCGTCGGCGCATCGAGGTTGACCCGCATCGGGATGACACTGCCCTCGGGGACCGTGACGTGCGGGTTGAACGGGAACATCGTGGACGGCTGGATGCCGGCTGCCACGAGGTGCTTGGTGAGCTCCTTGACCGCGATGCTCAGCCCGCCGTCCTGCAGGAGGATGACCGGCACGTCGTTCTTCTGGCCGAACAGCGCGGTGCCCTTGGTGGTGAAGTCGCCCCAGCTGCCGTACTTGGACACCCGGGTGACGGCTGCCAGGGCGGCCTCCTTGGTGAACGTGGCGGTCTCGGTGTTCCCGAGGAACAGTGCCGTGACGTGCGATTCCGTGTCTGTCGAGCCGTCGAAGTAGGCCGGCCAAACGACTGCAATGCCTGTGTGCTCGCTCATTTCTGCCCCTCTCGGATGGTGTTCTTGTGCTCGCGGTGCCATGCCTTGCGCTGTGCGCCGGAGGGCAAATTGTCGGAAAGCTCCCCACACGAGCAGAGCCCGCGCCCTACGCCGGAGACTCCTTGGTGGAGGTAGTTGGTCCTCTGCTTCTTGGCGTTGAAGGGAGCCCCCTCGTAGGACAGCTCGTGCCCGGCCAGCCTGCTCATTTCTTCGCAGCCTCCTCGGCCTCGTACCGCTTGCGGATTTCCATGCCAACCTGGATGGGCATGGGGTCGGAGAAGTGGATGTCCTGGACGTAGAAGCCCAAGGCGTCGAGCTCCTCGCGGATTGCCTGTTGGTCCTTCCACGGGATGTTGGTGAGCTCGAAGAACTGCTCGCCCACCCCTGTGAGGCCGTTGGGAAGTGTCCAGCCGGCGCTCTTGGGGATAGTTCGGATGTAGGTCTTGACTGGTGTGCTCATCAGAACATCTCCCTCAGCTCAGTGACGTTGTTGTGGGCTTCTGCCAGGACGAGCGTGTCCTGGACGTTCGGCTCCGGCCTGTCCAGCCAGAAGGTGACGTGGTAGGCCTCGAACTTGACGAAATTCGCCTCGATGACCTGACGGTTCTCCCCGTTCGCGTCGAAGAACTCGTAAGTCCTGAGCGGCCTGCCCACCGGACCGGGTGCTTCTGGCACCGTTTCTTGGCCAAAGAAGTGCATGTTTCCTCCTGCGTGAGTGGAACGAGGGTGCTCTTGGTGCGGCCTGTCTTGCGCCGCCATTCCCGCTGATACGTGGTGTGTGCCTCTTGGCACGGGGCACACTGGGCCTCGCCGTTTCGCTGGTGGGCGTTCCAGCCTGCCGGCGTCCCACACTTCTCCGGCCTGTGGATCGGGTTCTTCTTGGTCATTGCGGCTTGGTCCCGTGGCGCAGGTACTCCTCCAGTGTCCCGATGTTGCGCCAGAACATGCCGTTGTCGGGGTTGTTGCCCTGCAACGCGCAGGCTGCCTCCAGCGCGGCCTTGCGAACGGTCAGGTCCAGGGACGAGGTGGTCTCACGGAGAGGCGGCTGAGACTCGGTCAGCTCCTCCAGGGGCGTCTCGCTGACCTTGGGCTCCTCCCATCGGGCCTCGCTGCCCTGCCGTGCGTAGGGGGGCCAGTTGCCTCCGATGACCGTCTTGGCGTCCTCGGCTGCCGAGTTCTTGCGGGGCTGTGGTTCCTTGAACGGGCTCATTTGAGGAATCCCTTCTTGTTGAGGCTGTGGTTGATGACGAGTGCCCCGAGGAAGGTCAGGGCGCCGAAGAACGACATGGCCACGAGAGCCCCGAAGACGAACCCGAGGCCGGGGGTGTGCGAGACAATCCCAGCACACACGGCGAGGAGCACTGTCTCCGAGAAGTAGCTAAAGAGCTGGGGGCCGGTGATCCGGGCAGGCTGGGGGCGGGTGAAGCCGGCGTCCATGATGAGCGTGGAAAGCTGGCTGGCGTGGAATGTGCCAACCTCGGGGTAGAACTGCAGGATGTCCATGAGGTCGCAGCGGTCCTCGTAGCGGGTGGTGCGGCCCTGGGAGAGGTAAGGGGTTGCCATTTCAGAACTTCTTTCCGTGGAGACGTTCGCGGGTGGCGTTGTACTGAAGCTTCTCGATGATGATGTCCGCGAGGGAGAAGCCCTCGGTGTAGGCGAAGTCGAAGCACCGGATCACGGCGTCCGCAATCTCACTCGGGACACCCTCGGGCTTGAACGGTCCTTCGAGGCCTGCGAGTTGCATGTTCTGGGCACTCGGGTAGTAGGTCAGGTCGGCGGCGTGGCCGGTGCGGATTTCATCGTGGGCCTCCACGATTTCGCTGACCACGAGCAGGAGCTTGTTGCCCTGCCAGTTGGCGAGGTCTCGGCGGTCGGCACTGGTGAAGCTGTCAGGCCGGTCATCGTGGAAGCCCTTGGAGGCTGCGGTCGAGCCGGCGAGCTCCTGGAGCTCTGAGAGTCCTGCGTGGATGAGGTTGGTGTCGTCGCTCATGCTTTTGCTCCTAGGTCGAGAAGGTCGAGGCGGGAATACTGCGGGTTCGGGTCTGTGGCGATGAGGTGGGTGGCGATGAAGGCCCGGAGCCGGTTCATGCGAACGCCGGCGCTTCGCCGCGAGTGAGCGTGCCGATGCCCGGCGCTTCCTCGGGTGCCTTGCAGCACTCCTTGGGGGTCATCGTGATGTCCACGCTGTAACAGCCCTTCTCGATGGTCATGGTGTCGTTGACGACAACCTTGCCGCCGATGATGAGCATGAGCTGGGCCTCGACCGTTCCTGCCGGCGCCGTGTGCTCGGGGGTTGTGCTGGTCATGATGTGCTCGCTTTCTAGGTTGGTGTGTATGAAAAGAATATCACCAATGTAATTACAGGGGAAGCGCCTAGGCCGAAAATGCGTGCGCGATTTTTTGGAAATCGGGAATCGGGGGAGACGGACCCTGGGGGAAAAAAGTGGGCGGATAGGAGTATGTCGAAGGCGATGCCAATCCGGTTACGCCCCGTTCACTGAAACTGATTCAGCCGGCGCCTGGAAACGGGGTGTCCCGGCCCGGAACATGAGCGGCCTGCAGCGCCCGGACACCCCCACCTGGATGCATGCATCACCATAGGCATGCATGAAATTACAGATACCTGGTATGTATCCCCATACCCCTGGGGGGTACACCCCAGAGCATGCGCATGCATCTACCTAGGGGTGTGGGGTGTCCCCCCTCATGAGCCCCCTGCAGCATGCCCCGGGTAGCCCTGGAGGATGAGCCCGGGAGTGTCCCGATACCTGCAGGGGTATCCATAGCCCCACATCCTGTATTCCTCATGAGCCCTGGTGGAAAACAAAGGTGTGATGTGTTCGATCCGTAGTGATGTGTTCGATATGGGGGGTGTTTGGGAGTGCCCTAGTCCCGTATCCGCCTGCAGGGCGCCCCTGTATGTAGCCCTGTATCTTTTCTCCGGTACAGACAGACATACAGACATAGACATATAGATAGAAATTAGAGAATGGACTGTGTAACTACCCCCTAAAACGAACGTATCCCTACGGATGAAACACATTCCCCCTTTGTTTTTCCCCCGTCCCCTACAGACATACAGGGTTAGGCCCTCATGAGGCCCCCTCACGAGTACCCCCTCACTCGCCCCCTGTAGCCCCTCACGGCGCCTATCCCGCCCGCCCTGTATTAGGCCCCCTATGTGGGGGTGTCTCCCGTGAGGGGCGCCTGTAGCGCCTGCCCCTCATTAGCCCATGCGGGATCTTCAGGGCGTCCGGCTCATGAGGCCGGCGCGACACCTCCAGGGCGCACGAAAACACCCCCCTACGCCGTGAGGCATAAGGGGGTGTGAGTGGATGGGGTGAGTGTGAGGGCGGGCTACTCCATAGGCGGCCCGTCCAGGGGGGCGAGTTTGGCCGCCGTGACGTAGTACAGGGAATGGCCCTGGACCCGGACGCCGTAGTTACTCCCGGCGATACTCTCCACATAGGCGCTACTCCAGCCGCCGTCCCCCGGGTGAGTATCCAACAGCTTTACTGTTTGCCCCACACGGTACGGGGCCGGGACTGCAGGCGCGGGGGTGAGCTCATCCCATCCGGCAACAGCCGCCGGGATGGCCTCACCGCAACAGAGCCGGACTGTGTGCCAGAGCATGCCGTCACTCGTGACGTGCACCGCGTCCAGGGTGTGGCCGTGCCTCATCTCGTGGCCGGCGGCCATCCGGCGGCGCATAGGGGTATCCGGGATGGGGCTAACCTGCAGGGCGGGGGCTTCAGTGCTCATGATGTGTTCCTAACTCGTGGCCGGGGTGTGGGGGTAGCGGGCGTAGGGCAAATATTGCGGCGGGGTGTCCTGTTGTGAGGCGGTGAACGGCTGTTGTTTCGCCTGCCACACCTCCAGGTAGCGGGTGTAGTTTGCGTAGTGCTCATCTACCGGCGCCGGGGCCGGGATGAGTGGGGCGCTGTTGCGGACAAATTCAGCACACCCCCCGGCATAGCCCCGCTGCAGTACCCGCGTCACGGCTTCAGGTGTGAGGATGTCCGGGGCGCCGTCCCCTATCGGGTAAGCGTCACCTATCCACCCCCGGGCCTCATTCAACAGGGCCGGGGTGTTGCGGATAATGGCCGCCGCGTCTTCAGCTTCAGGGGTGATGATGCTCATTTAGTCCCCCGGCCCTGGAGGATGAAAACGGCCACGGGTGACGGCTTCAGTGTGCCCCGCCGGCCCTGCAGGATGTAGCGGGCGACTACGTTACGGGCGCTCATTTTCCGGGCTCATCTTCAGCGGCGGGGGTGAACGTAACGTCTGCCAACTCATCTATGGAGCTATCGGGGGCGATATAGCGGCCCCTCACACGGTAGGAGTCGCCCGGGGCGGCTTCAGCGAATTGAACCAAAATTTCCCGGCCATCATGCTCCAGGATGTCGCCCGCTAGGGGCATATGTGGATCTTCTACCGTGAGGTGTTCGCCGGCCCTCATCCATGCGGGCCACGCGCTCATGAGCTCTAGGGCGCCCTCCAGTGTGCCCCCGTCCCGAACTGTCTCCAGGATGAGCTCTACCCCGGGGGATAGGTAGTTATCCACCCCCTGAATCACAACGTAAGCACTCCCGGAGTTCCCATATTGCGCCACATACACCCGGCGCCACACGGGCCGCCCTGAAGTCTGCAGCATGTAGCCGGTAGGAATTTTGGGGCCGTAGCCCGTTGCGGAATTGTGGCGCGGGGCTTCAGTGACTTTAGCCCCCATAATGTAGCCGGCCTGTATGTGCTTCAGGGTGTCTTCAGTGCTCATGATGTGTTCCTAACGTGAGTGTGTGGGGTGTGTGGGCGGGTGTGAGTGTGGGCTAGATGTCAAGCTCTAGTAGGGCTTCATATTCCTCATCCGTGAGGAATGACTCTAGGCGGTCACTTACTCGCCTGCAGGCCTTGAATGTTTTATGAGCGGCCCGGCTATCCGGGTCATAGCCGTAGTCATTAGCCCATTCCTCAAAAGTGGGGGCCTCACGATAGCCCGCCGCGTCACGGGCTAAGCAATTCAGCACCTCCAGTGTTTCGGGGGCCGTATCCGGGAGACCTACACCCTTGAAAAACGGGACGGTGTAACGGTTACCCCGGCCATTCTTCAGGGTCACCCGCCATCCGTTGTTAGGGGCGCCCCACGAGTCATTAGGGGCGGGGGCGCGGCGGGTAGCGCTGGAGGTGAAATTTTCAAGGCTCATGATGCTATTTCCCATCCGTGAGAGTCCACCCGAACACACGGGCGGCGGGTGTGGTGTGTAGGGTCACGGCCACGGGCGCCGCCTCACTCGCCCGCCTGAAGTCATTTTCGACTTCATAGCCGGCCCCCGCGTCACTTTGGGTAGTCCAGTCGCCATCCTCCAGGGTGTGGAGTTTGAACCGGGGGTTACCCATTGTGGAGTTATTCAAGCGGGTGTAGCCGGTCACGGCTACGTTGTGTTCAATTCGCTTAGTCATGATGTGCGCCTATCTCGTGTGAGGGTGTGAGGTGTTGGGGGTCTAGCTGTTTTCCTTGAAAACTACGCTAAATGTGAGGTCTCCAGTGGTGATGATGTCTTTCATGTCCCCGGCGACTACGGCGGCGATTAGGCCCGTGTTTGCGGCGGGGTCTATGCCCCGGCTCATCATCTCCCGGGCGACTCCATAGGCCACGCCGTAACGGGTGACGTACCGGGCATGTTCGGATGGGGCGCCGTTTACCTCCAGGTCATACACGCCATAGCTGCAGGTGTCGCTAGCAACAGCGGACGGGGCCGGGGCTACAGCTTCAGCGATAGCTTCAGCGGCGGCTTCAGCTTCAGCTTCAGCGGCGGCGGCCATTTTATCCGCTGCAGCGGCGCAACGGCGGCAAACATTGTTAGAGCCGGCGGCGGCTTCAGCGGGGGTAGAGAAAACACGGTCCGGGGTGTCTGTTGTGGTCCACCGAATATCTACGCCCCACTTGACGGCGGGGGCCGTGCCACATACAGCGGCGCGGGAGTAGCCGTTAAAGTAGTCGCCCACCCGGGCCACAATGTGGCGTACCGTCCCCCCGCCCGCCGTGTATGCCGTGACGTAGCCGTGCCCGTAGTCTCCGGTATTTGCGCTCATGTTGTGCCCCTATCTCGTGTGTTCCTGTTTTCCTGTTGGCATGATTGTAAGCACCCTATAACTCGGGTGTCTATGGTTTAGACCATAAAGGGCAGAAAAAACAGACATACAGCTAGGAAAATGGCCCCTATGACCTTGAAATTCGGGAACATTACGCGCCCGCCTGAATCGTGAGGGTGTGCCATCCCCACGAGTCACTACGGCCCGTATCTTTCAATTCCTCCAGGGCGGCGGCTACGTTGGCACGGCGGGCCGCTAGTGTCTCCCGTGTGGCGCCGTGGCCGGCTTCAGTTTCAAGGCGGGCCGTGAGGGCGGCAAAAGTGCTAACCGTGACCGTCCGCTCATTCCCGTAATGGTAGACATCCTGGACGGTCACGGCGCTAAAGTCGGGCGCCTCACGGTAGGCAACAGCCCACCCGGCGGGCTCACAATTGCATCCGGTGTCTTCACTGCAGAATTCAGCGCTGCAGTCGTTGCACGGCGCCTCTACCGTGAGGGCCACATAGTAGCCGGGAGTCTCCAGGATGTGGCGGGCGAGTCCACCCCCGATAAATTCACTGGGATGCATCACGGGGCCGTTATAGCTGTACTGCCCCGTATAGCCGGTCAACAGTGCCCACCCTGCAGACTTAGCCTGCCCCTTTATGTCTGAATCATCCGCGTGGATGCTCTGGCCGTCCCCGTCCACCTCCATATCTAGCGATTCAGGGGCGTACACCCCTGGCGTATCGTGTGTGACCGCGCCGCCGGGCAACACCCGGATAACGTGGTCAAATTCCATAAAGGAATTCAGGGTGTCTTCAGTGACGGGGGAGGGGGTGTTTTCGTTGCTCATGATGTGTTCCTAACGTGAGGTGTGAGGTGTGGAGGTGTGGAGGTGTGAGGGCTAGAACGATTCAGTGCGAATACCGCCGCGCGGGCCGAAAAATACCCTAGTGCCGGTGTCCGGGTAGTCTTCAGCGTCGCCGCCCGTCCACACGAGAAATTCCGAATCATCCCCCACACACGGCACACGGGTAGATTCGTTGGAGCCGTCCGGGCGGGTGATGTCTGCCCACCCCGTCCGGCGCCGTGAGTGGAGCTCATCTTTCACGGCCTGCAGTGACGTAAACACTTCAGTGTCCCGGGGGGCTTCAGCGGGGCTGTAGTTCCCATAGCCGCCATTCCAAAGGGCGAACAACACCCGGGCGGGGGCCGGCGGCTCTACAGCCGGCGCCGGGACGGGCCACGCGGTGAACGTCTTCCGAATGTGTGTATCGGCCTTCAGTGACCCCCCTACACGGCGCCACTCGCCCGAGTACGTCGGCACACACCACACACCCGGCTTAGTGCCGGTCACGGTGGACACGTAGTCCGGCTGTACTAGGCCCCTGGAGTATTTCAGCGCGGCGGCGGCGATAGTTGAATGATGAGTGCCGGCGGGGGCGGTCACAAAAAATTTTGCCGTGCCGTGCTGCAGGGTGTGTGAAATTTTGATGTCGCTCATGAGTTGTTCCTATCTCTTAGAAATTCAGTGATCCGGCGAACATGAGGCCCGCCGTAAAAAGTGCCGCGTAAGTCCAGTCAAGCACTACAGCGGCCCGTGTAGCGGGCGAGTTATCCGCCCACCTATCCCGGACGGCGGCCCGGGCTTCAGCGCTATTCATGCCAGTAGCCTTTACTGTCTCCCGCGCATTCACGGGTCACTAGCTGCAGCGGGGTAACTACGCTGAATTCAGCTATCCACGCCTTTACTACCTCCAGTGTCCCCCGCATGTAAACGACACCGGACTTTGGGAGACGGGCGCCGTATTCGGTACTCATGAGAACACTGCAGCGCGGTTAGGGGCGTACACCACACGGTCACGATAATCACGGCGGGCCTCATCCGTGAGGGCCTGCCATTGTTCCGGGGTGAGTCCCCACGATTCAGCTACGGCCCCATCCTGGACGGTTACGCGGGCTTCAGGTGTGGGGGTGTTTTTACGGGTGAACATTCGGGCCGCCTATCTCGTGTGTTGCCGGGCTGTTTTGTGTACGCCCGAATTGTAAGCACGAAACACCATTTATTCCTAGATATTCCCGGGGCGGAATAAATGGGGCGGAATAGTTATGCATTATCAATTCAGGGCGGCGCGGCCCCTGGAATTAGGGGCTAAATGCGAATTGTTCGCAATTCCGAATTGATAGACGACTCTCAGTAGTATCCGAGAGTGCAGCTCTCAGTTGGGTCCAGGGCAGCTGGGGCGCCCAGGGCACCCAGGTGACCCCTTTGGCCCAACTGACTGGCCGGCGTAAAGAAGGTCCCGGGCGAAAAATGTGGGGGGAAAACTGGGGGAGCTGGGGAAACCTTCGGAAAATCTTGATGACACGCCTGTAATTTCATGTTTTTCTGTGAGAGAGTACAGATGCAGGCAGCAAACGTAAGGTCTCGCACAAAGAGGAGCAGAACAATGAACGCAGTCACGAGCATCAACAAGAACCGGGCACGTCGGGCCACAAAGATCAGCGTCGGAGACCTGGAGCGCGAGCTGCGCACCGATCTGACCAAGCCGGAAGTCCTCAACGCGGTAGTCCGCCAGAGCCCTCAGCTGCTCATCGAGGAGGTCGAAGGAGTAGCCTCCGAGCACTGTGTCAGGCGCCTTGAATTGGCCCAGCGCCGTGAGCGCTTTGAGCGCGAGATGGCAGCCGAGGAGGCAGAGCTCAACGCGGAGCTCGAACATGCGGCCTACTTCGCCTTTATGGCCGGCGCCGATGAGGGCGAGCTCTATGCGCTCGACTCCCGCACCGCCGATGCACTCACCAACGCGATCCGCAAAGCGCAGGCCCAGGCATGAGCGCCCTGCCGGGTATCGAACCCGATGCCGAGGCACTGCTGAAGCTCGATCTGGCACACAAGGGGTACGAACAGGCCATGCGTACCTACCGCGAGGACGTTGCGCGAGAGACTGAACGACTCGCCGCAAAACACAATGCGTTCATCTGGACAGCCCAGTCGGTACTGTATGAGGCGATGGGAAACGCAGCCCTCGCAGGCTTCTCACCTGCGGAAATGGTTCAAACGATGGGCTGCTCGGACCACTAAGGGAGGGGTACACCCCCTTTGAGATTTTCCACGCAATGCAAAAAAGTCGGGTACTTACCCCTAAAATTGATTGCTATGTCTATGTCCGTGTGCCAATATCGAGAAATCAGGAGCTATACAATCGAGGAGCAAACCAAGGAGCACATAGCACATGGCAAGTGACAACATGATCGAGCTGCAGAGGCGTTGGAGGGCGTTCTCTGCTGATAGAGCCAAAGCCAAGCGCGACATCCAGGCAATGGATGACCGCGACAANGCCGAGATAGCCCGCCTCCGNGAGGCCATCATCAANCGCAACTCTGAGTTCGATGANAAATGGCGCCAGGACAAGATCGACCTGCAGAAGGCCCGAGATGAGGCCGTGATGCAGGCGATGTCAGGCCCGGAGGGACGCTCGGCGCAGTCGATCCTTCGAGACCTCGGCTCCAACAACACAGTCTGGATATACGAACTGCGTGGCCGACTCCAGGCAGTCGGCGCACTGCCCGAGCAGGTCAACGTCAACA
>Ga0065714_10065054_pt1 | contig 13426 bp, 17 predicted proteins | sample MisRhiReplicate2_FD_59101 | JGI IMG/M metagenome (GOLD analysis project Ga0065714, IMG submission 59101) | Miscanthus rhizosphere microbial communities from Kellogg Biological Station, MSU, sample Rhizosphere Soil Replicate 2: eDNA_1 v2... | ecosystem: Host-associated > Plants > Roots >...
TGTGCTCCGATCAAAGAGTCCAGCCACTCTTCTTCAGTGCCGACGAATCCGTTATCGAGTGCGACTTCGTATGCAGATTTACCGTCACGCGGTTGTTCGAGTGCAGCATCGATTTCTTCCTGAGTGGGAAGGTCTTCAATAGTGTAGATGATCCTACCGAGCCAAAGCACGGTGCCTCCACCATTGATTACCGCTTCCATTTCTAATCTAGTCATTTATTAGTGAACCTCTTAATGAAGGAACGCATCTTTTTCAAAGAAACAAAAATGTCTTTTCTTGTGCTGTATCTATCTGCAACGGCATTAAGAATTTTAGAGTTTGGGCCAGTTCGATACAGGCTCACAATACCTGAGTTATCGGGTAATGCTATGGTTATTACTGGAATTCCTAGAAACTTCTTTGGGTCTTTACCTTTTAAGAAAGCCTTGTCTTCGGCGTTTAGTTTTCGAGCCGTTGTTTCAGCGGATTGTATGTTGGATGTCACTACTGATCGGATGTTTTCAAAATTACCTACGGTTTGAGTAGAGCCTCCAGCTTCGAAAAGTCCCCTGATTTCTTTGGGGACTCTTGCTGTGGGAAACTTGGACTTAACGAAAGCAATAGCTTCATCCGCACTTAAGAACTTGGTCTGGAATCGTTTGTCCCTTTTGGCAATGTGGGCAGTCTCTGACCGAACTTGTTTCTGTAGGTTCGAAATAGTCTGCTTTCGACTAAGTGTGATTTTTGGCATTTTGGTTTTAATAACTGCCATTAGGGTTTTCCATTTAGCGTGATGACACGGAATATAACAGGCTTAACCACAGGACGAAGTGGCTTGAAAGGACGAAGCGGCCCAAACGGTCGCGGACGAATAGGTTTAATTGGTCTTGGTCGAAGTGGACCAAAAACGTGAGGTGGGTAATTTGGTTTCGGTTTAATCATATCGCCTCCTGTGAAACTATTATAACAAAAGGAGTTAAACGTTATCAACCTTTCTTCTTACGCTTCTCATCCATTATCTCCCAACTTGTGCGAGCATTCTGTATTAGAAGTTTGTTGAACTCCTCCAATTCTGTAACCCTTAACCGCACTTGGTTCAAGTGTGTTTGACACTCCTTTATGTCAGTATCTCTCTGCTTTTCCAATTTGGAACTATTCTTAAATACCTTCCAAGCAATCACGAGGATTCCAATAACGACAAAGGCGTGAATAGCCAACATCAATGGATCGTACATGGACACCTCGTAAACTTTGGAATGAAAGAACTTATCCATTATCCCATTTTGGTACGGGATTTTCAACATTGGAACACCTCCAGAATTCCAACATTGGCTCAGGTCGAAACAGGGTTCTAAAAAGTTGTATATAGGTCCAATGTCCTAAATTTGTAAAAGCCGTTTCTTATAACCCCCCTTGCCCAATATGGGCCAAATTGGTCAATGCGGCGTGTGTCATAGTGCTACATTGCCAATATTGGATACTTGGTATACTCTACAAGATGTGGTATGTCATAATGACACAGGCGGAATGCCAATATTGGTCAATGCACAGTGCGAGCGAGTGTGTCATATTGACCAACATTGGTTAAATTGCCCATATTGGCCTGGATTGACCAATATTGGTATTCAAAGAGGGGTCGCCGCGCACTCGGGCCATACCTATCAAATACCCAATGTTGGCACTACCTTATATTTCTGAGCACCAATGTTGGCAAGGCACCCAATGTTGGAAGTGTGGTAACAGATAGACTTGTGACTATGTTACCATTCACTCTCTATGCGTCTATTAGCAGATATTGGGTGAGGATGGGGTAAGTGTTGTGAGGAGTGAGGTTATCTGTTTTCAGCTTCTCCGGCCCAAAATTCCCAATGTTGACAATTCGCTATCCTTCTGTTATACTCCCATTGACTCAAGTTTCCACGCTTGATCGAGTTGGGAGAGCTTATTCAGTCCATGTTTCCTAAGGATTGCCCACCATTCGTTAAACCTCTCACGGCTGAATTGGTGTAGTTCTCCCGATTCGTACCAGTCTGAGTTCTTGAGATTCTCAGATCTCGTTACCTGTCTTAAGTTACAGCGTCTGTTGTCTAATTTGTCACGATTCTTATGATCCCAAAGTTTACCATCTTCTGCTGGACCCATCAGAATTAGGTGCATTTCCTTCTTGGTGTCTCCAAGATTGGTCAATGCGTACCCTCGTGACCCTATGTGCCATGCGTATTGTTCGACGATGGGTAGGTCATATTTGTTGATTTGGACTACTCCACCTGTTACTTTGTAGTACATTATACCGCTCCCAAATTGGTAAACCTCCCAGTGTATTCATCTTTTGGTTGTTTGATAGCTGAACGTTCTGGTCGATTTCCTATGAACTTACCTGTTTGTTTGTTGATTGGCGGTACTCTATCCAACTCTACTTGTCTCTGTTGATTAGCCGCCCCAAATTCGCTAATTGGTTTGAATTCGAGATTCTCTTTCCTACAGTCAGACCTGTCCAAATTCTTAAAATGGACAACTGATCCTTTTGGCGGGTTTCCAAATACCAAATGGTGTAAGTAGATCTTGTTGTTATACTTACCATTCTCATCTGGAACTGTGGCTAACACATATCCATTATTGATCCTCCATTTATACTCCTCAATCAATGGATAGTCATCTCTGTCAACTTTAGCAATTCCATTCTTAACTTCCAATTCCATCTCTTTCTCCAATATCGAATATTTTACACTCTCTTATCAGTCTCTATAACTTATTGATAATGTTGAAGTTAGCATCGATAGGCACCTGATCGTAGGGACACCACTACTTACCCTATTAAGATAAGTAGTTAAAGTGCTCGACAGTATACCGTCACGCTTTTAACCAAGCTGGTTTTCCTGATCTGCTTTTAGGCGGGAGTCACCCCGCTGGTCATTTAACGTGTGCATCAGGAAGCTTAGGAGGCTACTCGGAGGATGGTTGTCTCTCCATCCGTCCTAAATCCAGTTCTATCAGCTACGAATAGAATGCGAGTCTCTGGATTTCCTAGCGGCCTTCCCTCCGTAATGTACGGATGTTCAGCCAAGCTCTTACCCCACACGGGCAATTTAATGACGTTGCCAGCACAGGTATTGACAAATGGGTAGTTTAGCGGTATAATAACAATATCGCTAGTTCATCCCACATGAACACCTGTTGGCCCTGCTTGGTCTTTGTTCCCGAGCAGGGCTGTTTCGTATTTGGCCTTGATCCGAGCTATCAACTCTTCACGTTCCCGCTTCTCGGCTTCTTCATTCTCGATGTCGATGCGGTTGGCCTCAATCAAATTCAAATCCATCATAGCCCACTGCAACTCCCAAATTTCCATGATCTGCTTCTCAGTCAAGAGAACTCTCTTATTGGAGAAACTGAATTGTGGATTACAGTTGATGCAGTATCTGCCCTTCTTCTCAACGTAGAACAAAGAACCACATACCTCACAGCTTTGAATACTAAAGGGCTTGTTGTTGAACTTAGTATGTGTTGCTCTCGCTGTCGCCATGATAGAAATATCTTAACACATTCACAAACCCCTTTGCAAACGTCTTTACATTTCTTTACAAAACTTTACATTTCTTGACACTACTGCTTCATACTTACGGAAGTTGCTGGAAGCATTGTACTTACAGGTTTATCAACATGTGCCACAACGTATCTCATTGCGTCGATTGCATCGTCTTCTTCAGGAATAGGTGTTTCCTTATCTGAATCCCATCGATAGTTTGGAATCTCATCAGTCAATCTAAATGCTTTCTTATCCGCCTGAAGTTCTGGATCTGGATACTTCAACGAGTTGTTATGGAATACCAGTGTTCCGGCCTTAAGTCTTTCATTTACAACAGATAGACCAAACTGGATCTTTGATGAAGCCTTAACAGCAGTTAGTCCACGGTTCCTCAATGACTGAATATGTGCTGGCTGAGCAGGATCACAAACAAACGTAACTCCTTTGAATCTCTTACTTACATCTCCTGCTTGGTTAACCCACCATTCAATAGTCTGCCGTGTTCTTAGTATCTCATCAACCAAAATTAGCCTATCGTCAGTCGTTTGACCAAACGTAAGGATAGCTCCAGGGTGAGTGAAACCCCAGTCTACCCCACTATAGTATCTCACGAAATTAGGTAATTGTCCATACATAATATGGCGCTGGGTGTCGTAATCTTCGAATACAGCGTTCTCGGCAGTAGCCCACTCACCTTCATAGTTTCTTCGGTAGCGAACTCCGCTCATATTCTTCAGTCTTTGTACATAGTCCAGCCCTATCTCTGTCCAATTCTGACCATCCCACCACTTGGGATTGTCAGTAAGCAGAGACTTCAGCATTCTGATCTTGCCCCCTTCCCAACGCTTGTAGAGCCAGTGCTTAGGGGAATCAGGATTGCAGTCACCGATGATAGCTTGATAGTGTAGTACGTGATTTCTGAGACGTGATGTGAGAATGTCCCAGTCTGATTCGGAAAGTTCTGTAGCTTCCTGAACATAAACTAGGTCATAGTCTGAGGACTTAATGCGGTCTTGGTTATCCATTCCGGCCACAACAATTCGAGCACCGTTTGGATATACGTAATTCTTACGATTGACTCTTGTTGGCCCGGAAAGGAGAGGATGACCGCTTCCAAGTATGCCAGCCTCGAAAGTGAAAAGAGTAGTCTCGGCCATACTCGCCTTTGTTTTACGGACCATCAGTACGCGGACAGAGGGTGTCTGCATACAGATCTTATGGATCTTAGCTAGAACTGCTGTGGACTTGCCTGTACCCATTGGGCCAGTAATCAAAATCTCACTGTCTTCCAATGTTTGAATTTCGTCACAAGCTCCATAGGCAAAATACTCGAATGGAGGCACGTCTCGCATTGTGCTGACTTGCTTCTTCAGTCTTTTTATATCCTGCTCTAACGCTTGGACCTTGTACAGTAACGACATTAAACCTGTCTCTCTGCTAAAGCTTCCTTAAGTTGTTCAACTTCTTCTTGGAACTCAAGAATAGTTGTCATGTTTGCTAAGTCGATGACCGCCTTGCAGGCTTGAAAATTGATACGATTAGCTTTCGGGTCATCCATCATTTCAATCATCCGTTTCATGGCGTGAACAACCTTTGATTGTAACAAACTCTGAGCTTCAACCAATGCATCACGATGACGGCTTAATAGTTCGGCCTTAAATTCAACATTGGTAGATCTCCACTTACGTACAGTTTGATAGGCAACGCCAACCTCTTTAGCAATTTGCTTAAGATTCAGGCTACCTTCAATCATAAGGTCGAGAGCTTTTTGTTGCTGTTCACTTAGTTCTACCATCTAATTGAAACCCCCTGACTTTGCGATAACGATGGGATAGAAATGTTCACTTCAGGAACTTCCACCTCAAGTGTGGGAGCCAGTTCTTTGCGAAATGCTTCAATCTCTCGACTGTACAAAGTTAACAATTGGTTCGTAGTGATTGAAGGGGTAGAAACAAGTTCCCTTTGAACAAAGTTATTATCCTCATCAATCCAAACGGTACGTTGGTCATAAAGAGAAACTCTGTTTTCTAAGATACGACGCAGCAATTCTAGTCTGCCAACAATTCTGAATAACCGGACGTTGGTAATATCTACCAGTTCAATGTTCTCCAATCCTATTTGTCTCAAAGCCTCATCAACAACCGCCCTGAATTTAGGATTAGGAACTTGAGTTCGATCAGTTGAATACTTAATCAGAACTTTCTTACCATTTGGATTTTCAGTATCGAAGTCTGGACTAAAATGAATGGTCGTAGCTCCTACCGCAGCCGCTTGCGAAACCATTCTCATGTACCCATCTTCGAATGTAAGTGTTGATCCAAATGGTACAAACTTAAGAAGTGCTGAGACTGTTATTGTGCTGTCTGTGTGGGCAGACACGGTTTTGACTTCAGGCAGCGAAACTTCGCTTTCAACAAGGTCAGGCCAACCTAAAGATTCCGCCGATTCCAAAAGAACCTCGTTTCTCAAATAATCTATGTATTCTTCTACTGTGTATGATGTTGGAACCATTAGAACCTCACTGCTACTGCATTTGAATAACTGCTTGCTTTTGGTTTCGGTCTTGGTATAACCACTGGAGTTGTGGGTACGACACTTTCGTAACGATCTGCATAAACTTTCTCAGCTATATCCAATTCTTGCAGTGCCATTGCGAATACCTGATTGAATTGATCAGTCCGATCAACTGAACCCAATAGTGGATCGTTCACAGTGGTTGTTGTGGTGTTTAGATAAACCGATGAATAAGCCACGAACCTCCAAGCCGCTACTCTCCCAGCATCTCTGAATTGTTGATACCTTGCTTCAGGAACTTCCGACTCATCAACAAACCCAATCTTCAACAATGCATCGTTGGTGATTGAATCATACACACCAGAAGCATCATTAGGATCTTTACTGTAGTCTATGGTGGTTGTGACAGTAAACTCTTGGCTTATAATAGGGCCATTACTTCCTACAATAACCTCTCCAGAGACTCCGCGTTGAATTGGAACAATTGCACCAGAGTCAATTATCATACCTCCACTCATCATAAATGGAACTAGGGGTTGGCCGGAAACTTGACTGTAAAGATACAGAATATCATCACCAATTGCAGCATCCTCTCCGACATAAACAGTCGTTGTACCTATTGTAAAAAGTTCTGTTCCCTGCGGTATCTCCCCAATTAAAGGTGTGCTCAATTTAAGAGCATTGGTTGACTTGTAAGTAGTGACAGTTGGTCCAAATATAATTCTAATAGAAGAAATTGGGATAGCAATCTCTCGTGCTGTAAGATCGGTGTGACCAAAGAAAGTTTGTGTCACAGTGAATTCTTGGTCAGGTAGCTTAACTCTATCGGACCAGCCAAAGAACTGCACAACATCTTGGAGAACTTCCTTTTGAAGAAATTCTCTAAAACTTCTTTCAGGAAAAGTAACTGGACCAACCTCAACCCAGTCAGATTCTCCAACAGTGTTAACTGCCTTTACTCTGTAAGAATAGGACGACCCCGGCAGTTTATCAGTTATATCAAAGAATGGTTCGGTCTTGTCGAGTTCAGCAACTTCATCCCAAGTAGTGCCCTCGTCAGGACTCTCTTCCAAAATAAACAAATCCGTTGCTCCGCCATTTTCCCACACCAACTGTACAGATGTATTTGTTAAAGCCACTGCATTAAAGTTTGTTGGATCAAGTGCTGGACCAGAGTAAGCAGGAGTAGTATCACTTACTTCATTAGACCAATCACTTTCAAACATAGAATTGAAAGCTCTAACTCTGTAGAAGTATTCGGTTACGGAGAAGACTGTAGAGTCTGTGAATGTTGTAACATCAGGATCGACAACTCCTAAAGACTTCCAAGTCAAACCATTAGTTGAACGGAAAATCTCATAACCAGATTCGACGTTGGAGTTATCTGTCCATTCAAGAGTTACAAAGTCTGAATCAATATCCGAAACTGTTAGGTCAGTAGGAGCATTGATTGGATCAGTCGCAGGAGTAAAATCAACAACAACTTCAAGTTTTAGAATATGTAGACTTGGGGTGTTAATCAGACTTCGGAAATGAACTCTGAGATTTTGCAAATCGGAAGCCACCCAGTTTACAAACGTGTTAGCAGGAGATCCGATCCTTTTTTGATTAAAAGTCTCAACTCTTTCTACAACAGTTTCGTTGTTGAGCAAAGTCCAGCCAGAAGGATTTCCATCTGGAACCCAATTTTCAAAAACTGTTTCCAGAGAAGTGTCGGGCGCTCCTGGATAATCTAATCCCGCTACTACTGAACTATAACTGGGACCGCTATTCTTGACACGCGGACTCATCTGTAATACTAAAGAAATGGAATTAATTACAGTGCCCGTTAGATCATCAATAGCTGGAGTAAGGGTGTCTTGTAGCTTGAAGAATTGTGACCAGTTAGGGTGGTTGAAATCCGGGAAAGGTGAGGTGATATAGGTGGAGAAAGAGTTATCGCTAAGCGCGCCGATTTTGGTGACACCATCGGGCTGAGCAATAAAACTGCTTGGAGAAGCTTCTTGAAAAAGTGGAAGACGTACTGTTGGCATTTACAGTCCTCTTATGGAAGGGAGGGGATTGCTCCCCTCCGATTAGGATGTGGTGATGTCTTTGATGACAGCAACTGCTTCAGGTTCGGTGATAACAGGAAGTGATTCCTGAGCACCTTCTGCTTCCACGCGAGGTGGAATGTTGGTCTTAACATCGACGTTGATTACACGTCCAGCCTCTTGCTGACCAGCAGCACGACCAATTGCAGTATATCCCAAAGGATTACTTACCACGCGAGTCTCATCTTCAAACTGGAATGTCTGAGGATCAGTACCAGCGTCAGCGACGAACAACATTACATCCGATGCTAGGAACGGAGATAGGGTGCCGTCTTCTGTACGGTAAGTTGCGTCATACGTTTCAATCACAGGCAAACCGTTTGACTGGAGCATCTGGTTGATGGAGTTGATTGTGGCAAATCCCCCAGCAGAGACCAAAGATCCGCCGACTACTTGGAGGGTTCCAGTTCGTGAACTGATCTTGGCGTTCTTAGCCAAAGTAGAAACTACAGCCGTGCTCGTGATAATACGAGAGGTGCGGTATCCCTTTGAAGCCAAAAGTTCGTGCTTCGCAATTATGTCATCCATTGGATCGTATGCATCGTTGGACCAAGATCCACCTTCTGCGGAACGATGTCCAGCAGGGTCAAGGTAGCTGATTGTCTCAGCAAATCCGTTGGCACCTGTACGAACGACGGACGAATCGATCAATGCTTGCCATCTCTGAACTTCGGTCTTCTCGATTAGACCACGGTTGATGCGAAGGTCTACCCAACGAACAACCTGTTGTGCAACACCTTCCGCGTCTCCGCGAAGGGCCATAGCAACCAACTGATCAAAATCGCGGCCAGTAAGTTCAGCAGCAGTGTTTTGTGTTCCAGTCTCGACCAAGAACGAACCAAAGAAATCAGCACCGCCCTGCTTTACAGGAGGTGAGTAACGAGGTGCATCGTTGGCGATGACTGTGCGGTAACGGATCAAATCTTCACGATAGGCGTTCTCGTTAGTAAGACGCTCAGGAAGAATTGTAGCACCGACATATACGCGCTGTTGAGTACCGAATTGAGCTACTTGGCTCTTTGCCAGCACACCAAAAACGCCGTCTGAGTTAAGTTTGTTAAGTGATGTGATTAAGTCCATTGTTACCCCTTAATTACGTCGTAAGACGCATGAAGTGCGGTCTTAGCGGTAGCCGAAGCACCAGTCCAAGAAGGCAAGAAGTTAAACTTAATCAAGCTTCCATGACGGCACAGTTCGCAGCCAGCATCTCCACTGGAAATGTCAACATCCTCTGCAACGATAAAGATTTCGTTGTCAGAATCACTGTAAGGTCCAAGCGGATCGCCAGCAAGCTTTTCAGCAGTTGTACGTCCTACCAGAGTTCCGGCAGCAACCAAGTCAAATCCAGGTTCAGGGTCATACGTTGCGGTAGCATCGTCTGCGATGTCGGCATCCAGAGCAACCACCGTTAGAGTGGTAGCACCAGCAGCGGCATTAGCAGATAGCTTGGCAAAGTTACCATCACTGAATTCAAGGACGGTGCCAGCAGGAATAGCTCCAGGAAGCGCATCGACGGTCATTGAGGTCTCACCAGCATTTACGTCGGCATCGTTAACCTTGACCAAAACCTCGCCAGATGATTGTGCGAATGCCGAAGCATCCAGCATACCACCGCCGGGAAGTCTGTGTTCACGGTTTCCGAAGTCGCCTTCGAAAGCGTTGGATGAACTCTGACCGAAATCGGTAAATTCCATTTTAGCCATTGTTATCTCCTAATTTACGATGCCTTAGCAGCAGCGTAAGTTGACTTAATGTAGCGCGAAGCTACATCTTTGAATTGAGGCTTGGGCTGATCAACAGCGCGTGACTGTTGGACGAACTTAATCCTCTTATTATCCTCTTCTCGCTTGAGAGAGGGTAGAAAATCTTGCCAATTTTCGTTGGCATAGTCTTCGATTGGTTTGTCACCAATGAAAGCTTTTCCATCAACCATCTTAAGATCCAATCCGTTAACTAATCTTTCGAGAACTGAAAACTTAAAACCATAAGCAGAGGCCGCATCAACAACTAATGAAGTGTGGGCCAACTGTTGTTTCTCTTCCATCTCTCCAGTAATTTCTTCTGGAGTTCCTAGACCTTTGTACTGATTGAGAAGGTCCAACTCTTCCTGCGTGATTTCAGGCATTGTTATTCTCCCGTAATATCTCTATTGTCTATGTTGGGGTCAAGCGTCTTGTCACCACTAAATGTTGTATCTAACGCTGCCCTTGTCTGAACTTCCGCTTCCACGCGGCGTTCCTCTTCATCGAGGTCTTCAATACCGACCTTTTCTCTTGCTGTTTCGAGAGAGATGATTCCGACTCGGACTTGTCGTTCAAGTAGGTCGATTTCTCCTGCTGAAACTGCTCCGAAATCCAAGCGGCAAGTCGCTTTAACTTCAAGAGAACTGAAACGTTCTGGATCTCCACTTAGTAACCCCTGAAATGAAAGTAATGTTTCGACCAACCACTCTAATGCGGATTCAACCACGGCCTTCGGGATTCTAAGGCTAGACATGAAAGCCGCCAACGCCTGTCTACGTGAATCACCACTCGTGATAGCATCTCCACTCAACAGGGTGTGGAGTTGTTTAGTCTCCTGAAGGATTCCCTCGTAGGCTTCGGCTGAACCCTTAATAAAGGTATCAGGTGTAACAGGATCTCGATAAGAAACGGAGGCCGAAGTATAACTCGAAACGTTTCCATTTTCATCAAGAACTGGAATACCAGCAATTGTATTGATGGTCCCAGCACCTAGAACCAATTCGTCGCGAACGAACACAGTTTCATTTGTATTCGGGTCTGTCTCGTAGTGACCAGGAAGCTGACCATTCAGGATAACTCTTTCAAGGAATCCTCCCAACACAGCATTACGCTGCATCATGGTCAGATTCAAATTCTGTAGCTTTTGCAAACTACGAATTTGGTCAGTAATGAGACGCGGCATTTCCAATTCGAACAATGTTAGATGACCATTAAGGTCAAGAGTTGCCGTCTCTTCCTCACCTTGCTCACCAATTATATCAAACTTCGTAAGTCTATTGCCAGCATCATTTACCTCGTCGATTAAATAAACCACTTCCGCTCGATCACGCTCTTTTCCTGATTCATCTACGATTTTTACTATCGTAATACCAGTTTCTTCCATCGTAGCCTGATCTTGGACGATTTTTGACGAAAGGGGTGTTGGGGCGTCTGGAAAGACTACTGCCAAAGGATTATTTTCATTGATTTCAATTTCACCATTGTTGAGAAGACCGGACGGGATCATCAATCGAATAGTGCTCTTACCAGACAGCAATGCATGACGAAGGGCTTTCTGAAGTTCTTTCATACCCTTCTTGGACTTCATCCAATTTTGGATAATCTTGTCCGCTTCGTCAATCAGCTTCTTACCGTTCTTACCAGAATTGGATATTGTAATGCGAGGATCTTTACCAAGAACTCCATTAACTGCGTTATCGACAACTTCACGAATAGTGTTCTTCGATACAAATGCCTTCTGAATCTCAGCCGCGACCTCGGCATATCCTTGAGCATAGTTAGCAGGAATTGGACCACTCCACCCCTCGGTGTTCTGCCAGTGATCGCCGTAATAAAAATCTAAATTAGATTGAACCTTTGCAGCATCCGGTCTCTCAACTAATGCCTGTAGTTCTCTTAAAGTTGCCATTATTTACATCCTCTGCACTTCTTAAATGGTTGTTGGCCCGTCAAAGGAGTGGGCACAATTGATGTTGGAATCACTGTCCAAACTGGTAGGGGTGGAGGCGGAATATATGGTCCAATGTTAGTTGGTGCTGGACCATACTGAACAGTTCCCATAATCGGGCTACCAAAAGGCATTCGATTGGTTACAGGTGTGGGGTCGCCATTCAGAAACAGTTGTTTCGGAGGAGCAGGAATTGTAATTTGTTGTCCTGATGAACGAAGTTTTATTCTCATTAACCTAGCACCAAATGTAGAATTTGCCTACCACTTAACTTTGCATTAGTAACCGTAATAGTTGCACAACGTGACTGAGCAGTATAAGAAACTGCACGACCAGGAATCGTAACTTGGTGAGTTCCCTTTTTTATATCTCCCCAGTTCGGAGCTAAGAATGTGAAGTCATCACCCACACCATTACCTATAAACTCTGTAGATCCGTTGGCAAATACTAATGGCTGCCAGTGTGAACCATCTGCATTACAAGCATAACACTTTGCTACCTCGGAACCACGATCCCATCCATTGTTAATCCACACGGCAAAATTGCTCTGACATGACGTATAACCCTTTCTAGGGCGTTGTCTACACTTTGCCTTGCTCGGTTTGTGTGTTTTTGGAGTAATCGCAGGGTAACGAGTTACACACTTTGCCGGAAGTCTATTTTTGGCAGCAGTTATCGCTGCACCGTTAGCAATGGCTTGTGCATAATCGGCAACTGCCGTTGTAAAGTCTTTTGGGGTTCCTGTAACGTCTGCCATATTACCAACTTATGATGACACAATAGCCGTTGCCACCAGTTCCTCCTGCTCCGCTGTCTGCGTCACGAGAAGCTCCGCCACCACCACCGCCGCCGCCAATTCCGCCATTACCTCCAGCGGTTCCAGGGCTGGTTGTTGCGTTTGCAGCACCTCCCTTACCCCCAGCACCAGCAAAGGTAGTAGAACCACCAATTGATCCGTCGGAAATGTATCCGCCATTAGACGCGGCTATTACAGAGTTCGAACTGTTGACACCACCTCCACCACCTCCACCGCTTCCTGCATTAGTGTTGGTAGCAGCTTTTCCTACGGTAGAAGCGCCACCAGCAGAAGAAGAACCGTTACCCCCGTTAGCTCCAACCGCCAAGACTTCGATTTCAAAATCAATTCCAGGATAAGATGACCCACTACTCGTAATTACGGTGGCAGTTCCTCCAGTATTACCTGATCCGGCAGCGCCACCTTTTGCCGTAACAACAGATCCAACAGTTGTATCGCCCCCAGTAGTTCCGCTGTTTTGAGATTGTCCAGCTACTGTACGAGCAGCACCCCCCGGTCCACCAGTTCCAACTGTAACAGTTTCAGTTGTTCCAAAAACTGACGCAGCAAAGGTTCGAGATACATACGCACCTCCGGCTCCTGCCCCACCTCCTGCACGGCCCGTACCAGCAATATCCTTAACCCCACTGGCACCACCACCTCCGGCTCCTAAGGCAACAACCCAAACCTTACTAACGCCGGAAGGCTTGGTCCATGTTCCACTAGATGTAAATGTCTGTACGTCCACTGTTCCTCCTGCGGATAGAGACTCAATCTTGTCTCGAATTGCGTTCTTGGTTGGAACATCCGTATTTCCATTCCAAGTAGTAG
>Ga0065714_10000059_pt1 | contig 13424 bp, 10 predicted proteins | sample MisRhiReplicate2_FD_59101 | JGI IMG/M metagenome (GOLD analysis project Ga0065714, IMG submission 59101) | Miscanthus rhizosphere microbial communities from Kellogg Biological Station, MSU, sample Rhizosphere Soil Replicate 2: eDNA_1 v2... | ecosystem: Host-associated > Plants > Roots >...
AAAGTTGGAAGGCTTCTTGCAGTAGCCGCTCTGCGCCCGCTTCAGGCGTCAAAAAGTTTGCTTTAAAGGAACGGGGAAAACCGGTGGATCGCTCTCAGTTATTCAACACTGCACGCACAAACGTTGCCGACCTGAGTCGAGGCAATCTGGGTGTGCCGTTGTTGCTGCTGGTCATGCTGGCGATGATGATGTTGCCGGTGCCGCCGTTCCTGCTGGACGTGTTCTTCACCTTCAACATTGCCTTGTCGATTGTCGTGTTGCTGGTCTGTGTTTACGCGTTGCGGCCGCTGGATTTCGCGGTGTTCCCGACCATCCTGCTGGTGGCGACCCTGTTGCGACTGGCGCTGAACGTGGCCTCCACGCGGGTGGTGATGCTCCACGGTCAGGACGGTCATGCCGCCGCGGGTAAGGTGATCCAGGCCTTCGGCGAGGTGGTGATCGGCGGTAACTACGTGGTCGGTATCGTCGTCTTCGCAATTTTGATGATCATCAACTTCGTCGTGGTGACCAAAGGTGCCGGGCGGATTTCCGAGGTGAGCGCGCGTTTCACCCTCGATGCGATGCCCGGTAAACAAATGGCCATCGACGCCGACTTGAACGCCGGCCTGATCGACCAGAACCAGGCCAAACTGCGCCGGATGGAAGTGGCCCAGGAAGCCGAGTTCTACGGTTCCATGGACGGTGCCAGCAAGTTCGTTCGCGGTGACGCCATTGCCGGCCTGCTGATTCTGTTCATCAACCTGATCGGCGGCATGGCGGTCGGTATCTTCCAGCACGGCATGTCCTTCGGCGATGCCGGTCGGGTGTACGCCTTGTTGACCATCGGTGACGGTTTGGTGGCGCAATTGCCATCACTGCTTTTATCGACAGCTGCAGCGATCATGGTGACCCGTGCTTCCGGTTCGGAAGACATGGGCAAGCAGATCAATCGCCAGATGTTCGCCTCGCCCAAAGCGTTGGCCGTGGCGGCGGGTTTGATGGCGGTGATGGGCCTCGTGCCNGGCATGCCGCACTTTTCCTTTCTCAGCATGGCAGCNCTGGCGGCGGGCGGTGCGTACCTGTTCTGGAAGAAGCAGAACGTGGTCAAGGTCCAGGCCTTGCAAGAGGTCAAGCGTCAGCAGGAGCTGCTGCCATCGCCGGCTCGCGCTCAGGAAACCAAGGAGCTTGGCTGGGATGACGTGACGCCGATCGACATGATCGGCCTGGAAGTCGGCTATCGGCTGATTCCGCTGGTGGACCGCAATCAGGGTGGTCAATTGCTGGCGCGGATCAAGGGTGTGCGCAAGAAGCTGTCCCAGGATCTGGGCTTCCTGATGCCGACGGTGCATATCCGTGACAACCTCGACCTGGCGCCGAGCGCCTACCGCCTGACCCTGATGGGGGTGATCCTGGCCGAAGCGGAGATTTACCCGGACCGCGAACTGGCAATCAACCCGGGCCAGGTCTACGGCACGCTCAACGGCATTACCGCCAAAGATCCGGCTTTCGGTCTGGAGGCGGTCTGGATCGAAATCAGCCAGCGTGCCCAGGCTCAATCCCTCGGTTACACCGTGGTCGATGCCAGTACGGTAGTGGCAACCCACTTGAACCAGATTTTGTACAAGCACTCGAGCGAGTTGATCGGTCACGAAGAAGTGCAGCAACTCATGCAATTGCTGGCCAAAAGCTCGCCAAAACTGGCCGAAGAGCTGGTGCCGGGCGTGGTGTCGCTGTCCCAGCTGCTCAAAGTATTGCAGGCGTTGTTGGCCGAACAGGTGCCAGTACGGGACATTCGCAGCATTGCCGAGGCCATCGCCAACAATGCCAGCAAGAGTCAAGATACTGCCGCGCTGGTGGCCGCGGTGCGCGTCGGTGTATCCCGCGCAATCGTCCAAAGCATTGTNGGGACTGACTCCGAGCTGCCAGTGATCACCCTGGAGCCAAGGTTGGAACAAATATTGCTCAATAGTCTTCAGAAGGCAGGACAAGGCTCGGAAGAGGGCGTTCTGCTGGAGCCAAGCATGGCTGAGAAACTGCAACGCTCGTTGATCGATGCGGCGCAGCGTCAGGAAATGCAAGGTCAACCGGTGATTCTGCTGGTAGCCGGTCCGGTTCGCGCGATGCTGTCGCGATTCGGCCGATTGGCAGTCCCGGGTTTGCATGTGTTGGCTTACCAGGAAATTCCTGACAACAAGCAAGTGACCATTGTTGCGACAGTAGGGCCCAACGGCTGAGGTAGTGGTTTATGCAAGTTAAGCGTTTTTTCGCCGCCGATATGCGTCAGGCCATGAAGCTGGTTCGTGATGAGCTGGGCGCTGATGCCGCCATCATTGGCAACCGCCGGATCGCTGGTGGTGTCGAGCTGACGGCTGCCCTGGATTACAAGTTGTCGGCGCTGGCTCCGCGCGTTCCGAACATGGAACTCGAAGACGAGCTGCGCAAGACCCAATCGCGGATCGTCACCGCCCAGGCCGAACTGAGCCTGCGCAGCGATGGCGAGAGCGATAAGTCCACCAATCGCCAATTGTTCGCCGGCCTGCCACTGACCGCCGCCGAGCCGCTGATCGAACCGACCTACACCGAACCCCGTCGTCCTGCACCGGCTGCGGCACCTGCCTCCGGCGGCGTCGACCCACGGGCGTTCGACTCGATGCGTTTCGAGCTCAACAGCCTGCGCGAACTGATGGAAGTGCAACTCGGCTCCCTGGCCTGGAATCANCTGCAAGGCAGCCGTCCGGCCCAGGCCAATCTTTGGCGTCGCCTGCAACGCATCGGCCTGTCCGGCCCGTTGTCGCGCGATTTGCTGGCACTGATTACCGATATTGAAGAACCTCGTCAGGCCTGGCGCATGTTGCTGGCCCACCTGGCGCGGATGATCGCCACACCGGAAGTCGAGCCTCTGGAAGAGGGCGGCGTGATTGCCATGGTCGGCCCCGCCGGCATGGGCAAAACCACCACCCTGGCCAAACTCGCGGCCCGTTACGTGCTCAAGTACGGCGCGCAAAATATCGCGCTGGTCAGTATGGACAGCTACCGTATCGGTGCTCAGGAACAACTCAAGACGTTGGGCCGGATCCTCAATGTGTCGGTGACTCACGTCGATCCGGGGCAGTCACTGGTACAGGCGCTGGAGCCCTTGCTGCGCAAACGCGTGGTGCTGATCGATACTGCCGGCCTTCAGGCCAGCGATCCGGCACTGCGCATGCAGCTCGAAAGCCTGGCCGGTCGTGGCATCAAATCGAAAAATTATCTGGTTTTGGCAACCACCAGCCAGAAACAGGTTCTAACGGCCGCTTATCACAGTTACAAGCGTTGTGGGCTCGCTGGCTGCATCCTGACTAAACTGGATGAAACGGCAAGTCTGGGCGAGGTGTTGAGCCTGGCCATCAGTCATGAATTGCCGGTGGCCTACCTGACCGATGGCCCGCGGATTCCGGATGATTTGCATCTGCCGCGTCGTCATCAGTTGGTCAGTCGCGCCGTAAGCGTGCAAATGCAAGAAGAACCCAGCGAAGAAGCCATGGCTGATATGTTCGCTGATATTTACCACAGCCCGACCAAGCAGGTCGGCTGAGGTACTAATGACAGTTTTTGTACCTACATCGATGGTCTGCCATGCATTGTTCCGTTTGTGAACGCGCAGCCAGTAATGTGGCCTCCGTCTAAGTAAGACAAGGTAAAGAAATTCATGGGCAGCATGCATCCCGTACAGGTGATCGCGGTGACCGGCGGCAAAGGTGGCGTCGGGAAGACTAACGTGTCAGTGAACTTGTCCCTGGCTCTAGCTGAGCTCGGTCGGCGCGTCATGCTGTTGGACGCCGATNTGGGGCTGGCGAACGTCGACGTCCTGCTGGGACTGACACCCAAACGTACTTTGGCCGACGTGATCGAAGGCCGCTGCGAGCTGCGCGACGTACTGTTGCAAGGCCCTGGCGGCATCCGCATCGTCCCGGCCGCGTCCGGCACACAGAGCATGGTTCATTTGAGCCCGGCNCAACACGCCGGCCTGATCCAGGCGTTCAGCGATATCGGCGACAACCTCGACGTNNTGGTNATCGACACCGCNGCGGGCATTGGTGACTCGGTCGTCAGCTTCGTTCGCGCAGCGCAGGAAGTCTTGCTGGTGGTGTGCGACGAGCCGACCTCGATCACCGACGCCTACGCGCTGATCAAACTGCTCAACCGCGANTACGGCATGAACCGCTTCCGCGTCCTGGCCAACATGGCCCAGAGCCCGCAGGAAGGNCGCAACCTGTTCGCCAAGTTGACCAAGGTCACGGATCGCTTCCTCGACGTCGCCTTACAATACGTCGGNGCNGTGCCTTACGACGAAAGCGTGCGCAAGGCTGTGCAGAAGCAGCGCGCCGTCTACGAAGCCTTCCCGCGGTCCAAGTGTTCACTGGCGTTCAAGGCCATTGCACAGAAGGTCGATACCTGGCCGCTGCCTGCCAACCCGCGTGGGCACCTGGAGTTTTTCGTCGAGCGCCTCGTGCAACAAACCGCAGGACCGGTGCTATGACAGCCAGTGGCTACAACCTCTACAAGAAGTCGGCACGTGACGCGCAGTACGAGCTGATCGAGCGTTACGCGCCACTGGTTAAACGCATTGCCTACCACTTGCTGGCGCGTCTGCCGGCCAGTGTCCAGGTTGAAGATCTGATCCAGGCCGGGATGATCGGCCTGCTTGAAGTGTCAACCAAATACGACGCCAGCAAAGGCGCGAGTTTCGAGACGTACGCGGGCATACGAATCCGCGGCGCGATGCTCGACGAAGTACGCAAAGGGGACTGGGCGCCACGTTCGGTCCACCGCAATACCCGGATGGTCAGCGACGCCATTCGCTCGATTGAAGCTAAAACCGGNCGTGACGCTAAAGATCACGAGGTTGCGGCCGAACTCCAATTGAGTCTCGACGATTATTACGGGATTTTGAACGACACCCTGGGCAGCCGGTTATTCAGTTTCGACGATCTGTTGCAGGACGGCGAACACGAAGGGCTGCACGAGGATGGCGCCAGTGCACATCTGGAGCCGTCACGCGATCTGGAAGATGAACGCTTCCAGGCGGCGCTGGCGGACGCGATTGCCAATTTGCCGGAGCGTGAGCGACTGGTGTTGGCGCTGTACTACGACGAAGAGTTGAACCTCAAGGAAATCGGTGAGGTCCTGGGGGTCAGCGAATCTCGGGTCAGCCAGTTACACAGCCAGTGCGCGGCCCGTTTGCGGGGGCGTTTGGGGGAGTGGCGAGCGCGCTGAAGGCAGTGTGGGGACACTGCGAACGCGNCTGGTGNGGTGTTGAACCNTACCGGTCCCGATCTGTTGTGCTCCAGACAGTCATTGAGTGCTTTGCCGGATTGATTGAAATGGCGCGTCCAGGTGCTGGGCGCGTTTAAGACTGCTTGGAGGTCGAATTGGACAAGAACATGAAAATCCTCATCGTTGATGACTTCTCAACGATGCGGCGGATCATTAAAAACCTGTTGCGTGACCTTGGGTTCACCAACACGGTCGAGGCCGACGATGGCACTACTGCCATTCCGGTGCTCAACAGCGGCAGCATCGACTTTCTGGTAACAGACTGGAACATGCCTGGCATGACCGGTATCGACCTGCTGCGCCACGTGCGTGCCGATGAAAAGCTCAAGCACCTGCCGGTGCTGATGGTGACCGCTGAAGCCAAGCGCGAGCAGATCATCGAGGCAGCCCAGGCCGGTGTTAACGGCTATGTGGTCAAGCCCTTCACGGCCCAGGCGTTAAAAGAAAAAATCGAGAAGATTTTCGAACGCATCGGTTGATGTGCGAAGCCACTGCGCCACGGGGGGAGCTATGGAGCATTACGAGTCTTCACAGGGCGATTTCGAATCGACTCTGAAAAAACACGCGGTCGAACTGGTCGAAAGCCTTGAAAAAGGCAGGTTCGGCGACGCTGTGCAATTGATCCATGAGCTCAATCAGACCCGTGACCGTGGCCTGTATCAAGAGGTGGGCAAGCTCACTCGCGAGCTGCATAGCGCGATCGTCAATTTCCAGATTGACCCGAACATGCCGCAAGCCGAGGAAGTCTCGCAGATCACGGACGCCACCGAGCGTCTGGGTTATGTGGTCAAGCTGACCGAGGCTGCTGCCAACCGCACCATGGACCTGGTGGAAAACGCCACGCCGCTGGTCAACGGCCTGAGCAACGAAGCCCAGGCCTTGAGCACCGACTGGGGACGGTTCATGCGTCGCGAAGTCGGGGCTGAAGAGTTCCGCGAGCTGGCTCGGCGAGTCGACGGTTTCCTGACACGCAGCAGCGAAGACAATCGCGTTGTGTCGAGCAACCTCAACGACATTCTGCTCGCTCAGGATTACCAGGACCTCACCGGTCAGGTGATCAAGCGTGTGACCCAATTGGTCACCGAAGTTGAAAGCAACCTGCTCAAGCTCGTGCTTATGGCCAGTCAGGTGGACCGCTTTGCGGGCATCGAACATGACCGTGAAGCGATGCTGGCAGAAAAAGATCCGCAAAAACATCTCTCTCAGGGTGAAGGTCCGCAGATTCATGCCGATAAAAGAGAAGACGTTGTGTCCGGTCAGGACGATGTAGACGATTTGCTTTCCAGCCTTGGATTCTAGGAGCACCCCTACACATGAGCTTCGGCGCCGATGAAGAGATCCTTCAGGATTTCCTGGTTGAGGCCGGCGAGATTCTAGAGCAACTGTCCGAACAGCTGGTCGAGCTTGAAAGCCGACCTGATGATGCGGACTTGCTCAATGCAATTTTTCGCGGTTTTCACACTGTAAAAGGAGGCGCCGGCTTCCTCCAGCTCAACGAGCTGGTGGAGTGCTGTCACATCGCCGAGAACGTGTTCGACATCCTGCGCAAGGGTGAGCGTCGCGTCGACTCGGAACTGATGGACGTNGTTCTCGAAGCGCTGGATGCGGTGAACGGCATGTTTACCGAAGTCCGCGAGCGCAGCCCGATCACGGCTGCCACGCCNGAATTGCTGGCGGCACTGGCCCGACTGGCCGAGCCGCAAACCGCCGATGAAACGGCACCGGTCGCCGACGTGGTGGAAGAACCTGCCGCCGAGAGCGAATCGGGTGACATCACCGATAACGAATTCGAACAACTGCTGGACTCGCTGAACGCCGTCAAGGCTCAGGCAGAAGCCCCGGCAGCTGTGCCAGCGCCGAGCAGCAATGCAGCGGCCAGCGACGAAATCACCGATGCCGAGTTCGAGTCGTTGCTCGATCAACTGCACGGTAAAGGCCAGTTCGCCGTCGATGCGGTAGCCCCGGCGCCAGCCNCACCGGCTGCCCCGAAAGCGGCAGGCGACAGCTCCGATATCACCGACGACGAGTTCGAAGCACTGCTCGATCAGCTGCACGGCAAGGGCAACTTTGCCGTTGATGCGCTGGAATCGGCCATTGCTGCGGTCCCGGCCCCGGCTGCGCCCACCGCTAAAGCGGCTGGGGGCGATCTGATCTCCGATCACGAGTTCGAATCGCTGCTCGACGAATTGCACGGCAAAGGCAAGTTCACTGAAGTCGGTACCGCGNCGGGCGCCAGCGCTCCGGTTGCGGCGCCAGCGGCCAAGGCTGTTGCACCGAAACCCGTTGCCAAAGCGCCCGAGCCTAAAGCCGAAGCGCCGAAGCCTGCCGCTGCTGCCCCGGCTCCGGCCCGTGCCGCGTCCGCGCCGCCAGCGGAAAAACCGGCCAGCGAAGCCGAGACCACCGTGCGGGTCGATACCGCGCGTCTCGACGAAATCATGAACATGGTCGGCGAGTTGGTACTGGTGCGTAACCGCTTGGTCCGTCTGGGCCTCAACAGCGGCGACGAAGCCATGTCCAAGGCCGTGTCGAACCTCGACGTGGTCACGGCCGACCTGCAAACCGCGGTCATGAAGACCCGGATGCAACCGATCAAAAAGGTCTTCGGGCGCTTCCCGCGTCTGGTTCGCGACCTGGCTCGCCAGCTCAAGAAAGAGATCAACCTGGAACTGGTCGGCGAAGAAACCGACCTCGACAAGAACCTCGTCGAGGCCCTGGCCGACCCGCTGGTCCACTTGGTGCGCAACTCGGTCGACCACGGTATTGAAGAGCCGGCCGAGCGTGAAGCGATGGGCAAGCCTCGCAGCGGCAAGGTGATCCTGTCCGCTGAACAGGAAGGCGACCACATCCTGCTGTCGATCTCCGATGACGGCAAGGGCATGGACGCCGACGTTCTGCGCGGCATTGCCGTGAAGAAAGGCTTGATGGACAAGGATGCAGCGGATCGCCTCAGCGAATCCGATTGCTTCAACCTGATCTTCGCGCCGGGTTTCTCGACCAAGACCGAAATTTCCGATGTCTCCGGACGCGGCGTGGGCATGGACGTGGTGAAAACCAAAATCGCCCAGCTCAACGGCACCATCAATATCTATTCGACCAAGGGCAAGGGCTCGAAGATCGTCATCAAGGTCCCGTTGACCCTGGCGATCATGCCGACGCTGATGGTCATGCTGGGCAACCAGGCGTTTGCGTTCCCGCTGGTGAACGTCAACGAGATCTTCCACCTCGACCTGTCGCGCACCAACGTGGTGGATGGCCAGGAAGTGGTGATCGTGCGGGACAAGGCGCTGCCCTTGTTCTACCTCAAACGCTGGCTGGTCAGCTCCGCCGCTCACGAAGAGCAGCGCGAAGGCCATGTGGTGATCCTTTCGGTGGGCACTCAGCGGATCGGCTTCGTNGTCGATCAACTGGTGGGCCAGGAAGAAGTGGTCATCAAGCCATTGGGCAAAATGCTCCAGGGAACCCCGGGCATGTCCGGCGCCACCATCACCGGTGACGGCCGCATTGCGCTGATTCTCGATGTTCCGAGCATGCTCAAGCGTTACGCCGCACGGCGTATTTGATTCTGGTGGGGCGGGGCGACTGAGCCTCGCTCCCCCTAACGGAGTGTTTATGGCAGTTAAAGTCCTGGTGGTGGACGATTCGGGGTTTTTCCGCCGCCGCGTCTCGGAAATTCTTTCAGCGGATCCGAATATCCAGGTCGTCGGCACGGCGACCAACGGAAAAGAGGCGATTGATCAGGCGCTGGCCCTCAAGCCAGACGTGATCACCATGGACTACGAGATGCCGATGATGGATGGCATCACGGCAGTGCGGCACATCATGCAGCGCTGCCCGACCCCGGTGTTGATGTTCTCCTCGCTGACCCACGAAGGCGCTCGGGTAACCCTCGACGCGCTGGACGCTGGCGCAGTGGATTTCCTGCCGAAGAATTTCGAAGACATCTCCCGCAACCCGGAGAAGGTCAAGCAACTGCTGTGCGAGAAGATTCTCAGCATCTCGCGCAGTAACCGTCGCGCCAACACCTACAGCGCTCCGGCACCNGNCGCCGCACCTGCGCCGACGCCTGCACCTTCGAGCGTCAGCAGCTACGGCAGCAGCGCGCCTGCGCGTCCGGCACCGGCCCCGATTCCGGCGCGTGCCCACGCGCCAGCCTCGTCGTCGCCCGCGCCTAAACGCAAAGCCTACAAACTGGTCGCCATCGGNACGTCCACTGGCGGCCCGGTTGCCTTGCAGCGGGTTCTGACCCAATTGCCGGCCAACTTCCCCGCACCGATCGTACTGATCCAGCACATGCCGGCTGCCTTTACCAAGGCCTTCGCCGAGCGTCTGGACAAGCTCTGCCGCATCAGCGTCAAGGAAGCCGAGGATGGCGACATCCTGCGTCCGGGCCTGGCGTTGCTGGCGCCGGGTGGCAAGCAAATGATGATCGACGGCCGTGGCGCGGTGAAAATCCTGCCGGGCGACGAACGTCTGAACTACAAGCCGTGNGTGGACATCACCTTCGGTTCCGCGGCCAAGTCTTACGGTGACAAAGTTCTGGCGGTCGTATTGACCGGCATGGGCGCCGATGGTCGCGAAGGCGCGCGTCTGCTCAAGCAGGGCGGCAGCGCAATCTGGGCTCAGGATGAAGCCAGCTGCGTGATCTACGGCATGCCGATGGCCATCGTCAAAGCCGAACTCGCCGATGCGGTGTACGGCCTGGACGATATTGGCAAGCATCTGGTCGAGGCTTGTATCTGATGGATGTTTTAAGCCTTATCGGGATCATCATGGCGTTTGTCGCCATCATTGGCGGCAACTACCTTGAAGGCGGTCACCTCGGTGCCCTGGCCAACGGCCCGGCAGCGTTGATCGTTCTCGGTGGGACCATCGGTGCGGCGCTGTTGCAGGCGCCGATGAGCGCNTTCAAGCGNGCCATGCAGATTCTGGCCTGGATCCTGTTTCCTCCGCGCATCGACCTCGCCGGNGGCGTCGATCGCGTCGTCAACTGGAGCCTGACCGCGCGCAAGGAAGGCTTGCTGGGTCTGGAAGGGGTGGCCGACGCCGAACCTGACAACTACTCGCGCAAAGGCCTGCAACTGTTGGTGGACGGTGCCGAGCCGGAAGCGATTCGCAGCATTCTGGAAGTGGATTTCTACACCCAGGAAAGCCGCGACATCGAAGCCGCCAAAGTCTTCGAAAGCATGGGCGGCTACGCGCCGACCATCGGCATCATCGGTGCGGTGATGGGCCTGATCCACGTGATGGGCAACCTGGCCGATCCCTCGCAACTGGGTAGCGGCATTGCCGTGGCCTTCGTCGCGACCATCTACGGCGTGGCCAGTGCCAACCTGGTGCTGCTGCCGATTGCCGCCAAACTCAAATCCATCGCTTTGCGGCAGTCGCGTTATCGCGAAATGTTGTTGGAAGGCATTCTGTCGATCGCCGAAGGTGAAAACCCTCGCTCTATTGAGTTGAAGCTTCAGGGCTTCATGGATTGATGGGGGTAATGGACTATGGCTCGTCGTCGGCAACCTGAAGAACATGTAAACCATGAACGTTGGCTGGTTTCGTACGCCGACTTCATTACGTTGCTGTTCGCTTTCTTCGTGGTGATGTACTCGATCTCTTCGATCAACGAAGGCAAGTACAAGGTTATTTCCGAAGCGTTGATCGGGGTCTTTACCGACTCCGACCGCGCCCTCAAGCCGATCCCGATCGGTGAAGAGCGACCGAAGACCGTGACCCCGGCCAAGCCGCTGGTTAAAGACGCCGAGCAGGTCGACGCCGGTATCGCGGGTGCCAGCGATCCGCTCAAAAGCATCGCCGACGACATCAGCGCCGCGTTCGGCGACTTGATCAGCTCCAACCAGATGACCATTCGCGGCAACGAGCTGTGGGTCGAGATCGAACTCAATTCCAGCCTGTTGTTCGGCAGCGGCGACGCCATGCCCAGCGACATCGCGTTCAACATCATCGACAAGGTCGCTGCGATTCTGAAGCCGTTCGACAACCCGATTCACGTCGAAGGTTTCACTGACGATCAACCGATCCGCACCGCGCAATACCCGACCAACTGGGAGCTGTCCTCGGCCCGTTCGGCGAGCATCGTGCGCATGNTGGCGATGCAGGGTGTAAACCCNGGTCGCCTGGCGTCGGTGGGGTACGGCGAGTTCCAGCCAGTGGCCAACAACGCGACGGCCGAGGGGCGGGCGCGTAACCGTCGCGTGGTGCTGGTGGTGTCGCGAAATCTCGATGTACGCCGCAGCCTCACGGGTACCGGAACGGCCAATGCGAAACCGGATGCCGCGTTGAAGCGTGCTGGCACACAAACTGCACCGACCCCGGTCAAGTCGCCGGGACGAGAGAGTGCCGTCAATTCTCCGTCACCCGCATTAATACGTTGAGCTATTTCTCGGTCCGCCATTTCGACCGGGAGGAACAATCCGAATGAGAGTCTGGGCCGTTGCCAATCAAAAGGGTGGTGTTGGTAAAACCACTTCCTCTATCGCTTTAGCCGGTTTACTGGCCGAGGCGGGCAAGCGCGTGGTTGTGGTCGATCTCGACCCCCACGGCTCCATGACCAGCTACTTCGGTTACGACCCCGACAGCCTGGAACACAGCAGCTACGACCTGTTCCTGCACAAGGGCAGTGTGCCGCAAGGCCTGCCCGGTCAGTTGCTGTTGCCCACCAGCCACGAGAGTATTTCCCTGCTGCCGTCGAGCACCGCGCTCGCGACCCTCGAGCGCCAGTCGCCGGGGCAGAGNGGCTTGGGCCTGGTGATTGCCAAGAGCCTGGCGCAACTGTGGCAAGACTTCGATTACGCCGTGATCGACAGCCCGCCGTTGCTCGGCGTGCTGATGGTCAATGCCTTGGCGGCGAGCCAGCAATTGGTGATTCCGGTGCAGACCGAACACCTGGCGGTCAAAGGCCTGGAGCGCATGGTCAATACCCTGGCGATGATCAACCGTTCGCGTAAACAGGCGCTGCCGTTCAGCATCGTGCCGACCCTGTTCGACCGCCGCACACAGGCGTCCCTCAGCACGCTGCGGGTATTGCGCGACAAATACCCGGAAGAAATCTGGCAGGGCTACATCCCGGTCGATACCCGCTTGCGCGACGCTAGCCGTGCCGGCGTGACGCCTTCGCAGTTCGACGGCAAGAGCCGTGGGGTGCTGGCGTATCGCGCGCTGCTCAAGCATCTGCTGGCCGCACAACTTGTCCCGCAGGTGGCGTGAGATGAACTCATTACCTGTAGGAGCAAGGCTTGCCCGCGAAAGCTTCACTGCGGTTTTCATNGCTACACCGAGTTATCGTTCATCGCGGGCAAGCCTTGCTCCTACAACAACGGTGCGCGCATGAACCGCCCGGTAAAAATCACCTCGCGTCCGCAACTGGCGCTGCAGTCTTATCTGGACAGCTTGCTGATGGAGGCGACTGAAGAGTTGCCGCCGGAAATCGAAGCGTTGGTTGAAATCGTTGAGGTTGTTGAAGCGGTCGAAGTTGAAGCTGCGCTGGACGAGTTCCAGGCAGCGGTGCTTGAAGAGCAGGCTCGCGATGCGCAGAAACCCGCCGTGGTTGCCGCGCCAGTAGCAGCGCCTGTGGTGAAGGCTCCAGTGGCGTTGATCGAAGCACCCGCGCCGGTTCTCGCGCCGGTATCGACCATCGCACCGCTGCTGCAAGCCTTGGTGCCGCCGGTGGTCGAAGTCCATCGGCCGCCGAGCAACACGCCGCCACCCGTGGAAACCGATGGTCGCCCGTCCTGGGCCGCCGAGCCGTTCGAATGCCTGTTGTTCGATGTTGCCGGGTTGACCCTGGCGGTGCCGCTGGTGTGTCTGGGTTCGATTTATTCGTTGGCCGGCCACGAGCTGACGCCGCTGTTCGGTCAGCCGGAATGGTTCCTCGGGATCCTGCCGAGCCAGGCTGGCAATCTGAAAGTATTGGACACCGCGCGTTGGGTCATGCCCGACCGTTACCGCGACGATTTCCGTCAGGGCCTGCAATACGTTATTTCGGTTCAGGGCTACGAATGGGGGCTGGCGGTGCATCAGGTCAGCCGCTCGTTGCGCCTGGACCCGAACGAAATCAAATGGAGAAGTCATCGCGGTCAGCGGCCATGGCTTGCCGGCACGGTGATTGAGCACATGTG
>Ga0065714_10003094_pt1 | contig 13417 bp, 11 predicted proteins | sample MisRhiReplicate2_FD_59101 | JGI IMG/M metagenome (GOLD analysis project Ga0065714, IMG submission 59101) | Miscanthus rhizosphere microbial communities from Kellogg Biological Station, MSU, sample Rhizosphere Soil Replicate 2: eDNA_1 v2... | ecosystem: Host-associated > Plants > Roots >...
ATTTTTATATAATTTAAATTTAATGTTATATAATTTCCATATATAATTTCCCCGATAATTTTTATATAAAATATTTTGAGTCTGATTTACAATAAATTGTATAAATTTTTCGCTTAATTATATAAATCAATTCATTGCTGATTTCAGAAATTTAATACAAATTTAAATTAATCGATTATTAATTCTAAACCTACTACTACAATGCGATACCTAAACTATATTACCATTTTATCGAGTGCACTGTTAATGGCTTGTGGTTGCTCAAATGATAAAGATCCTGTTACAAATCCGGATCCCGGAACGCCAACAAATCCCGTAGAAAATAATGCGGCCAATACAACTTATAGTCCGGCCTTTACAGGACAAACACGAATTGGTGGCTTACAAACCAATACAGTTTATGAAGGAAAGATTATTACTTCGGCATTAACTAGTCCATGGGGAGTAAAAAGTCTTCCTGACGGACGATTACTAATTACGCAAAAAGCGGGAACCATGCGTATTGTTACCGTTGCCGGAGAAGTAAGTGCTCCAATTACCGGAATTCCAACCGTGAATCCGGATGGCCAGGGCGGATTGTTAGGTTTGTGTCTGGATCCTGAATTTTCTTCCAACAGAATGATTTACTGGGTTTTTTCGGAAGCAGTCACAGGAGGAAACCAAACCTCTGTAGCTAAAGGAAAATTGTCTGCAGATGAGAAAACGATAGAAGGGGCGGTGGTAATTTATCGCGCTAATCCGGCAAATCCTAGTAATCTTCATTATGGCGGACGTATCCTTTTTGATCAAACCGGAAATTTGATTGTAAGTACAGGAGAACGTTCTGTATTACAAACCCGTCCATTAGCACAATCAGTTACTGCAGGATTAGGAAAAGTAATCAGAATAACAAAAAATGGACAAGCTGCATCTGGTAACCCAACATTTACACAAGCAGGAGCTTTACCTGAATTGTATTCTATTGGTCACAGGAACCCGCAAGGATTGGCAATTAACCCTGTTACAAATGAAATTTGGCTGTCTGAACATGGTCCGAGAGGCGGTGATGAAATTAACCGTTTAAAACCGGGCGCTAATTTTGGCTGGCCAACCATTACGTACGGAATCGAATATAGTGGCGAAAAAGTAGGTGCGGGAATCCAGAAACAAGATGGCATGGAACAGCCTGTTTATTATTGGGATCCTGTAGTATCACCAAGCGGAATGACTTTTTACACCGGAAATCGTGTGCCGGAATGGCAGAACAATCTTTTCATTGGAGCTTTAAGCGGTATGCATATTGTTCGTTTGGCAATCGAAAATAATAAAGTAATTGGTGAAGAAAGGCTTTTGGCAGGAGAAGGTCAACGTTTTAGGGATATTACTCAGGGAAATGACGGTGCCTTATACGCGGTAACAGACCAGGGCCGACTGTATAAAATTGATAAGAAATAAATAGAGATACTATAGCATATAAAATGGCGCATTCAGGGCGCCATTTTTTGTTTTTGTGATTAGTGAAAGAGATATTTTCCTTTTGGATTATGATTACCGTGGTACAAAATAACTATTTGTAAGCAAAGCAACGGATAAGGAAATAGCATAAACTGCAGTTGCAGTAAGGGCAAAAATTATGTGGGCGGTAAATAATTGTATGTAATAGCCTTTATAATTAATTGGTGGCTTATAGTCCGAAACCTTAAAAAGAATCATCCAGCTTATAATACCTGCAATTCCGCTGGCAATGCCCAATATTAGCGCATGCAAAAAAGACAATTGCAGTAGGTTACGTGCCCAGAAATAATAATAAATAGTTACAAACACCATTCCAATAGCATAATGAATTAGCCAGCTCACTGTATTTTTGGAAGCAGTAGAAAGGTTGATTTTGAAATTACGCAATAAATAAGTCAGTAATAGCGGTTCCTTGTATACTTCTCTGTACTGTGCTGATACTGCGTAGCTAAATAAAGTCATACTTGATGTTGCGGCAATTGATACTATTATAATTTGAAAAGTTACATAAAGATCCATAACAGCGTTTTTTTTGGAGCATAAAAATTAATANGCCTGATCTATTGTCATTGATTATTTGAAAATAGATCAGACACATTAATTGNTATTAAGTGCTCGCAATTGGATCATTATCTGTTACGCTTTCTTNTTCATTTTTGTTATCATTCGATTTCGACACAGAAGAATCCGAATACTTCTTATAACATCCAATGGCTAATAACGGAATAGCCCATTTTCCAAAAAACGAACTGGCCGAACCTTTTCCTGCCAGTTTTAAAGTTGCCGCCAGAAACAAAGATCCGGCTCCGGCACATAGGAATGTATTGGATGAAAGGCCTGAAAATTTCTTTTCCACGGTTTCTCCAAAATTCCCCAGGTTTTCAGTGTTAAAAATATTTTCCATGATTTTCGATTTATTTGTTTGCGATGGTTTGACTAGTCAATTTTTGATGCATCTCTATTTCGGATATTCTGCTCTTCTCTGTCCAGATCCGGGTTATTCAAATGATCACCTTCTAAATCGTTAAGATCGTTGTCGGCGAGATCATTGTCATCAGGATCGGCGTCATTCAGACTATTTTGATTTTTGTCCAGATTATTTTGATCATCATAGATTTCTTCTTCGTCATCGTCCTCTTGTAAGGCATCTAAAAATTGCTGATCTAAATTGTCCTGATCATTTGTAATAGCATCTTCTTCATTTACTATGGGCTCTTCCTCAGGATCATCGTTGTCGTTTGAAATGTTCTCATATTGATCAACATAGCTTGTGCTTTCATCCATTTGAGGTTCGTTGACTGGCGATTCATTAGTTTGAAAATTACGGTCAGACAGACCGTAATTTTCCTGGTTTTCTGTTCTCATATCTGAGTTTTTTGTTAGAAAAAAATTAATTTTTTTTCGAAGTCGATTTTTTATCGTCTCCATTTGATCTTGTACTACTTTTTGAAGTAGTTCCTTTAGAATCAGATTTTCTGTCTGAAGTTTTTGCACTGGAAGTGCTGCCGCTTCTTTGATTTGAAGTGTTCATACTATTTAATTTTAATTAATAATAGGTTTACAAAATTAAAATCGGTTCCAAACAAATTTTATAAAAATGCTCCATTGTTATTTTTAGATAAAATGATAATGTACTCCCTGATACCAGCTTCCGAATCCTGTAAATTATTGATATTCATTGTTTAATTCTTAATTTTGATGAAAAAAGTGGGAGTACAATATCATTTAAAATTTAACCTGGATACATTCATTCCATAACGATCCAATTTTGTAAAATCAAATTTAGAGTTGAAAGCTGATTTTTATTTACAAAATTTTATTTTGTAATTGTATAATTATCAGTGGCTTAATTATGTTTTGCAATTTAATTCGTAGTATAGAAATATAAAAGACAAAAAAAAAAGATGCTATGAAAGCATCTTTATATTTTGAATAGATATTGTGTTTTATAACGGAATGTAAACAGAAAAAGTTGTGCCGTAATTCACTTTGCTTGCCGCAGTTAGAAAGCCGTTATGATTCGATGCAATTTTTTGAGAAATGGTCAGGCCAAGACCGCTCCCTTTATATTGATCATTACTGTGTAATCTGTAGAAAGGATCAAAAATTTTATTTGAGTATTCTTTAGAAAATCCGATACCATTGTCAGTGACGCAAATTTTTGCATAATTGATTTGTGGATCTCCGCCAATTTTAATAATTTCTTCAGGAGAAGGTTGTTGTGCTTCAATATTAACTTGAGGTTTAACGTCTTCTTTGGTATACTTGATGGCGTTCAGGATTAAATTAATAAACAACTGCTGCATTTGATACGGAATAACATCTAGCTGTGGTAAGGCAGAAACTGTAATAAGTGCGTTTTTTTCCACAATATGATCTTTTAAATCGGAGATTATTTTCTTTAAAAGCACATTAAGATCAGTTCTCTTGTATTCTTTTTCGATAAAATTGATTCTTGAATAATCAATCAAATCAGTAATCAATTGACTCATACTGGCAGAAGCCACACTAATGCGCTGAAGATTATGAAAACTTGACTCGCTCAGGCCCTTTTCATTATCCATGATACGATTCGAAAACATTTGAATTTTACGAAGCGGTTCCTGAAGATCATGGCTTGCTGCGGTACTAAAAGCTTCGAGCTGTTCATTATATTTTTGTAATTCCAGATTTTTTTTAGTCAGCAAAGCATTAGTAGTTTCCAGGTCGGTAATATCTTCAATAGCCAAAAGAATCATTCCGGCAGGCTGTGCATTAACAATACGACGCGCATTGACAATCATGATTTTTTTGCCAATTCCTTTACAAATCGTATTGACCTTAAAATCATGAACCGCTTCTTTTTGCCCCAACATTTTAAAAAGAAGCTCTTTAAACTCGGGAATGTCCCAATGGCAGTCCCCAATTTCAAAGAAAGAATGTCCTTCTGTCTCTTTTTCAGTGGTTTCAAAATATTTATAAAAGGCAGGATTGGCACTTTTTACAAAAAAGTCCCTGTCTATAATTAATAACGGCTCCCGAATGGTATTGATAATAGATTCAGAATAGTTTCTCATGGAAATCAATTGTTCCTGACGATCCATTAATTCGTCGTTCACGCACATTAATTCCTCATTATTAGATTGTAATTCTTCCGTAGATGTTTCCAATTCTTCATTCATAGCCTGAAGCTCCTCGCTGCTACTCAACAATTCTTCATTAGTAGTTTGCAATTCTTCAAAGGCAGTTTGTTGTTCTTCTGTGATTCTTTTAATGTCCTCACGCATCTGCATTAACTCGTTTTCNAGNTCTTTAATGCGAAGCTGGTCTGAATTTTTACTTCTTAATTTATTGTCATTGTCAGCATCTGGAAGTGGCTTTTTAGTAAAAAGAATTAAATAGTATTCTTCTTTATTCTGATTTGGAAGCAAAACGGCTTCAAACGAAGCAAGATAAGGCTGATTCTTAACCAGAATATTTTCTTTAATTATGATTTCTCCTTCCTTTTTTAATTTTGCCAGGGCATTTCTAAGTTCAAAACTAATACCATCTCTGGCCATTTTTAAAATATTGAAATTAGGTTTTCCCGGAGATTGAAGTAAAAAAGCACTGGTGTCCCCATGAAAATGAACAATTTCAAGATGTTCATTAACGATTACACTTGCCGGAGTGTATTTTGAAAATAAAATATCCGAAGCTGTTTTTAGAAAATCGTGTACCGGTGTTTTCTTTTTATCTGGTAATTCCGGTTTTTCACGATTGTTTATATTGGCTGGTTTAAAAGCTTCGGGTATATATCGCCCGGCAGCAAATTTGCGAACATAAACTCTTTCATGTTTTCCAATCGGATCAAATAAATTTTGTGCATTATTGATGCTTTCAGATTTTCCAAGAAATAAAATTCCTTTGTCTTTTAATGAATAATGAAAAGAGCTTAAAACTTTATTTTGTAAAAAAGAATCCAGATAGATAAGCACATTACGGCAGGAAACCAAATCGATTCTGGCAAAAGGAGGATCTTTTATAAAGTTATGCACGGCAAAAATACACATGTCCCGAATCACTTTATTAATGTGATAATGGCCATCTCTTTTGGTGAAATAATGGTTTAATCTGCTTTGCGAAACCTGTTGTACATCCTGAGCGGAATAGATAGCCGTTCGTGCTTTTGTAATACATTTTTCAGATATATCAGAAGCAAAAATCTGAACTTTAATATCGCTGTTTGTTTCTGTCAGATATTCATGTAAGGCTATTGCCAGTGAATAAGCTTCTTCGCCGGTGGAACATCCTGCTACCCAGATACGCAAATTATTATTTACCGTATTTTGAACCAATTGCGGAAAGGCAAGCCTTGGCAGGGATTCAAAAAAGTTTTGATCCCTGAAAAAGTAGGTTACCGGAATTAAAAAATCATTAAAAAGAAAATCCTGTTCTGATTTATCATTACGAAGATGATTATAATAATCCTGCAGGTTCTCTTTACGACTCATAACCATTCGTCTGGCAATTCTTCTTCTGATGGTAGGCTGTTTATAATGGCGAAAATCATTTCCGGTTCTTAAGAAGATCAAATTTATAATTTGCATTAATATTTCTTCCTCATTCTTTGGCAAATGTTCGTCTTCACTATACGCGTGATTGATTGTATAGCTTTTTCGTATTTCCATTAACTGCACAGGAATGAGCTCCGGAGCCAGTATATAATCAACAATATCAGAATCAATGGCACTCTGCGGCATTCCCTTAAATTCGGCCGTTTCAGGGTCCTGGGCTAGCGTTACTCCACCTGCTTCTTTTATTTTTTTAAATCCAAAAGTTCCGTCAAAGGCAGTTCCGGAAAGAATAATACCAATGGCAAAGCTTTGGTGCACTTCTGCCAGAGATTCAAAGAAAATATCAATACTCGCAGTTCTTTTTTCGTTACGTGTTCTTTGATGTAGTTTGAGTACGCCGTCTTCTGCAATAAGATTAGTATTTTCCGGAATTATATAAATGTGGTTAGGAGCCAGATTAATATCATTGATAATCTCATGAACAGGTATTTCTGTATGCTGGGCTAAAATCTCAGGTAAATTACTTGGGTGATCGGGAGATAAATGCTGTACAATTACATAAGCCATTCCGGATTCAACAGGAATTGCTTTAATAAGTCTTTTCATAGCATCTAATCCGCCTGCTGAGGCGCCGATACCGACTACTGGAAAATTTTGCTTTGTTTTTATGGGATGTTTTGTTTCAGTAAGTTTCATGGGGTTTAATGTTATTACTTAAATCAAAGATAGATTAAGTCTTTGATTATAAAAAAAAATGTAAAAGTATTATGGAAAAGATGTAATCTTTAAGCTATAAATATGTAAAAATTTAGCTAAAATCTTTTGAAAATTTGTTTTTAATACAAGTATTAAAAATTATAAATATTTAAAAATCAACATTATGAAAAATTTATTAATGACGTTAGCCATGCTTCTTTTTGTTGGAACAGTCTCTGCACAGGAAACTCCTAAAACAACTAAAAAAGCTAAAACCAGTACAGATACAATCAAGAGTACCCGTACTACAAAATCATCTACGTATAAAACAGATAGTACAACAACAAAACATCCTGCTACTAAAAAGAAAACCAGTACAAGACCTAAAACTGCCACCGATTCCATAAAACCGGGGAAATAATGGAAATTCGTAGTATGATTTAAAAAGCCTGCGTAACGCGGGCTTTTTATTTACTATATCATGTTCGAAATAAGTTTGTTATTCAAAAAAGGAAATTATAAAATACCTTTAAGTATATTCTTGAGATCATTAAAATTACTCGGTTTGGTAACATAATCTTTTGCATCGAGCAATTTTGCCATACTTGCTGATACAGGCGCTGTAGAGAATATAATAACGGGAATGTTTTTTATAGTGTCTGTTTTTTTTATTTCTGCCAAAAGCTCAATTCCGCTCATTAATGGCATATTAATGTCAAGAAAAATCAGATCTGGTCTTATTTCTTTGTCTATTAATTTTTGCAAAGCCTCAACCGGATTATGAAGTGCCATATAGGCAGCAGTTGAGACTCCTTCCAAAGCCTGCTGAAAGAATTCGCAATCATCAAAATCGTCATCAATTTGCAAAATATTTTTATACTTCATATGCAGGTTATTTGGTTTTATTGTTATTTCAAATAATCGTCCTCATAAATTTAAAGCTTTTACAGATGATATAATAGTTTATTCAACTGTTTTTTTTGTTTAATTGTAAGATAATCAGGATTATTAAAAATTAACAGCGCTAAAAAAAACTTGCTTTTAAAACAAGTTTTCTAATTTATATTAGGTTTCGTTGTAATGTGTTGAAGAAACTCTTAAAGAATCTGATGCTACAGCTTCTGTGGATTTAGAATCTTTTCTGTAATCCTCATCATCACAGTGTGGACTGCAACCTATAGATGCTGTAATTATGAGAATTACGCCCGTAATAATGTTTAAAATTTTCATAGTAAAATGTTAAGCTTAATAATTGAATTTTTATAAAAATAATTTGATCGCAAATCACGATTTTATATAATTTTCTATTTTTATTGTATAATTCCCATGTGTTTAATTGTTGGTTATCTTTAAAATGAATTGTCACAAGATTGCAACCTTGTAACAATAAAATGAAATTATGTAAAAGCATAAAAAAGGAATACTTGGATATTTGTCAGTCGTATTAGGCAATTAATATCAAAAACAGCAAGTTTATTTTTAATTTTAAAAAGAGAATTATTGAAAGAACTTTACACACCAGAAGCACCAAATAAGGGCGTGACTTATTGTAATATACTACAAATAGATGATGATTCAGATGATTGTGAATTATTCATGGAAGCGCTGGAAGCAGTGTCTGCTGCAACCTATACCGCCATTTATGATCCGGTAGAGGCATTACGAAAATTGATGGAAAAGGAAATTTTTCCGGATGTCATTTTTCTGGATTTAAATATGCCCCTTATGTCCGGTCTTGAATTCTTAACTGAAATTAAAAAGCAGGAAGTATTAAAAGAAATCCCGGTTATTATCTTTTCTACTTCGCAATTGGATGATATTATTCGTGAAGCAATCGCTCATGGAGCTCATGATTTTATATCTAAACCAAATAATTTCAATGACCTGAAAAAAATAGTGAGTCAATATACTTTTTCAGCTTAAGTGTTTCCGTCTTTATCCCTGATTGTAGCTGTGGAAGGTTCATCAAAAAAAACTACACAAAAAAAATATTTAGGGAAGAGTTTATTATTTTTCTTAATTTTAGTGGATAATCAATTGTTGCATAGTGATATGGCCTTTTAATTATAATTAAATGAAATTATCTACTCAAATTCTTGTAGCGTTTACTCTGGTAATTTTATTGTCTGTTGCGGACTCGTACACGAATTATATGCTGTCGAAAAAAGTGCAGCTCAACTCGCAGTTTCTGGCCAGATCGGAAGAGATTATCCGTAATTCGAATAAAACCCACAAATCGATTATCGAAATGCAAAGTGCTTTTCGGGGTTTTTTGCTTACAGAAGATTATACCTTTTTGGATTCTTATTTTATCGGCCTAAAAAGGGTGCCTTTATTGCTACAGGAACAGGAAATCCGTATTGGAAATAAGAATGGGCAGCGCGCTATATTAGATTCTATTAGTACACTTCATAATGATTGGGTACGGTATTCTAAAGAATTGATTAAATCCAGAAAAGAAATGCCTTATTCGTATAAGACATTATTCAATACATCACTAAAAAGGCATATTGGCAAAAAAATAAATGACGCAATCGCTGAAAAGTTTTCCCGATTTGATAAAATCGAGTACAAAAGAAGAAAACATCACACAGAAATGTTACTTACTTCACTTCGATATGCCCATACTTTCTCCTTTATATTTCTTACGCTTACTGTTATTGTCGGTCTTTTAAGCACGGTTTTTATTATGTATATCACCAATAAGAGAATTACTTCAATGGTTCGTCTGGCAGAAAATATTTCCAAAGGGAATTTTACAGTAGTAAAAGATACCAGAAATGACGAATTAACGGCCCTGGCAACATCACTAAACAGAATGTCGGGCAAACTGGATAAAAATATTCACGAGCTTAAAAACAGAAATGCAGAGCTCAATAAATTCGCGTATGCCGTTTCGCATGACCTTAAAGCGCCAATTCGTGGTATTCACAATGTTGTAAGCTGGATTCAGGAAGATCATAATGAAGAGTTATCTCCGGAACTTAAAAGATATCTCAAAATTATTCCGCAAAAAACCAGACGTATGGAAGCCCTTATAAATGGTTTGTTGGATTATGCAAGATTAAACCTGAAAGCACCTTCAGAATATATTGATACTAATGCCCTGGTACATGAAATCGCCGATTCGATTGTGCCCCGAAATTTCAAACTCGAAATAGGCGACCTCCCGTATTTATATACAGAAAGAATCAAACTCGAACAGGTTTTTGCCAATCTGATTAGTAATGCCGTAAAATACACGCCGCAAGAAGATGGTTTAATTCAGATTAGTTGTGTAACATTTGGTGGTGTTCACGAATTTTCAGTTAAAGACAATGGAATCGGAATTGCAGTGGAATATCACGATAAAATATTTGAAATTTTTCAGACACTCCGGGAACAAAATGAACAGGAAAGCACCGGAGTAGGTCTGGCAATTGTAAAAAAAATAATTGACGACCAACAGGAAAGTATTATAGTTAAATCAAAATTGGGCCAGGGTGCCGAATTTATCTTTACATGGAGAAATAATTAAGTTATGAAAAAGCCAACAATTTTACTAGTTGAAGATGACGAACTGGATGTAATTAGTGTAGAGCGTTCTTTAAAAAAATTAGAAAGTGAATATGTTCTTCATACGGCGTATAACGGAATTGAAGCGCTAAAATTGCTAAGAGATACGGAATTAGAATTAATTCCAGATGTCATTTTACTGGATATTAACATGCCAAGAATGAACGGAATAGAGTTTTTGAAAGTAGTTAGAGAAGATAAAAAATTAAAGGATTTAAAGGTTTTTATAATGACCACTTCATCAGAAGAAATGGATCGTTCAGAAGCCGAAAAATTAGGAATATCGGGTTATATTATAAAGCCCCTGAATTATAACGACAATACAAAACGATCCGATTCTATGGACGCTTTTGTGCAATTTCATTTAAGGAAAATATTATTTGATGACGGTATATAAACGAACTGTTTTTTATTATTGAAAAGCAGTAAATTAGTCACTATTAAGGTAAAAGATTTTTTAAATCATTCGATAAAGTTGGGAATATGAAAAATAGAAAAGAAATTGAAACCACAGCTGCTCAGGATCTTCTTGAGTTTCCGATTGTTTTAACAGAAGAACCTTCGAAAGGAAGGAGTAAAAAAGCTGATTCTGAGGAATCTATTTTGACTGATGCAGAGTTTTTAAAGATTTTGATAAAAGTTAAAAATGGTAATTTCACACAACGTTTCCCAACGGATCAGAATGGAATTAAAAGGTCAATCTGCGACACTCTAAATGAAATCATCGATCTGAATGAACGAATGGTTTTTGAGTTTCAAAAAGTGGGAAAAAGCATTGGTAAACAAGGGAAACTGACCAATAGGGTTGCCCTTGATGGCGCAAGGGGTTCCTGGAGTTCCTGCGTTGATTCTGTAAACACACTGATTTCAGATCTGGTGCACCCAACGATCGAAATTGCACACGTAATTACCTCGGTGGCAAAAGGAAACTTATCTCAGGAAATGCCGCTTTCTATTGAAGGGAACCCACTGCAGGGAGAGTTCCTTAGAATTGCGAAAGAGGTGAACGGAATGGTAAAGCAGCTGAACCTGTTTTCGATGGAGGTTACCCGTGTGGCACGTGAGGTAGGTACAGAAGGTAAACTGGGAGGTCAGGCAAAAGTAAGAGGTGTAGGAGGGGTTTGGAAAGATTTGACCGACTCTGTAAATAAAATGGCGAGTAACCTTACCGGACAGGTACGTAATATTGCCGATGTAACAACGGCGGTAGCAAAGGGAGATTTATCCAAAAAAATTACCGTTGACGTAAAAGGAGAAATCTTAGAATTAAAAAATACCATCAATACCATGGTGGATCAGCTGAACTCGTTTTCTTCTGAGGTAACCCGTGTGGCAAGGGAGGTAGGAACCGAAGGAAAACTGGGAGGACAGGCGCAGGTAAAAGGAGTAGGAGGAACCTGGAAAGATTTAACCGATTCGGTAAATCAGATGGCATCCAACTTAACCGGTCAGGTGCGTAATATTGCCGATGTAACAACCGCGGTAGCAAAAGGAGATTTATCTAAAAAAATTACCGTTGACGTAAAAGGAGAAATCTTAGAATTAAAAAATACGATCAACACGATGGTGGATCAGCTGAATTCCTTTTCTTCTGAGGTTACGCGTGTGGCGGTAGAGGTGGGTTCTGAAGGAAAACTGGGAGGTCAGGCGAAAGTAAGAGGTGTTGGTGGAGTTTGGAAAGATTTGACCGATTCGGTGAACCAGATGGCATCCAACTTAACCGGTCAGGTACGTAATATTGCCGAGGTAACAACCGCCGTGGCAAAAGGGGATTTATCCAAAAAAATTACAGTAAACGTTGCAGGAGAAATCCTGGAGCTTAAAAATACGATCAACACGATGGTGGATCAGCTGAACTCCTTTGGTGCCGAGGTAACCCGTGTGGCAAGAGAGGTAGGTTCAGAAGGAAAACTGGGAGGTCAGGCAAAAGTAAAAGGGGTTGGAGGAACCTGGAAAGATTTAACCGATTCGGTAAATCAGATGGCGTCCAACTTAACGGGTCAGGTACGTAATATTGCGGAGGTAACCACAGCGGTGGCCAATGGAGATTTATCCAAAAAAATTACGGCAGTAGCCGAAGGGGAAATCCTGGAGTTGAAGAAAACCATTAATACGATGGTGGATCAGCTAAACTCGTTCTCATCTGAGGTAACGCGTGTGGCACTTGAGGTTGGTACCGAAGGAAAATTAGGAGGCCAGGCAAAAGTAAAAGGTGTCGGAGGAACCTGGAAAGATTTAACAGATTCGGTGAATCAGATGGCATCGAACTTAACCGGCCAGGTGCGTAATATTGCCGAGGTAACCACAGCGGTAGCAAAAGGAGATTTATCACGTCAGATTACCGTAGATACAAAAGGGGAGATCCTGGAGCTTAAAAACACTATTAATACAATGGTGGGTCAGCTGAATTCATTCGCTTCTGAGGTAACCCGTGTGGCGCGTGAGGTAGGAACCGAAGGAAAACTGGGAGGCCAGGCACAGGTAGAAGGTGTTGGTGGAACCTGGAAAGATTTAACGGATTCGGTAAATCAGATGGCATCGAATTTAACGGGTCAGGTGCGAAATATCGCCGAGGTGACCACAGCGGTTGCGAAAGGAGATTTATCACTCCAAATTACAGTAGATACAAAAGGAGAAATCTTAGAGCTTAAAAATACAATTAATACCATGGTGGATCAGCTTCGAAGTTTTGCTTCGGAGGTAACAAGGGTATCCCGTGAGGTAGGAACGGAAGGAAAACTGGGAGGTCAGGCCAATGTACCGGGAGTTGCCGGAACCTGGAAAGATTTAACAGATTCGGTTAACCAGATGGCAGGAAACCTTACTGCTCAGGTGCGTAATATTGCCGATGTGGCGATTGCCGTGGCGAACGGGGATATGTCCCGAAAAATTACCGTTGACGTTCGTGGGGAGATTCTGCAATTGAAAGAAACCCTGAATACCATGGTGGATCAGCTTCGTGAGTTTGCCTCTGAGGTAACCCGTGTGGCACGTGAGGTGGGTACCGAAGGAAAACTGGGAGGCCAGGCGAATGTACCGGGAGTTGCCGGAACCTGGAAAGATTTGACCGATTCGGTGAATCAGATGGCGGGTAACTTAACGACTCAGGTACGTAATATTGCAGAGGTAACAATCGC
>Ga0065714_10003019_pt1 | contig 13415 bp, 7 predicted proteins | sample MisRhiReplicate2_FD_59101 | JGI IMG/M metagenome (GOLD analysis project Ga0065714, IMG submission 59101) | Miscanthus rhizosphere microbial communities from Kellogg Biological Station, MSU, sample Rhizosphere Soil Replicate 2: eDNA_1 v2... | ecosystem: Host-associated > Plants > Roots >...
TTTCCCAATCATACTTGGATAATAAAAATTAAGAACATTCTTTCTCACTTTTAACTCTATTGTAAATTCTGAATCGCCGAAATTATAAAGAGAGTTGTCAGCAGCAGTATTTAGCGCCTTTAGATCGCCTGAGAACTTCACAAAGTTTCCCGGAAATTTATTACCTAAATAAGGCTTAGTCAAAATCTTCGTTTTATATTCCGAAGTATTGAAAATGGTAAAAGTATTTATTTCCGTATTACTAAAAACTGTATTGTCATTTTCACTATCCGGCAAATGAAACATTCCGCCTTTATTTGATGAAATAACAACAAGCCATTTCTCCGATTTATAATTTGGCCTGTTTTTTAAGGCCGTAAGCATTTCGCCTACATAACCATCAAATTTCAGAATAGCTGCTTTGTACGCAGGAAAAGACAAATCATAGCCTGAGGTTTTTCCAGCGTCATCTACCCCGGAAAACTGCCCAACTACAAGGCTCGATTCTTCTTTTTCGACATCATTTACCACTGCTGATTTAACAGCATCATCATCACTCAGCTGTACGCTAGAAGTTGCATCAGCAGAAAGCTTTGAATTCAGTAATGAAGAGCTGGTATATACAGTAGTTCTTAATGCAGGGTCCATTTCTTTAATCCGTTTGAACAGTACAGGATATTCTAATAAGTGATTAGCAGAAAAATCATCTGACTTTACACCATGTTTCGCCGCTTTCACTCCCGTCAACATAGTAGCATAATTAGCCGCATTGGTAGTTGCATCAATATCAGAAAACCCATTCCAGGTATAAATGGAGGTAGGTAATAAACTGTTAATGTTTGCTGCCTGTGCGTTGCGTACGGAAATGCCCCTTGCTCCGTCGACGATAATGTAGAGCACTTTAGGTTTACTATAAGCAACATTAGCAGAATCTGTATATTCCCTTTCCGGGATCATTCGGTCAAAAGGAGAATTGCAGGCTCCCAGTATACTTAGAAGACCTATGCAGACCCAGCATAACTTCATGATTTTAGTATTATGATATCTTGTTTTCATTTTTTATACTTTTATAGCGTTTAGATGCAGCTGACCCGGTTACTCCAGTACAACCCGAATAATATTATTGACAGGTTCATTATTGAATCTGTCAATAAAGCCAATAAGCAACAATGCCCTTTTATTATCGTCAGATTTGGTTTCAATGACATCGTTAAGTCCACCTTGGAATAAACCTGTAGCATTATAGCCCGGAGCCAATTCTCCTTTATTGTTTAAGATCATAAACCCATTTCTAGCGACCTCATTGTAAGTATTAAAATACCCGCTTGCGACGATTAAACCGTCATTAAGCTGTTTTGCAAAACTCACTCCCGGCCCACTAAATTTCTTAGGAACAAAACTCTCATCTAAAGATCCATCTGATTTTAGCAAAGCCAGATATTCACATGGTTTACCATTATAAGTTCTAAACAGCCCGGTAATCACATAGCGGTCAAGCAGACTGTTATAAGTTACAGAGTACACAAAATTGTCTGGTCCTAATCCCGGTTTAAAGGTTTCGTCAATAGTTCCATCCGCATTAAGCCTGATGATATTACCTGCCGAATTTCCATCAAAACTATTGAACCTTCCATACATCAATACCTTACCTAGATTTTTAGCATCGGTATGAATAATACTGTTGGCAGGTCCATTTGCCGCTTTTAATCCCTCATTGGCAGACACATTAAACCGATAGGTTTTATCCAGTGTGCCATCAGTGTTAAGCCTTAAAATCTGAGGCATCCTGATACTATCCAGAAGCACAGAATCTTTTTCCCTTCGTCTGTTTGACTGATCGTATCGGCGAGTGATAAAAAACTGGAATCCTCCGGCAACCACGATCTTATCGTCAGGCTGTTTATAGACCTGATAAATAGCTCCATCTGTGCCGGCATTCAATCTTGGAAAGTACTTAACTGTATCAAGTTGATCCGGTCTTCTGAAAGTATGTATTCCCATGGTATCAATCGACCCATTTTTATTAAGTATAGTAAGGTTACTAATATTATCTGTGCGTTGATCATAACCACTAAAACCACCGGCAATCAGATATTTCCCTTTGTATTCAATGATGGAATTGATTATTCCATTTGCACCTTTACCACTACGTAAAGAAGGATCATAAGAAAAATCGCCAAAAACGCTGGCAATGCGATTGATTGGCCTAATTGCACCTTTGTTGTTATAGTTGGTGAAAGCACCTACTATCAATCGTTTGCCATCTATAAGATCAAGTATTTGTGTGACCGCTCCATTTGTTCCATTGGGCACTTTAAATGTAGGGTCAGGGTTAACTAATCCATTTACTTTAAATGTAGGTCCGAAAACAATTGCATCCCCCACCGCAACAGAAAGTACGCCGGTACTGGCAGACTCCGGAACTTTCACTTTAATATGGTTTTCTGTAATCTCTAATATTTCCGCCTTCTCTCCATTAAACATGAACAAGAGCTGGTCCTTATAAGGAATCATACCCGTAGCCTCTATAGTCACCTCTGTTCCAGGCCCACCATCTGAAGGTTGAGGTGCCTTAACACGGTCCATTTTAATTCCTAAATCTTGTGTATTTACAGGATAAGGCTCTGAGAACTGATCGACTGCTTTTTTGCAGGAACTTAAAGCCAGCAGTAAAAACAAGCCCTTTAATATTGATCTATTTATTTGTTGTATGTTCATTTCATTACTCTGATTATTCCGTTATTTTATTATACACCTATCGAATCAAAATGTCCGTCATCATATCATAGGACCCCAAACCAAAAGCTTCGCCATAGAGCTCTAAAACGTGAACTACACCATTTTTAGGTTTAATATCTGATGAAGCAACTCTATAAATATTGAATGACTGATCAGGCTTAGATAAATCTCTGATATAGGTAATTGTAAGTTGCCTGTACCCGATATATTTAACCCCATTCACATTACCATATACAACTCCGATTTTTGACGCTGTTTTATTGTAAGCATAATAGTACTGCCCGGGGTAAACCGTCGGAAGATCGGGATCATATTGAGGATAGTCGGACAACCTTTTTACCCCCCTGAAAATATGCCTTTGCAAGTATTTGGCCCAGATGGCTCCTTCGATATCCGCAAGCGTTTTAACTGTATCTTTGCCATTTAGGAATAGCATTGAATTCAAACTATTAGGTTTATTCACAGAACCAATCAGCTGTTTAATTTCATAATCTGTAGGTGCAAAAAAAGTAATGTCCTCCTTATTAAAAACATCTTCCATCCCCGCCAGTTTAACAATACTTGCAATGGTATCAAATGGAACTGGTTTGGCTTGCAGGTACTCCAACATGGTGCCGTTAAAATCAGCTTTAGCCTTACCACCATCCATGTAATATTCGTCACGTTTACAGCTTGAAAAGCAAAAAAACAGTCCTAAAGCTAATAGTATATTGATTGAAATCTTCGTCTTATTCATCTTTATCTTGTTTAAATTCCCGCACTATTTGTCCAATAATCGTTCAACCTCATTAGGGGGTTATCTTTTAAAGAGTCTTTATCAATTGGCCAGGTCCAGGCACCTCTATTAAACTGGTCAAGTGTCAAGGGATGATTTGCCCATCGCTGGCTCAAAATCCTTTTCGTCCTTACCAGGTCAAACCAGGTGTGACCTTCACCCTGAAGTTCTCTGCAGCGTTCAAGAAATATAAAATCCTTCAAAGCCCCCTGTCCAGCATCATATGGTGTGGCCCCTGCCCTTGTCCGTACCAGGTTTACGTTAGCAATTGCCTCTCCATCTCTACCAAGTTCAGCTAAAGCCTCTGCCTGCAAAAGAATCGCATCAGACAGCCTAAAGATCAGAAAGCTATTGTCCGGGTTCTTATCATCGCCACCCGAAGCAAAAATGTTACCTGCAAACTTCGGTATCATAAAGCGACCACTATTTGCATAAATATCTTCGTACCATATTTCTTTCCGTTTATCAGTGACATCAGGTGGAAACAGCTTTTCCATATACGCTCCTCTGAATGCCATTGGTGAGTTCTGATAATCAAAGGCTGGAAATTTATAAGGATACCTTAGAAAAGATTCTCCAAACGGGGCACGGTAAGAAGTACTATCCCCATAATTAACACTCTGATAAAACTCAAACAAGCTTTCCTCAGATCGGCCTTTGATAACCTCCGGCCATCTTTCCATCGGTAATAATGTATAAGAAACACCATTTTGAGCGAGCAGTTCCTTTCCGAATTTGGCTGTTTCTTCATAATACCCTGTAGCGCCAGCATTGTCAAATCCCGCATTCCACATATTCATGTGCATGATCAATGCCACGGCCCCACCTTTACTTCCCCTTACCCCACGTAATGCAGGATTATCATAGGTCCAGGGTAGGTCATCTATATGTCCCTCCATATCTGCAATNCATTTTTTCATTACAGACACCATATTTTCTCTTGGCAATGGNTCAGATTGATATGCCTTAGTATAATAAACTACATCTCCATATAATCTGACCATCCAGAAGTAGGTGAAACAGCGCATAAAAACAGCCTCTCCGATATATCTTTTTTTATCCCTTTCCGAGAGCCCTGGAATTCCCTGATTCAGCTTATCAATCAAAATATTGCAACTCTGTATGGTCTGGTAATAACCAGTCCAATTTGTGATGCGTTCAAAATGATAGGTATCTTTCCAGGCCGGATCATTTATGGCGCTGTTTAAATTGTTCTTACCGAGGGCTTCCACCACTTTCCGGGCTGAAAAGTTATTGCCATTAGTAACGGCAAAAGCTTCTCCCGAGCGGCTTTCCCCTATAGCTCCAATCACCCAGGTTTCATTAATTTTCGAAAAGAATTTTAAATATATACTGGCAACATAGGCTTCAACATCTTCTTTAGATTTAAAAAAGTTATTACCTGTAAGCTCTGTAAGTGGCTTAATATCGAGGTAGTTTTTACAGCCAAAGGGCAGTACAAAACAGATCAGCAGTATGACTACCAATGTATTTCTTTTGATCGCTTTCATGTTTGTATCAATTAAAAGTCTAGGTTAATACCAAAAATATAATCTCTGGAATTCGGATAACCGGCGGAAAGATCCCTGCCCAGGGCGGTTACATTCTCNGGGTTTGGCCCGGANTATCCAGAAAATGTAATAATGTTACTGGCACTCATNTGTACCCTAAGGTTACTTATGCCTAATCGTTTTGNAAATTCCTTTGGAAATGAATAAAACANNGTCACATTATTGATTTTTAGATAAGAACCATCTTCTTCCCACAAATTCTGATCATAGCGAAAAGGACGAATAGTACCGTAACGGTTATAATCAAAAGCATAAGGATATTTTGCATTGTCGCCTGGTTTACGCCACATGTCTACATCGGGCAGCGAGATCACTGCTTGCGGCCCTGCATCACTAGATCCAAATGGATCATTCATAATGCTTAAACGATTAGCCAGAGCATTGTTTAGTATTGTCCTTTTTGCCGTATAGGAAGCGTAAATATTAATTCCCAATCCCTTGTAAGAAAGATTGGCCGACATTCCTCCTGTTAATAAAGGCTGAGAATTTCCGGTAATCTGATAGTCATTCTTATCCATGATATAATCACCATTTACATCTCTGATGTTAGGATCGCCAGCCGTATAGAACGTTTGTTCAGTTTGGTAACGTAATCCTGATACCGGGTCAACAGGAACATCCGTATCTCGAGAAAATACTCCCTGATTAATGAGCAGGTAATTAGACAATGTATTTCTTCCTACACGTAAAATGGTATGTTGTCCATCACCATCTGCAAAGACTATATTTTGTCCATTATATCCTTCTGGCAAACGGGTAAGGATGTTGTTATTCCAGGCACCATTAAAGGAAAGATTAAGTTTAAAAGCACTTTTATCCGATAATGGTCTGATGGCAAAATACATTTCGTATCCATAATTAACCATTCCAGTTTCGTTACTTGGTAAATTTCCGAACCCGATTGTATTAGACATACTCCGTGAATATAATTCATTCTTTATTTCACTGAAATAAGCGTCAAAGTTCAGATCAGCTTTACCTTTAAACAAGCTAAAATCTAAGCCCAAATTATACATTTCCCTTGATTTTGGCTTAAGATCCGGATTGGGTATCGATCCAAAATCAACACCTATACTCTGCTGGTTATTATAATTCTTACCAATGTTATATTTGCCATAAATGCTCTGTAAGCTTCCTGTTGGGGTAATGTTCTTTCCCCAGCTAAGCCTGATTGACCCACTATTTAACCAATCCAAATCAGCCATCCAATTCTCTTTACCAAAATTCCAACGTAAACCAATAGATGGGTTTTTGGAATATGGATTATCTAGTCCACTTGAAGATGTTCCATCAATACGATATGCCAGGTCGAGTATATATTTTCGCATAAAGTCATAGGAAGCTGAAGCCCAAAAAGAAGCTAATTTGCCACGGTTATAACTTAAAACACCTCCCCCTCTTGAATTGTAAGCATCAAAGCCCAGAGGTCCTTGAAACTGATCATTAGGGGTACGTGCTTGTCTGATCGCCGAAGTTAGCCCTCTCTGTTCGTTGATGTCGTTAGCCACCGATACATACAAGCTGTGTTTTTCCTTGAATGTGACATTATAGTTAAGCATATTCCTATTGTACAATGAAGTGCTTCTTCCATTAAATCCATATACCTGTGAAAATTGGTTATTGGCTGCCGCGGGGGTAAAAGTATCTTCAATATCAGAAGAGAAACTATAATTTACGGTTGATACAAGCTTCAATCCTGGCAGGAAGCTATATTCGGCATCAATACTGGTCCGAATATTTCGGGTGGCATTGTCGTTTAGGGTTTCTAAAGCCGAAACCACTCCTCCGGAAGACTGATAAAATGACGGCCCTGGAAGTAATGATGAAGCTTGAGCACTTGCGGCTACTCCGCGCTGAAGAAACCCAAGGCCATCACCCTTTTGCTGTTTCCCTATACCACCAGAAAGAAATGTAGTAAACCTGAAACGGTCGTTGGGTTTCAGTTCTGCATTCATGTTTAGGGTATACCTGCTGAATCCGGTGTTTTTTAGAATACCTTTATTCGCAAAGTATCCCATATTTGCTTTGTAATTGAATTTCTCATCACCACCATCAATGGCCAGGTTGTGTGTTTGGTTGTAAGTAGTACGGTAGAATATAGATTGCCAGTTTGTTGAATTGTTATAATAATTATTCAAACTGTCAGACAATATTGGTGTTTTTGAAATTTTAATGATATCATCAAAACTTAATGCATTGCCATAAATCTGTTGCAGTTTTACTATCCGTTCATCATTTCCACCTAGCGTCTTCCTTAATGCAGGAGGGGTACTCACAAAAAAGTTATTGGTGTACCTGACACGTGGAATTTTGGAATGGCCTCTTTTAGTGTTAATGATAATTACGCCGTACGCTGCCCTGGAACCATATAAAGCGGTTGCTTGTGCATCACGTAGTATTTCAATACTTTCAACATCTTCCTGAGGTATAAGTGACAAGGGACTAATACCAGGTCCCTGAAGGTCAAATCCCATCTCAGAAGCTTTATCAGCATCAATAGGAATACCGTCAATAACATAAAGCGGAGAAGTTGGCTGAAGGAAGGTTTCATTGTTTGAGTTTGATACCTGTAAAGTAGCTAAGCCCCGCAGTTGGGTAGTTCCTCTAAATCCAGGGGCCCCGGTATTATTTTGAATATTCAGTCCGGGTACCTTTCCTTGTAAAAGTTGTTCAATATTTGCCACGGGAACATCTTGCAGCTCCTCCGACTTAACTGTAAAAGAAGAACCTGTAGTGAGCTCTTTAGATCTTGACACAAACCCTCGCACCACTACCTCATCCATAGTTTGGTTTAACTCCTTAAGTTTTATGCTAAGATTCAATTGCTCTGCACTGACTTTCAGTTTTTGGGGACGATACCCAATATATCTAAACTCAACAGTAATTCCTGCAGGTAGATCCACGCTGAAATGCCCTTTCCCATCACTAAAGCCAATGGTTTTGGACGGATTTCCTGTTACCAGGGATACTGATGGAATTGGCTGCTTTGTTCCCTCATCAATTACAACCCCCTTAAGCTTAACGTTCTTAGTTTGTGCTTTAAGGTTGGGGGATATAAGTCCTATACAAACTAATACCCCTAAAATTATTTTTATTCTCATATACATATCAGGTATTAGATTTATTCATCTTCAAATTTTGGATTGTCGTTGCGGAATTGAAAAACAATTTCCCAGTCCCCTTCCCTGTAAATCCCAAAGTCCAGGCCTATCGTTCCTATTTGTCGAGCGCTTCCAAAGCCCAATCTGGAATAACTAAAGTTTACATTAGCTTTCCCCCCACTGGCATATGGAGTAGCTATATTAACCAAGGGGATAGGATAAGCAACATCGTACTGTACATACTCCTGGGTCATTTCCTTATTAAATCCGTGTACCAACTGATCCCATTTAGTTTCATTAAACTTTGCAGGATTAATAGCCACAGCGTCTTTATTCAAAAACTTGAAGCGCAGAGAGTGCCCATTCCCACCAGAAAATGGTCTAATGTATACAGCCACATCACCGGACGTTAATTCTTTTCTGGTGTTTTTCCCGATGATGTTAGCTATACGGGAAGGGCGAATGTAATCGAGCTTATTAAAAGGATCCAAGAAATCAACTGGGTTCTTTGCTATTTTCCCTGTATAGGGATTAAAGTCTGAAGAGGGTTCATAAGGTCGTTCACGCCATAGTTTAAGCTCCAAATCCTTTATGATGACCGTGCCTCCGATATTAGAAACTTTCACATCAAAATAGCGACGGTTCTGTGGAAAGTTAGTGCTATCAGCTTTTCTTGCTTCGACAAGATCATCAGTAGCTGATGACCACAAAATCAACTGACCGGAAGAACGGACCTCAAATAATGGCTTGAGTTCTTTTTTTCTTTTACTATTGATTTCTTCAAGGCTTTTTTCTTTTCCGTCATAGGCGGCCGTCCAGACCCATACTTCCTTTGTTTTGAATAGGTCGGTCATAGGTTGGCCATCACCAAAGCGTGCATTCACAATACTAAAGGTCAAAGGCTGAGTAGAATTATCTGCATTGAAAGTTCCCATTAATGCAGTTCGACCCAATACGGGCTCATAGAGTTTTGAACCGTAACTGATATTATTACTGATATACTCCTTTTCGGCAGGCACCTCAAATATTTTTTTGCAACCTGGTAAGGATAAAATAAAAGGCAAAGCAATTAGCAACCAATTGCCTTTCCTTTTAAAAATACGATGAATATTATGATTGAAACACATTTCTTTAATTGAATTTTTGATCTGTTTATTATTTAAAGCCCAGGATATATTCAGCTATTTGTAGCTGCATTCCGCTTCCGTTATTTTCTGTAATGTTCATCCGATAATATTTATACGGTGTGGTATTATTAAAACGGTAAACTTTTTGAAGAAAAAACTCCGGAAAATTCTGATTGCTCTGTTGATCTAGCATTTCCCAATTCAGCATGTCCTGCGACCCTTGAAGGTTCCAGGCTTTTGGGTTCCTTCCAGGATTATCATTTGCAGAACTCAATGCATATGCATTACAGATGCGGGGAACCGAAAATTCAATGTTCATCCAAAAAGGATTTGTCTCCAGAGCGTTGTAAGCTAAAAATTTCGTGGTTACTGATCCATCCACCATAAAATAAGATCCTTCTGGGTAGCCGTTATCAGCTGGGTCCTTTGAAACAGTTAGCTTACCACCATACATTTGAATGTAATTTTTAGGAGGAAAAGTTAAAGTGAAACGCTTTACGAAATCCTGAAACCCTGCAATATGATCTTGATTGATGGTATGCACAACACCATTTGTAGTCAGAATATTCGAAGAACTTGTGCTGGTGGTTGCCCAATTGCGTTGAAACTGGCTCCATTTGGTATCGCTGTAGTTAATAGCTTTAGCCCCCCCATTCTGAAAACCGGAAGTAGCAGCAGTCGTTAGCCTCGCATTCATCTGGTATCCATACCTTACTCCGCTTAACAGCAATCCATCCTGATTCTCCATAGAATCAGTAGGATATTTACCTCGCATGATGTATTGTGTCATAATGGTATCCAATTGGATATAATCCATGTTTGATAAATTTAAAGGAGACTTTCCTGCGATTCTCCGCGTATTGTTTAGGTTATTAACCGCCAAACGAAAACTATTATTAGTAACAGCAAATACAGTGACACTACTATCGTCGAGTGTTGGCTTTAGGCCCAAACGATCAATAACCAAAACCATCGAGTCAAATGTGCCTTTCTTACTTTTCAGGTAATCATAGGTATTTAGCGGAACAGTCTGATTCAATGCCTGGTGATCGTAAAATCCAGCATCTCTTCGGCAGGCAATTATGCTTATAGCAGTCAATCCAATCAGGAAAAATTGCTTTCTAAAATGATTGATTCCCATTATTTCCAATATTGATTTTGAGTTAATAATTTATTTTGTTGAAGTAGTTCTTCGGATACAGGCCAGTATATACCTCCTGATTTAATCAGCTCTGCAAAGGCACTATTATTTTGCCTAAGCTTGTTGTAGCGTACCTGGTCAAACCAGTAATGCCCTTCGCCCATCAGTTCCCTTTTTCGTTCCTTAAAAATCGCATCAATCACCAATCCGTTGGTTCCCTCACTATAATTAGGAAGTCCCCTCCTCGTCCTGATGGTATTTAGATCGTTTATGGCACCTTGTCGATCACCCAATACAGAGCTGGCCTCGGCACGCAGCAGATAAATATCTTCTAGTCGTGTAAAAAGTGCCACGCTAGAAAAGAAGCTGAATTTAGCTTCGGTAGTTGAGGTGGAGGCTGAGCCTCCCATAATCACCTTTATCTTACTAAAGATCGGATACCTGCCATCGAAATTAAAAAAGTAGCGGTCGGTAGTTGGCCGGCCAAGGGTATCCAAGCCAAAACGTGTATCCTTCTTTTCGTTAAAAGTGCTAAGAATAGAATCCTTCGACATATAAATATCAGGGATCGCTTTGTTTACGAATGGGAAGGCCAGTGTAAGTTCTTCTATATGACCTGACATCCCACCCTCTCCATGTTCATAGACAGAATTAAATCCCAATAAATGGCTTTGTCTTTTAGATGAAAAAAATCCGTTGGAATTGGTTAAGCTATTCACATCAGTAAGGCTAACTTCTGCGCTAGCTGCCTCATTAATTACTTTGGTCGCATTATTTGCTACCTTGATGTAATCCCCTTGCCAGGCAGCAATATGTGCTAAAACTGCATAAGCAGAGACGCGTCGAACCAATGATCCTGTCCATCGTCCAAGGTTTTCACCATAATAAAGTCCTGGTTGTTTAGGATCATTTTCACCATATTTATTTGGCAATACATTCACTACTTCCAGTATTTCTTTCTCTGCCCAGGCCAATACCTCAGCACCGCTATTTTGTGTTCTATTTTCGAAACTACCATCATGTGATGAAATGATAAGTGGTACATTTCCCCATATGCGCACCATATAGAAATAGGCAAAAGCTCTGAGAACGCGTGTCTGAGCGATATCAATTTCCATATTGCCTGCTGTGTAACGCAAATCTGCCTTTTTTACATCATGCACCCTTTCAAGGAAAATATTGGCTGCATTAATTACCGCATACCATCTGCGCCAGTTGGAAAGTTGGTCTAATGTCTTATACGAGGCAGTAAGACGATTATCGATAACTGCCTTAAGGTCTTGTCTGGTAGGACTAACAAATTGTTTTCCCCTAACGTCGCCATAAATCCAGTGTGCATTATTGTCGACCATTGCAGCGCGTGTTAATCCATAAATGCCTAATAATGCAGCCCTGGTATCCTCCAGTTTATTCCACATATTGACCTCAGCAACCGCTCTGGTAGATTTAACATCTACTACTTTCTTGCAGCTCCCCATCAACATCAAGGAGATCGAGGCAGCAATCAAAACCGTAGTTTTGATAGGATTATAGTTCTTATGATTTAAATTTCTTTTCATGATTATAAGTTCATTTTTAATCCAAGCGTATAAGTTCTGGGAATAGGCAACCCATATCCGGTATCATAACCGGTGTATGGAACCAGTTCAGGGTCCTTTCCCTTATATCCAGTTATGGTAAAAAGATTAGTCGCCATAGCATATACATAAAGGATTTTTATTTTTCCGGTGCCCAGTGCAGATGTGAGATCATAGCCTAATGAAAGTGTCCGCATTTTAAGAAAGGATGCATTTTCAAGAAACAAGTTCTGATCAATACGATACGGAATCACGCTGCTCCAAGGATTGTACAGTGGATAATCATTTCTGTTCCCTCTCTTTTCCCAAAATGTGATCTCTTTTACTGACTCTAAAGTTTGCTCTCCGTCCCGATTAATAAAATCAAGGGTGTTGGCCATCTGTTGGTTCATCAAACTGCGCCCCAGGTTGAAGTAGAAATTCATATTCAATGACCACTTTCCATATTTAAAATCGTTATTAAGACCACCAACGACTACAGGTTGATTATGACCATATAGTGTTTTATCAGTGTTATTAATCTTGTTGTCTCCATTCTGATCCTTCCATTTTGGATCTCCCGCCTGCATTGTGGTTCCTGTATATTGCATAGGCACACCATTTACGGATGGTATTTCGATAACAGAATTATACACCCCCTCATTGGTAAGCAACCAATACCTATCTACAGACTCTCCAACCCTTAAAAGACTATTGCCAATTATGATTTCGTTAAGTCCGCCTGGAAGTGCTAGCAATTTATTGGCATTATAACTGATATTAAGGGAAGGCGTCCAGGAAAAACCACCACTACCAGATTGCAAAGCGGCATAACTTAATAGTAGTTCTGCGCCTTTATTATTCACTGACAGGCCTGGTTCAATGGATGTTTTATACCCATATTCTGCATGAGCTGGTATTCCCAATAACTGTCTTTTATCTGTTTTGGTGTATAAGTCTAAGCTACCTTGTAGACGGTTGTTATTTATCCCGAAATCAATCCCAAAATTCAACTGATCTGTATAGGCCCATGGTATGCCATAACCTACCCAGCCAAAATTATAAGGACGTGCAAGTGTTGCAAAGCCATTATATCCCGGTATAGTTACATTCCCGGTATATCCGATGTCTGCCGTGTACTGCGGACCTTGTCCAAAATTATCATAAGCATTTAGTTTACCTAAACGACCAGCGCTCAGCCTCAAGCTTAATGATGAAATATTTTCAGAAGCTGATAACAGATCGTTTTTAATGTTCCAGCCTGCGGATAACACAGGCGAAAAGAACCATCTGCTTGTAGGCTGGGCATTTGAAGAGGCATCTCCCCTTACTAGTAGCGAAACGCTGTATTTATCACTAAAATCATACGACGTTTTACCGTAAACTGAAAACAGGTTATGGGCTGTTTTATCTAAAAACTTAAATA
>Ga0065714_10065053_pt1 | contig 13399 bp, 11 predicted proteins | sample MisRhiReplicate2_FD_59101 | JGI IMG/M metagenome (GOLD analysis project Ga0065714, IMG submission 59101) | Miscanthus rhizosphere microbial communities from Kellogg Biological Station, MSU, sample Rhizosphere Soil Replicate 2: eDNA_1 v2... | ecosystem: Host-associated > Plants > Roots >...
ATCAGCTTGCCACCGATCACCACCGTACCATTGGCAAACTGTTTGAACGACAGCGCTCTTGTTGTGGCACCCAGCACCGGGACACAGAAAGGGGCGACGCGATGGGTGACCATCAGCATCAGACCTTCCGGATGCACCGGCACCGGCTCACCAATCTGCGCCGCCAATCCTCCGGCCCAGGCGCCCGCCGTCACTACCAGGTGTTCGGCGCTGAACATGCCGTCGGGTGTGCTCACCCGCCACTGGGTACCTACCTGTTCGATCTGTTGCGCCGGGGTGTTTTCGTCAATCTGTACTCCGCTTTTTTGCGCGGCCAAGCGAAACGCGGTGACGGTTTTGTAAGGCGCCGCGTAACCATCGTCCTCGACCCAGATGCCGCCCGTCACATGCCGTGACACGGTCGGCACTGTGTCGAACACCTGTTGCTGATCGATCAACACTTCATGGCTGAAACCCAACGCCTGAAGCTGCTCGACCCGCAACCGGCATTCCTCCAGATCGGCCTGGCTCTCCGCCAGTTTGAGCTGACCGCTGGGGACAAAACCGCCGTCGTCGCCCAGCGTATTTTTGAGGTCATGCCACAGATCACGCGACGCCAGCGCCAATGGAATTTCCGCCAGGTGACGGCCCAGGGTACGCACACCACCGGCATTGACACCGGAGGCATGACGCCCGCAATACTCCGCTTCCAGGACAATCACCTTGACGCCGGCTTGCGCCAAGTAAAACGCGGTGCTCAGACCATGGATGCCGCCGCCGATCACCAGCACATCAGCCTGGCGTTTGCTCGACTCACTCACCGGCCAGCTCTCCCAGGGTAATGGGCTTGATCGGCGGACGGATACGGTAGTAACCCACCTCTGCCGCCGACACGCCGCGGGCCTTGGCGATGACTTCGGTCACGGTCAGGCCGCACATGCGCCCCTGGCACGGCCCCATGCCACAGCGACCGAATGACTTGGCCTGATTCGGGCCTGCGCAACCCAGGGCGACAAAGCTGCGCAGTTCACCCGCCGTCACTTCTTCGCAGCGGCAGACCATGACCTCGTCGGCCGGAATACGATTTTGTTCTTTTGGCTGATAAAGCGCGTCGAGAAACGGCCGAATCCGAAGGTTGGCCTCTAGTTGCACGCGCAACGATCGAGCCTGGTCATCACGTCCAGAAGTACTGAGAGTCGTCAGTCGGTTGGCGATCCCCAGCGCCGCCAGTTGCCCCTGCACCGCCGCGGCCTGGGCGCCACCGATACCGGCACCGTCGCCGGCGACGTAGACACCCGGCACATCCAGCTCGCCCCATGGATCGGTGACCGGCCGGAAACACAGCTGATCCAGGTCCCATTCATGACGCGCGCGCAACGCCTGACTGAACTGGATATTCGGCACAACGCCCTGATGCAGCAGCACGCAGCGGCTGGCGATGCGCTGCGCCTTGCCGGACACGCTGAATGTCAGTGCCTGCGCCGCCTCCTCGCCTTCGACCGCCAGTTGCTCGGCACCCGTGTAATGAGCGATCCCGGTACTGCGCAGACTGCGCATCAAGTCCAGTCCCTTGCGCAAATAGGGCCAGGCGCGCAGAGCGGCAAAGAGGTGACGGCGGGCACGCCAGTAATCTTCGGGTCGCGTGGTGTCGACCAAGGCCTTGATCGTCACGCCGGCCCGCAGGTACTGCCAGCCGAGCAAATACAGGAGCGGGCCACAACCGGCCAGGACCACCGGTTCGCTCGGCGCCAGGCCTGAGCTTTTCAGCAGGATCTGCGCCGCACCGGCGCTCATCACCCCGGGCAAGGTCCAGCCAGCAATCGGAAACGGCCGTTCCATGGCACCGGTCGCCAGCAACACGGCCCTGGCGTCCAGCGTGTACAGACGACCGTCGCGCAGGTAACTGACCTGAAGATCCCGGGTCACCTGCCACACCGATGCACCTTTTTCATAGCGCACATTCGAGGATGCCAGGGCCTGGGCCAGTTCGTTGCCGTGAGCATAATCCGGCCCCAGCAGATCCCGGCGGGACAGTGGCGCCAGGGTGATGCCCCGATAAATCTGTCCACCCGGACTGCCCTGCTCATCCAGCAACACCACCTGCAAGCCCATCCCGGCCATCTGCGTTGCTGCCGCCATGCCGGCCGCGCCTGCACCCACTACCACGACATCGACGCTTTCACGGTTCATGACTGCACCTCCACGGCCCGGACATTCATCGGTTGATAGATCAAATCCCGTGCCCCTTCCTGGGACCGAATGCGCATACCCTCAGCCACTTCGATCAGGCAACTTTGGCGATTGGGCACGCCGTCGATGTCCACCAGGCACTCGAAGCACACGCCCATCATGCAATACGGTGCACGAGGCGACTCGCTGACCGGCGTGGCGCGAAACCGGATGATGCCGGACATCAGCAATGCAGCGGCAACGCTCATGCCGGCGGGCACATTCAGCGGTTGATCGTTGAAGGTCAGGCTCACGGTCCGCGTCGTCCTGACTTCACTGATGACGGGTTGAAACAGCGGATCAGTGCGCATGTGAAAACACCTTGTCAGTTAGAAAACGATCACCGGTAAACACCTCCAGCTCATCGAGGGGTGCCCCACCCATGATCCACGGTGCGATGCGCAAGGCATGGGCCGCCGCCAGGGTCACGCCGCTGTGGCAAGTGACCACGAAAGCACCGGGGTGGGCGCTGGATTGCTGGTAGATGGGAAATCCGTCCGGGCTCAGCACCCGCAATGCGCCCCAGGCCCTGACCAGTCGCACATCACGCAGCAACGGAAAAGTCGAGACGCCGCGTTTGGCAATGGCCGCCAAGACTTCGGTGGAAGTGCCGTCGTCGAACCCCACTTCCTCCATGGAGTCGCCAAGCTGCACCGTGCCTTCGTCGGTCTGTCGGACGTTGAGGGTCGGGTAATCGAGAAATGGCCGGACCCGCTCGCTGATCAACACTTGCCCGCGATTGGGCGCCACCGGTGCATACAGGCCCACCTGCCGCGCCAGCGCCGCGTTGCCCAGCCCGGCAGCCAGCACGATCCGTGGCGCGACAAAGCAACGCTGGCCGGCTTTGACACGAAACTCTCCGGGGGCGCAATCGATGCGATCGACCTGCACGCCGCCATGCAGTCGCGCGCCCTTGACCTGCGCCGACGCGTGCAGAGCCCGCAGCAGTTTCAATGGATTGACGTGGCCGTCCTGCGTCGTGTAACTGGCGCCGATCACTGCCGGCCCGATCAGCGGCAATCGCGCTTTTACTTCGGCGGCGTCCAGCATCTCGAACGGGTAATCGCCCAGCGCATCCTGCAAAGTCTGCAAAGTCTGCAAGCGTGACTGGCGCTCCAGCAGTTCTTCGTCGCTGAAGCACGGGTGAAAACCACCCGGTTGCTTGAGCTGGACGTCGACGCCACTGTCGGCCATCAGCGCTTGCGCGAACGCCGGCCAGCGATTCGCCGAAGACCGGGTCCAGCGCGCGTAATCCGGCAGGTCATGGCCTTTACCCTGAACCCAGACCAGACCGAAATTGCCCCGCGAGGCACGAAACGCATCGTCACCCTGATCGAGGACCACGGCGGCAACACCGCTGCGTGCCAAGCCATAGGCCACCGCCGTTCCCACCAGCCCGCCGCCGATCACAATCACGTCCGACTGCACGACGCTGTGTCTGTCCTGGCTCATTTTCCTTCTCCGATCAGTACCCGATCCAGCCCGACCATGCGATCCAGCACCAGCATCAACAACACGGTGCCAACGATCAGCACCGTGGAGACGGCGGTGATCAGTGGATCGATGGTCTGGGAAATCTGGTTGTACATGGCTACCGGCAAGGTGGTGGTACCGGGCGTGGCGACGAATACGGTCATCGTCAGTTCGTCGAAGCTCTGGATGAAGGCCAGCATCCAGCCACCGATGACACCGGTACGAATCCGTGGCAGGACCACCCGGTAAAACGCGGTCCAGCGCGGGGCGCCGAGCGACAGGGCGGCCTGTTCGATGTCGCGTTCCAGGCCAATAGTCGAGGCCAGCGTTAGGCGCAATGCATAAGGCAACACCACGATCACGTGGGTAATGCTCAGCGCCCAGAATGATCCGCCAATCTGCGCCATGGAGAAAAACCGCAGGAAGGCGATGCCCAGTACCACGGAGGGAATCATCAGCGGCGACAACAGAAAGCCGGTCAGGGTGCCGCGCCCCAGAAACTCGTAACGGCTGATCGCCAGGGCCGCCGGGACGGCCAGCAACGTGGCGACGGTGGCCGACACCAAGCCCAGCTTGAGTGACAGAAAGAACGCATCAAGCATTTCCTGGTTATCCAGCAATGCCCGGAACCAGCGCAAGGACAGGCCGTCAGTGGGCAATGACAGGTAACCCTTGTCGGTAAACGCCATCGCCATCACCACCACCAGCGGCGCAACGATAAAAGTGATGAACAACAGATGAAACAGCAGCGAGAAAAATCCGTTCTTGTGCATGGCGGGTTACTCGAAGACTTGCTTGAAGCGACGCTCGGCCAGCTTGCTGCAACCCAGAATGATGATCAGGTTGGCAACCAGCAGGAGCATTGCGATGGCGGCGCCGAGAGGCCAGTTGAGGGTGCCGAGGAATTCGTCGTAGGCCGCCGTTGCCACCACCTTCAAACGTCGGCCACCAATGATCGCGGGGGTCGCGAAGGCTGACGCCGCCAGGGCGAAGACAATGATCGAGCCGGAGAGAATGCCGGGCATGATTTGCGGCAGGATGATGCGGCGGAACACCGTGAGACGCGACGCACCGAAGGACAGTCCGGCCCACTCCACCTGCAGATCCAGGCGCTGCAAGGTGGCCCACACGGCAATCACCATGAACGGCACCAGCACATGGGTCAGGGCGATGATCACCCCGAGCTGGGTGAACAACATCTTCACCGGCTGATCAGTAATTCCCAACGCCTGCAAGGCGTCGTTGATCAGGCCGTTGTTGCCCAGCAGGATCGCCCAACCGAGCGTGCGGACCACCACCGAGATCAGCAGCGGCCCCAGCACCACCAGCAGAAACACCGAACGCCAACGCGGTGCCATGCGCGCAATGATGATGGTTTCCGGCACGCCGAGCAGCACGCAGAGGACCGTGACAGCCAGCGCCATGCCGCCGGTGCGCAGGAAGATTTCGTGGAAATAACCGTCCTTGAAGACCTCCAGATAATTGCCAAGGCTGTAGACCGGCAGCACGCCTTCGGTGTCGCTGAACAGGTTGAGCGACAACACCGCGGTCAACAGCAGAGGCACCAGCAGCAGCGCAACGAACACCAGTAATGCCGGCCCGCTCAGCAACCACGGCGCGACGCCGACGTGTTCGGCATCATACCTGGCCATGGGCGACCTCCCGGTCCAGCAGGCGCAGGTCGTCGTCGGACCAGTCCAACCCGACTTCAGTGTTTTCATCGGGCGGTGGCGTGCCCAGGTTGGGCTGGGTCATGTGCACCACACCGAAGCTGCTTTCCACCGCGATCAACCACAGGTTGCCGAGGAACACGCGCAAGCGAATGCGTCCGTTCAAACGCCCCCTGCCCGCCTCCGTCAGACGGATTTTTTCCGGACGGATATAGACGTTGACGTCGTTACCCAGCGAGCGATCTTCGTGGGGCACGTGCAACAACGTGTCCTTGACCTGCACATTGCAGCAGCGATCGTTGCGGGTTTGCACCGCGCCGGCGAAGGCGTTGGTCTTGCCCAGGAACGCTGAGGCGAATGGTGAATGCGGGCGTTCGTACGCTTCGTACGGCGTATCGATTTGCACGATTCGACCTTTTTGCATCACCGCGATGCGGTCGCTCATGGTCATGGCCTCGACCTGATCGTGGGTCACCAGAATCGTGGTAATGCCCAGGTTGCGCTGAATCGCCCGCAACTCAATGTGCATCTCTTCGCGCAGCTTGGCATCGAGGTTGGACATGGGCTCGTCGAGCAGCAGCAGGTTCGGTCGGATCGCCAGGGCCCGAGCAATGGCAACCCGTTGCCGTTGTCCGCCGGACAGCGCTTTGGGATAACGCTCACCCAGGCCACCGAGGCGCACAAGGTCCAGCGCTTCATCAATGCGCTTGCTGCGCTCGGCCTTCGGTACGCCACGCATCTCGAGGCCAAAACTGATGTTCTGCGCCACGGTCATGTGCGGGAACAGCGCGTAGCTTTGAAAGACGATGCCCAGTCCCCGCTGCTCGGGACGTACATGGGTGATGTCGCGGCCATCGAGGACGATGCGCCCTTCGGTTGGCTGGACGAAGCCTGCAATGGATTGCAGCGTGGTGGTCTTGCCGCATCCCGAGGGCCCGAGCAAGGCGATGAATTCGCCATGCCGGACTTCCAGGTTCAATCCGTCGATGGCCCTGAAACTGCCATACGTCTTGACGATGCCTTCAAGTGTGAGAAATGCCATTGGCTTGCCACGCAGGCACTGGCCTGCGTCTCCAGAATGATTTCGGGAAGGATCGGAGCAATGAGCGGCTAGCGTTCGACCGTGCGATTCCAGCGCGTCGTCCACTCGCTGCGCTGCGGGTTGATCGTCTCCCAGTCGACTTTGATCAACGCATTGACCTTCTCCGGGCCATAGGGCATGCGTGCGGCAATGTCCGGCTCAAGGGTGACGGTCTGGTTGACCGGTGCGAAACCGTTTTGCCTGGCCTGGATTTTCTGCACTTCAGGTGACAACACGTACTGAATGAATTGCTGCGACAGCTCGGGCTGCGCGTTGGGCGTGATGCCACAAGCGGCGACCTGCAAAGCAATCGCGCCTTCTTTCGGGTAAATGAATTTGAGGGGGAAGCCGGTCTCCTGCAGCGCCACCGCACGACCACTGCCATACACCGCCATGACCACGTCGCCGTTCTGCATCATCCCGTCCATTTCACCGGGAGCCGACACCCAGGCCAGGACGTTCGGGCCGATTTCATCTTTGAGCGCCTTGAAGCCGGGGTCGATGTCCTTTTCACCCCCGCCGCGCAGACGGGCCATTTCCACCAAGGTGTGCAAGCCGTAGGTGTTGGTGACTGGCGGCATTCCCAACAATTGCTTGTAGCGTGGGTCGGTCAGGTTTTCCCAGGAATCGGGTGGTGCCCAGCCACGTTTCCTGAATGCCTCTTCGTTATAGCCGATACCAGTGGCGACCATGCCGACAGCGGTGGCTTCAGGGCTGATTCGCGCCAGCGGGTAGAGGTCTTTATAGACGGGGGCATCGCTGAGTTTTTCGCACAGGCCCAACTGGAGTGCCTGGTACATCGGGCCATCGTCCATCATCGCCACATTGATCTGCTGACGACCTTTCTGAGCCTGCAGTTTGGCCAGGGTTTCGGTGGAGTTGCCTGCGACGTAAACCACTTTTACGTTGTGCTGTTTCTCGAACGCGGGGATGACTTGAGTCTTGTACATCTGCTCGGTGGAACCGCCGACACCGGCGACATACAGCGTCGGCTCGGCGAATGCGGCGCCACTGCCCAGCCCGACAAGGGCGACAGCGACAGCAGTGGCAATGCGGGTTAGAGGGCGAAACGGCGGCGTTATCAAGGTCGAGTTAGGGTTATTCACAGACTATCTCCGAAGTGCGTGGGGCAGATCGAACAATGCGTCAGTCGATTCGGCGTCAATCGAAGCCATGCACCGTGGTGCATGTCCCGGCGAATACATCACGGGATGGCGCATCTTCATGTGCGCTATAGGTTGCTGGTCTGGAGTATTGCGATGCACTATCCATGTGGTCAAATCACAATATCCGGGTTAGTTATTCATATTTGATATGGATGGTCGGCATGAATCTCAGGCAGATAGAAGCGTTCCGCAGCGTCATGCGATTGGGCTCCATGACCGCCGCAGCGGAAGTGCTATATACCTCGCAGCCCAATGTCAGCCGGCTGATTGCACAGCTGGAACTGAGCACCGGGTTGACCCTGTTCAAGCGCGCGGGTGTGCGGCTGATTCCGACACAGGAGGGTCAGGCGTTCTTTCATGAAGTGGAACGCGCTTATGTCGGCCTCGACAGTCTCAAGCATTCGGCGAAGAACATCCGCAATCTGGGCACCGGACGTTTGCGCGTGGCGGCCGTGCCATCGACCGGCATGAGCGTGCTTCCCGGAGTGATCAAGCACTTCACCGATTCACGCCCGGAACTCACGGTGTCGTTGCACGTGAACTCTTCGCCGACGGTGGAGCAATGGGTGAAATCGCAGTTCTGCGACCTCGGCATCGTGGTTCATCCCGGCGACGTCAACAGTCAACAGGTCGAGTTGCTCGCCGAGATAGCGGCCGTGTGCGTGTTGCCGCGCTCACATGCGCTGGCTGAACGTTCGCAGATCACCTTCGAAGACCTCGAAGGACAAGCGTTCATTTCGCTCTGTCATGGCGATGGCACACGCTCGTTGGTGGATGGTTTGTTCGATCAGGCAGGCGTCGAACGGATGATGGCAGTCGAGGCGCAATACAGCGCGATCAACTGCGAAATGGTTGCGCTCGGCATGGGCATCACCCTCGCCCATCCGTTGGTTGCCAAGGATTATCAGCATCGGGACATCGTGATCAGACCGTTCAGACCGGACATCCTTTTTCCGACCTACTTGATCTGGCCGACAGCCCAGTCAAGGACGCGATTGGCCGAGGAGTTCGCCGATACGCTGAAGACGTATTACCGAGACGCGCAGAACTCTATTTAGAAGTCGAACGCTGGTAACGGGGATAGACCCGAAGTTTTTCAAACATGATAGGTAAGGCTTTTATTTCGACTTTGGGCACGGTGTGCGCTCGACATGATTTTGCGTCTGACGCTGCTATCTGCTGAACAGTTCAACAGAGAAACTCCTAATACGTGAACGGCAGAGATCGGCCAAAAGCGGACTAAACTCAGTGGCTTAGTCGATCTCAATTGCGGCTTGAGGCCATTTACAAAGCTAAGTAGATTCAGATCGTTAGCCCATGCTGTCGTTAACGGCAGCAGTGTTTGTACTTCTTCTCCGAGCCGCAGGGGCATTGTTCGTTTCGGCCTACCGGCGAGCCAACGTAGGCGCGCTGGGACGGCTTGGTTGCGATGGGGGTGGGAGGGGCATTTTTTTGAAGCGCAAGTTGGGGGTATGTCTTAGCCATGGCTACCTCCATCTTCTCCCAGATATACGTAGCAAGCCTTCCACATGCTGAAAGCAGGTCCTTATGTTGTGACGTTTTAGTAATTTCATCCTGGCAATTAGTAATTTGCGTCAACGCCGAGTGAAGAGCGTCTAGATTGTCTGCTTGCTTCACTAGGCTATGAGCCAGCGCATACCGGGCTTTTATACGAGTGTTCTCGCTTCGGATGCACTCTTCATAAAGGGCTTGAGCATCAATGTCGGTTCGGCCCGGAATGAGCTTTTGGCTGATTAGTCTGGCGAACTCAAGCATGGCTTCTGGATATTTTTGCTCTGCCGCTTCGATTAGCCAGGCGATAGCTTTCGGGCGGTCATCGGCAAAAGCGTGACCTTGGTGATGCAGCGTGTACAAATGAAACTGTGCCTGTGGAAATCCAGCCTCTGCAGACTGTAGAGAGCATTCGAATGCAGCAATGAAGTCTATCGCGCCGCCGATACCTCGCTCATGCATTTCACCCAGCTGAGCAAGTGCTGCAGGGTGAGACTGAGCGGCAGCCTGTTGATACAGGTCTCGTGCGTATTCTAAATCTTGCTCGTATCGAGCCGACCCCCAAAAGTGGCAGTCGCCAATGAAAGCCAAAGCATCAGCAAGGTCTCTACCGCTTGCCTGCCAAACCCAATGCTCACCCTCTTGGCGTTTACCTTGAAATTCGTCGCCTCGGAGGCGCGCAAGGTAAGCTCCGTACTCATACATTGCCTCGACATGTGAACTGTCTGCGGCGAGTTTAAACCAGATATTGGCCTGATCAATGAATTTACGGGATTCAAAACCGTAACCGTCATCAGCTCTGAACAACACCTCCGAGGTTTTCAGGGCATCAGCTTTTTCCTTGAAATGGATTCCTAGCGTGTAGCGTGCATCAGCATCTTCCTCGAAAACAGCGCTGTAGCTAAGTTCGCGAAGGTTGTGCTGGGTGAGTGGTGTGACCGTGTATTTAGGAGCCTCACCGAACACAGGATTCAGGGAATGAAGATACTCAAGCAATTCGAGGGCAGCGAGCAGCGCCAGCCCAAGCATTTCAGTGAAGTCATGGGACGTAAAGCTAAATGCCTTAGGGTGAGCCGCAACATTCCCATTTTTTTGTAGGATGCGGAGCGGGTTCAGCACTCTGTGGTCTACCAGCCGCCTATCTCGCAAATACGCAATCTTGCGGTCAAGATTCAGGTCTCTATTCATATTCGGAACTAGCGTTTCGCAGAACGCTCCGGCAAAGCTTCGCAAGAAGGTGACTGCATAACCCGGCGTCGAAGCACCTAGGTTCTTTGCCTGCTCGTACAGGTCGCCCAGTTGAGGGTTGACGCTGTGCGCAAACTCAATATCGTTCATCGTATGGCCGTAAGTGCAGTAGGGATTTACCGAAAGTGTCACCTATCCAGATCGGGGCATGGGAAAGCGACCTAGAAGATACCCCTTGACGCATCGTTGGTCACTGAGTCGCCCCGAGTTTCGTAGACGCCTTCAGGCCTCAATGGAGTTCCTCTAAACCAATGAGGACAGTCCGCTTTTGGCCGTTTTCTGCGCGTCGTGACCGGCTGAAACGACCCATAGTGGCCGCTTTCCTTCGAAAGCAACTACCAATAGCGAGCGGTTCTTCCTGACAATCAATAATCTTAAGTGCAGCTTTTAGTTTCAATGTTTTAAGTGAATCATTTGGTCGAGCTTTTTCCATTTGCTGCCTCGATAGTATCAAGGCGAGCCGCAATTTCAGGAGTAATTTTGAATAGGCGTCGAATATTAGCTATCTCTTGAGTCACTATGTCTTCTTTGCCTAGCATATCAACTTGGATTTCTGCAGCTAGAATCCGAAATTCTGAAGATTGAGGGTTTTTAGAGGCAAGCCATTTTATTACTTCATGTGCTGCAGGAAGATTTTCAAGAAGTAAAAAGCACATCGCATAGTGGCGCCATGCCTGATCATGATCTGCTGTTGCGATTGAGCGATCACAACAACTTTCCAGCAAGTTCCTATATAGATCAGGTAGCAGGTTTTGAGATTTAAGATCCATTGCAACCAGAAGACTCACACCTACATAGTCGCTGGATTTGATCAGTTGGCTTAGGGTGGAAATTTTCGAAACCTTATCCTCTTCAGTTAGAAAGCCAACACAAAGAGTTTGGATCTGTATTTGTAATGCTAAATAATTTTCGTGGAAAGGCTTCGCAAATGATCCGAGATCGGGGCCGCTCAGAATACTCGCGAACGAAAGTAAACAAACAAAATGTTCATGTTGCGCCATGGATGACATTAGTGCGTCTACAAATTTTGTGTATTCCTTATTTATCTGATCTCTATGATTTATCCTAAAAACCCCTTCATTCTTTATAAATGATTTAAAACTTGCTAGTACGGCTTGCATGCGAAGCGGAAAAATTTTGGAGTGTGTGCACGCTTTCAAAAAGAGCTGAACACTCGTATGTGGCTCACTGCCGATTTCCCCCAAGGCTCGACAGATGAGTAATTTTCGATGTGCAGTTGCGGACCGACTATGCCGAAGGAGAATTTCTGCTAGTGGATACGGCCAACCATTTTTGTTCGCGAGAATGAGTTGAAGTACGCCTTCAAACACGTCATCCGGAATCCCATTAGATATAATTTTTGAGATGAACTGGTGGGATTTTCGAAATTCTTTTCTTGAAAAGCGTTGCCCTCCACCTATTTGCTCAATCTCATCGATGACTTCAACAACTTCAGAATAAGAAAATGCGTTCCAGTAAAACTGGCGAGCATCCTCTTTAAGAACGTCGTCATCGGCGAGCCAGTAGCGTAGGTTCTTGCGGTAGGCCTCGTCATCATTTAGCGAATCCGGTACGTGTGGGACTGGCGAACTGACTTTCCCTTCATTCAAAAAAGGCACTGCTTGCGATTGAGTGGAACTTACTCCACTCAATCGCTGCCCATCCGCAGCATACATAGCCAAAAAGATAATGCCACGGCAAGTTGTGGTAAAAGCAGCGCAGGCAAGATCGTAAAACATTAACCCCGCGACCAAATCGTAGCTATCGAGCTCCGTAGTTAGGGTGGAGATTGTATAAGAGTCATTGGTTTCTACATGTGCCCCGATGCTATTGCGAACGCCTCGTAAAGATTGGAGTAGAGATCCGAAATTTGAGGCGGCAACGAATTCAGTTAATACTTCACTTGATTGACCGCTGGCTGTGATTAGCTTGTCGAGTCCATCCATTTCTTGAATGGCATCTGGATCTACCTTGCGAGTCACGAGGCAATCGCAAAAGCTAACAATATCTGTGATTATTCGCGCTTTGAGAATTCGGGTGATTCCCGCGTGAGGTGAGAATCTATTAAGGAGATCTCTTTGTATGTTGATCCAGCGACGAATCAATGCTAGTTGTGCTGCGCGCGAATGAATTGCTGTAGCATTTAGACCCGCGATTGTGTTGTTCCTCGTTAATGCGAGTGAATCAGAGGCTATTTCTAGTCGTGTGTTAATGAGGGTCTTTAATTGGTCCTGTTGAAGGGCTTCTAAGAGTTGCGGTTCAATAAATTTCAGGGGGGGCTGATAATTTGTGTAGTCCGGTATATTTAAATTCTCTAAGCTGCGGTAGATCTCTAGCGAGCCGTCCACAAGGTATCGACTTTTCTCGACTTCAATATCGTTCCATAGCTCGATACGCGTGCCAAAATCTAAATCCTGAACGTGGGCGCTTAATCGATGCCGTGAAACCTGAAAGTACTCCTCAAAGCTTGAGGCGTAGGTCTCCTTGGTTTGATGGTACGATTTAACTTTATAACCAGCAGTACGTAATGGCCTGCGAATTGCGCGCGCATGAACAATGAAGTTTTCTGTTCTAATCAAAATGTGACGAGCAAGCGTGCGAGCTGCAAATGAATCTGTCATTTGCGTAGTGAGGTGTAGTATTAGCTGCAATTCCTCGACTATAAATTTCAGTTTTTCAAGCTTGCTCTTGAGCATAAGATATAGCGTCCTTTCAAATGTTGTTCGCAACTGTAATCGATATTATGATTCCCGCCACCCATAATAGTAGTTCAGAGATTGACTCAGTTAGTCGGCAAACTCCATCGCCCACGCTTTGTAGGCACTCTGGGAGTCTGCTTTGGCCGTCAGCTGCCCTCCGCGAAGGTCAGCTATGTGTCGCTTAGCGACCACCACGCACCGTGACTGATCCACCCTTGTCCTCCTCAACGTGGAGGACAAACCATGAAGATCATTGCTACATATAGCCATCAGCCTTGGAACAAGGGAAAGCTTGTCGGACAGAAAGCCCCGCTCCGAGTCAGAGATATCTGGGCCATTCGG
>Ga0065714_10065055_pt1 | contig 13398 bp, 10 predicted proteins | sample MisRhiReplicate2_FD_59101 | JGI IMG/M metagenome (GOLD analysis project Ga0065714, IMG submission 59101) | Miscanthus rhizosphere microbial communities from Kellogg Biological Station, MSU, sample Rhizosphere Soil Replicate 2: eDNA_1 v2... | ecosystem: Host-associated > Plants > Roots >...
ATCTCGGCGGCTTTCTGCCCGCCGAAGGTCTTGCCGGTCATGATGTAGTACAGCGACTGGCGATGGCCCACGGTGTCGGCCATGGCCTTGCTCACCAGGTTGCCCGGCGGGATGCCCCAGTTGATTTCCGAAAGACCGAAGGTCGCCTCGTCGGCGCAGATCGCCAGGTCGCAGGCCACCAGGGGGCTGAAGCCGCCGCCGAAGCACCAGCCATTGACCATGGCAATGGTCGGCTTGGCGTACATGCGCAACAGTTTCCACTGCCATTGCGAGGCTTCGCGGCGGATTTTTTCCTGGAGGATCTCCGGGCCAGCGTCCACTTCGCGGAAGTACTCCTTGAGATCCATGCCCGCGGTCCAGGCTTCGCCGGCGCCGGTCAGCACCAGTACACCGGCGGCCGGGTCCTGCTCGAGGGTTTCCAGGACATCGATCATCTCGCGGTTCAGGGTCGGGCTCATGGCGTTGCGTTTTTCCGGGCGGTTGAGGATGACCCACGCGATACCTTCCTCGATTTCCACTTTGACCGTTGTCCAGCGCCCTTCGTAATTGCTCATGACGATGCTCTCTTGTTCTTGGTTTGAAGATGACTGGAAATTAAACCGGCAAATTAGTTATGTCAATTAACTATTAATAAAATTAACCAGTTTTCAACACACTGAAAGCTCCCCTGTCCGAAACGCCAACGGATATTGGCCATAGCAATCACCGGTCAACGCCGGCAAAATAGATAGCCTTGTTAACCTCCAATCCTTCAGGACTCACCTGCAATGGCCAAGCCCTCCCCCCTCGCCGAGTCGATCGAGGCACCCTCGACCAACGCCGAGATGCAGGCACCACTCGATTCGGCGTTGAACGACCTGATCGGCTACGCCATGCGCCGCGCACAACTCAAGCTGTTCCAGAACCTGATCAGTCGCCTATCTGCCCACGATCTGCGGCCCGCTCAATTCTCCGCGCTGGCGATCATCAATCAGAACCCGGGCCTGATGCAGGCCGATCTGGCCCGTGCACTGACCATCGAGCCGCCCCAAGTGGTGCCGCTGCTCAACAAACTGGAAAGCCGTGCGCTGGCAGTGCGCGTGCGTTGCAAGCCGGACAAGCGCTCTTATGGGATCTTCCTCAGCAAGACCGGCGAGACCCTGCTCAAGGAACTGAATCAGATCGCCGCGCAAAGCGACCTGGACGCCACCGCGGCCCTGGACAATCAGGAACGCGAAGAGCTGCTGCGACTGCTGAAGAAGATTTATCAGGAGTAACGCACGCCCCAAAGGGACGTGCCGGTGAGAAGCCTTCAGGGCCCTGGGGTTACCAGATTGGCAAGGTGTAGGTCACCAGGAAGCGGGTCTGGTTTTCATCGCGAAATGCCGCGCCGCTCGGGAAATCGTTGCGGTAAATCGCCTTGCGCGCCACCAGCGCGACATTCTTCAGCGGACCGCTCTGCACCACGTAGCCCAGCTCCATCTGGAACTCGCGCTCCTTGCGGTCCTCGGCGTTGAAGGCTTTCAGCTCGATATTGTCACCGCGCAAATAACGCAACCGGCCCCTCAGCCCGGGCACTCCGGACGCGACAAAGTCATAGTCGTAGATGGCCTGCCAGGTGCGCTCCCTGGCGTTGAGAAAGTCCGAAGCCATGGTCAGCTCACTCATCCCCATCAACTCTGTCCCGGAGATATAGGGAGTCGCCGAGTCGCCACTGGAATGCATGTAGCCGATGCCCAGCTTGTGTCCGCCGTAACGGTAGCTGAACAACCCCGAGACGTTGCGATTATCCACTTCACCACCCTTGGCGCTGCCATCCTCGCGACTGAAAAAACTGCGCAGATCGCTGGTCAATACCCCTGCGCCCAGCGGCAGGTCATGCAGCAACGCAAAGGTGTCCTGTTGGTACAAGTCGGTCACTTCGGCGTGGTAAGCACGTAGGCTCAGCGTCTTGCTGACCTGATAATCGCCCCCCAGATAGGCCATGTGCGAGGTCGTGGCAGTGGCGTTGAATCGCCGGTTGGGCGAAGCGATGGTCATCGACTCATAGTTGGTGGAATTACGCTTGTCGATGCGATCGATATACCCGGTGTTCAGCGTCAGGCCGTCGAAATCCCTGGAGCTGAGGGTGGTACCGCGAAAGGTTTGTGGCAGCAGTCGCGAAGGGCTGGCAAAAGCAAACGGCAGGAAGATCGACACATCCCCGGACTTCACCGTGGTCTGGGCAAAACGCAGCTTGGCGGTCGGGGCCAGGCGCGAGTACTCATCCGCCGCCCGATTGTCGCTGGCCGACACCGGCAACAACTCGGTGCCGCTGCGATCCGGCGCGGAGTCGAGCTTGACCCCCAGCAGCCCGCGAACGTCCAGCCCAAAACCCAGCGGTCCTTCGGTAAACCCCGACTCCATGTTCATGATGAAACCCTGGGCCCACTCCTGCGCGGCGGTCTTGGCCCCATCGTCCTTGTATTGGCGGTCCAGGTAGTAATTACGCAGGGTCAAGGTGCCATGGCTGTCTTCGATAAAACCTGCGGCTCGAAGCTGGGTGGGTAGAACGCTCAATCCGAGCAGCGCCAGGACCAACCCTCGGTTGATACCGGGCACACAGGTGGCTGACGCCGTCGCAACGTCGTGCGTGGGGAGATTTGGCATGTTCGATTTCCATTTTTATTGTTGTTTGTGCTGCCGGAGGAGCGCAGTGCAACCGGCTTCGCGGACAGAGAATGGAAACAGCCAATGACCCCTGTCAATGGTGAATGACCGATAATCGAACATTAATATTATTATCTATTTTTCGCCAATACACATGATCTACATCTTACCGGCTGATTTATAAGCCTTATTTGCTATTTTTCTCGATTTTAAAGGGACAGTTCATTTTTTAGTTATCTTTGTTATCTTATTCGCCAGCAGCCATCTACAGCGTACCCCGTGCGATGGGACGGCTCGACTCCACAACAAAAACAACAATGAGGTTCCACCCATGGACAGCCCATCGCGTCGTTCGACGCTGACAATCGCTTTGTGCTTTATCGTTGCGCTGATCGAGGGTTTCGATCTGCAGGCCGCCGGCACCGCTGCCGCCGGACTGCGCCAGAGTTTTGCCCTGGACCCGAAGATGATGGGCTGGGTGTTCAGCGCCGGGATCATCGGCCTGCTGCCCGGGGCGTTTTTTGGCGGCTGGGTCGCCGATCGCATCGGCCGCAAGAAAATCCTCGTCAGTGCCGTGCTGCTGTTCGGCGTGTTTTCCCTGTGCACGGCCTACGTCGAGAGCTACTCCAGCCTGTTGCTGGTGCGTTTCATGACCGGCCTGGGCCTGGGCGCCGCCCTGCCCAACCTGATCGCCTTGTGCGCCGAGGCCGTGAGCGAGCGCAACCGCGGCACCGCCATCAGCGTCATGTATTGCGGCGTTCCCCTGGGCGGCGCGCTCGCGGCGGTGGTGGCGATGTTTTCCAGCGAGCACTGGCAAACCACCTTCATCATCGGCGGTGTGGTGCCCTTGCTGGTCGTGCCGTTGATGGCCCTGCTGCTGCCTGAATCCACTGCCTTCCGCCAGCAACATTCGGCCACTGGCAGCCAGCGCCCTTCCACCGCCCAGGCGCTGTTCGGCGAAGGCCGCACACGCAACACCCTGGCCTTGTGGCTGAGCTATTTCTTCACCTTGACCGTGATGTACATGCTGCTCAACTGGCTGCCTTCGTTACTGCTGGAACAGGGCTTCAGCAAACCCCAGGCGGGCATGGTGCAGATGCTGTTCAACATCGGTGGCGCCCTCGGCTCGCTGCTCGGTGGCTTGCTGCTGGACCGCTGCAACGGTCTCAAGGTCGTGCTGTTCGTGTATGCCGGGTTGCTGACTGCACTGGCCGGAGTCGGCCTGTCGGTGGGCATGATACCGATGGCAATCGCCGGTTTTGCCGCCGGGTTGTTCGTCATGGCTGCGCAACTGGTGCTCTACGCCCTGGCGCCACCCTCCTACCCGACCGCCGTGCGCGCCACCGGTGTCGGCGCCGCCGTGGCGATCGGCCGGCTGGGCTCGGTGGCGGGGCCCTTGGCCGCCGGGCAGATCCTCGCCGCCGGTGCAGGCACCACGGGCGTGCTGCTGGCGACTTCACCCGGGCTGGTGATTGCTGCCCTGTCGATCCTGACCGTGATCGCCCGCACCGGATCGACTGCGCAAGGGCAGTTGAAGACCGCCAACTAAGCAGTTGAGGGATTTGAAGCGAGGGTTCTGCTCCGAGCCCTCGACTTCATCAGCCTAGCCCTCGTGATCAATCGAATCCAGATAGTCGAGGTCATCCTGTTCCTCGTCATCATCGTCAAGAATGCCTTGGGCATCTTCTTCGACCCAGCGTTCTTCTTCGTGGAATTCATGATCGAGCAGATGGTCGTGCTCGGGTTCAGGAATATCGATCTCTTCGCTCATTTACATTTCCTGCGTTGACTGTACTGCACATGGTTGAGGCGGCAGATAGGGTATCAGCAAGTGACCCTTGGAGGCTCGTGCTGCCCACAGCCTCCTTGCAAGACGACAAAACCGCTGCAGTCATGCATGCATGTTTGTCTTGTGATCGTCTATTGATCGGGCACTGGGTGTAAGATCCAGATACCCGTAAACAGGTGTAACAATCACAAAAAAAGAGATGACGCAGTCCCTGTCGGCAGCTTGCCGTCGAGTGCGTCACTTATGCAGCTGAGGAGCGGTAAAGATGGCGAAACTCCAGGCGGCGAAGCCCGCCCCAGGACGTTCGGCGCATGAACTACATCCAGTGAAAACCGTGGGTTTCCTGGTCATCCCCAACTTCACCACCATCGGCTTCGCCTCCGCCGTGGAAACACTGCGCATGGCCAATCTGGCAGCACGTAAACCGATGTTTCGCACGGTCATCATCGCCACCAGCCTGGACCCGGTCACGGCCAGCAATGGCATGCGCATCCTGCCTGACCACACCATCGCCGACGCACCCGAACTCGACATGCTGTTCGTGGTTGGATCAAACCCGATTGTCTCCAATCACAGCAGCCGACCACTGCTCAACTGGCTACGCAAGTTGGCGCATGATCAGGTGCCGCTGGGCGGGATTTGTACGGGCAGTCATCTGTTGGCACGCGCCGATTTGCTCAAGGGCTATCGCTGTACGATTCACTGGGAAGATATCGAGGCACTGAAGGAGCGTTTCCCGGGGATTATCATTTCCAACCAGCTGTTCGAGCTGGATCGGGATCGCTACACCTGCTCCGGTGGCGTGGCCTCCATGGACATGACGCTGCAGCTGATCGCCCGCGAACCCGGAGGCCGGGACATCGCAGCCCATGCAGCCGAGTTGCTGTTGTGCGATCGGGTACGAGGTGCAAAGGAACAACAACGTGTGCCATTGCGGCAGAAGCTGGGCACCTCGCAGCCCAAGCTCAGTCAGATGGTGGCGATCATGGAAGCCAATCTCGAGGAGCCGGTTGGCCTTGAGGAACTCGCGCGGTTGAACGAGGTGTCGGTGCGCCAGCTCGAGCGCCTGTTTCACAAGCACCTGCAGCGCACACCGAGCCAGTACTACCTGGAATTGCGCCTCTCGCGGGCGCGGCAATTGCTGTTGCGCAGCGAATCGCAGGTACGTGATATCGCCCTCGCCTGCGGCTTCGTTTCCCCGGCGCACTTTTCCAAGTGCTACAGCCGCTTCTTCGGCGTATCGCCCATTGGTGAGCGTAAGCAAGTAGCGGCGGTGCATTGATTCGAGATTGATGTTGGCCGGACTTGCCTCTTCGCGGGCAAGCCCGCTCCCACAGGAATCTCTAGTGGATACACAATCTGTGTTCCCCGAAAATCTCTGTGGGAGCGGGCTTGCTCGCGATTGAACCCTGAAAGACAACCCTGGCCTGTCAGTCCTGCAACGCCTTGTGCGCAGTTTCCCGACTCGCCAACATGGCAATCAAGGCAACCGCCGCTGCCGCCAGCAGATACCAGGCCGGGGCCATTTTGTTGCCGGTCAGTTGGATCAGCCAGGTAGCGATAAACGGCGCGGTGCCGCCGAATACCGCGTTGGCGATATTGAAGCTGAAGGCAAAACCACTGAAGCGTACGCGGGTGGGGAATATCTCGGCGAGGAAGCACGGTAAGGTGCCGTCGTTCATAGCCAGAATTGTGCCGAAGGCAATCTGGATCATGAGAATCACGATCAGCGGCTGATTCTCCAGCATCCCGAACAGCGGAAATGTCAGCAGCAAGAAGAGTACCGAAGCGGTCAGCAACATGGTTTTGCGTCCGAACCGATCCGACAGCTTGCCCATCAGGAAAATGAGGCCGATATAGGTCGCCAGCGACACCGTCGACGCCAGGAACGAATCACTCTCGCTCATGCCCATTTCGGTGGACAGATAGGTCGGCATGTAGCTGAGCAACAGGTAAAACGCCACGGCATTCAGGCAGGTCACGCCGATCCCGATCATCACGCTGCGTCGGTGCACTGTCAGCAACTCACGCACTGGCGCGTGGGTCGCGCACTCCTTCGCTTCGAGGCGTTTTTCCATCTCCAGGAACTTGGGTGTGTCTTGCAGACTCATGCGGATGTAGCGTCCCACCAGCCCAAATGGCGCTGCGAGCAGAAAGGGTAACCGCCAGCCCCAGTCATGCAGATCCTCGACACTCATCCACGCATGCAGGCCGGCGACAAAGACCGCACCGAATAACAAGCCCGCCGCCGTACTCGCCGGGACAATGCTGGTGTACAAACCGCGCTTGCCCTCGGGAGCATACTCGGCGAGAAAGGCCGACGCCCCGGCGTACTCACCTGAAGCAGAGAAGCCCTGGCACAAGCGAATCAGTAACAACAAGGCCGGCGCCCACAGGCCAATATGGTTGTAGGTCGGCAGGATGCCGATACAAAAGGTCGAGACTGACATGATCAGAATCGACCAGGACAGCGCACTGCGCCGCCCGTATTTGTCACCGAAGTGACCCCAGACCAGCCCGCCAATCGGGCGAACGATGAACGACAGCGCGAATACGGCGAAAGTCGCCAGTAGCGCGGAAGTCTTGTCGGTTTGCGGAAAAAACGTCAGGGCGATGACGGTGGCCAGGTAGCCGTAGGCCGCATAGTCGAACCATTCGACAAAGTTGCCCATGAAGCTGGCACTGGCTGCGCGTCGCAGGGCCTTGCGCTCGGCCGTTTGTTCAAGTTTCTGCGCCATGGTCAGCGTCAGGCTTGCGTCTTGGGTGCTCATTGGGCACCTCCGGAGTTAGAGGTGCGGTTATCGAGGTAAAGAGTCGGGACGTAGAACATGACAAAACCCTCTATTGTTTTACTTGGCAGGGTTAAGGTTCATTAATGCTGCGCGCTTTTTTGCGCGCATGCGTTTTTTTTTGCTGGTACTCAACCACTCATCAATAAGAAACGCCGCACAGGTTCACTGTGCGGCGTTGCGGCTTACTTCCTGATGATGTTGTGTTGCGGACCATACGGGAATTTCGTGATGTTTTCCCCGCCGTGCTCGTTGACGATCAGGATGTCGTGCTCACGATAACCGCCGGCACCTGGAAGGCCTTCAGGCAGCATGATCATCGGTTCGATGGACACAACCATCCCGGGTTCCAGCACGGTGTCGATGTCTTCGCGCAGCTCCAACCCGGCTTCGCGTCCGTAGTAATGGCTGAGCGTACCGAAGGAATGGCCGTAGCCGAAGGTGCGGTATTGCAGCAGATCGTGTTCCAGGAAAATCTCGTTCAATTGCAGCGCGATATCGCAGCAGCGCATGCCTGGCTTGATCAGCTTCAGACCGGCCTCGTGCACTTTGACGTTCACTTCCCATAAGCGCAGATGCTCATCGGAGCAGTGGTCCAGGAACAAGGTACGTTCCAGTGCGGTGTAGTAACCGGCAATCATCGGGAAGCAGTTAAGGCTGAGGATGTCGCCCTTGTTGACCCTGCGCGACGTGACCGGGTTATGAGCACCGTCGGTATTGATGCCCGACTGGAACCAGGTCCAGGTGTCCATCAGTTCGGAATCTGGAAAGGTGCGTGCAATTTCGCGCACCATGGCCTGGGTGGCATGCAGGGCTACTTCGTATTCTGGAACCTGATCACGCAAGGCTTCGACGATGGCCGCACCACCGATGTCCGCTATACGCGCACCATGGCGGATGATGGCGTGTTCTTCAGCAGACTTGATCATGCGCATACGCATGCACGGTGCGGCGATATCCACCAGCTCGGCCTGCGGATAGCAGCTGGCGAGTTTGTCGCGATTGAGCAGGTTCAGATGGTCGAATTCGATGCCGATGCGCCCGGCTTTGGGCAAGGCCTTCTGGATCGCGACGAAGTAATTGTCGCGCTGCCAGTCGGTGTAGACGATGTTTTCAGTCCCAACGGTACGGCGCCACGGCTGACCGCCATCAATGTTCGCGCTGATGGTCACGGCGCTGTCCTGGGTCACGACCAGCGCGTATTGACGCCCGAAGGAGCAGTACAGGAAATCGCTGTAGTAGTTGATGTTGTGATAGGACGTGAAGACTGCCGCGTCGATATTGTTCTGCGCCATATAAGCCCGCAATTTGGCCTGGCGGTTGGCATATTCGCTAGCCGAGAACGTCGGTTTCACTTTTTCGCCGTTCTTGATCTGGATGGTTTTTGGCATTTGCATGTCATTTATCCTTGTCATTGTTTGAGCAACAGAAGGCGCCAATCTGGCGGGCCGCTGAAGATCATTCGAACAGATGCAAGGTGAGGTTTTTTGCGCGAATCCGACCTGTAGTTGGCCATACCCGCTGTTTGCCCCTGTGCTCTGCCGAGCCTCCCGGCAGAAACAAAAATGCCCCCGAAAGCGCAGTGACAGCCGCTTGGCGAGGGCATTGGCAAAGGATGACGCAGTCAGTGCGTGAGCGAGCTGACGCCGATATGATCGCGCGGGTGTGCTCCGAAGTATTGGCGATAGCAACGGTAGAAGTGTTGTACCGAGACAAAACCACACTCCCCGGCGACATCGGACAAGGCATGTTCACCGGACCGCAGCAACTGGCGTGCCTGTTGCAGCCGCAAGTCCAGGTAGTGTCGGGCCGGCGAACAACCCAGGCTGCGCTTGAATAGCCGTTCGAGATGGCGTTGGGAAATGCCCATGGCGTGGGCCAGTTCGTCGATCCCCAGTGTCCGGCACAAGTGCTCGTTCATCAATGCCAGTGTTGCTTGAAGTTTTTCCGGGGCGTCATGCAGGGGAAGTAGCGGTCGGGCCTGGCGTACTGCATGTTTTTCCATCCGCAGTACCAGGCCACGACCATGGGTGCGGGCGAGAAGCTCGTGCATCAACCCTTGAGCGGCCTGCGGGCCGACGCAGGTCAGGCGTTGGCGATCGACACAGAACGGTGCTGCTACCGGCGTCAATTCGCGCAAGGTGGCCAAGGTCATTGACGGGGTGGGCTCCGGCAAACTGCAGCGGAAACCCTTCAACGCGCCGATCTGAGCCAGCAGCCAACCGGCCTTACCCAACGCCCCCAGGCTGATCGGTTGCCTAGCCCAGTGGTCCAGTTGCTGGAGCAAGCCTGGATGTTCAGTCTCAAGATGCAGGTCATCGCCACCGCAAAGGATCAATACATCGAACATGTGTGCCTGATCCAGCCGTACAGTGGCGGTTGCGATGCCGTTGCTGGCATTCAGTGGCTGTCCGTCCTGGCTTAGCATTTGCCATTGGCAAACATTGCACTGCGCCAATTGATTGGCCTGGCGCAATGGCTCCAGCGCATTGGCAAGGGCATATAAATCGAAGGCATTCATCAACCAGAAACCAATACGCAGCACCGGTGGTTGCGGCCGGCCAGACCCGGTCAGTTGCAGCATGTTCCACTCCCCCTTTGGTGAAGGTCACTCAGTGCTCGATGGCGCTGAGGCATTCACCCGATTGTCGTGTTCCGGTTGCACCTGCGAGTGTCAAATATCGACCCCAAAGTGCTCGTCACTACCAATGGAGAGCTGTATGTGTGGTGTCGTGTTCTAATGGAGCCTGGGCTGAAGCCGTTGTTGGTATCCGTTTTGACAACTTACCCTTCTGAAATGAGCGCCGAAAAATGCCGGATCCCCGGTGTCGCCGCTCGACCACTTGAGCAATTTTTACAATGTCAAAGAAGCGGCAGACAGACACACCTGCAGCAACCGCTGCAGACATTGAACGATCCATCCAGGCCCTGAACAAAATGGCCGAACGCCTGTGGGGCGATGGCCGGGAAGCCGAGGCGAAAGCCCTCCTCGATGCCTTGGACGCATTGAACCGGGCGCTTGACCGGATCAGGATTGGAGAGAGCCGCCGGGTTCTTCATTGAGAGGCACCGCACAAGTCAGTGCAGACCGTCACGCCTTCGTCACACTCGCCATGCACACTGCTGTCAGCCAAAAGGAATTGGCTACGTGATTGGAAAGCCCGGCCCAGTGCCGGGCTTTTTCATTGGCGGTTTACACACTTCAGGCTTTCGCCTCGTCAGTCCGGGTGCCATCAGGATCGACGGCATTGTGGATGGCCAACACCTTGCCATCGCGCACCTCGAGAATCTGGTCTGCAATGCGGATCATGGCGGGGCGATGGGACACCGCGATGACGGTGATGCCAGGGGTCAGATTCTTCAGTACCTGGCAAATATCGGCCTCCGACTCCGGATCGAGCGCGCTGGTGGCCTCGTCCAGGATCAGAAGCCTGGGACGATGGGCCAGTGCGCGCGCGATGACGATACGCTGTCTTTGACCTCCGGAAAGTTTCGCACCGCGTTCGCCTACGATCGATTGCAGCCCACCCGGACACTCCTGTACGAACTGCCATGCACCGACCTGACGGAGCGCGCGCTCGGCGTCCGCGGCAGTCAAGGCCCTGTCGCCCAAGGTGACGTTCGCCAGGATGCTGTCGTGCAGCAACAAGGTTTCCTGGGTGACGTAGCCGATCATGCGGCGCCACGCCCTTCTGTCCAGATCATGCAAGTCGCAGTCGTCTACCCTGATGCGTCCTGACTGTGGCGCGAGCAGCGAACAGATCAGGTCGAGCACGGTGGTCTTGCCTGCACCGGAAGGGCCGATCATGGTGGTGAATGAACCGACCGCAAAGCTCATCGACACGTCGTCGAGAACCTGCCGCCCCCCATAACCAAAGTGGATATTTTCAAAAACGATATGCCGCTTCAAGGTAGGTGCGCAGTTCCCCCCGACGGGCTCGGCATCGGCGATAGCGTTGTCGATCGACTCGTTGATGGCCCAGTAGGCACTCTCTTGCGCGACCATCCGGTGATAACGCTGCTGCGCCTTGTGCAGCAGCCCCAACATGCGCACCACCACGAAGATAAGCACCATCACTGAAGACAGTGGCAGTCCGCCGATGACCAGCCCTGCGTAGAGACCTGCCGCGGCAAGGACCGCGAGCATGGGCTCCTGCAACGCCCTCAGCGTTTCGCGACTCATCACTTCGCGCTCCAGTGCTGCATTGAGCTCACCGGCATGATGACGCAATAGAGAGTCGGCGATGTCATCCCGGGCCATGGCCTTGAGCGGTTTTACTGAAGCCAGCGTGTCTGTCAGGTAGACCAGCAGTTCGCGCATCAGTCGGGTCTGGCTTTTCCCCACGCGTCGGGAGGTCTTCACCAGCCCGCGCACGGCCACCAACAGGACAAAACCGATCAGCAGCGCCAGGATCGCCGCCTGCCAGGAAACAAAAAGCGCAATGATTGCGTAGGCCGCGGCCTGAATAGCCAGCGCCAGCATATTAGCCGCGTGCTCGTAGGCGGTGGACGCGCGGAAAGCCTCGGTTGCCACGGCATTGGCCAATGCTCCGGCCGGTTGCCGTAGATAATATTCCCAGCGGCTGCCCAGCGACGCCTTGATAAGGTCAATACGCAGGTCGGTGGCCACATGCGCCACGGTGTAGCCGACCTGTCGATTGCCCAGCAGGATCAGCAGGTTGCTCAGCGTCATGCCCACGACAATGATCACCAGCATGTTCGGGATCGAAGGTTGCAGGCCTATCGTGTCCATTATCCCGAAGACCTGGACCGCCAACTTTGAATGGGGCTGGTCTTCAAGCACGGCCGATATCAGCGGAAGCATCGTGCTCAGGCTGACGCTTTCAACCACCCCTGCCAACAGCAGGCTCAGCAGCATCAGGACGGTGCGGGCCGGATAGGAGCGGCCAAAGGCAAAAATAATCCGCATGAGTGTCGTTCACTATGTCGTAGGTAAAGATTAGCTCACCGACAGCTCGCGACACTCATCAAGCGCCCACTGTGACGAGTCCCATCGGGCCACGCAAAGAAGCGAAGGCCTCGATGATCTGGTCTATTTGCTCAGGTGTATGGGCCGCACTGACGCTGCAACGCACCAGGGTGACGGCGCCGGGTGTCGCGGGAGGTAGGACCAGATTGACATAGACGCCCTTCTCTATGAGCGCCCGCCAGACGGCCAGGCCCTCGTGAGGCGACTTCAGCATGACGGCAATCACTGGACTGGCTTGCGGCCCCAATTGGTAGCCTGACTCAGCCAACCCCTGATAAAGCCGCCGCGCGTTCGACCACAGCTGACGCCGCAGCTGCGGGCGTTCCTTGATCGCCATCAGCGCCGACCTCACCGAGGCAATCGCCGAGGGTGCGGGGGACGCGGTGAAAATATAAGGCCTGCTGGCATAACGAAGCAGGTCCATTTGCGCGTCGTGACAGGCGGCGAATCCGCCGACGGCGCCCAGGCTCTTGCTGAACGTGCCCAACAGGATGTCCACCTCCGAATCCACACCCAACTCCTCCGCCAGCCCTCGCCCATTGGCCCCCAGGACGCCAAAGGAATGCGCCTCGTCAACCAGCAGGTAACCTCCAAGGCGGCGCTTGACCTCGACTATTTCCCTGAGCGGAGCCTGGTCACCGAGCATGCTGTAGATGCCTTCCACCAGGATAATCGCTTCCCGGGCGCGGTCGCCGAGCCGGACCATGCGCCGTTCCAGATCAGCGACATCGTTATGGCGAAAACGGATGATCTCCGCCCCACCCAGCTTGCAAGCGTCGTAGATGCTCGCGTGGCAGTCGGCGTCAAGCAGCACCACCTCGCGCGCGCTCGCCAGCGTGCCGATGACGCCCAGATTGGCGACATACCCTGTCGAGAACACGATGACCGAGCGCCGCCCGAGAAAATCAACCAGTTCCTCCTCCAGCGCGCTGTGCCCGGCGTAACTGCCGTTGGCCATGCGAGAGCCGGTGGTGCCGGTGCCTTCAAGCTCCAGTGAACGCTGCGCCGCCTTGATGCCATCGGGGTCGAACGTCAGCCCCAGATAATTATTGGTGCCGGCCAGGATGACCCTTTGGCCCTGGATACTGCCCTCGGTGGGGGAATACATCTCGTCGATGCGAATTCCAAAAGGATGCAGTTGTGAATCACAGAGACTGGCGCGCTCGGCTGCCAGCTTGCCGAATTTATCAAACAGTCCCATC
>Ga0065714_10065056_pt1 | contig 13395 bp, 7 predicted proteins | sample MisRhiReplicate2_FD_59101 | JGI IMG/M metagenome (GOLD analysis project Ga0065714, IMG submission 59101) | Miscanthus rhizosphere microbial communities from Kellogg Biological Station, MSU, sample Rhizosphere Soil Replicate 2: eDNA_1 v2... | ecosystem: Host-associated > Plants > Roots >...
GGCGGCAGGCACGACCACGGCCATCGGCGGCCTGCTGGCGGGTGTCGACGGTACCTGGGACGAGCAGACGCGTGTGGGCCTGGTCGCCGGCTACAGCGACAGCTCATTGAGCATGGGCAGCGGCACGCATGCGTCGGCGTCCATCGACAGTTACCACCTCGGCGTCTACGCCGGTCGCGAGTCAGGCCAGTGGCGTATGAGCGTTGGCGGCGCCTACAGCTGGCAGCGCGGTGATGTGAAGCGCGATCTGCACTACGGCGAGCTCAGCGTCAAACAAAAGACCGAGTTGCAGGCGCGCACGGCGCAGCTGTTCACCGAGGCCGCTTACCGGATCAACCTGCAGCCCCTGGCTCTGGAGCCGTTCGCCAACCTGGCCTATGTGCATCTGGACAGCAAGTCGTTCGACGAAAAAGGTGATGCCGCGGCGTTGACGCGTGGCACTGACCGTCGTGATGCGGTCCTCGGCACACTGGGCCTGCGTGCATTGAAAACCATTCCCCTGAATGACCGCCAGCACCTGGATCTCTCCGGTTCACTGGGTTGGCAACACAGTCTCACGGCCGTTGAGTCCGAAGAGCATTTAGCGTTTGTCGCAGGCGGGCCTTCATTTGCTGTACGCAGCTCGCCGTTGCTGCGCGATGCCGCACGGGTCGGCGTGCAGGCGAGCCTGGCGCTGAGCCCGGTGACACGGCTCAACCTGGATTACGACGGCCAATTGGGCGGCAGGGAGAAGACCCAGGGCGTGGGCCTGAGCCTGAACTGGCAGTTCTGAATACAGCGCACCTGATCGTGGTGCCGATTGATACACCGGCAATAACAAAACTAAGGAAGGTCACCGTGAACAAACGCAAGTCAGGGTCAATTACCGCCATTCACACACGCCCGGGCTACCCGCTCAAGGCGCTGAGCCGTGTGCGATACAGCGCGCTGCTGTGTTGCGTGGCAAGCCTGGGTAACGCTCAGGCCGCGCCCTATGTGGAAACCGGCAAGTTGGGTGACGCCGCCAGCTGGCGCAGCAACGAGTTCAAGGCCGACTGGGGGCTGGGCGCGGTGCATGCCGACACGGCCTATGCTGCCGGCTACACCGGCAAAGGTGTCAAGCTGGGGATCTTCGACCAGCCCGTCTATGCCCAGCATCCGGAATTCGCCAGCCCCGGCAAGGTGGTGACGATTGTCACTGAAGGCATACGCCAGTACACCGACCCGTATATCCCGGTGAAGGCGGGCGATGCGTTTCGTTACGACGGCACGCCGTCCCTCGGTTCCAACGGCAAGCTCGGCAACCACGGTACTCACGTCGGCGGGATCGCCGCCGGCAACCGCGACGGCGGGCCGATGCACGGCGTGGCGTTCGACGCGCAGATCATCAGCGCCGAAAACGGTGACCCGGGCCCCGAAGACGGGATCATCCTTGGCAACGACGGCGCGGTGTACAAGGCCGGTTGGGATGCGTTGGTCGCCAGCGGCGCGCGGATCATCAACAACAGCTGGGGCATCGGCATTGGTGAACAGTACGCCCAGGGCGGACGCAACCCGGCGTTCCCGAACTTCACCGTCAATGAAGCCCAGGCACAGTTCGACAACATACGGCCGATCCTTGGCACAATCGCCGGCGGTGCCTATCAGGGGGCGATCGATGCCGCGCGCAGCGGTGTGCTGACCATCTTCGCCGCGGGCAATGACTACAACCGCAACAACCCGGATGCAATTTCGGGCTTGGCCTACTTTGTACCGGAGATTGCGCCTAACTGGCTTTCAGTGGCGGCCTTGCAGCAAAACCCGGACACCGCCAGCCCTGATCCGTATGTGATCAGCACGTTTTCCTCGCGCTGCGGTTATGCAGCCAGCTTTTGCGTCTCGGCGCCGGGCACGCGGATCTACAGCTCGGTGATCAACGGCACCAGCCTGGAAGACCTCACCACCGATTACGCCAACTTCAACGGCACGTCGATGGCCGCGCCTCATGTGGCCGGCAGTGCGGCGGTGCTGATGGAGCGCTTCCCGTACATGAGCGCCGAGCAGATTTCCACGCTGCTCAAGACCACGGCCACCGACCTCGGTGCACCCGGCATAGACGCCTTGTATGGCTGGGGCATGATCAACCTGGGGAAAGCGGTCAACGGGCCAGGGATGTTGGTTACCGCCGAGGATATTCCGGCAGCGTTTCGTATCGATGGCGCCTATGGCAGCGGGCAGTTTGTCGCGGACCTGCCAGGCATTGGCGCCGTGGTCGACGCAGGCAAGCCTACCCAACGTTTGTGCACCGATGTGCATTGCGGGCTGGATGTGTGGAGCAATGACATTGCCGGCCATGGCGGCCTGACCAAGCAGGGGATCGGCGCCCTGGTGCTGACCGGAACCAACACCTACAGCGGCCCGACCCTGGTCAATCAAGGTTTGCTGGCGGTCAATGGCTCACTCACTTCCGACGTTACCGTGAGCCAGAGCGGTGTGTTGGGCGGCGGCGGTCGCGTCGGTTCGCTGACCGCAAGCAGTGGCGGCACGGTAGCACCGGGTAACTCCATTGGTACGCTGAATGTAGCCGGCGATGTGAACTTCGACGCCGGTTCCACCTATGCGGTGGAGCTGTCGCCGACCCGCAGCGACCGCATCGTTGCGGGTGGCAAGGCGACGCTCAATGGCGGCACTGTCACCCTGGCGCTGGAAAACAGCCCGACGCTGCTCAGCGGCGCGCAGGCCCAGAGCCTGATTGGGCGCCAGTACAATATCCTCCAAGCAGCGGGCGGCATCACGGGCAGCTTCGATTCGGTAATGCCTGACTACCTGTTCCTCGGCGGCATACTGAACTATGCAGCCAACGGCGTGCAGCTGGACGTGGCACGCAATGCCAACAGCTTCGCCAGTGTGGCCGCGACGCAAAATCAGCGTTCCGTGGCCACGGCAGCCGAGGCGCTCGGCGCAGGCAATGCCGTGTATGAAAGCCTGTTGTCGGCGCCGAATGCCGCCTCGGCACAAGACGCGTTCCAGCAACTCTCCGGGGAAATCTACCCAGCGTTGCAAAGTGCGCTGGTCAACGACAGTCGCTATTTGCGCGAAGCCGTGGGCGAGCGCCTGCAAAATGGCGAGATGGGCAACACCAGCCAGACCATCGACAGCCGCGGTAATGTCTGGGTCAAGGCCTTGGGCGCCTGGGGCAAGACCGATAGCCGCCATGACACCGCAGGCTACACCACGTCCATCGGCGGCCTGCTCGCCGGGGTCGACGGTGCGCTGGACGAAGACACACGGCTCGGACTGGTGGCCGGCTACAGCGATACCTCGCTGAACTTGGGCAGCGACACCCACTCACGGGCGTCGGTCGACAGCTACCACCTTGGCGCCTATGCCGGGCATGAAATCGGCGCTTGGCGCCTGAGTGGCGGCGCAGCCTACAGCTGGCATCGCGCCGATGTGACACGCAACCTGCAATACGGCGAAGTCGCAGGCAAGCAGAAGGCCAAGGTCGATGCGCGCAGCACCCAGGTGTTCACCGAGGCAGCGTACCGCGTTCACTTGCAACCCTTGGCGCTGGAGCCATTCGCCAACCTGGCCTACGTGCACCTGGACACTGATGGCGTCACCGAGAAAGGCGATGCTGCCGCATTGAAAAGCCGCGATGACACCCGCGACCTGGTGCTGAGCACGCTAGGTGTTCGCGGGCTGAAGACCTTCAATGTGAATGACCACCAGCAACTTGAGGTGTCCGGCACCCTGGGCTGGCAGCACACCCTGAGCAGCATTGACTCGCAGCAGCGCCTGGCGTTTGCCTCGGGCGGTCCATCATTTGCCGTGGAAAGTGCGCCGATGGCACGCGATGCCGCACTGGTCGGGGCGAGGGTGAGCCTGGCATTGAGCAAAGAGGCGCGGATCAACTTCGATTACAACGGCCTGCTCGCCAGCAAGGATAAGGTCCATGGGGTGGGGTTGAGCCTCGATTGGGCGTTCTGATAACGGTCGCTTCGCTTTCTTGACAAGTCAAACAACAAAAAGGAGGTCGCACCATGGGTATCTTTGACTACAAGAACCTCGGCACCGAGGGCTCCAAAGCGTTGTTCGCCGATGCAATGGCGATCACGCTGTATACCTACCACAACCTGGATAACGGGTTTGCCGTGGGTTACCAGCACCATGGCCTGGGCGTCGGCTTACCGGCCACGCTGGTCGGCGCGCTGCTGGGCAGCACGGATTCCCAGGGAGTGATCCCGGGCATTCCCTGGAACCCGGATTCGGAAAAAGCCGCGTTGGACGCGGTGCAAAAGGCCGGGTGGACGCCGATCAGCGCGAGTGCCCTGGGCTATGGTGGCAAGGTCGATGCGCGGGGTACGTTCTTCGGCGAGAAGGCGGGCTACACCACGGCCCAGGTCGAGGTGCTGGGCAAGTACGATGACGCCGGCAAGCTGCTGGAAATCGGCATCGGCTTTCGCGGCACCTCCGGGCCTCGGGAAACCCTGATCAGCGACTCCATCGGTGATGTGGTCAGCGATCTGCTCGCGGCGCTGGGGCCCAAGGACTACGCGAAGAACTACACCGGCGAAGCCTTTGGCGGCTTGCTCAAGAGTATCGCCGACTACGCCAGCGCCTACGGCTTGAGCGGCAAGGATGTGGTGGTCAGCGGGCACAGCCTGGGCGGCTTGGCCGTCAACAGCATGGCGGACTTGAGCGCTGACAAGTGGGGAGGCTTCTACACGGACGCCAACTATGTAGCCTACGCATCGCCGACCCAAAGTGCCGGCGACAAGGTGCTCAATGTCGGCTACGAGAACGACCCGGTGTTCCGTGCGCTGGATGGCTCGTCGTTCAACCTGTCGTCCTTGGGTGTGCATGACAAACCCCATGAATCGACCACCGACAACATCGTCAGCTTCAACGACCACTACGCCTCGACGTTGTGGAATGTGCTGCCGTTTTCCATCGTCAACCTGCCGACGTGGATATCGCACCTGCCCACCGGCTATGGCGATGGCATGACGCGCATTCTCGAGTCCGGGTTCTACGAGCAGATGACCCGTGACGCCACGGTGATCGTCGCCAACCTGTCCGACCCGGCGCGGGCCAACACGTGGGTGCAGGACCTCAACCGCAACGCCGAGCCGCACAAGGGCAATACCTTCATCATAGGCAGTGACGGCAATGACTTGATCCAAGGAGGGAAGGGTGCTGACTTTATCGAGGGTGGCAAGGGTAACGACACGATCCGCGATAACAGTGGGCATAACACCTTTTTGTTCAGCGGGCATTTTGGCCAGGACCGGGTGATTGGGTATCAGCCAACGGATAAGCTGGTGTTCAAAGGGGTGGAGGGGGACGTGGATTACCGTGAGCACGGTGGGGATACGATAATCAGTGTTGGTGGGGACTCGGTGACGCTGGTAGGGGTGAGCGGCGGGTTGGGAGAGGTGCTGATCGGCTAGGGCTGGGATGCGCTTAACCCTGTGGGAGCGGGCTTGCCCGCTCCCACATTTGATTGGCGGTGTTGCTTAGTCTTCCTTGCGTACGGTGGCGACGTCGTCGGCCTTGACCCGTACACGCTTGCCGGCGATGTCGGTGAATTCATAGAAACCGTCGGCGGTCTTGGTTTTTGGGGTGTCCTTGGTCAAATATTGTGTGCCGTTTTGCAGTGTCACTACGGTTTGCGTCGTGCAACCGGCCACTACCAGAAAAGTGAGTACAACCAGTGGCAGACCCAAATTCTTCATGTTCATAACCCTTACCTTAACCTTGAAAAGTCCCACGCCAGACGCCGTGGGCGACAAATGTTACGCCATCGACTTCCCCATCTGATCACTTTTATGCAAAAAGTTGCAGGCGCCATTTATCTGTTACCGATTGCAACCTGGCATTTGCGACGGCACTCTGTATGCATAACCAGTATTTGATCGCTGCGCGCCATGGCCAATCCCCTCGAAGAACCGCTCTATTACCTGCATAACTTCCGCCGGGTCCTGCAATGGCTGGGGCAACGCTATGCGGATCTGCTCGATGCGGACGAACAGCATTTCATTCAGCAATTTGACAGGTTGCCGCAAGCGTCCCAGGCGCTATTGGTGCGCATGGTGATGCGCAAGGGCGTGCATTTTCGCGCGGGCAAGCTCAATTACGGCGAGATAGGTTGCACCCACGCGGCGGTCGGGCCATTGCTTGCACTGGGATGGGTTGACGACGAATGCCTGCTGGCTTTTGAAGAACTGTTCGCCTTGCTGCAAAAAGGCGAAATCCTCGCTGCGTTCAAGCCTTGGATCGACCAGCCCAAAGGCAAGAAAGCCGACTGGCTGGCAGGGTTGTCGGCGCACTTTACCGACAGCCGCTGCTTTGCCAACTGGTGCCCCGACCTTGGCGACACGTTGTACAGCCTCACGGTGATGGCGCTGTGTGATCGCCTGCGTCTGATGTTCTTTGGCAACCTGCATCAGGACTGGTCCGAGTTCGTCCTGGCTGACCTGGGCATCTACACCTATGAAAAAGTCGAGTTCTGCGCCGAATCCCGTGGCCTGCGCAGCCGTGACGACGTGCATGGGTTTCTGTTCCTGCACCAGTGCCAGCAGGCCTTTGAAGCCGGTGATGCGCTGGAGGAAGTACTGGCACAGGTCGCAACGTTGGAAACGGATAACCCCTGGTTGGAAAAGCGCCGCGCCAAGCTGTTGTTCCAGGTGGGTCAATATTGCGAGCGCACGGCCGAATTGGCACTGGCGCAACGCATTTATCGCACCTGCGCCTATCCCGGTGCTCGCTCGCGGTTGATCCGCGTGCTGGAGCGCCAGGAGGACTACGTACACGCCATGGCCCTGGCGAACATCGCCCAGCAGGCCCCGGAGAGCGCCGCCGAACAGCAGCACTTGCTGCGTGTGGTGCCACGCCTGCGACGCAAACTCGGGGAGCCGGCATTGCCCAAGGTCAAGCCACGGCCCGTCACGCGCCTGGACCTGGCCCTCGCGTTACCGGAGCCGTCGATGTCTGTGGAGTATTGCGTGCAGGCACATCTGAGCGAGCCCGATGGGCCGGTGCACTACGTTGAGAACGGCTTGATCAACTCGTTGTTCGGCCTGCTGTGCTGGGACGTGATCTTTGCGCCGCTGCCAGGTTCGTTTTTCCACCCGTTCCAGCGCGGGCCTGCGGATTTGCACAGCGAAGACTTCCACCTGCGCCGCGCACCGCTGTTCGCCGCCTGCTTCGAGCAACTGCAGGACGAGCGCTACAAGACCACCATTCGCCAACGCTATGCCGAAAAGTGGGGCATCCAGTCGCCCTTCGTGTTCTGGCACCTGCTCAGCGAAGAGCTGCTGGAACAGGCCCTGGCCTGCCTGCCCGCTGAACACCTGCGCTACTGGTTCGAGCGGCTGCTGCTGGACATCCGCGCCAACCGTGCTGGCATGCCGGACCTGATCCAGTTCTGGCCCGCGCAAAAGACGTACCGCATGATCGAGGTCAAGGGCCCCGGCGACCGGCTTCAGGACAACCAGTTGCGCTGGCTGGAGTTCTGCGGCGAATACCAGATGCCGGTGACGGTCTGCTATGTGCGCTGGGCAGCGTCCTCTTGAGCTACAGCGTTGCCGTGCGTGCACTGTGTGAGTTCACGGCCAAGGTCGGTGACCTGGACCTGCGCTTCACGCCGTCGCCCAGCGCCCAGGAAGGCATTGTCGGGCACCGCACCGTCGCCTCGCGGCGCAGCCAGCACTACCAGAATGAAGTGGCACTCGAAGGTGAGTACCAGCAACTCAAGGTGCGGGGCAGGGCAGACGGCTACGACCCGGACGCCAACCGCCTGGAAGAAGTGAAAACCTATCGCGGCGACCTTGATGCGCAGCCCACCAACCACCGGCAATTGCATTGGGCCCAGGTCAAAGTCTATGGCTGGTTGATGTGCCAGAAGCTTGGCCTGCCTGAGATCGACCTGGCGCTGGTGTACTTCGATATCGTCGGCGAAGGCGAAACGGTGCTCAACCAACGCTTTCAAGCCACCGAGCTGGAACCGTTCTTCAACCAGCAATGCGCACTGTTCCTCGGTTGGGCCCAACAGGAAATGTCGCACCGTGAAGCGCGCAACAGCGCCGCGCAAAGCCTGGTGTTCCCTCATGTCGGTTTCCGTGCCGGCCAGCGTTCCCTCGCCGAATCGGTGTACAAGGCCGTCAGTACTGGCCGCTGCTTGATGGCCCAGGCACCGACGGGCATCGGCAAGACCATCGGCACGATTTTCCCTTTGCTCAAGGCCCTGGCGCCCCAGCAACTGGACAAGCTGTTTTTCCTCACCGCCAAGACGCCCGGCCGCAAGCTCGCCCTGGATGCCGCCCAAGTGCTGTATGCCAGCAGTCCCCACCTGCCTCTGCGCGTGCTGGAGCTGGTGGCGCGAGACAAAGCCTGCGAACACTTGGACAAAGCCTGTCACGGCGATTCCTGCCCCTTGGCCAAGGGCTTCTACGACCGGTTGCCCGCTGCGCGTATCGCCGCGTCCAAGGTGCGCCTGCTGGATCAGCGCAACCTGCGCGAGGTGGCGCTGGCCCATGACGTCTGCCCCTATTACCTGAGCCAGGAAATGGCGCGCTGGGCCGACCTGGTGGTCGCCGACTACAACTACTATTTCGACTTTGGCGCCATGCTGTTCGGCCTGGCACAGCTCAACCAGTGGCGCGCGGCCGTGCTGGTGGACGAGGCGCACAACCTGGTCGAGCGCGCCCGCTCCATGTACAGCGCCAGCCTGGACCAGTACCACCTCAAGACCCTGCGTGACACCGCGCCCGAGCCCTTGAAGAAACCCTTGCAGCGCCTCAACCGTGAGTGGAACGCGCTGCACAAGGACCAACTTGCGCCGTACCAGGCCTATGCCGTGCGACCGGAAAAACTGCTGCTGGCCCTGAGCATGTGTGCCAGCAGCATGGGCGAGTATTTCAATGACCATCCCGACGCGCTCAGTGGCGACCTGCAAACCTTCTATTTTGACGTGCTGCAATTTGCCAAGGTCGCCGAGCTGTTCAACGAACACTTCATTTTCGACATCAGCAAGCGCCAGCTCAGCGGCAAACGCAGCAGTTCTACCCTGTGCCTGCGCAACGTGGTGCCCGCTGAGTTTCTCCGCCCACGGTTGACCGCGGCCCGCAGCAGCGTGTTGTTCTCCGCGACCCTGAGCCCGCGGCATTACTACGCCGACCTGCTGGGCTTGCCGGCGGACACGGCGTGGGTCGATGTGGAGTCGCCGTTCAAGGCCGAGCAATTGCAGGTGCGTATCGTCGCTGAAATCTCCACGCGTTTTGTCCATCGCCACGCCTCGCTGGCCCCCATCGTTGAGCTGATCGCCCGCCAGTACACGCAGCAGCCTGGCAATTACCTGGCATTTTTCTCAAGCTTTGATTACCTGCAGCAGGTGGCGCAACTGCTGGCCGAGCGGCATCCGCACATCACCCTGTGGCAGCAGTCGCGTGGCATGGCCGAGGCCGAGCGCCAGGCGTTCCTCGACCAATTCACCGAACACAGCCAGGGCATCGGTTTTGCCGTGCTCGGCGGCGCCTTTGGCGAAGGCATCGACCTGCCCGGCGCCCGCTTGATCGGCGCCTTCATCGCCACGCTCGGGTTGCCCCAACTGAACCCGGTCAACGAGCAGATGAAACTGCGCATGGGCGCTATCTTCGGCGCGGGCTATGACTACACCTACCTGTACCCCGGCCTGCAGAAAGTGGTGCAGGCCGCGGGCAGGGTGATCCGCAGCCAGCAGGACCGCGGCGTGGTGATGTTGATCGATGACCGCTTCGGCGAAGCGCGGGTACGTCAATTGTTGCCCCGCTGGTGGGCGGTTGCATGAGTTATTCCCGCCATCAATGATGCTGGTGGCTGTGTAAGCCATGCTGCACGCTGGGCAACACCTTCGAAAAGGTTATGCCCATGAGCCAGCAACTAATCCACGTCAACGGTATTGAGTTAAGCGTTCACATTGCCGGCCCCGAGCACGGCTCGCCGATCTGGCTGCTGCACGGTTTCCCGGAGTGCTGGCATTCCTGGCGCGAGCAGATTCCTGCCCTGGCGGCGGCGGGCTATCGGGTGTTTGCCCCGCAAATGCGCGGCTACGGCCAGTCAAGTTCACCGGCCGAGGTCGCTGATTATGATTTGCTGACACTGTGTGGCGATATCCAGCAGGCCATGGACTATTTTGGCCATGCGCAAGTGGTGATGGTCGGCCATGACTGGGGCGCGGTCGTGGCCTGGCACCTGGCGTTGCTCGAACCTGAGCGCGTCTCGCGCTTGATCACGATGTCGGTGCCTTTTGCCGGGCGTGCGCGGCGGCCAGTGATTGAAATCATGCGCGAGCTGTACGCCGATCGCTTCAACTACATCCTGTATTTCCAGGAACCAGGCGTCGCCGAGCAGGAATTGAACGCCGATATCGAGCGTACCTTGCGCCTGTTCATGCAGGATCAGGATGTGTTCCTGCAAAGGAAACCGGCGAACGCCACGTTGCTTGAAGGCGTTGCGGCCCCCGGTGCCTTGCCGCAATGGTGTTCCCAGGCGGACCTGGAGGTCTACGTCAACACCTTCGTCGCGCATGGGTTTCGCGGCCCATTGAACTGGTACCGCAACTTCGAGCGTAACTGGCAACGCACCGAAAGCCTGGCCGGCAAGCAGGTGCTGCAACCTACGCTGTTCCTGATCGGCGACCGTGACCCGGTCGGGGTGTTCGAGGCCCACACGCTCAAGCGCATGCCGGACTCAGTACCTCACCTTGAGCAGCATGTGCTGCCCAACTGCGGGCACTGGATCCAGAACGAGCAGGGGCAGCGGGTCAACGCGCTGATGCTCGGGTTTCTAGGGAGAACATAAAGGTCGCCCCATGGCCTGGGCGGTCCACCAGGCCAATGCTGCGCCCGTGCAGTTGCAGGATGCGGTGCACGATGCGCAAGCCCAGGCCACCGTCGCGTCGCGCGCCACCGATGGTAAACGCCCTCAGGAACAAGCCTTCGCGCAGTTCGGTGTCGATACCCGGGCCGCTGTCACTGACAGTGATGGCGACTGCGCAGGCTTGCGGCGACAGGATCACCTCGATTTCGCCATTCACCGGTGTATGGCGCAGGGCGTTATCCAGCAGGTTGGTCAGTACCCGTTCGATCAGGCCCAGGTCAGCGAATACCGTCGGTACCTGCGGCGGCAGGGTCGCGGTGAGCGTGATGGCCCGCGCTTCGGCGGTCAGTTCGAATTTCTGGAAGATGTCCTGCACCAGGTCCGGCAATGAAAAACCTTCGATCACCGGCTGTACGAAGCCATGCTCCAGACGCACCAACTCCAGCAGCGACTGGGCCAGGCCGCCGACCTTGCGGCTCTGGTCCAACGCAATGCCCAGATAGCGGCGACGCTCCTCAGGGCTCAGGCTGGCATCTTTGAGTGACAGGGTTTCCAGGTAGCCGTGCAGCGAGGCCAACGGCGTGCGCAGGTCATGGGAGATATTGGCGACCATCTCCCGCCGTTCCTGGTCCTGGTGGGTGATGGCGCGCCATTGTTCGCCGAGGCGGTTTTGCATCTTTACAAAGGCGTGGTCGAGTACGGCAATTTCGTCGCTGCTGTTGAATTCGCGTGCAGTCGGTTCGGCGGGTTCGGGGGCGCCGTTGATGTCAAACTGGCCCACTTTGTCGGTGAGCTGGCGCAATGGCCGGGTGATCCAGGCAAAGGCAATCAGCCCGGCCATCAAGCAGAGCAGGGCGACCAGGCCGATGGACCACAGTGCGATCTTCAGCGCCATGCCGGTGGCGTCCTTGGCGTCGTACACGTCATGGGCTTCGCCGAGCAGCACTACATACAGGAAACCGGCTTGCTGGCCGCCGACCTTGAGCGGCGCCGCGCTGAATACCTTGCGGCCATCGGCGCTGCGCGGGTCGTCCCCGAGAATCGGCAGCATGGCCCCGCTGAGGAAGCGCCGAATGGGCGCCAGGTCCACGTGGTCACGCCGCATATGCCCGCTGGGCGCTGCGTTGCCGACCACGCGGCCATCAATGTCGAGCAGGTACACCTCGACGCTGGGGTTGACCAGCATCAGTTGGCTGAACAGATTGCGCACTGCGTCGGGCTTGAGGCCGTCGGCGTCCATGAGCTGGGTGTCGCGGGCAATATGGGCTGCCAGGTCGCGGGACAGGCCTTGCACCACCTCCAGCTCGTGCATGTGATTGGAGCGTACCTGCAGCCAGGCGGAGGTGCCGCTGCAGATCAGCAGCAACACGGCGAACACCACCGACAGGCGCTGGGTCAGGCTGAGCTTCATGGCGGGCTCTCGGCAAACTTGTAGCCACGGCCCCACACCGTGAGGATGCGTGCCGGATTGGCCGGGTCGGCCTCGACCTTGGCGCGCAGGCGGTTGATGTGAGTATTGACCGTGTGCTCGTAGCCTTCGTGACTGTAGCCCCACACCGCGTTGAGCAGGTCCATGCGCGAAAACACCTTGCCTGGCTGGCGAGCGAAGAAGTACAGCAGGTCGAATTCCCGTGGGGTGAGGTCCAGCCGTTGGCCTTGCAAGGTGACGTCGCGGGTCAGCGGGTTGATGAACAATTGGCCGAGATCGAGGCTGCCGGCGTCCATCTTCAGGTTGCGCGCCATGGCGTCTACGCGGCGCAACAGGGCCTTCACGCGGGCAACCAGCTCCGGCAGGGAGAACGGCTTGGCCAGGTAATCATCCGCACCCAGCTCCAGGCCGAGGATGCGGTGCAATTCGCTGGAGCGCGCGCTGGTGATGATGATCGGTGTGTAGCGCGTCATGGCGCGGGCGCGCCGGCAGATCTCAAGGCCGTCGACGCCGGGCAGCATCAGGTCAAGGACCAGCGCATCCCAACCGCCTTGCTCCAGCAGGCGCAGGCCTTCGTTACCGTCGGCACTGTGCACCACTTCGAACTGTTCATCACGCAGGTGCAGGCAGATCAGGTCGGCAATATGCGCATCGTCCTCGACCACCAGGACACGTTTGGGCTGTTCCATGCAGGGAAACCTTCGCTTGTCGTCCGCCTATTGTGCGGCTTTTGCAACCGTGTAGTTATCACGAATTGTTTAACTCTGCGTGAGGATTCCGCGACCGCCATACGCGCATGATCACCTCACTGCCTCCAGTGAGCACTGCTCATCACGGGTGCCTTGCCTGCCATGAATGGGAGAGCCCCATGGACTCACGCCGACAAATCCTCCTGCCCAGCGGCCTGCTCAAGCAGCCCAACAGGGTCACCGAGGCTTAAGCCGATGTTTTTTCATTCGTATAAGGGAAGATCCCATGTGGCTGCTGGTTCTCGCGTATCTGGGCGGTGTGCTGACCATCGTCAGCCCGTGCATCCTGCCGGTTCTGCCTTTTGTCTTCGCTCGCACCGGGCAGCCGTTTTTGCGCAGTGGCTTGCCGCTGTTAGCGGGGATGGCGGTGACATTCGCCCTGGTGGCCTCGCTGGCGGC